>ENA-UOJD01000634-UOJD01000634.1-human-gut-metagenome-genome-assembly--contig:-P48-NODE-634-length-46636-cov-9.317082_pt1 | contig 46636 bp, 62 predicted proteins | sample MGYA00242342_ERZ723889 | MGnify/ENA metagenome assembly ERZ723889 | reverse complement strand
GGCCGAGCCCGCGCGCGGGCGGGCGGCCCTGCGGGCCGACCAGGCGCAGGAGCTTCTACCCCGCGCGCGCCGAACGGTCTTCCCCCGCAGCAAGTCCCGGGCTTACCGGTTTCCCGGGCGCGGCCGCCCTCACCCGGCGGCCGCGGAACAAAAACCGGCCATCCCGAAAGGAGGAATCCGAACATTGGGTATTTTCGATCCCAAAAACAAAAAAACGACCCGGGCCGCGGTTCAAACAGCACCCCAGCCGCGGCCGGAGCACTGGCAGCCCCAGCGCTTTTTACCGGCGGAGGCCCCGCTGTACCGGGCCCTGCGGCAGAGCATCCCCATCATCGATGCCGCCCTGCAAAAAATCGTCCGGCTGACGGTAGATTTTACCCTCACCGCCGCCGAACCGGAGGCCCAGCCGCTGCTCTCCCGCTTTGCGGCGGAAGTGCCGGTAGGAGCCAGCGGCAGAGGATTGGCGGCCTTTGCCGGCCAGTATCTCGATAGCCTGCTGTGCTACGGCAGCGCTGTCGGCGAGGTGGTGCTGGACCACGACCGGGAAAAGCTCCTGGGGCTGTACCTGCCGCCGCTTTCCCACCTCAGTTTCCAGCAGGGCAGCAGCCCGCTGGAGGCGGTCATCTGCGCCGGTGAGGGCCAAAACCGCCGTCCCCTGCCCTGCCCCGAGCTCATCCTGTTCACCGCGCTGCACCCGGCCCCAGGCGAGATCACCGGCCAATCGCTGCTTTCCGGCCTGCCGGCCATCTCCCGGGTGCTGCTGCAAATTTATTCCGCCATCGGCAAGAACTTTGAGCGGATGGGCAACCTGCGGTACGCCGTTACCTACCGTCCCACCCCCGGCGATGGCACCGATGCCGCCGCTGTGGCAAATGAGATCAGCCGGGAGTGGAGCGCCGCCATGCAGGCCGCCGCCGAAGGCGAGATCCGGGACTTTGTGGCGGTGGGCGATGTGGATATCCGGGTCATCGGGGCCGATAACCAGTTTATCGCCACCGAGGTCCCCGTCCGCCAGCTGCTGGAGCAGATCGTGGCCAAGCTGGGGCTGCCGCCCTTCCTGCTGGGCCTGAGCTGGAGCAGCACCGAGCGGATGAGCAGCCAGCAGAGCGATCTGCTTACCGGCGAGCTGGAATCCTACCGGCGGCTGCTTACCCCCGTCCTTGCCAAAATAGCCGGGCTGTACCTGCGCAGTCAGGGCTTTGCCCCGGAGGCCGCGGTAGAATGGGCGCCCATCAGCCTGCAGGATGAAACCGAAGAGGCCACGGCCCGCCTGACCCGCGCCAAGGCCGAGGAACTGGAACGCAAGCTGGCCCATGAGGCCAAACAGGAGGGAACGGCATGAGTAAAACCAACATCCCGGCCGGGGGCTGGCCCGTGACCAAAGCCAAAGCAGCCGGAACGGCCTTTGGTTTGCGGGACGGAGCCGAAGAACCAAGACAGAAGCCGGCCGCATGGGCCGGTAAGGAGGGAAAAGTATGAACCAAGCCAATATCACAGCCGAAGGCTGCCCTGTAACCGAAGCGGAGCTGGAGGCCATTGCCCGGTACAGCCGCCGCAGGCTGACCGCCGAGGAGGTCTACACCTTCCCGTTGGTGCTGTGCGATAACGACCTGGACCGAGACCACGAATGCTTTACCGACGCGGCGCTGGAAAAGCTGGCGGTGCTGTTCCGCGGAAAGACCGGCATTTTTGACCACGACCCCCGTGGGGAAAAGCAGACCGCCCGCATTTACCGCTGCGCGGTGGAGGAGGAACCCGGCCGCCTGAACCACCGGGGCGAGCCCTACAAGGCCCTGAAGGCCTGGGCCTACATGGTGCGCACCGCCGCCAATGCCGACCTCATTCTGGAGATCGACGGCGGCATCAAGAAGGAGGTGAGCGTGGGCTGCTCCATCGGCAAAAAAGTCTGTTCCATCTGCAGGGCGGACCGCCAGGAGGCGACCTGCGGCCACCAGCCCGGCAAAAAGTACGGCGGCCGGCTGTGCTACACCCTGCTGGAGGACCCCACCGACGCCTATGAATGGAGCTTTGTGGCGGTGCCGGCCCAACCGGCCGCCGGGGTGACCAAAAGCCACGCCGCCCGCAAAGCCCTGCATCTGACCCCGGAGCGGGCCATAGCCGAAATGGAGCGGGGCGAGCTGCACCTGGATGCCGCCGCGGCCTATGGGCTGAGAAAGCACATCGCCGCGCTGGAGGAAAAGAGCGAGGAGGCCGGCCGCTACCGGCAGAGCCTGTGTGAGACCATCCGCAGGCGGACCATGCTGGCCCAGCCGCAGATGCCCCCCGCCCTGCTGGAAAAGAGCATGGCCCCGCTGACCGTCACCGAGCTGGAGGCGCTGGCCGCCCTGATGAAGCAGCAGGCCGAAAAGCGCTTTGCGCCGATGGTGCAGACCGCCCCGGCCCCCGAAAACGAAACCGATAACCGTGCATTTTGCATCTGATGAGAAAGAGGAGAGAAAACACATGAATAATAACTACAAAGAACTGAACATCCAGAAATCCCTGTACCGCGGCTGCGGCGAGAGCTTTGCCGAGCGGCTGGAAAAGATGGACCCCACCGAGAATTACCGCGGCACCGAGCTGGGCCATCTGGATGCCTTCCAGCGCCAGCTCAAGCGCTTTGATATTCAGGTGGGCGGCAGCCACTCCAGCGCGCTGGAGAAGTTCTTCCAGAACGGACAGAGCGCCGTGCTGTTCCCCGAGTACCTGATGAGAGCCATCCGCCAGGGCATGGAGGAAAATGATCCGCTTTCCTCCATCGTGGCCGCCCGCACCCTCATTTCCGCCACCGATTACCGGGGTCTTACCACCAACGACGACCTGGAGGCCGATGTGACCAATGAGGCCGCAGCCCTTTCCACCACCACCATCAGCCTGAAGGACAAGACCACCGCCCTGAAAAAGCGCGGCCGTATGCTGCGTGCCTCCTACGAGGCGATCAAGTTCCAGCGGCTGGATCTTTTCACCCTGGCGCTGCGCCGCATCGGCGCTGAGATCGCCCGCTGCCAGATGAAGGACGCCGTGGATGTGCTGGTGAACGGCGACGGCTCCACCGGCAGCGCGCCCCAGAAGCTGACCACCGCGGCCACTACCCTGGCTTACAGCGATCTGCTTACCCTGTGGAGCAAGTTTACCGCCTACCAGATGAACACCCTGCTGGTGAACGCCAAGACCGCCGCCGCCATCCTGGGGCTTTCCGCCTTCAGCGATCCCACCACCGGCCTGCACTTCCAGAATACCGGCAAGCTGGGCACCCCGCTGGGCGCCGAGATGATCCTCTGCGACGCGGTGGCCGATGGGACCATCATCGCGCTGGACCGCCGCTACGCCCTGGAGATGGTGGTGGGCGACGCCGTGACCGTGGACGCCGACCGTCTGATCGACTGCCAGCTGGAGCGTGCCGCCGTTTCCTCCACCGCGGGCTTCTCGATGATCTTCCCTGACGCGGTGAAGGTGATGACCCTGAAGACCGCCTGACGCGCGATGACCGACAGAATGAAGGAGGCAGCAACATGGATATCGAACTGATCCTGCAAAAATTCGCGGTTTTCTCCGGGCTGACCGGGGAAGAACTGCAAGCCTGCCTGCCCTACTGCCGGGACGCCATGGAGCAGCTGACCGCCAAACGGCGGTCGGCCCTCCCCGCGGCGGAGCCCCTGGGCAGTGCCGCGGCAGCGCTGGCCTACTACCGCTGGTGCCTGGCGCAGATGAGCGGAAGCAGCCTGCCCCATGTAGGGGCGGCGGCCCTGGTGAATAAGGACACACTGGCGGCGGCCAAGGCGCTGTGTGAGGAATATCTGGCGGCAGCCGCCGGGGAGCTGGGCGGCGGAAAATTCTACTTTGGGCAGGTGACAGCATGCAAGTAACCAGTCTTTTTGATCTGCGGCAGCAGCTGGCGGTGTACCTTTTGCCGCTGCTGGGCGAATGTGAAATACTATACAGTATGCCGACGGTGAGAAGGCCGCTGGCCGCCGGGGTGACCACGCTGGTGCTGAACGACCACAGTGTGAAGCGCAGCGAGGACACCCTGCCCGGCAGCACTCCGCTGCTGCTGGAGGTGGGCCTGCGGCTGACCGCCCTGCACCGGGACAGCATGGAAGCGGTGGAGACCCTGACCGACGCCATCACGGCACTGACGCTGCGGGGGGATTTCCCCTGCGGGGTGACCGGGCTGGAGTGGGCCGAAATCGGCTTTGACCGGGGGTGCGGGGCCTTTGCCCGCCGGGGGCTTTTGAAGGTCTGCTGCGCGCTGGCCGAGGCCCCCGAAGAGGAGGATGAGGCATGAACCAGATTATCCACTCCCTTGGGGGGATCACCATTGAGGCGGGGGGCACGGTGCTGGCCCACGCCGCCGGGTATGAGGTCAAATCCAGCCGGGCAGTGACGGCGGTGCGGCCCTATGGCAGCACCGAGCCGCTAACCTTTCTGCCCGGCACGGTAACGCATATTTTGCAGCTGGAGCAGATAAAATGGGAAAATCCCGCGGATTTTTATACAATGAGTAATTTTACCGTGAAAATTACAAGAAACGGGCAGACGGTGCAATACACCGGCTGCGAATGGACCGCCATAGAGGAGGAGACCCGCCGGCCGTTGATCTGGCTGCGGGCCACGCTGGCGGCCAAGGCCCGAACGGAGGTGACCGGGGATGAAGCGGCTGCTGAGTAAGGGCCCGGCGGCGCCGCGGGGCGCTGAAAGCGCCCGACCGCCGTATGGCGGCGGCAGCCGGAGGCTGCCGCGGCACCGCCGGGGGCCGGGCTCCGCGCACATGGGACGGGCAGGAGAAGGAGGTGGGGCATGATGGCCCAGGAAGCAAAGCCCGTGACCGCAGCCATCCGGGAGCCGGAGGCAGCGGCCAGCCTGCGCCGGGAGGGAAACATCCGGACCGAAGAAAAGGCCGTCATCCGGGAGATCCCCCTGCAGGATACCGCCACACTGGAGACTGAGCTGAGCGCCCTGCAGCGCCGCCAGCTGCGGCTGGCCCCGGAGATGGACCGCTGCGGCGAGCCGCTGTACTGAGAGGAGGAAACCTTCCATGACGACAATGAGCTTTAAGACCTTCACCTTTCCGCACAACCCGGAGAGGATAACGGTAACCACCGAGACCCGTATAGCCACCGCCCACTGCCCGGAATACGGGCCTATCCACCAGAACCTAGGGCTGGCCCGGCGGATCATCCGGGCGGAGGGAGTATTTTACGGGGCCAACGCCAAAATCCAATACACCGCCCTGGAGGCCCTGATGTGGCAGGCCACTGCCGGCAATCTGCGCATCCCCGGGATGGGGGTGGTGGTGGCCTTCCCCACTGCCTTGAGCTATACCGGGGAGGGAGATGGCACGGTGCTGCGGTACACCGCGGAGTTCACCGAGCTGATCGCTTCCACCGACCGGGAGGGGACACGCTATGCGGACTGAGCAGAGGAAACGAATCGGGCCGAGTGGACTGCCGGGGCCGATAGCAGCCCGACAGGACACGCTGAAACCGGGCGGTATTCCGGACGGCGGCGCAGCCGGGAAGGAGGAACACCATGTCGATTGAGCTGCTGGGGCTGACACTGGGGAATGAGACCATCTCCCTGAAGGAGCCCAGCTCCATGGTCATCACCAGGGCGTGGGATTCCCCGGCGTGGCAGCTGGATATCACCCTGCCGCACGAGGGGCCGCTGGACGACCTGACGAAAATTCAGGTGAAGCACGGCACCGACGCGCTGTTTGCCGGGCTGTGCGATGAGATCGTACGCTCGGTGGATGGGAACGGGGCATTTGTCAGCATCAGTGCCCGGACGCCGGGGGCGCTGCTGTGCGATAATGAAGCGCTGCCCAAGACCTACACCGACCTGACGGCGCAGGCATACTTTAACGCGGAGCTGAAAACGCTGGGTTTTACCGGGCTTTCGCTGCCCAATACCACCGCCAGCGCGGCGACCTTCCAGCTGGGGAAGGGGCATTCGGTGTGGGAGGCCTTCTGTATCCTGTGCTTCCGGCTGTATGGCCGGGAGCCGCACATCACCGCCGGGAACACCGTGGTGGTGGAGACGCTGACCGGCGATGACCCCATTATTATCAGCAACGCGGTGAACGAGACCGGGGTGCTGCGGTACTGCTCGCTGGAGTACATCACCCGGCGGAGCAGCCCGCTTTCTACCATTGTTTACCGGGATGCGGGCGGGGCCTATTCCCAGCTATACAACAATCCCTTTGGCAACGAGCAGCAGGTGCGGCGCAACCGGTACATCATCCCGGCCGGGGAATACACCGGCAACCCGGCGCTGGACGCCTACCGGCGGGTGATGAAAGGCCAGCTGGGGCTGCACAGCGCCAGGGTAACGGTGCCGGGACTGCACAACATCGCCCCCGGGCAGGCCATTTATCTGAAATCCACAATAAGCGGCAACCGGCTGATGGCGGCTTATCAAGTGAAGATCATCTACACCGAGAGCGGCTGCCTGACCCGGCTGGTGCTGGCCGACCCGGCCTACATGTAAGGTGAGGGCAAAGGGTAGAGGGTTTGCGGCGGGCGCAGCCCCGGCGGCGAAGCCGCCGAAAGCAGGCGGAGCCTGCTTTGTTCCGCCGAAGGCGGAACGGGCTGCGCCCGATGCTGCGGCTTGCTGGCGCTGGCGGAGGGCGGCAAGCGGAAGGTTTGCGGCCCAACGCCCAAATTCCGCGGTTGGTTACAAAATGTAATAATTATGCTGAGTTGGGTGCTGCTGGAGCTTTTGGCAGCGGGGAGGCAGAGGGTAAAAATGGGAAGAATGGTGCAAAAAATCCAGAAATTTCGGCGTTTTTGCAACTGGGAAGAGAGAAAATGACGCAAAACCGGCAAAACGCATAAAATGACAAATTGGTTACAATCTCCATCTTGTGGAAGTGGGCGATGGCCGGTACAATGGGCCACAGAAGCCGGGCGGACAGATGTGGAGCATGCCGCCGGGTCTTCACAAACCAAAATGATTTTTACCCAAAGGAGAGTAACCCATGAAAAAAGCATTTGCACTGGCACTGGCTGTGCTGATGGTGTGCACCATGGCGTTTGCGGTTTCCACCGGGAACCAGACTGGCTACCCCGGCGGCACCTCCGCGGCCGATAACACCTACATGCAGTCCATCGTGCCCGGACAGTCTATCGTATTCACCCAGGAAGAGCTGGGCCTGACCGACCAGAACTGGGGCAAGACCAACGGCAGCTTTGACCCCAAGAAAAATACCGTTGCCCTGACCGTCCCCGTAGGCAGCGATCTCATCGCCAGCCAGGGCTGGGTACGGACCGATGAGACCACCTACAAGTATGTGGTGACCACCAAGGCCAATGAGACCTCTGTACTGGATAACAATGCCGATATCATCATTTCCGGCGTAAAGGTCACCGTTTACGGTGTTTCCGCTCCGGCGCTGAATGTGAGCTATGTGAAGGATGTAAACGGCGTGACCAACTATACCTATGTTACCAGCTTTGATGAGCTGGCGAGCTTCTCCGCCAAGGAGCCGGGCGACAACTTCTGCCCCATGAACGCCAAGAGCGAGGACCACATCCTGGCCATGTGCTTCGACTACGGCCGCAAGGCTGATGAGGCCGACGCCGTATTTGGCGCGGGCGGACTGAATGTCGCCAACATGGATAAGACCGGTAAGATCCTGTATACTGTAAAGGCCGCCACCGTAGATGGCCAGTACATCACCAGCGGCAGCTGGAACCAGTCCGTCACCGAGGATAACGGCGGCAAGGTCACTGTTTCTGTCCCGCTGAAGGCCGGCGACAAGATCTACTTTGGCACCGTGAATTACACCACCCTTTCCCCCGCCGCCCAGAAGGCGCTGAACGACAACCTAACCAAGGCCGGCGCTTCCATCAAGGCTTCCTACGGCTACGGCGCTGAGCAGGTCATCATCAACCGCCCGGCGGAGATCACCGTGGACGGCATGGCCAAGGGCTACAATGCCTACATGGTACGCGAGGACGGCTCCCTGCAGAGCCTGAGCGCCAAGTTTAATGAGGGCACTGGTCTGCTGAGCTTTGGCGGCACCCTGACCGGCCCGGTCATCGTGACCGATAAGGCACTGACCGCGACCACCACCAGCAATAGCGGCAACAGCGGCTCCAATGGCTCCAACAGCAATGGCGGCAGCCAGAATCCTGCCACCGGTGCCAATGACATCGTAGGCGTAGCGGCCGCTCTGGTGGTTATCACCGGCGTTTCCGCCGCCGCCATTTCCCTGAAGAAGGACTAAGACCTTCCTCCCTGCCCCTCTCCACAGGGCAGCCACAGTGCGAGTAAACCCCCGGTCCAATGGCCGGGGGTTTTTGCGTATTGAAAAAGTCTGTTATGGCAGATTCTAAAAGGCTCCCTGAGGCTCCCTTGGGTAGGAGGAGCTGTGACCGACCCGTCATTTTGAAATAATTGCAGCCTGTCCCAAAACGATCCCTCCGGCGCTTCGCGCCGCCTCCCTTTACACAAAGGGGGCTTTGGTTTCTGCGAGACGCCAAAAGCGAGATTAGCCGGCAGGCTGAAGGTTTCGGCCCATCGGGGCGGGAAAGTTCGCGGGGGGAAGGAGGCGGCCGCAGGGAGCCGCGGAGAGGGCATAGGTAGGGACTGTCCCTATTTACGGGGCCTTATTTTGCGATATAGATCCGCTCCTGCGGGGTGCCGGGATTCTGCTGGATGGCGGTGAAGAACAGGGTTTTGTGCACCAGTTGATCCGGGAGGCGGGAATCGTAAACTGTTTCGTAGCTGAAGCGCGGCACCTGATGGAACTGCGTAACGGCGATATAGTCGGACAGGGTAAAGGCGCCGAACAGCAGCACGGCGCAGCCAAAGACAAGACTTAAGCGCACAGCGCGCTTTGCGACCAGCTGGCGGATGATAAGATAGATGCCGGCGATGAGAATAATGCTGCCCAGCGTGGCGTAGATGCTTCCCCAACTGCTCTCGCTGGGAAAGATGGACAGGGCCGATATGATGATAAACAGTCCAAATGTTATAAACAGAATGCCAATGACTTTCCGCCTGCTGCTTTTTGCTGTGACCTGGCTATATTCCGCCATGGCGATGGCGGTATCTCTTGTTTCCTGATTCATATTCTCGCTTTTCCTTTCTCCATTGATAAGCTCCGGGATGCTGACGCCATAAAAATCGGCGAGCACGACCAGCATACCGATATCGGGCATATTGCTGCCGGTTTCCCAGCGGGAGACTGTCCGGCCGGAAACCGCCAGCTTTTCGGCCAGCTGCTCCTGTGTCAATCCCTTTTCCTTACGGAGCGCTTTGAGAAACGCTCCGATCCTGATTTGATCCATGCGGGGGCCTCCTTTCGTCCTGAGTATAGCGCCGGGTGGGTGAGATTAACACGACACAAAGCGAGAAATGCCGTGTTTTTCCGCATTGGGCAAAGCTGTCCGGTCTAAGACGCTATTTTTGTTTCCTATTTTATTTTATCATGGCTGCCGGACCGCCGCAACAAACGGTCATTGCAAAGGGGGCGGATTTGGGGTAAAATAAGGAGGAAAGTATGTGCGGCAAGGCGGCCCGCAGGGCGTTCCGGCGAAGCTGGAACCGGCGGCGAAGCCGCCGAGCCCGCCGGAGGCGGGCTGCCCTGCGGGCCGAGGCCGCGGTTTGCGGGGGCTGGCCGAGGAAGGGGCCGGAACTTGCCGGGACAAGCGCCTGGATTTTTAGCACATGATAAACAGGGCAGAAATGATAAACCAATACAACGGATGAGTGGAGCGTAAAAATGAAGATATTATTTGTGGGTGATGTGGTGCGGCAGGCGGGCTGCGATTTTTTGCGGCGGGAGCTGCCGAACCTGCGCCGCTTTTACGGGGCGGATATGACCATAGTGAATGGGGAAAACGCTGCCGAGGGCAACGGCATCCTGCCGGGGAGCGCCGAACTGATCCTGGACGCCGGGGCGGATGTGATCACGCTGGGGAACCATGCCCTGCGCCGCCGGGAAATTTATCCGATGCTGGAGGAGAGCGATCGCATCATCCGGCCGGCGAATTTCCACGCCAGCGCGCCGGGGCGGGGCTGGTGCCTGTATGACTGTCCCGGCAAACCGAGAGTGGCGGTCATCAACCTGCAGGGGAACTACCTGCTGGAAAGCCACGAAAACGCTTTTGACTGCATGGATCGGCTGCTAGAAGAAATTGATGCGCCGGTGAAGATCCTGGATTTCCACGCCGAGGCGACCTCTGAGAAGATCTGCATGGGGCTGTACCTGGATGGACGGGTCAGCGCTGTCATTGGGACCCATACCCATATCCAAACGGCGGACGAACGGCTGCTGCCCGGCGGAACGGCCTACATTACCGACGCGGGGATGTGTGGGGTATTCGATTCCGCGCTGGGGCTGGCGCCGGAGCCTGCCATCCGGCGGTTCCGGACCGGGCTGCCCACCCGGTTTGAGAGCGTGAAGGGGCCGGTGCGGCTTTCCGGCGTATTGCTGGAGGTGGACGGGAAAACCGGCAAGGCAGTTTCCATCAAGCGGGTAAATGTGGACGGATAAACTGAACATCTGCTGAACAAATTGAAAAATGCAAGAGGTTTTGCGCAAAAAAATAAAATATTTTTTTATGCAAGCGCGCAAAGGCACCTTTCAAAGAGCATCGCGGAGGTTTGAAAGCCTAAAATCTCCCGTGGATAGTTGTTTATCCATGTTTCAATCTGCTTAATGGTTGCCCGCTTCACCTGCCGGAGATCCGCGCCTTTGGGAATGTGGCGGCGTATGAGCTTATTGGCGTTTTCATTGCTGCCGCGCTCCCAACTGCTATAAGCATGACAATAATATAATTTTGTGCGTGCTCCCGCTCCGGTGCGGGATCTCTCCATACCCGCGCAATCCGAAAACTCCACGCCGTTATCAACGGTGATGCTTTGGAATACCGCCGCAAAGCGTTTGCCATATTCTTTTTCAAGGGCATCCAAGGCGCGCACCACGCTTGCCGCCGTTCTATCCGGCATCCCAATAATGATTTCATAACGGGTTAGCCGCTCGGTTAAAACAAGCAATGTTTCCTTGCTCTTTTTGCGCCCAATAACGGTATCCATTTCCCATTGCCCAAAGGTTGTGCGGCTCTCAATAATCTCCGGTCTTTGCTCAATGCTCTCTCCGCGCGGTGCGCGGCTCTGCCGCACTTTTCTATATTTCCGCTTGCGGGTGCCCTTCACGGGCAAATCCTTATTGGTGAGGGTGAGGAAAATGCCTTTATCAATATAGTTGTAAATGGTCTTTTCGCAAATGGTGGTGGAGAAGCAAAGCCCCTGCGTTTTGATCTCTCCAACCACGGCGGCGGGGGAATACTTCTCATTCACAATTTTATCCTCTATAAACCGCGCCAATTTATGATCCGATCCGATTTTAAGCGGCGCGCCCTTGGCTTGCTTATTCCTCTCACAACGCTCATGGGCAATTTCCGGACTATAACGCGGCTCGGTTGTATAATCGGAGTTGAGGTGTTCATACTGCCCGCGCTTGCGCTCCCTGTTTATGGTGCTCACATGCACCCCAAGCAACCGCGCAATTTCCTTGGTTTTCTTGCCCTCTCTCAAATAAAGCTCTATGCGCAATCTATCCGTATATGTTAAATGCCTAAATTTTCTCATTGCTCTTTCCTCCCAAGATGTGCAAAAAGAGGCGGTTTCCCGCCCCTCTCTGCCATTGTTTATTCCATTTCGCCGCCGCTTGCGCCTTCATACACTTCAAGCAGCTCCAACGCTTCTGGATCTGTTAGAATATCGCTTAACGCACATTTTAACGCATTGCAAAGGCGCAATAGCGTTGTTAGCTTTGCAGCGTTGAGATCCTTGGCACCCTGCTCATAATATTGGATCATGCGGAAATTGATCCCCGCCGCTTCCGCTAATTGCGATTGCGACAAACCCGCCGCGTGGCGCAATTCCTGCAATCTGCTGTTTTTATAGGTTATCTTAACATCAATTTTCATACCGTGCGCCTCCTTAATTAACCGCGCCGCACTTGACTTTGCCGCCGCCGCGATTTATAATAAAGGCGATGGGTGGGGAAACCCACCGCCCAAGCATTAGGATTGCTTTGGCTTTTGATTAGGCTTTATGGTTATCGTGATCCGTTCCACCGCTTCACTCCGTAGAGCCTTTTCAATCGCTTCAAGCAATTCTTTTATTTTGCTTTCATCCATTCGCTCACCCCCTTTCTTGTGGGTTTGCGCCTCCTTTCTATGTAACTCGGTTTCCCCTTACCTGTTGTATTTATTATACACCTATGGGTGTATAATGTCAATAGGCAAACGGGAATTTTTTTAATATTTTTGCGCAACAAAAAAGCGCGGCGGGTGCCGATGCCCGCCGCGTTATTCTTTTTCAAGCAAAGCATCTATCCCCACGCGCAAAACCTTTGCCAATAACATCAACTCATAATCCGCAACAACTCTATCTCCCGTTTCAATCCGGCTTATCGCCTTTTGATTGATGGGCAAGCCCTCTAATTGCAAGCGGGCGGCTAACTGTTCTTGGGATAATCTCTTTTTCTCCCGTGTGCGCCGGATGTTCTCTCCGGAGGCATTGCATTTGCCTTGGTATTTATAGATTTTCAGTATTCGCCACCCCCTCCCTTTACCTATCTTTGGGATAATCCATATTGATTTTACTGCATGATCGTGATATACTTATCCCAAAGATGACTAAAAGATAATTATTTATTACCTCGGAGGGGGATAACGATGAATAAGAGCAAATATGTATGGTATGCCCTATGTGGTTTATTCTTGCTTGGGAGCTTGTCATTTATTCCAAATGGAGAATGGCAATATTTTATAGGCGGTTTGGTGATAGCTGCGGTGTTTGGTTTTATCGGATACCGCAAGGGAGCAAAGCCCACCGCCGCGCCGGAGGCGGCACCTGCTGCCGATGCAAGCCCCTATGTGCGGCGCGCTTATAAGCTCACGGGGGTTACATTCAAAAATGAGGATGGATCCTCCCGCCAATCTGTTTTGAGAAAGCTAAAATTTAATGATCCCCCGTTTGATGAAGGCGCGGAATTGGAGTTATCCCGCTATGAATGGGAAGGCAAGCCCGCTTTGGCTGTCTTGGCAAACGGTCTGCAAATCGGAAACATCCCCGCAAATGATGTGGATTTTCTCATTGAGAATTGGGAGCACATCATTGGTTTTACCAACTGCCATGTTTACGGTGGCGGGCGCGGAGAGGATGGAGAGCAAAAGAGCTTTGGCGTTGAGGTTGTTTTGCAATTGAATATGGGTTAAAGGCAACAAAAAAAGCCCCTTGCCCGCACCGTGTAGGTGTAGGCAAGGGGTGTTTTATTATGTTCCTGCAGGTGTGGGCGGGTTACTCTGCGATGCCCTCGCCGTAACCCTCACCGTGGCTGTCGGTGTCCACCGTATGCCCAAGGGTGAGCACGGCGGCTTCAACCGCTCCATCTACGATCTTTTCAATTGCGGCGGTGCGCTCAATACCCGCGATCTCCAAGGCTTCATAAACAAACTTGGTTGCTTCCTCTTTGCGTTCATCCTTGGAAATGGTGTTGATAATATAAAGCTGCTCCGCTTTCTGCGCGCCCACCTTGGCATAATCAATAACCTTATCCACGATATTCACCACCGCGCTTGTGGGGAAAGCGGCTTTGAGGATATCGGTGATTGCATCCGTGGCATCAAGCACGCCGGATGTTGCCTCCAAAGTGGAGGGCACATTAACGCCCTTTTTCTTCAACCAAGGGAAGATAAGGGCGCAAGCTGCCACCATTACCGCAACGGCGGCAACGATAACCAAAATGATGTTGATGTTTTCCATGTTTATTTCCTCCTAAAATGTTTTTTATAATACTCCGGCGCGCTCCAAGAACACAAGCACATCCGCGCGCGTGGCGGTGCTGTGCAATTTGAGGTTGCCGGATGTATCACCTTGAATAATCCCGCGGCTGATAGCCTTTTCAACCGCGCTTCTTTCCCAATCCTGCGGGGTGTTGTCCAACTCCGGCGCGGTATCAACCGCCGGAGGATCCGGATCCACTTCCTTATCCGGCTCAACCGCCGTTGCAAGGATGCCCGCAAGGATTTTGAGGATTTTGGTGCCATAGTCTGCGCCGGATGCCCAACCGCGCCCCTCCGGATTTTCTTGGATACCAAGCCACTCCACATAAGGCGCACAACCCCTCTTGACATAAGCAAAGCGGGGATCAATAAGATCTCCGCTCAAAGGCTCGGTGTTTGCGTATGCTTTAAGGTGTTGGATCTGTGCGCGGATGCCAAGGCGCGGGGTTTCAAAGCTGTTGCCCGCCACGCCGCCGCCCGTGGCACCCATTCCGCAATAATTGTTTTGCTCCGGCTTCACATCGCCGCCAAATCTCCAATTTCCCGTTTCCAAGCAGGATTGCGCAAAAGCCACATCCCCACGGATGCCCTCTTTTTCGCCTTCCTCCAAGTAGATTGCGGCAAGATCCGGCGCATCCGGATTGATTTTCGTGATGTATGCGCGCATCTGCGCGGCGGTTGCCGCTGCCGCTCCGGTGATTTCGGTATAACCGGAGGTATCCGGCGCGGCGGGTGTGGATGCCTCACCATCAACGGGGAGTTTCAACACCTGCCCAACCTTGATAAGATCGGAGGTAAGCCCATTGAGGCTCTTGATTTCCGGATATCGTGCCGCGCTTCCAAGGTAGGTTGCGGCAATGCCGGAGAGGGTATCACCCGCCTTAACGGTATATGTGCGATTGCCGCCCGTGGCGGGCTGCTGCACAACGCCGCCGGAGGCTCCGGCAAACTGCACCATATAGGCTTGCACCTTGGCTTTGAAAGCATCCCAATGAGGGATGATGTAAAGCGGGCATTGCTTCCCGCTCCAATCCTTGTGCTTATACAGTTTATCAATGCCCAAGCCGTGGCGCACAAGCAGGATTGCCGCCAACTTTGCGCCGTTGTCCTCGGAGGCTTCATCACTCTTGATTGCCTTTCCGCGCATGATAATTTCAATGGAAATGGTGGTTTCATTGCCATTGCCGCGCCCATCGCCCGCGTGCCATCCAACCTCTGTTTCCAAGAGGTTTTGCCATGCTTCCACATCATCAACATAATAATGCACGCGGCTATCCTTCATGTTTTGGTTGGGGTAGGTTGCGCGGGTGTAGGTTTCTGCATCTGCGCCACCATCCGTGTTGTGGATGGTAACGCCCGCCACCTTGCCCGTGCCGCCGGAAAGCAAGCGATCCGCTTTGTATTTATCCCCTTTGTGATAGGTGGTTTTTCCAACCGTTGCGGTTTTAGTCCACACCGCACCCCAAGGGATGATTTTTTCATGGATAGTCAACCCGTGCTCAACGCGGGTTTTATCCGGTGTTAATGCCATTTTCTTTTCCCTCCTTTATCCGTGGTTTCGTTCTGCGTTCTGTTGCAGGAGAAAATCATTGAGATCATCGGTAAAATCGTGGTAATACTCCAAGGCGGTTTCCGTTTCGCCGTTGGTGTGCCCGCGCTTTTGCGCAAGAGCTGTTGCCTCGGAAAGATGCCCAACCGCTTTAAGCCCCTTGATAACAAGCACGCTTTCACGCTTGCGGGCTTCCTCGCGGCTGTCCTGCTTTTTTTCCATGCGGTCAAGGCGGCGTAAAAGGATGCCGGAGATCATACCTCCAACACCAAGCGCGGAAATGATGATGGTTACATATTCCATCAATTCACCACCTCCCATTGCCACATGCCCGCCGTATCCGGAGGATAAACGCAATTTGGCATATCCGCTTTGGCAAGATACACCACGCCTTTGTAACTGTAATATTTGCCGCTCTCCACATTCACCACAATCCCCGCCGTTTCCGGATAAGGGATAGGATCATCAAGGGTGCCCGTATGGGTAAGCTCAATGAGGCGGTAATAAGCAAAGGTGGTTTCCACCGGATATGCGGCATTGGAGGTGTGGTTTTCCTTAACCTCATAAAAAAGCCCGTTGGAGGTGATAATATCTCCAACGGTGTATGCCACGCCCTCTTTCCATTCCGGATAATCAATAAGCTCCGTGGATTTCAAAATGAGATCATCGGTGATGGTGTTGGTGCCCGCCGCACGATCCGTTTTGATCTGCGCTTGGAAGCTCAAAGCCATAAGCTCATTGGTTGCCGCCAATTCCTGTTTCATTTCGGCGGTGCCGTTTCCTTTTCCGTTTTTAACGCTCATTCTTTATACCCCCCAACTCCATAAATGCGGCAATTGCCAACCGCACCATTGCGCTCAATGCGGGCGCGGATATTCACGCCCCATTTGGAGGCGGTTTTAACGGTGTTGGTGAATACATGAGCCAAGCCGGAGAGCACGGCGGCGGTTGCATCTTCCCAAGTGGGCGCAACATCAAATGCGTTGTTGCACACCTCCACGGTGAAAATGGCACCTGCTGCCACCTCGCGGATCACCTCAATTGTCATGCGCTCCGGCATGGCGGGCATTTCCATGATGCTATCCGCATCAAGCTCAAAGGCGCACATATCCACGCTTTTCACAAAACTCATTGTGCGGGTGGTGCTGCCGTTGCTTGTGTCGGTTGCCTTCACGGTCAATGTGTGGTTGCCGTTGCTTAAACGCACCCACTCATTGCCGGATACCTCCATCATGTTTTCCGCGCCAAGGGTGGGATTGTAGGTTTTCAGCGCGCGCCCATCCACCGCCTCCACAACGGAAACCGGATCATTATCCGCATCCGTTACGGTGTAGGCAAAAGAAAACGCCGCCGCTTTCACGCCAAGGCTCCCATCTGCTCCGGAGATTTCCGGAGGCTGATTGTGGATAACCGACATGGTGGATGTGGTGATGTATCCACTCTCATTGCCTTGGTTATCCAACGCCTTCACGCGCCAACGCACGGTGTTCATGGATGTGGTGATGGTATCATCATAGGTGCGGGCGGTGCCGCTATAAACCTGCGCATAGGCACCGTTATTGTAACTGCGCTCCAACTGATATGTGATAGGATCTCCATCCGGATCCGTGGAAGCACCCCACTCAATGCGCGCCTTCCTGCCGGAATACACGGCATCCGGAGGCGTGATTGTGGGCGGGGTTGTGGGAGGCTCATTCCAAGTGATGGTGTAACATCCATCCGCATCCGTGGTATCAGATACCAAGATAGAAGAATTAAGATTACAAAGCGGGCGCACGCCACCGTAACCATTCCGCGCATAGTGGGCGTTCAACGCGCCGGAAGTGTAGACAATGCGCGCATAGCGGGAGTTGGAAGCATAAGGGGTGCGCAACCACCAATACCAAGCCGTGGTGTTGTTCGCCGGATCGCTTGAATAATCACTATCCGCAATTGCTTCCGTGGTGCAATACGCAATGCGGCTTGCATCGGTAGAGAAAAGGGCTAATTTGCTGCCCTCTGCAATGCTGTTTTCATTTGCCAAGCCAACTTCCGTGTTGGAGGCTAAAAAGATCTTATCCGTTACCGTTTCGCTGCCGCCGCCATCGGTAACGGTGTTTTTTGCCACCGTGAGGGTGGTTGCCATCAATGCCGCCCTAAACTGCGCGGAGAAGGCGTTGAGGAAACCCGCATCATTTGCATAAACATTGCAGGTTACAACGGATGTGCTGTTTGGTGCTTGGTCTGCGCTGTGCTGCGCCACATACCATGCGCCCGCTGCCGCATCGCTGTTGAGCCATTGGCGAAGGTTTGAGTGCAAATAGCGGTTGTTGCCATAACTCTTTCTGTCGGAATTGCTGTTGTTAGGCTCTTGCGCATCAAATGAGCGCATTGCAATACAACGCTCGGTGATAAGCGTGATAGCTCCGGTTGGATAGCCGGAGTGGTTTTTGTCTGCGATCTTCCAAATAACGGGCTTTCCAAGGAATAGGCTTGATGTGTCCTTTACCTTATCGCCAACCGCAAGATCTGCCAAGGTTTTTGCCATGTGTTTCACTCCTTCTTTGTTGAATATAGTTTGTTGTAATAGGCATCCATATCACGGATAAGGTGGTAACAATTGCCCTTGGCTGCGTGCCCGCGCCAACTTTGGTGTGATTGTGCGGGTGCGGATGCCGGAATTTTGCCCGCATCCACCAAGGGTTTCATTTTCTTCAAACGGCGGCGCGCATTTCCCTTGCTCCGGCGGCGCACCTTGCGGATAACCTTGCCGGAGGGGAGCAAATAGGTATGAAAGCCAAGAAAATCAATCCCCTGTGATAGAGGCATGATCTGTGTTTTGTTGTTAAGCTCCAAACCCAATTCACCCATGCGCGCGGTGATTTGTTCAAGGCAATATTTCAAATATTCTTTATCCGGATGGATTAAATAAAAATCATCCATATACCGCCCATAATACTTGATCCGCAATTGTTCTTTCACAAAATGATCCACGCCGGACAGATAGAGGATTGCAAAGAGTTGTGAGCTTTGGTTGCCAATTGGGATGCCCACGCCCTCCGTGCTGTCAATAATCATATCCACCAACCATAGCACATCCGGATCATGCACATATTTGCGGATCTGCTGCTTTAAGATATCGTGCCGGATGGAATAAAAATATTTTGATACATCGCCTTTCAAGATCCACCCTTCCGCTCCGTGGTGTCTGTAATACTCCCGCATAAACTTATCAAGCCGCCCCAACCCAAAGTGTGTGCCCTTGTTTGGTTGGGATGCGTAATTGTCATAAATAAAAGCCTTGGATAACAACGGCTCCAAGACTTCATCACACAAAGCATGTTGCACCACTTTATCTTTGTATGAATTACTCATAACAACGCGCTTTTTCGGCTCGTAAACAAAGAATGTGTGGTATGGTGCGGGCTTATAGGTTTTTTCTTTGAGCATGATGCTCAAAAGGTGTAAGGCTTCAAGCATGTTGATTTCAAACTTTGCTGCCGCCTCTTTCCATCGTTTGCCGCACCGCGCTTTTCGATATGCGCGGTATAGGCTCTCAAAATTATATATTTTCTCAAAATCGCTCATAATAAAAAATCCTTGCCGTGTATAGCGCGCACATTACCCCTCGCGGGCAAGGTGTTTGCATCGGCAATCTTGTATTTACCCAAAATGGGAGGGAAATGCCTTCCTTTGATGATGGGTTTATGCTTTCTGCTACCCTCGCGGGTGCATACTCGGTCTAAATATCCATCGAAGCGGGCGCACGCCATTGTTACCATTCCGCGCATTGTTGTTGTTCAACGCGCCGGAAGTGTTGACATTGCGCGCATTGCGGGAGTTGGAAGCTACAAGGCACACCCCTATATAAACAAAGGCATTATCTCCCTTTATCCCTCCTTTTCCATGCCTTTGTCATATACATAACATCAAATGCAAGTTTGCTCCAATATTCCAAACTCTTTGCATTGATCCGCTTTTGCTCAAACGAAAGCTCCAATAAAAATAAAAGCTCTTTGCAGTAGGTGAGTGCCCGCGCTTGGAGGCGCGCCCTCTCCTTGGCTTCCTCCGGATCTCTTAAATCAAGCTCATTGGTTTCAATTAAGCACTCAAAAATATCCGTTGCCCTGTTCTGCAAGCGATTAACCAAAGTAAAGCGGTATTTCTTTGGGAAACGCTCTGTATTTTCGGTGAGTGTGTAGGTGTGTTTTACCAAATCTTTTGCCTTGGTAATCACCGTTAATTCACTCGGTTTCTTTTCTTGGTGGTTTGTCATATAGGCACATTCCTTTCCGGATCCTCTCTATATCTCCCGCGCCGCCGGAGTATAAAAAGCCCCAATCCGTTATTTTAAGCTCAACCCGCTCTCCCGTGTAGGCGGTGCCGGATATGGTGATAAATCCATCATCACATGAGCCGCACGGCGGGGAGATCTCCAAGAATAGATTGCCTATGATGCAGGATAATTCTTTTTTGGTGCACGCGAATTTTAGCACTCCAAACACCTCAAACCCTCATTCCAAACGCCCTCGGTGATAACGCCATCAAGATCATCAAAGAGGATCATATAAGGGTAGGTGTCCATATCCGTGAATACCATTTGTTCAAGCAGGGAAACCCGCTCACCCATTAGAGAGATTTGGTTGTAAAGGTGCGCGGCGGTGTTTTCATCCAAACTATCCTGCAGGGTTTGAAACCAACTCTGAAACTCTGCCGTTGCGGATGTTTGAAATGCGGAAAACCACTCTTGGAGGGCAATATAATCCGCATCGCTCTGTATCTGCAAACTGTTCATGTAGGATTTGAGGTTGTTATACTGCTCCGCGCTCATTTCTTGGTAAAGCTCAAACCACCCTTGGAGCTGCGCGGAAAATGCGGTTGTGTCAAGCTCTCCCACGGTGCCCACAACCAACCCGCAAAGAGTGGAGTTAAGCCGCTGATCCGTGATATTTGCTTGGGAAACAGAAACCGCACCCGCTCCCACATAAACATCCGCTAAAACCAATTCATAGGCATCCGCATCCCTCTGTATAGCCGCTGCGGTGGGGTTTGCGGAATAGGTGCCCTTTTTCACCTTCACGCTAATCACGCGATCTTGGAGATCCCAACGCACCACAATGCGATCAATGCGGTTTAGCACGCCATCCGCATTATCAAGGGTGATGGTTAGGTTGGAGGTGTTGAAATAAAAATAACCGTTGATCCACGCTTTGCCCGTGTTCACGGTAATAATCATGCTATTGCTTGCCAACACCTGCAAGCCCGTTGATGGATTGGGGAAAACGCCGTTGGCAATGAATGATGCAAAATATTCAGCCCATTCCTCCGCTTTATAGCGGCGATCTCCGGAAATGCTGTTAAAAAAACTTGATTTCTCCATGTTCTCACCTCAATTTTCTTATTTTATCAATGATGGTTGGTAGGCTCTCACCAAAGGTTATATCAATATCGGTGTTGCCCTGTTGGTAGGTTTCCGCAATCTCTGTGATGCGCACATTGATTTTGATGCCCCACCGCTTATTGATGCAGGTTACACGATCCCCAAGGTCAAAATCCTCCCCATACTTTAAGTTGGTGTGGGTGTTTACCTTGGAGGAAAAATTTAGCGTTTCCGCATACTGTTCCAACTCGGTTGCCCCGCGCTGCGCAAGCATATCAATATACTGCGCATCCGTCATGGTGATTTCTGTATCCCCATCTTGATATGTTTGGGTTATATCGGTTGCGTTCACAAAGATTTCATCCCGCTCCAACCCCTCCGCATCGCCCACCTCAACGATCTTGCGGGCGGTGCCCTCTTTTTCCTCGCCGCCAACATAAGCAACGGATTTGAGGTTTTCGGTGCTGTCTGTGTATTCCTGCTCCAAGATGTTATCAAACTCTTGGGAGAAGATGCACGGCGGGTTTTCGGTTTGGTCTGCGGTAAGCTCCCGCCCCTTATAAACCACAAAGGAATGTTGGCGGGTGCGCACATCCGTTGTAACCTTAAACCCTAATTTTGCAGCTTTTGCCGCGCTCTCACACGCAAGCAGGGTTGATATAAACGGCTCGGAGGTGTATTCAATAACCCCGCTGCCAAGATCCCCAACATCCGCAATGGATAGGTTGGGGATCCTTCGGCGGGCATCAGTTGGCGCGGTTACATTCTCCCGCACGGCGCGGGTGATAATGGCTTGGGTGGTATCTGTTGCCACGATCTGCGCCCGCACAATGCGTTTATCCAACCATTGCGCAATCATTTTGCCCTGCGCCTCAATTTCCTCAACGCCCTGCGTGTTTTTGATGATGTGCACATAGCGGATTTGTGCGGCTTCATCGCCGCCGCGCTTCATCAAGATCCTATCTTTTTTAAGTAACTCCGCGTGCCGCTCGGTAAAAGGCACCAACAATTTGAACTCCCCGCAACTCCAATAACGGCGTGTCCATATAAGGGAGCTAATTTTATCAATGATGCCAAGGGGGGTTAATTCCGCATCATAAACATTGATTTCCATGCGCTACACCCCCAAATATTGATTGTTGTGGTAAATGGAAACCTCCAAGCCCTCAACATTGCTTCCCGCATCATATCTAAACAGATTATCCCCAACCTCCAATTGGATGTATGAGCTATCCGGATCAAGATAACGGAAAGCATCAATGGTTTGCCCTCCGGTTTTCAAAAACACTTCCTTTTGCCCGTAGTAGGTGGAAACGCTCAACACATCGCCCGCCTCCAAGGTATAATTTACCTTGATAAATTCTTGGGTATCAATATTGAGCAAAGAGGGATTAACAACCGTGCCAAGGGCGCGGAAGTCAATGCGCACGCCGCTTTTTACATCGCCGCCGTTGTAAACATTCACGATCAACGAAGGCTCACGGTATCCAATTTCCCATCCTTCCTCCATAGGGATTTCCAAACCAAGCGGCTCCGGAAACTCAAAGCCGCCGATCCAAGAGGCAATATCCGTTTTGCTTTCCGCTTCCTCGCGCCAAAACGGGTTGTGGCACACAAGCTGCACTGTGTAATCTTGGAAAATCGCCTTGCGCGAATACACGGGCGCATTGTCCACACGGCAATCAATAACCCGCTTAAAATCGCCGTAAATATAAGTGAGGGTTGCGCCTATCTGCGGGTTAAGCACATGATTGAGCCTCCGGCGCAATGTTACCGTTTCATCCTTATTGCGGGTTGCGATGCTGCCCACAATTTCAATCTCGCGGCTTTGGATGCGGTTGCCCAAATAGGTATCCCCGTCCTGCCCCATAGAGTTGATGGAATAAATGGCGTTTCTAATATCGGAAAGCCCGCTAACCTCGTTTGTGTGATATACAGAAGCATGGGAAAACTCAATTGTTTCCCCACGCTCGTTTGTATATATCAGTTTTTCAATTTTTCGCATCGTTCAAGTCTCCTTTTATCCAATCTCGCGGGCAATGAGCTTGAATTGCTTGGCGGCTTCCCGCTGCTGCTTGGCATAATCGTTGCCCTCGGTGTAGAAGTTTTGCACCACCTGCACGCCGCCCGCCGTAGAGCCGCCGCCGCGATCTTCACCGCGCGGGATCCTGCCGGAAGGCATTGGGCGCGGTTTCGGATTCGTATCATCAAGCACATCTGTTGGCATCGCCTTTTTGATGTTCTTTTCAACGGTGCGCATTTCCTTTTCAAAGCCAACACCGATGCCCGCCGCCATATATTCACCAATTCCGGCAAATACTTTGGATGGGGAGTTAATATCCATTTCACTTTCAACGGCGGCAACAATTTCCCGCATCATAGAGCGCACATTGCTTTCAAGCCATCCGCTCATATTTTGGAAACCCTGCCAAATGCCGCGCACCATGTTTTCTCCCGCTTCCACAAAGCGTTGATAATAGCCATTCAAAGCCTCAATAAGCGGAGTGATGATCTGCGGCACCTTTGCGGTGATCTGCGGCGCGCCGGAAACCATGCCGGAGGCAATGTTTCTATCAAATTCAATGCCTTGGTTTACAAATTTGGGGTTTTGCGCAATGAAAGCCGTGATGGTGCTTTGCGTGATCTGCGGCACCTTGGCGGTAATTTGCGCAATGCCCGTTATCATGCCGGAGGCAATGTTTTTGAGGATTTCCACGCCTTGGGTGGTAAACCGTGCGTTTTGCGCGTTCAACGCGGTTAAAACCCGCTCCACAATCGCGCTCACGGATTGATCCAAGAGGGCAATATTGCTCATAATGCCGTTGTTAATGGCGGCAATGGCTTCCTGCGCTGTTACTGCGCCCGCGCCGCCCACGGCGGCTTGCATATCGCCGCCCACGGCACCCATTTCATCACCAAAGCCAACGCCAATGCCCGCCGCCATGTTATCACCAATTTCCGCAAACACGGTGGAGGGTGAATGGATGCCAAGGAAACCTTTAACGCTATTCACGATGCCGGAGAAAAAGCCGGAAACCTTTTCATAAAGCCAACTTGCCGCATTGGAAATGCCTTCCCAAATGCCGGATACAAGATTGCCGCCAATCTCCACAATCTTATATGCCAAGCTGCCAAAGGCATTAACAATGCCCGTGATGATCTGCGGCACCGCCTTCACGATTTCAACAATGATGGTGGGGAGGTTTTCAATGAGGGCAACAAATAATTGCACGCCCGCCATGATGATTTTATCAATGTTTCCTATCAGCGCATCAACGATGCCGCCGATGATTTGAGGGATAGCCGCCACAATGGTTGTAATAATCTGCGGCAATGCTTGGATCAACGATATAAGGAGATCAATGCCCGCTTGGATGATAAGCGGGATATTTTCAAGCACCGCCGTTATAATTCCCTCTATGATCTGCGGGATTGCCTCAACAATCGTTGTGATAATCTCCGGCAACGCCCCCACAAGGGATGTAATGAGTTGGATGCCCGTTTGGATAATCTGCGGGATCGCACCCAAAAGCGCATCCACAAGGCTTGTGATGATTTGAGGGATAGCCTCAATTAACACGGGTATTGCCTCAATCAGCCCGTTTGCAAGCCCCATAATGAGTTGCAAAGCCGCCTCAATCAGCATTGGGATGTTATCAATGAGGGTTTGCACAATCGCGGTGATAACCTCAACCACTTTGGGCAAGAGCTGCGGCAAAGCTGCTGCCAAACCGTTTGCAAGCCCTATGATGATTTGAGCCGCGCCCTCAATGATGGTTGGCAACATCCCAATTAAGCCATCCACCAAAGAGATAATAATTTGCGTTGCGGCATTGCCGATGGTTGGAAGATTGTTTGCCAATCCCTCCACCAAGCTCAACACAATTTCCGTTGCAAAATCCGCAATCTCCGGCAACATTTCAGTTAAGCCGCCCACCATTTCGGAGAGAGCATCACCGAAAGTATCAGCCAATTTGCCAACATCGCCGTTTGCCTCGCGCGCGCCCTGTGTGAGAGTGTTTACAAAGTCATTCATTAACGGCAACACTTCATTGCCAAGAGGGAGCACAAGGCTTGTTTGCAGCACACGCCCAAGCCCGCCTAACGCGGATCCAAGATCATCATATTTAACCTCATTGATTGCGCCCAAAGCATCCGTGGTGTTGCTTATTTCGCCATTGAGGTTTGTGAGAGCCTTAACGCCTTCCGCGCCCAAATCCTCCCACATCGTTCCGAACATTTGAACACCCAAGGCGTTTTGCGCCAAGGGATCTTCCATAGCAAAGAGGGCATCCGTTACCGCCGCAAACGCTGCGGAGGCTTCATCACCGCCCCTTGCAAAAGCTGCGGCGGTTGCATCGGCATCAAGCCCCAATTGCTTAAAGGCATCATTTGCGGTGCCATCTTTCACCCTAATGCCAAATTCCTTAACGGCATCACCCAACTTATCCACGCTAAATGTGCCGCTCTCTGCGCCGTTGGCAAGGGAATTAAACATATCCTCCGCATCAAGCCCCAAACTCTTGAAATGCACGGAATATTCATTGATGCTATCTAAAAGATCGCCATTCTTATCCAAGCCATTTTGCGCACCCTGCGCAATGAGGTTAAAGGCTTCATCACCGGATATGCCAAATTGATCCATGAGCATATTAACGGCGCGCATCTGCTCTTGGATATCGTAACCAAATGTATCACGCAAAACAATTGCGTTGGTTGTCATTGCCTCTATGTTGGAGGGGTCAAGATCCTTTGCACTCTGCGCAACGGTTGCCATTGAAGCGGCAATATCTTCAAAGTTTTCCCCATAATTTCCGTTGTAAATGTTGAGCATTGCATCTTCAAAGCCCTTGGCTCCGGCATTTGCAATGCCTGTTGCGGCTTCAAAATCATTCATTGCGCCTTTGGCTTCATCGGCAAAATTCACCGCATAGCCAATGCCCGCAACAACCGCCGTGCCTATGGCGGCAACCGCAACCCCAATGCCTTTAACGGCGGTGCTTATCCCGCCGGAGGCTTTTTCTGCTTTTTCCTGCAGGTCATCAAAGCCATCCCCGCTATTTTTAAGATCCTCCGCAATCTGTTCAAGCTCTTTTTGCGTGCCGATCATCGCCGCTTTGGATTTATTCAAGGCGGTTTCAAAACGGGTTATAGCATCAACATTTTGGGTTTCCTGTGCCTTTAACTCCGCAAGGGCTTTTTCCTGCTCTGCAACTTTCTTTTTCTGTTCCGCAAAGGTTTTGGATAATACCTCTTGGCGGGCGCGCAAGGCATCCGCGCTTTTATCGTTTTTGTCATACTGTGCGGATACAACTTTCATTTCGGATCCAAGCACTTTGAGGGAGTTATTGATTTCTTTGCAAGCTCGGTTGTATTCCTGCTCTCCATCAAATAGCAACTTGGTTTTAATGTTTTGTGTTTTATCAGCCATCATAACACCCCCATTCAAAGGCTTTTCCCGCCTCCGCTTGGGGATCCGCGCCCCAAGCGTGCGGATTTACGCTTGGAGCGCGTCAAAATTTGTGGGAGATCAAAGCCCTCCCAAGGCTTCATCAATCGCATCCACGCCCTCCGGAGGCTCCGGCTTAAACCGATCCGGATTGAATTGCCTATGGATTTTATAGAGCGTTGATATTTGATAAGGCGTTTTCTTCCACACCTCTTTTTCCGAAAAGCGCAAAAGGGTTACGCCAATATAAAGCAAGCGCGCAAGGTTAATTAACCCTGCGCGCCCTCCGCGTTTTTTTCTCCTTCATCCTCCGGATCATCTTCCTCCGGATCTTCATCCTCCACATCCTCCGGCTCTGCGGTGCCCGCCGTGCCAAGGGAGAAGGCTTTGAAAAGTGCATTTTTGATATCAATGAGGTTTCCGGTGTGCACCATCTTGCCCACCTGCTTTTCCGTCAATGCTTCCTCACCTTCATCCGCTCCCTCATTCAAAACGGCGGTGAGCAACCATTTGAGATTTTTGATTGCATCGGCTCCGGAGAGAGCTTCCGCAAGTTTGTTGTAACCCCCAAACTTATCCTGCATTTCATCAAGGATATTGAGGGAAAACAAAAGGTGCCTTTCTTTGTCAAGGGTGATCGGCAAACGCCCATCCTTAATTGCGCTCATATATTGATAGCAGGGGAGGGCGCGCCTCCCCTGCATCCTCCTTTCTTATATCGCGTTAAGCTGCGGTGTTGTTAGGCTCTCTAACCTCGGTAAACCACTTGGAGGCAACGGCATCCGTGGGCACGCCCACATAATCAGCCTTCCACTTTTCATCCTTGGTGCGCTTGATAAACTCGCCAACGATGGTGGGAGTGCTGAAATTGATGCTATCACCCTTGGTTTCAAAGGTTTCATCGGGGATCTTGAATTTGGTTTTATAGAGCCAAATATAACGGTATTTGCCGCCGCTCTTGCGGGCGCGGAAACCAACCGCAAAATAAGGGGGATCATCACCCTCACCCGCATACACAACCATATCATCATCCTGCTGCTGCCCCAAAAGCTCGGCGGCATCCTCGTTTGCGATATCGTTGGCGTTGATGGAGATTTCGCCCTTTACAAACTCCTTCTCAATCTGATCCACGCCATCATCCGCATACAAAGTTGCCTCCGCAACTTCCGTTGTCATTTCAACCGTGATTGCCTTGGCAAGTCGGCGGGGGGTGCCGTAGGTTTCCACGCCACCTTCACCCTCCGTTACCTTGGCAATATAAAGATCTCTCAAACCAATAGTTGCCATATTTCATTCCTCCGTTAAAAATTTTGCCTCAATGGGCACATGGTAAAATCCTGTTTCTTGTTCATAAATTTCCGCTTCGATGCTAACGCCGTAAAAACCCGCCGCCTTGATGCTTTGGATTGCATCTTTGAGCAATGTGGTATAGTTGCCCTTTGAGTAGAGATCAACCCTCCACAAACTCTCTGTTGCCGTGTTATCATCATCCGCAAACGCCGTTGGGGTTGCCACAATGAGTTGATATGTGAAGTATGTGGAAACGGCTTTGCCCTTGTAAAAAAGGCGCGCCACCGGATGCCCCAAGGCTTTCAATGCCGCATTTAATACCTTATCCGCTTCCATTCGTTGTTTCCTCCCATACCTTTGCCATTGCATCCATCACCTTTGATGCGCTGCGTTCATTGGCGGTTGACATCCACGGGCGGGCGGGCATATTGGATCTGCCGTATTCCAACACAAAGCCTTTTTCCGCGTTGCGCACACCTTTTTTGGTGTGGCTGCGGTCAATCCCATGTGGGTAAATCTCTGTATATTTGGAAATGGTGTTGCCTTTTACCTTATCCGCTTTTATGGATCTAACCAACGCGCCTTTGCTCCTTCCGGAGATATTGAGTTTTTGGGCTTCCTCTTTTTGAGCTTTCACAAGCACATCCGCGCCCGCTTCCAAAGCAAGCGGCACGGCTTTTGTTGCCCGCTCGGTCATTAAGAGAAATTCCTTCTGCGCCGCCTCCAAACCAACGGTGTTAAACTGTGCCATCTTCGCCGCCTCCTTCCTCCGGCACCGCCGGATCCGTGGCATTATCTGCCCGCTCGGAAAGATCGGTTAATGTAAGCTCAACAAAATCACCGTTTTTGCTTTCATAGGTGCGCAATACTTTGTGCCGCTTGCCGCCATACTCAACCAACTTTTCCCCGCAATAATCTGCGGTGTGAAGGTCAAATTTTAGCTCCGCTGCATAGCCCGCGTTTGCCGATTTGTAAAACTCGGAATAGCCCACGGATTTTTTGTTTGCAAAAACCTCCCGTGTGGTTTCGGTTGGCTCTGCATAAAAACCCTGTTCATCGGTTTCCTCTGTGGGCGCGGTGATGGTGATAAGCGTGAGAATATCGCTCCATTTAGCCATCCGCACCACCTTCCTTTTCCGTGTTGTATTCCCCAACCTGTGAGAGCGTGGATTTGAGAGAGTTAAACACCCTCTCAAACCGCTCCGCTTCGGGGTTATCGTAGCCAAAATGCGCCTTTGCGTAAGCGGTTACGGCGCGCACAATCATTGGATCGGCTTCATCCACCGTAACCACCCCCGCAATTGCAAGCTCTTTTTTGGCGGCTTCAATAAGCGGCACAATTTCCGCATCATCCAATTTGTTATGTGATACACGCAAAGCCTTTTTCACGGTATCAAGGAGAGTTGTATTTTGTGCCACTTTTTACGCCTCCTTTTTAGGCTCCGGCTTTCTTCACGCGGATAAAGCCGTTGTGCGCAACCACATTGCCGCCCATGAACACGCTGCCGCGATGGGCAATATTGCCCTGCTTAAACTTGTAATGGGTGGAAAGCTGAATATCCACATCGGAGAAGATAACCTTTTGATAGTTGGAGAGAGAGCCATAAGCCATGCAGTATGCACCTGCAGCGGTTGCGGCATCGGAAACCGCGCCGCAAGCGGAATTGATGATAAAGGGGATGCCATCAATGGTGCCCGCATTGCCGTTGGTTTTGATATCGTGGAGCTTCTTTTTGTCGGTGCCTCTCAGCTTGGCGAAAGCGCGGAGATCCTTTTTGGAGAGGATAAGCACGGCGGCATCCTCAACATCCTCATTGCCGCCATAGCTGAAAATGATATCATCAAGGGTATCCACGCCGATTTCCGCAAGCTCCATATCGGTTGCAGGATCAATAACCTGCTTTGCGGTGTCGGCGGGGTTATGGAAAATGCCCGTGAAGTGATTGGCGGCACCATCGCCCACCATGATTTCACGGGTGATCTTCTTTCTCATAGCCTTGGAGATACCACCCTGCACCACGGCATCATAATCCGCTGCGGGGAGTTTCTGGATTTCCTCGGTATCCTCTGCATAAGCGGTGATCTTGGTTTTGCCGATCTCCGCATAGCCAAATACCGGCTCCGCATCGGCATAATCCGCGCCCTCTGCGGTATAATCTCCGGTGCCATAGCCCTTAACATAGGGCTGCGAATAAGCCTCACCGCCAACGATGGTAACGGTGTGCACGCGATCAATGAGGGAAGAAACCTCATTAAAGGCGGGGTTGATGGTGTTGCTTGTGTGCTTGGGCACAACAATGTTGGATGCCGAAACGGTTACGGCGCGTTTCTCAATGAGAGCCTTGCCGCGCTTTTCGGCTTCCGCATCCGGTGCCTTGGCTTCCGGATTGTCGATACCGTCAACCTTGCGCGCCTCCGCGCCGGACTGAATACCCGCAAGCACTTTATCGCGGAGATCGGCGGCTTTGAGCTGCCCCTGCAGGGATCTATACTCTTTTTCAAGAGCCGCAACATCTGCGCCCTCAACGGCAAGAGCCTCACCAATTTCCTTCATGCGCTTCAAAATCTGTTCTCTGTTCATTACTGTTTACCTCCATAAAGTTTGATAGTTAGGTTGATTTCATCTTGCAATACCTCTTTGCGCAACGATGCCGCCACCGCCGCACTTTTCTCCCTCTCGATCTCCACCGCAAAGGAGTTACGCGCGCTAATAGAGGTTGTATCATAAGCGGGAATATCCACCGCCGACACATCATAAACCTTTTTAACCCGCAACACCGTGCGGGTGTGGGTTTCAATGTTATAGGAGCTTTCCGCAATCCTAAATGCAAAGCTCATGCGGTCAATATAACCGCCCTTGATTTCTTCATAGAGCTTGCGCCCTTCATCCGTGCCATCCAAACGGGCGCGCATGTGTAGCCCATCCGCTTCCACCCAAAGGGTGAGGGTATTATTGCGGGTGCGGGCAACAACCTTGCCGCCGTGGTTGTAATTGAAAATTACATCCGACATATCCGCGCCCTCAAATGCGCGGGCATCAATCTGCTCTTTGTAATCCACGCCATCAATGGAGAAAAGCACGGTGGGGGTGTTAAATGGGGTTGCGATACCCTCAACATAAAGCGCACCCGCATCCGCTCCCTCTGCTCCAACTTCACCCGCTCGGATCTCAAAGCTCAAAAAGTGCCGGAATTGGCACCCCTGCGCCGCCATCCATTCCGCGCGATCAACCTTCTTGGCTTCCTGCGGGCTGTTCGTGTTCTTTTGATTGCTCATTTTCAGTTTCTTCCTCCTTTTCTTCGGTTGCCGCCTCGCCCAACTGATATTGATCCGCTTTTGCGGCGTTTACCATGTTCAAGGTTTGCACACGGCGTTTGCCTTCCTCGCCGCCAAGCGGTGCCATGTTGAAGATCTCCAAGATTTGATCCAAAGTTGCGCCGCCAATATCGGTAAGGAAACGCCCAACGGCAATTTTGGTGTTGGTGCTTGCATATTGCAAACGGTTTGCCTCAAATATGATCTCATTTCCAAACTCCCGCTCATGTTGAGTAAAGAGCTTTTCCGTAAATTCTTCCGAAAGCTGAATTGCAAACGGCTCAATTGTGTTTTCATAATAGGCGTTCCATTCATCCTCGGAGAATTTGGATTGTATGATGCCCTCCGAAACCCCAAAATAGGAGTAAATGCGCTCTTTGGCTCTGTCCATCTGCGCGGCGTTGGGCACATAGCTTTCCGGCTTCACCTGCACGGCTTCATATCTCGGATCTGTTGCCGCTGCGCCGCCGGAGTTTTCCACGGATAGATAATTTTTCACAAAATCATCCACCTGCTGTTGCTTATCCTTTGGGTTGAGCACATTTTGGAATTTGAGGATCCACCGGATAATTGCGGATTTTTTGATTGCATTTACAATGCCTTTATCCGTTGTGTTTACCACTTCCATAATGGTACTTAATGCCTTGCGGTTGCTCTCTCCAAAAAGATCCTTTTCATCAAAATGGATGCGCAAATGGATAAGCTCCGAATAAGGCACGGTGAGGGTTTTGCCATCGTCAAGATAGAATTTGACAAAATAAAAACCGTGGCTTTCCACGGCTTCCACGCGGTTGTAAGTGATAGGGTATATACCCTCTGCCCAACCATCTGTATCAAATTTTATCAGCGCAAAGGCGTTGTTTTTCTTTTGGCATTGCACCATCATTTTGTTAATGAAAACGGACATGCTCATATAAGGGTTTGGGCGCGCCAAGATGCGTTTTACCTTGGGGATAGGGAAAATATCATATTTATCCCCATTCCTCCGGATGTGCTTGGGGTTGAGTTTGCCCGCGTTTTTCGCATTTGTCCAAATCGCGGATCTTGCAATATCACTCTCATAAATATTGCCGCTCCATTCCGCAAGCTCGGAGATCCCGCCGCTTTGGTATTCAACCACCGTGCTCCCCTGCGGGGTGTTCTCCGCGCGCCCAAACAGTTTTGAGAATAAGCCCATTTTGTTCACCACCTTCCTAAATCATGTTGAGATAATCATTTAGCTTTTCTTGCAATACCACATAGGCATCAAGCAAAGCCGCCGTGCCATCTATTCTTTGGCGGGTGTTGCCGCCCTTTGATGGTTGGATGTTCATGTTTTTATCCATATCAACAACGGTGTTGGATAAACACCATTTATCAATGGGGTTGTTATTGTAAATAATGCGGTTTGCTGCCAAATCCGCTTTGAGGTTATACATGGGGGATGATAGAGTTTTCTTGCCTTGGTGCACGGGTATCATTGCATTTTTGCCAAAATACCCCGCCATTTCATCCACCCAATATGCGGCACTCCAAGCATCATAGCCGATATAAGGCAAATAGATGCCGTAAGTGTTTTGAACTTCCAAAAACCATTCCGTTACATAGCGCGGATGCACTTTGTTGCCCTCTGTGGTGCGTAACAACCCCCGCTCAAACCATTTATCATAGGGTATTTTATCCTCCCGCGCGCGTTCTTCCAAAAGATCTTCCGGCAACCAATACATTTGCAGCACATAGATGTGCGGATCGTTTGGCACCATGAAAATCACCTTGGCGGCGGTAAGGTCAACCGATTGTGAGAGGTCAACACCACCAATGCCGTATTTCGGCGGCGGTGTGAGGGTTGCAATTTCAAAAGTGGTTTCGTTGTTCAATTCCTCAAAGGTCAACCAAGCCTCTGTGGAGGTTTCGCGTATATTAAAATCCTTGCAAAGCAGGTTTTTAACCTTTTTGGGATCCGCTTGCGCGCGCTTAACCTTATTTGCAAGAGCCTCTATTTTCTTGATGGTGCCCAATGCTGGGTTGGCTTTCTTCCAACACGCCGGATCTGTCCATTCCTCGCGCTTATCAAGCTCATAGATAATGGCAAGTGTTCTATCATCTTCAAAACCCTCAATGCCATCAATGAGCTTGGAGGCATCATCATATTTTTCATCATAGATGCTTTCACGCACCGTGCCCGCCGTGGTGGTTATGAAGATAAGCGGTTGATCTCTTGATGATGTGCCATCCACAATAACATCATAGATGTTTTTATCCTTGATCGCGTGCAATTCGTCAATCAAGCCGCCGTGGACATTCAAACCATCAAGGGTATCACTATCCGATCCAAGAGGTTTGAAAATGGCATCATACTTATCCGCAACCATTTCCGCAACAAGGGTTTTGATGCGGCGGGATAGGGATGGGGATTTTTTAACCATTCTTTTTGCTTCAAGCCAAATGATCTTTGCTTGGTCTTTCTTGGTTGCTGCGCTGTAAACCTCCGCGCCCGCTTCACCATCGGCAACCATCAAATAAAGCCCAATTGCCGCCGCAAGCGTGGATTTTCCGTTTTTTCTTGCAACGATCAAGAGCACTTCCGTATATTGCCTAAATCCGGTTTCTTTATCGACAAAACCAAAGGTTGCCGCCACCAACGCTTTTTGCCAAAGCTCCAAGATAAACGGCTTGCCACCCCATTTGCCCTTGGAGTGCTTGCAATATCGCTCTATAAAATCAACGGCGTGGTTGGCTTTGTGGTTATCAAAGATCCATTGCCCTGTTGGGTTTTGTATCCGGCGCGCCAAATCACCGTAAACCTTCCGCACCTTGCGGGAAACAACTTCACCGTTTTCAATGGCTTTCCAATACTCTAAAACCCAATTGTTTTGCTCGGTCATTTTGCCTTCCGGAATGTTTCAAAATCATCATCCTCCGGCTGTGCCACTTTGGTTGGGAGCATATCAAAAAGCTGCTTGCAAACGGCTGCATACTTCTGCACCATCGTATTGTAAGAGCGCACGGCGGGATGCTCCCGCTTTATTGAGTATTCGCCCTGCGGCATAATATCAATAAGCCCCTCGGTGGTGATGTATTCGCGGTATTGTTTGAGCGTTGCCCGCATGAAGGCACATTCATCAATTAACCCCTCTGCCGCCTTTTTCTTATTTTCTTCCAAATCCTCCAATAAACTTTTTAACCTGCGCTTTTCGGCGCGGATCATTTTATCTTTGGCTTTTATTTCATCCTGTGTTGGTCTTTCAACGCTCATGCTCTCACCGCCTTTCTTTTCCTTTTTGGGGTGGGGGGGTTACGCGCGCGCCCTGTGTGTTCTTTGGAGGTATCCCCTCCGGTGCCGAAACCCCTTTAACCACTTTTAAGATGGGGGGGATTGCACCAAGTTACCATCCGCATCAAAATAAACGCCCTCCATTGTGGCGGCGTTTCCGTGCGCGGCACCGTGGCACTTGCGGCATAATAAACGCAAGTTTCTAAAACTCAAAGAGATCTCCGGATCGTTAATATTCTCCGGTGTTAATGGGGTTTTATGGTGGACAATCTCACCAACCCCGCCACAAATCTCACATTGATAATGCACAATCTTTTTGTATGCGCTGCGGCATTTCTTCCATTGCTTTGAGTTATAAAACCTTTCTGCCCATTCCTGCATCTATCTCCCTTCTCTCTAAAACAAAAGAGGCTCCAACGGTTTACCCGTCAAAGCCTCTGTGTGCGCCTGTGCGCTGTTTGATTTTATTGAGCGTAATTATTCTATCATATAAAAAACACTTCATCAAGGGCACGAAACGGGCACGAAACGGGCAATTTTTAGATGCCTTTCCCCCTAAAAACACCCGTGCTTATAGCTGCGGGCTTTCCAAACATGCACACCGCTATATCATTGATGATGTTATTGCGCCATCTGCGCGCGGTCTTTTCATCGCGCAATATGCCCCGCTCGGAAAGATCCAAGGCAATTTGCTCCCATGTGTATTGTGGAGCATCATTCCCGCGCTCATTGCCATCCGGATCCTCCCCAAAGTAATACATCCGGATCACCACAAATTCTTTGCGGTTGCGGAAAAGAGCCAACACCTTTTCCACCTCACGGAAGTTTGCGGCGGTGCGCTCATAGTTGGCAAGCCGCTCCCGCGCCACTTCCTCCGCAATATCCTCCGCGCACTTATATGTGCCGCCGCCATGTGCGGAATATACGGTAACGCTCTTGCTTTTTTCATGCAACTCCACCGTTAAATATTCCTCTTCATTTTCAACCAATGTTTTCAATCGCTTATAGTTGTAAAGGAGCTTTTCAATGATGCGGTAATAATTTACCTGCCCGCTCACATTCTCCAAGTAAACCCGTGATGCGGTTTCCTCTGCGGTCAAAGCAATAAGCTCCTTTATTTCCTCTGCAACGCCGCCCGTTTTTTCGTTCTTCATATTCGCGCCCTCCTATCTGCTTATTTCACATCCTGTTTGATGTGTGGGAAAGCCGCCCATTTTGTCATGTAATCCCGCGCGCGGTAAGACTCCACACCGTAGCCCCAAACCGCCACAAGCTCACTTTGCTTAAAATCCCAATCCAAGATTGCGGAAACATCTTCATTTTCCGGATGTTCAAGATCCGAAACCATAATAACGCCGCAAAGCCCTCCAACTCCGGCGCGCATTTCCTCCAACTGCTCCATTGTGTAAGGTGCCGCCCGCTCCGGTGCTGTTTCTGCCGCCGCTTCACCTGCTGCCGCTTCCAAACCCTTTTCCAAGCGGTCAATATACCACTTTGCCTTTTCAAGATCTTCAACGCCGTTTTTCGCTTTCCAACGCCAAAGATATTTGATTGCATTGGCGGTGCAAAATGCCTCAATTCCGGAAAGCCCTGTGGTTGCCGCTTCCAAAGCATCAATGCACTCCACTTTCCCCGCATTGTAATGCGCCGGATGGTTAATGTTGCTCATTGCTCCGCTCCTCCTTTTCTTCAAGCTCGGTGATAAATTGGCTTAAAGCCCGCTTTTGAGGCTTTGGGAGAGAGCACGCGGCTACAATCCCGCGCAAGATGTTAAACATGGTTTCCCGTGTCATTTTCTGCATGGTGTTCCTCCTGTTCGGTGCCCGCCTCGGTGAGCGGCATTTTGATGTATTCCAAAATTACCTTTGCCGCCGCTTCCCACCCCTTGCAAACGGCTGTGAAATATCCTTGCTCTTTCAAAAAATCAAGCCAATCATCTTGATCCTTTGTTGTGGTGTTGCCGCGCAACCGCTTCATTTCCACATAAAGCCCATGAAAGCCGCCATGCGGCACGGGTAAGCATAGATCCGGCACGCCGGATTTTACCCCCTCCGCTTTGAGCCGCCCCGCCGTGGCTTTATTTCTAAAACCGCCGTTTGGGATGTGGTAAAGCCTCTTTAATTCCGGATATGCGCCCTGCTGCCACTCTGCCCACCGGAAAAGGTTAATTTGCTCCACGCTTTCCGTTGGCACGGGCAATTGCGGTGTTTTATTCGCCATCGGGATCCTCCGCAAATGTGGCACGGTGCCATTGCTCAAAGAAAAAGAATGGTTTTCCCTGCGCCGCCGCGCGCCCGTATTCATACATTGCGCCGTTGCTGTCCTTCCAATCCGGCAAGAAACACACTTGCGCACATTCATCCATCATTGCTTTGGAAATACGGATATAGGCGGCATATTCAAACCCCGCCGCCGGAAGCGTTGCAGGGTTAAGCACGATATAACCCGCCCGCTCCAATTCAAGGCAAGCCGCCTCAAATTTCTGCTTGTATTCCGGATCTCCGGTAATCTTGCCCGCTAAATATACGGTGTTTTCGTTATTCATCGCTCCCGCTCCCTCCAATTCTTCTTTGAATATCCTGCATGATCTGCAAAACCGCTGTTTCCCATTGCTCATTGCCGTTATACCGGATGTTTACCGCCTCCACGGTGTAGCCGTTGAAATAGATGCCATCCGGTGAGAGATAGAGGGTTTTGATGCACCCCGCCACCTCTGCAATGCAATCCTCTTTGCTCTCAAAATCTGCATAGCCCGTTGCCGCACTCCACCCAAAGAGGTTGTTTTTATTCTCCGCAACCGCGCTTGTGTTCCACCCGCTCTCCAAAGCTGCTACCGCTGCCAAGAAAACGGCATTTATTCCGGTTTCCTGCTCCGCTGCCACAAAAGCCGCCGCGTATGGTTTGAGATTGCCAAGCAATCCCGCTTCAAGCTCTGCCGCCGTTAAGCCGGAAGGGGAGAGTAAGCCCGCATCCCGCTCCGCTGCCGCTTCACTTGCTGCCGCCGGATCTTCATCCGGTGCCTCGGCGTTTATGATCTGCAACATCACGGCGGGCGGTTTCTGCTGCTCAATGGTATCCCTTGCCACAATCAAAAATCCCTGCGCCTCATTACCTCCCGCCACGGCGGGCGGCAAAAAGAGCAACGAAACGGCGGTGAAAAATAGGGCGGTGGTGAGTGCGGTTTTTCTCTGCCTCATATCTCTATATCCTCTCTTTCCTGCAGCTCTTGGCAACATTCTCCGGATTGCGGTGCCTCATTGCCCCAACAATCCCATCCTTCCGCGCTTTGGCGGGCAAAAAGCTCAACGGAAGATCCCCCCCGCAAAGCTCCTTGATCCTGTCGCGCACCACATCCGGTTTCTTGCTGTGCCCCTCAATAGGCGTATCAACCACGCTATGCACGGCGGCTGATACGCGGCGCGGTTTTCCCTTAACGCCTATCAAACAAACTTCCGGATTTGAACGGCTCCAAAAGCCCAAGCCCCAAAACCAAGAGGATAAAAGCTCTTTGATTTTCTCCGCAATGGTGGGCGCATCCATGCCGCCTTTGGCAAGCTGCGTGGATAGCTTCACAATATTTTTATCAAATGCCTTGTTTCGCTTTACCCAACAAAACCCCAATGTTTTGTATGTAAAGCCCCATTTCCTCATTGTTTCCAATCCCTGCTCCAAACACGGGAAAGTTACCCAAAGGAAAAGCGTGCAATCCTTGGCGGCAAGATTTCCCACGGGTAAATTGAAAATATCTTGCTTTGTCATGGTGCCATAGTGGTTGAGGGCACATCCATTGCCGCCCTTATCCCAAGCCTTATAGCTCCAAGGTGGATCCGCATATATCACGGAATATTTTTTATCCGTGTTGAAAATATCAACATACATGGTTTTACTCCTTTCTTTTCTTGGCTCCCGCTCTTTGCTTTTTCTTTGGAGTGGGAGGCTCCTTCCGGAACATCTGCACATAGATATAAGCTCCGGCAACAAAATCACTCCGCTTGATATCTATTTGCCTAAACCCATAGCCCTTGTAAAGTTTCTCAAAGAGAGCGGGCGCGGCATTTTCATCAATGGCAATCCGCTCCGCTTGGCGGCGGGTAAACTTCCGATCCGCAACCGTGGGCACGGGCATTTTGAGGTTGGTGCTGTGCCCCCAACGCTTTTGCCCCTTGGCTCCCTTGGAGAGATAGCACGCCAAGCCATTCAAGCCGCAATCCTCTTTCACGCGGAGGCGGCGGGTTTGTGGATATGCGCCACCATTCCAAAGGCTCTCAATTTCATCCCTATCCATATCACCGGATAAGATGATGTGGTGGTGGGCGCGGATCTCCCCGCCATCTTCATCCGCTTCCTGCTTCCACTCGGTAACATAGATATACCGGAGGGGAGGCAACCCCAACTTTTTCCTTCTGCGCTTGATCCTCCGGATAAAATTGGTAATATCCTTTTGCGCTTGCTCCGGAGAGGCGGGCAAATTTTCATCATCATATCCGAAAGTGCCCCACAAATCGGCATCCGTGAAATTGTTGTTGGTGAGGCGCATGATCTTTTTGCGGGTGTTCTTATCGTTGAGGTTTTTTTGTGCTTTCCGGCTCTCCTTTGCCTTTTTCGCACGGCTTGCCTCACCTTGGGTTGCCCAAATAGGGAATATCTCACATTCAAGCATCCCACCTGCACGAATGGTTTTCACTCTGTAACGGAATACATTGCGGTGCCGGAGGTTTTCAATTCTTTCCTCCTGTGTTTCCGTTTCCAAGGGTGATATATCAAATAAATCCAAGTATGCTTCACTATTGCAATACGGCATGTTGCAACCTCCTTTTTCCCCTCCCCCCGCCCTCCCAAGGGAGGGAGCGGCTCAAAGGAATATAATGAGCCGTGAGGGGTGGGCTTTCTCTGTTTGCGGGGTTGTCCACACTCTGTTGATGGATTTGTTTATAACCCCATCGCCATCCGCTTTTATCACTCCGGCAACACGGGATCAAGGGTAAACGGCTGCGCCGCGCTTGCGCGCCCTTGATCTCGCGCCGCCTCCGTGATGTATAAAAAGCGGCGATGGGGAATATAAACAAATCAATACAACATCCGATCATTGGAGGGCGCATCCTCTGTGGTTGAGAAGATAATACCCATTACAAGCCCGCCATGCGGCGCAAAAAGCCGCATAAACCATTGACTTTATGCCGTATTTCTGCTATAATTATTTATAGTTAAGTCGCATATTTTACGGCATATTTTCTTGTAAGAAACCGCCTTGCATCCGCAAAATGCAAGGCGGTTTTGTTTTTCCTATTTCGCCGCCCGTGCTATGTAATTACCGCATGTTGGCGGCTTTTCTCTCGGCATATATCTATCCTTGCCCTCGCATCCATCGCAAGGGCAAGGCTCGGAGGCTTCATCAAAACCATCCTTCTCCACAACGCATGTTTCATAGTTGCCGCAATCACGGCACCAACATGCCAAGCAGGAAACGCGGATTTTGTTGCCATCCTCCGGATCAAGCGCGCTGCCGCTCTCCAACGCCTCCGCACTTGGCGCATAATGCCCGCATTTGGGAGCAATGCCCACGGGTGCCATTATGTCAAAATCCCCGCACGCCGCGCACGGCGGCGGTGTGATGCCATCGGAGGCGGGGAAGGCGGTGCAATCCTCCAAGTTTTCACAAGAGTTGCACCAACACGCCGCGCAACGCTGCGGCTCCGCATCATCTGTGGGATCCTCGGTTGGGATCCCGTATTGATCGAAACCATCAATGATGCTTTGGTAGAGGGCGGCAAAGGCGCGGGGGATAACCTCTTGGGTGCTCTTTGCCATGCCCGCAAGCGGCACATCGTTTGGCTCTGCCTCTCCCAACTGATAGGCAACGCCATCCACAAACTCTTGATAGAACACGGCAAATGCGCAACCTGCAGCGCGCCCCGCCGCCGCGAAAACATCAAGATCCAACCGCTTATGATCTGCCATTGGTTTTGCCTCCCCTGCGGATGTGCTTGATAATCGCATCAATCAAGCACCAAAGGATATAGGTGAGCAATACGATAACCACCGCCGCGCCAAGGAAACCCGCAAACCTCCAAAGAGTTGTTACAAACTCCATATCATTCACCGCCTTCCTTTGCCGCCGTGATTGCCACGCCGTATGCGTTCACAAGGGCGGTGAAACACGCGGGATCAAAGCCGCAACCGGAGTTTTCAAATTTGGCGTGGGTGGTTTCAATGAGATCCACCAAGCCCGCGCGCAAATCCTCTGCGGTTGCCGCTGCTTCATCAGCTTCCACCGCCTCAATCTCAATGCCAAAGCCGCCGTTGGGCATTTTCTTTGCGCGGGCGGCGTTCACCATTTCTTCCGGCATCCCAAGCACTTCACGCATAAAGGATTTAACGATTTCCGGAGGCTCCACGCTCTCCGGCTCATTCTCCGGCTCTGCCGTATCCTCATTGGTGCCGAAAAGTGCCGCCATTTCCTCCGGCTTCACATCCCATGCGGCAATGATGTGCCGCATCATATCCAAAGCCTCCGCGCGGTGGTGCTGTTCATCGTGCCCCTCGCTCTCGGTGTTGTTGGTTGCTTCCTCCGGATCGAAAGATACCATGATAGAAGATTTAAGATTGCAAAGCGGGCGCACGCCACTGCTACCATACCGCGCATTGCGGCCGTCCAACGCGCCGGAAGTGCCGACAAAGCGCGCAATGCGGGAGTATCCGTTTTTTGCGGTGGAAAACGGGGTGATTGTCCACCACCAATTGTCGGCGTTGTGGATAATCTTGCGGAAACGCCTATATTGGGCATCGGAAATGAGGGCAATTTTGCAACGGTCTGTGCCGTAATCATCAAGCCCATCATCGCTTGTGAGATCCACAACCATTTCCACAAAGGCATCCGCATCCGCTCCCGCCGCCACAAGCTCTTTCATAAAATCGCCGTTGAGGTAGGCGCGGAGAGAGGATCCCGCCCAATCATTGTTTCCCTCTGCATCAAAGGGCTTTTCATCCGGCAAAAGGTCTGCCGCCAAGCACAACGCGGCGTTGCGCGCGTGTTCCAAGAGGATCCACCGGATGCCGCCATAATTGAAAATGCTGCCCGCTCCAAGGGTGTTAATTGCTGCTGTTTTGGTTTCTGCCATATCTGTTGCCTCCTAATCATCAAATGAGTGGTTTTTAACCACATTCCTCAAAAGCCGCTCACACCGTTTTCCGATACATGAGCGCATAAACTGCATATCAGCCGCCGAAAATCGCGGGCATCCGTCTATAAATGCCGCCACCGCTAACACCTCCACGGGTGATGCGCTCCGCATGGCTGCTTTGAATTGGGCTTTATCCTCCGGCGTTAGCTTAATAACCGCCGCCATGCGGCTCACCCTCCAGCTCCGGCGCGTTTTCCTCTGCTGCCGGATCCTCCGGCTCCGCAATTTCCTCAAAATCTGCATCCACAAACGGCAACCGCCGCTTTAAGATGTTTTGGCAACCGCACTTTGGGCAATCCGTTGCATCATAGATCTCATTGGGAGAGAGCATGGAAGAAATGCCCTTGTTTTCCGTTACCGTGTAAATGTGCTCCTTTTCAAGCACAAGATCATTGCCGCAAACATCGCAAATCCTCACCATATCCGCGCCCTCCATCAACACACCTTGCCGCCGTGCTTATAAGGGCGGGTGGTGTTGTATTCGTGTTTCATGCGGATAATGGCATCAATATCAATGCCCTCTCTGCCGCACCAATCCAAAATGCGGATGATGCAATCAGCCATTTCAACAGCAATTCCCTCCGGCTTTTCGCCGCGCCATTCCTGCAGCTCGGAAACCTCAAAGCCGTTTGCCTCTTTGAAGTAAACGGGCGGTTTGCTGTTGCGGTATTCCTCCAAAGCCTCCGATAACTCGGAATGACAAAGGGCAACCACCTCCGGAAAGCTGCGGTTTTCATCCCACCAACCATGAGCCTTTGCGTTTTCGTGGATATCGCGGGCAAGCTCATTTAACCCGCTCAATTCTTTCTTGTTTTCCGGCATATTTTCTTTTCCTCCTTAAATGATGGTTGTTTGCTGCTGATCCTCTGCCGCCACCGCGCGGGCGCGCTCTTTGGCTTCAAAGGCAACGCGGCATTGTTTTGCAAGGCTTTCCACCTGCTCCACAAAGCCTTTTTCAACGATGTTATACGGCATAATCACGCCCACAAGCATAAACCCGCTTTTTGCGGCAATGTAGGTGCCGCCCGCCTCGGTTTCCCGCTCGTAAAGCTCCAAGGTGTCCACAAGATCCGCAAGGGGTTGCAACTGCGCCGTGTCGATAAATACCAACCCGCGCCGCGTTTGCAACGGTCTTAAAACCTTTCCGGCGTGCCCAATGGTGAGTTTTTCACGGTCAAGGATGTTTTCATTGGGATCCATATCCTCAAAGTTGATTGCTTTGGTGGGCAACTGCTCATGCCGGAAATAGATTTTTTCCTGCTGCTTATCCGTGATATCAAAGAGGGTGAAAAGGTTGTTTTCCTGCATGTATGGCAACCCGTGCAAAGGGAATATTGCGCCTCCGGTGCCCAACCATTGCTCCGCAATCTCTCCATTATCCGTGATGCGGTCATAGAGATAAAACACACCCGCTTTCTTGCACAATGCCGCAAGCGTTTTGATCTTCATAGCTTTTTCCTCCTTTCCCGCTATACTTAAAGAGTTTTTCCGTGGCGCGGATGGTGTTGGCGCAACCTTGGGTGCGGATAACCCGCTTTTCCCAAATACACTCAAAATCCTCCGGCGCGGTTTGCTCACTTATCAAAACCGTGTTGTTTTCGCTCCACCTGCGCATAAGCTCCCAAAACTCGCTTGAATTGAAACGGGTGTTGTTATACTGCTTTGTGCCGCTATACGGTGGATCGCAATAAATCACGCAATTTTCAAACTCTAACTCTCGGTAATCCGAACAACCAAAGCTCACGCCCTGCAGGTGCGCGGATTGCTGAAGGAGGTTATTTCTCGCCTCGTTATAGTAATCTCTAACCAAGCCCGTTTTGGTTTTTACGGTGCCGGAATACCCGCCATCAAAAAACCGCCCGTTGTAGCTTGCAAGGAAACCCACACACCCAACATACCAATCCGGATATTGATCCCGCGCCGCGCGCACCTTGGAATATTCCTCCCGTGTGATGGTCTGCGGCAATTCGCCGCCGCTTTGGATGTGGTTAAACAAAGCTATCAAATATCTGTTGATATCAAGCCCCATGCGGCTTTCACACTCAACCTTATCAATGATGTTGGCACCGCCAACAAACGGCTCAACATATTTTCCGGTGCCCCGCGCTTCAATGTGGCGTTGAATTATGGGCACAATCTCTTTGGCAATCTTGCTTTTGCCTCCCATGTATTTCATTCGCGCTTCCTCCGGTGCGCGCCCTCTGCATCCCGCTCCGCTCTGCCGCCAAAGATGCCCGCCACATCGCGGATGCTGTCTTTAACCGTTGTGGAGATAAGCCACCAAAGCAAGGGGAGAAGGAGCAAACCCGCTTCACCGCCCACCGCTATGTAACCCCGCTCCAATGTGGCGTATGCGTTCAACGCCTTAAAAGCAAGGATGCCGATGCCCGCAAGCATCGCATAAAATAGGAAAGTGCGCACCTGCTGCCACAAGCTGCGGGCAACCACCATATCCACGCGGTAAACCCGCCGCCCAATCTTGATTTTTCTGTATCTCTGTTTTCTTTCCATTGCGCGCCTCCTTAATAAACCCGCTCCCACACATCATGCAGGGAGAAACATTCAAAAATCACCGGATATTTGTGCCGGATAATGAGGAATAGGAGATCTTGCCGCATTGCAAGGGTTGCGCATTGCCGCCACCCCAATTTCTCCAAGGCTTCATGCCAATCGCGGCTTGCCTTGGATATAGCCGCCTCCGCTTCCGCGCGGTGCACCGCAAACCTGTTGGCTTCATCAACAATGCGATCCGCGCCCGCCAAATCCATTTCATCTTTCTTTCCGAACATCGCACGCCTCCTTAACTGCCAACGGCGGCACCCGCTGCGGTGCGCTTTCTGCCTCTGTTCTTAAAGCTCTCTTTCACCGCCGCTTCCGCAACCGCCGCGCTGTAAACCTGCTTTCCGTCTTTTTCTCCGGTAAAGCCCCTGCGCAACTCCTTATAGATGGTTGCCGGATACTTATTGAGGCGGGCGGCAATATCAATTGCACGATCTCCGGCGGCGTGCCACTTTTCTATGTTCTGCCTGTCCTCAAAGGTTAAATACTCATATCGCTCTGCCACTTTTCCCACCTTCTTTCTCTGTTTTTCTTTCTTTTGTGGCAAAAAAATATTGCGCTCGGCGCGTTTCGCACCTTACGCAATAAATGATACTCTTTTCTTCTGCTGAACAAATGGCCTGCATACTTGCCAGAACCAAAAAAGTATAGTATAATAAAAAATCAGCAAAAACCATGCGGCCGCCCCAAAACGGCCGCCACCAAAACGGAGGGATACGATGATAGGCTACGAAAACACACTGGGTACCGTGGAGATCTCGCAGGAATACTTTGCCAACCTGATCGGCATGGCGGCCTCCGAGTGCTATGGCGTTGCCGGAATGATCAATTCCACCTACCAGGGACTGCGCTACGCCATCACCAAAAGTGATGTGCCCGATAAGGGCGTGCGTGTAAAAACCACCGACGGCAAACTGATCGTTGATATTCACATTGCTGTGACCTACGGCATCAATATCAGCGCCATCGTGCAGAGCATCATCCACAATGTGCGCTATACGGTGGAGGAATGCACCGGCTTTAAGGTAGCGCGCGTAAATGTATATGTGGATGAGATGACCGCGTAAAACGGCTCTCGCTTTATTATTGCAATTTGCAGGGAGCGCCGCGCGGCGCACCCGGAAGGAGCGTACGATTTGATCACCGCAAAGCAGCTGTCGGAGGCGTATATCTCCGGCGCCAATAATATTGAAAACAACCGCCAAAAGGTAGACGCCCTGAATGTATTTCCCGTCCCGGACGGCGATACCGGCACCAACATGAGCATGACCATGGGCGCGGCCCGAGAGGATCTGCTGCACAATGACTACCCCACCGTGGGCGATGTGGCCGGTAAAGCGGCCTCCGCGCTGCTGCGGGGCGCCCGCGGCAATTCCGGCGTTATCACCTCGCTTTTGTTCCGTGGCTTCAGCAAGGGGCTAAAGCACAAAAGCGAAGCCGGCGCCGCCGATCTGGTGGAAGCGCTGGAGATCGGTGTGGCGGCCGCCTACAAGGCCGTTATGAAGCCCACCGAGGGGACCATCCTGACGGTGGCAAGAGTGGCTGCCGAAAAGAGCCGGACCGCCCTGACCGACACCATGGAGCCGCTGGAGATATGGGATCTGATCATCCAATATGCCGAGGAGGCGCTGGCCCAGACCCCGGAGCAGCTGCCGGTGCTGAAAAAGGCCGGTGTAGTGGATGCCGGCGGGCAGGGACTGGTGTACATCCTGAAGGGGATGCGGCAGGTCTTTGCCGGGGAGGGCGTGGTGCCCGGTATTGCCGGTGATACCGCTGCCGCCCCCGCTGAGGAGGCTGCCACTGTGGTGAACGCCGCTGGCGAGGTGGAGGAAGTGGACATCAACAACCCCTACTGCACCGAGTTCCTGGTGATGCGGGACGACCCCAAGCATGACCCCGCCGGGCTGCGGGCTTATCTGGAATCCATCGGCGACTGCGTAGTGGTGGTGGACGATGATGAGATCATCAAGTGCCATGTGCACACCGCCCACCCGGGCCTGGCGCTGGAAAAGGCCGGGACCTACGGCATGCTGACCAAGCTGAAGATCGAGAATATGATAGAGCAGCACAAGGCGCAGGTAGCCAGCGTAAAGGAGCAGCAGAAAGCGGCGGCTCCCCAGGCGGCGGAGATAGACCCGGCGCTGACGGCGGGCTTTGTGGCGGTGGCGGCCGGCGACGGCGTGCAGCAGCTGTTCCGTGATTTGGGCGTCCAACAGATCGTGAGCGGCGGGCAGACCATGAATCCCTCCACTGAGGATATTCTGCACGCGGCAGAGCAGGTGCCCGCTATGGATGTTTATGTTCTTCCCAATAATAAAAACATCGTGATGGCGGCGGAGCAGGCCGCGCGGCTGGCCCGGACCAGCGGGGTGCGGCGCATCCATGTGGTGCCGACCACGACCATCCCGCAGGGGATCAGCGCCATGATGGCCTATGATGAAAGCGCCGAGATAAAGGACAATGTGGAGGCCATGCAGGAGGCGGCCTCCCGCGTACAGAGCGGTTCGGTGACCTTCGCGGCGCGGGACAGCGACTACGACGGGCATCAGATAAAGGAAGGCGAGCTGCTGGCGCTGGAAAACGGCAAGGTGGCCTTTACCGGGACCGATCTCGGCTCGGTGACGGCCAAGGTGGCCAAGGACCTGATGCAGGAGGACAGCCAGTTTATCACCCTGCTGTACGGCGCCGATGTGAGCGAGGAGCAGGCTGCCGATGTGGAGGAGGCGGTGCGCTCCCTGCTGCCGGAGGAGGTAGAGCTGACGGTGGCCTATGGCGGGCAGCCGGTGTACTATTTCCTGATCTCCGTAGAATAAGAAATGATGACTCCCCCCTGGCCGGAAGGCTGGGGGAGTTTTTATATCTGCAAGGGGAACGGCGGG
>ENA-UOJD01000633-UOJD01000633.1-human-gut-metagenome-genome-assembly--contig:-P48-NODE-633-length-46638-cov-23.650280_pt1 | contig 46638 bp, 34 predicted proteins | sample MGYA00242342_ERZ723889 | MGnify/ENA metagenome assembly ERZ723889 | reverse complement strand
CAAGGACCCTCTGATTAACAGTCAGATGCTCTAACCAACTGAGCTAAGGAAGAATTTTTCGCTCTTTCAAAGGTTATTCCGTAACCCCTTTCTGAAATTGCACTGCAAAAGTACGGGGTATTTTCGAAATATGCAATATCTTTGCGAAAAAAATTACGAAAAAATGAATACAATAGGTTTAGGAAACGCTTTGGTTGACGTTTTATTGAGGCTTGAAAATGATGATGTCCTATCGGAAATCGGTATACAGAAAGGAGCTATGGATATGATTAACAGGGAACAAATGATCGCTATCCGTACAACTTTAGCTGGCTTGCCACGTACGCAAACCCCGGGAGGATCTGTCTGCAACACGATGCGTTCGATGTCTTCTTTAGGGGCGAATTCCGGTTTTATCGGTAAGATCGGGGATGATTCGATCGGCGGATTTTATGAGGATGCGTTGGAAAAAGCGGGTGTCACTTCCTATTTTATCAAGACGGATGGACTTACAGGTAGCTGTACGGTGATGATTTCTCCGGATGGGGAACGTACGATGGGGACTTTCCTTGGCCCGGCCCCGACAATAACCCCGGATGAGATCACCGAGGAGATGCTAAGTAAATATCAATGTATTTATATAGAAGGTTACTTGCTCGTAAACGAGCCGTTGGTTCGTTCTACGATGGAGAAGGCTAAAAAGTTGGGCTTGAAAGTAGCGCTGGATTTGTCGAACTTCAATATCGTGAATGCTTTTAAAGGAATGCTGGAGGATATCATTCCTAAATATGTGGATATTTTGTTCTCTAATGAGAGTGAGGCTGAGGCTTTTACCGGGCAAAAGGCTGCTGAGGCCGTACATACCTTGTCTGAGTTGGTAGAGGTCTCATTGGTCACTTTGGGAAAGGAAGGTGCCTTGATCGGTAGTCATGGTCAATTTTATTCTGTCCCGGCTGAGGGGGGCAAGCCTGTTGATACGACTGGCGCCGGTGATAACTTCGCCGCCGGATTCTTATACGGTCAATCCATAGGAGCGTCTTTGGTACAATCCGCACGCATCGGATCGATGCTGGCGGGCTATGTGATCGACGTGGTTGGCCCGGAGATTCCGTATGATAAATGGGAACAAATAAAGTTAAAAGTAAAAGGGATATTGGCTTAGGCGGCGTATTATTCCTTACATTTATGCCGTTAATTAACTAAATATTGTATGTACAGATTGGTTCAACGAAGAGGAATTATAGGTTTATTTTGCTTGCTGTTCGTCGCAAGTAGCGTAGTGCCGGGATGGGCGCAAAAAGATAACCGCTTTGAGGTGAGTAAGAACCTAGACATTTTCAATTCTTTATTGAAAGAAGTAGAGATGTTCTACGTGGATTCAGTGGATGTGGATAAAACCGTTCAGCGGGGAATCGAGGCAATGTTGGCTGGTTTAGATCCTTATACGGAATACTATCCTGAGCAAAAAACGGAGGAATTGAGTCTGATGACGACCGGCGAATACGGAGGTATCGGTTCCTTGATCCGTCAGCGTAACAATGAGGGAGGCGTGATGATTGCCGAGCCTACCGAGGGAATGCCGGCCGATTTAGCGGGTCTGAAGCCGGGCGATCTGATCTTGGCGATCGATACGATCGATGTTTCCAAGGCGACAAACTCCCGGGTCAGCGAGTTATTGAAAGGTGTTCCCAATACGAAGATGGTTTTGACGATCCAACGTCCGGGCGAGAAGAAACCCCGGAAGTTCGAGATTACCCGTAAGCAGATCACGACACCTCAAGTTACTTACTACGGGGTTAAGAATGACAGTATCGGTTATATTTATTTAAAGGCATTTACTATCAAGAGTGCTCAAGAGGTGAAAGAGGCGTTTTTGGACTTAAAGAAAAATCATAATATCAAGTCTTTGGTACTGGATTTGCGCGGTAACGGCGGCGGCGTGCTGGAAGGTGCCGTACAAATCGTAGGTATGTTCGTACCGAAAGGCAGCGAGGTGCTTTCAACGAAAGGAAAGATCAAGCAATGGGATCGTACGTACCGAACCTCTACGGAGCCTTTGGATACGGTAATGCCGTTGGCTATATTGATCAATGGAGGTACGGCTTCCGCCGCTGAGATCGTATCGGGATCTTTGCAGGATATGGATCGTGCCGTGTTGGTGGGACAACGTTCGTTTGGTAAGGGGTTGGTGCAAGCTCCTCGTGACCTGCCTTATAATGGGAAAGTGAAAATCACGATGAGTAAATACTATATCCCGAGTGGCCGTTGCATCCAGCAAATCGATTATTCGCACCGGAAAGAGGATGGTAGCGTGGTTGCTATTCCGGATAGCTTGACTTCCGTATTCTATACGTCCAAGAAGCGTCCGGTTCGTGATGGGGGTGGCGTACGTCCGGAGTTTGAGGTGAAGGAGCCGAAAGTGCCTACCATGATGTATTATTTGGCGGCGGATACGGTCTTGTTCGACTTCGTTACGGATTGGGTACAAAAGCATAAGACGATCGCTCCCATCGAGGAATTTACGGTTTCCGATGAGGATTTCGAAGCTTTGAAGCAATACGCCAAGTCCAAGAATTTCACGTATGACCGCCAAAGCGAGAAAGTATTGAAGAACTTGAAAGAAGTGGCTGAGTTCGAGGGGTATCTGGAGGAGGATTCTACTGCGTTCAAGGAATTAGAGGCTAAGCTGACTCCGAATCTGGAAAGAGATTTCGATCGTTTCAAGGATGAGGTGAAACGAGTAATGGCCGCCGAGATCGTAAAACGTTATTATTACCAACGAGGAGAGTTGCAAGAAAGCTTGAAAGATGATCTTGTATTGGAGAAAGCGTTGGAGGTATTGGGCGATCCGGATTTATACAGGCGTACATTGAGCGTGCCGGTTGAGTTGGAAGCGGCCACCAAGGGTACCGAATAGGCGGGTTTCTGCCGATGCCCATTCAAAGGGCCTTACAATGCCCATTCAAGCGAGCTTACGATGCCCATTGTCAGCTCCCTTGAATGGGCATCGTGCTTTTCCCTCTTTCGCCAGTCTGTTTGGGGGCTTTGAAGCGGATATGCAATACGACCAATTCCGAGACGGTTCCCACCCGATAAGGAGGTCCTGCTATACCAATGCCGGAAGATACATAGAATTGCGTAGGTCCTTTCTTATAATATCCGTACGGGCATTCATACACAAGTTTCATCAGCAGGGGATAAGGCCATAACTGTCCGTTATGCGTATGTCCGTGCAGTCCCAAATCCACCCCATTCATATTCATCTCGGCGAACGACCAAGGTTGATGATCCAAAACGATAATCGGTTTGCCGGTATCCACCCCTTCCATTAACGAATGAAGCGATTTTCGTTTCTTATGGATGAAATCATCCCTCCCTATCAAATAAAAAGTTGAGTCCGGTTGGACCACCGAGTCTATTAGTAGCGTACCTCCGGTCTTTTGCAGCCAACGATATTTGGCGTTCCGGTTTGCCCGGTATTCATGATTCCCGTAAACGATATATACGCCCAACGGAGCTTTTAATTGTTTTAAATCATCCTCGATGTGGGCGTTTTCCGCAAACCGGGATTCATAATCCATGATATCCCCCGCTAATACCACCATATCCGGATGCTGTGCGTTGCTGAGTGCCACATATTTTTGTACCAAGTCCTTCCCGATAACCTCTCCGATATGTAAGTCGCTCATCATGACAATAGTCAGGCTATCCCGATCCCCCGCGGCTTTGGGCAACGTGATATATACGTTCTTAACAGTCGGATTCATTACCGTATGGTATGCGTGAATCATTAAACCGGTAACACCGAATACGATAAGAAAAAACAGGGTTAGCTTGGTTTGTTGCCAATGCCCTTTCATCCATTTGGGGAACCATGGCTTGATACGTTGGGAGAGCCTGATCAACTCAAGTACCAAGAGAGATAAAGTGATATAAATGGACGCTATATACCAAGTGTTACAGATGTATTGGATCGTGATTATCACGTTATCAGGTAGTTCATTCCTAAAAATAAATCCGAAAAAATAAAGCGATAGTTCGAGTACGAAAAACAAGATAAAAGGAATCCGGCAACTTTTCTTAGGAGGAAGCGCTTGATATCCTCTCCAGAAAATATACGGATTTAGTAATAGCTGCGCTACGATCGATTGAATAAATACTTTCATCTTTACTCTTTGAATGTAATATTGAACACCACCATCTCGCTGTCCGTCCCGATACGGAAAGGCGGTCCCCACAAAGATAAGCCGGATGAGACATAAATCGTACTATTTCCGATTTTTTTAATCCCGTAACTTAATTCGAACAGATGATCCACGATCCAGTTCATCGGCCATACTTGTCCTCGATGTGTATGTCCGCTAAACTGTAAGTCTACGCCAGCCTCTTCCGTTTTCTCTAAATCGTAGGGTTGATGGTCTAGTAAGATAACAGGTTTGCTTTTATCAAGGTTTGCGGTAAGCTGACCTAAAGTTTTCCGTCCTTTGTTATGCCGGTCGTCCCGTCCTATGAGTTGGATCTGATTGGGCAAGATAGCCACGGAATCCCTTAAAAGTACGATGGGCGTCTGCGCTATGAATTTCTCGCTCTCCTCTATGCCACTGATATACTCATGGTTACCCGGTACCATATAAACGCCTAATGGAGCGTATATCTTGGACAGTTCCTCTTCCATATGCTCGTATCGCAGAGGTGCGACACTGTTGTCTATCATGTCTCCACCGATAAGAACGATGTCCGGGCGTTGGGCGTTTATCATATCCACATATCCGGCAAGCATCGTCTTGTTGGTAGCGTATCCTAAGTGTATGTCGCTAATGGCTACGACCTTCAGCGACTGTCCATCGGTATCGGCCGGTTTGTTGATAACCATGTTGATAACTCGTGTATCAGGATGTTGGTAATTATAGTTTCCATATCCTAATAAGCTGAGTGTTAAGAATAAGGATAAATAGAATGAGTATTTGAAACGTAGGTGGAAAAGTCGTAAGATATCAAATGCCAACAGGGCCAATACCATGTATAAAGTGAACACGAGCCATCCTGTTCCTACTTGGGAAACTGTTTGAGCGAAAGAAGCCGGCATATCTAGGTTCCTGAATAGAAAACTACTGAAGAATGATAAAGCTCCTCCCCAAAAAACAATGGATAACAATACTTTAACTCCGGTAGACTGGCTTTTCAAAGCCTGTTTTCCCTTTAGATAAATATAAATATTCCCTGCAAGATACAGGATTGGAAGTATGATAAAGAACGTCCACATCTCAATTAATTTTCCGCGAAGATAATGAAAACTCTTTAGGTAGCAAACGCTGCACGCTACGTCCCTATAGGATCGATATAAATTCCAAACAATAAGTTTGGTAATGAAAAGAATTATATAATATACTGATTATTAGTATGCTAAAAACAGGATGATCTTTTACTCAAAACATGTACGTGTTTTTGGGAAAAGTCGTACGTGTTTTTCAAAAAAGTCGTACGTGTTTTTCCCGAATCATGTGATAGGGAACAAGGGCGTATCTAGAAATCTACAATAAGCCCCCCTTAATTACGATGAGGAGAGTTGGTCTTTTTTTGATAATATATATCCAACTCCTTTTACGGCATCTATTGAAAGTGTGGTATCTTTTTCCAATAATTTGCGCAAACGCGAGATGCTGTTGTTTAGGCTATCATGAACTTCTTGCCCATCCCATATTTCATGAAAAAGCTTTTCTCTGCTTACTGGCTGATTTAATTGCTCGGATAACAGATAGAATAACTTGAAATCTTTAGGACTTAATGTTTTTGACTGTTCTTGTTTATAGAATAATTTATGAGTGGAGAGTTCCAGTTGGTAATCTCCAATAGATATACTATTTGATATCGGACTGCCCTTTTTACAAAACCTTTGGATTAGGAAATCTATTTCTTGTATATCATACGGTTTTTTGGTGTAATGATTAGCTCCGGCTTCATAGCAGCGTGTTATTTCCTCCCCTTCGTTGTGGGAAGAGGCTATCAGTACAGGCAATGAAGGATGCTTTGAACGAATAAAAGGCAAATAATCCAATGCGTTTTGATTGCCAACTTCCAGATCGAGAAGCAGGATATTAGGGCAGTCTTTTTCTATCATGTCTTGAATACCGCTTAACGTGTTGGCGTAGCAAACCTCGTATCCTTTGCTTTGTAAGGCCATTGAGATGATCGATCCAAGGTTTAGGTCATCTTCAATAAAGATCACTTTCTGTTTATCTTCCATATAGTGTTATGAGTTTTCGGCCGGCAAGTTAATAAAAAACGTTGAACCTACATTTTTCTCGCTCTGAAAAGTTAGGGAGCCGCCCATTTCTTTAGCCATTAGCATTACGCTACTCAAACCTAATCCATATCCCGGTTGCGCTGGCTTGTCGGCTTGTTTCACCCGGAAAAATTGTTGTCCGAGTTTTTTCTGGGCTTTCTTGGGGATTCCCCAACCAGTGTCTTTTATGGCTATTCGGTAATGGTTGTTTTTCATAGTCAACGTTACGGTGATTCGTACATCGTCATTCGAATATTTCAATGCGTTCTCTAGCAAATTCCGGAGGCAACGTTCCATACGAACGGTATCGGCTTGGATCATGTCGGGGAAATTCTCGCTTTTCTCAAGCTTGAACAAGGGGATCTTGTTAGGATAGAGCCTAACTATCGCTTGGTAGGTTTGCTCAATAAATGATTTAATTTCTATAGGTGACCTTCGTGTGCTTTCTTTTCCATCCGCCGTCTTCAATAGTGATAGCATGGATTCGATGATCTCTATCAACTGTTTTATCTGAGTTTTTCCGGTATTTAATATATTCACTTTCATCGGTTCATTCTCTAGGCTAGCGATAAGATCCATAGAGGCATACGCCGTGTTCAGCGGAGATTTCAAGTCGTGGATGGCGCTGTGAACGGCTATTTCACGGTCTCGGAGTTGGGCGTGGGCTTTACGTATTGTTCTTAATAAATAATATAGGCAGCTCGCCGAGGTAAGGATGATTAGACAAGATACGGTAAAAGCCAAGAGCATTCGTTGGACAATGTCAGAAAGAGGTAATTTAACGAAAGCCTGTACATATTGTAATCCTTGCGTTCCTATCGGGAGCTTTTCTGTTTGGAACTTATAAAATGAAAGGTTGAATTTTTTTCCTACCGTATTTACGGTTTGCCGGGTAGAGTCTGATATTTCTATATAAGATATTGCTTGTAAATTGTGATCAGTTAATGTTTTATTGAATAGGCTGTCTAATACATTTGGTTTTAAGGGTTTATTCGCATTACGTAGACCGTCTTGCATACGTTGCGTTAAAAGGTCGGCATAGTTATCTTTTAGATTCCGATTTTTTATTTGTGATAAGGTTATGGTATCTCCTTTTAGCTTGGCTCGTTCCTCTGGTGTCATATCATTAGCTCTTCTTATGATTCTTTTGGGGTTGTTGGGGTCTTTCGGTTTGTTGCTAACCATTCGCTTGGACATTTCTTGCTTGATAGCCTCTTCGAATAGTTCTTCAAGGACTTCTTGCGTTTTATATTTTTCAGCGTTATATATATTGTATAGCCAATATCCTTGGGAGAGTATTAAGACTAGCAACATAATGGCCGCAATATATAAGGAGTGTTTCATGATAGATTCGTTATTTTGGATGTGAAGATAATGAATAATCTTAAAAAAGATACGTTTTTCTCGTTTTGTTAGCCTTTTGTTAGACAAAAATTAGGTGTTTGTTAGATATAGTACGAAATTTTACTTATATTTTTGTAACAGACTAAAAAGCATATAGATATGGAAACTGGTGATTTGTTGTCGAAGGAAGAACTTTCCGCCATTAAGGGTGGTGAATGGGTTTATGATGAAGAGACTGACGAATGGTATTGGGTTGAGAATGGAAGAGATCTACCATATTCACAAGGACATCTTTAAGAAATTATGTACGGAAAAGTGAAACAGATATAGATTAATAAGTATATTCTGTGTGTGGTAAATAAATTTCAGAATGTGTTTTATTAACAATTAAAAATTATTTGTATGAAAGGTGATTTTATTTCTTTAGAAGAAGGTAGTCTTCCTTTGGAAAAATTACTGAAGGAGGAAGAAGTGTTCATACTAGGAGGATGTGCTCCTATGATGGACAATGGGTGTAATTGTGATTGTGGAAGTTGTGCAGATGAGAAAAATGGATGTAATTGTGATTGTGGAAGTTGCTAAGATGAGAAAATGGATGTAATTGTGGTTGTAAATAAATAATCTTCTATTACATAATCTATTATTCTTTTATATTGCAGATATGATTTTCCTTAAAAACATATCTGCAATGCATGATTTAAATAATATTTATTCTAAATATTTATAGAAGTGAAAGAAAGTGATTATAATATATATGTTCCAGTACAAGATAAAGTTGTATGTTTTAATACATTGAATAATGTTTTTACGATAATAACTGACGATGATTATAAAGTTATTAAAAATAATATTTTAAATTTAAGAGATAACTTAAGAAGGAGATTGGAAGAGAAAAATTTTATAATAGTAGATGATTGTGATGAATATAAGCAAATAGAGACTATCTATCAAAATAAGATTAATTCTTCTGTATATGATTTGACTTTACTTCCAACGTTAGATTGTAATTTGAGATGTTGGTATTGTTTTGAGAAACATATCTTAGGAAGTCGATTAAGCACAATAATGCAAGATAATATATTGAATTTTGTGCAAAATATACTAAATTCAAAAAATATAACAGCTCTTTCGGTTACTTTATTTGGTGGTGAACCTCTTTTATATTTCAAAGAAGAACTTTATCCTCTTTTAAAGAAGATGCAGGATTATGCAGCTGTAGTAGGAAAATCAATTCATTTTTCATTTATAACAAATGGAGTTTGCATTGATGAATCATCTATACATATGTTCAAAGAGTTGAATGCTGGTTTTCAGATTTCAATAGATGGTTATAGAGAGAAGCATAATACAATAAAAAAGGCAACTGGAATAGAATATTCTTATGACATAGTGATGAAGTCAATTCATATGTTATGCGATAGCTATAATCCTTATATAACTTTAAGGATTAATTATGATAATCAGACCTTATTGCATATTGAAGAAGTAATAAAAGATATTGTTGATATAGATCGCTCACATATACGTGTACATCTGGAGCGAGTTTGGCAAACGATAAAGAGAGATCTTGATGGCGGATTATTAAAAAAGGCCCTTACTTTATTTTTAATTAATGGTTTTAGGGTATCATATCTTAATTTGATTCGTGATGGTGATTCTTGCAAAGCTAGTGAAATGAATCAATCTATAATATCTTTTGATGGTGCTGTATATAAATGTTCAGGACGTGATTTTACTAAAGATCTCCAAGAGGGTACCTTGTCTGAAGATGGATATATAAATTGGGACTTTAATAAACTCAATAAAAGATTATCATTGAAGACGCATGATAATGAAAGATGTATTAAATGTAAGATGCTTCCATTATGTTGGGGACCATGTTGCCAAAAGCAATTGGAGGGAAAAGATTCAAAATCAGCTTGTCAGTTGAATATTATGGAAATTTCCCTTTCTGATTATGTATTGTTTATGTTTAATAGCAGTATTATAGAAAATAACATAAAGCAACATGAGATTAACATGGAAACAGTATGAAAATTTTCAACTAATCATTGGTGTTGTGATCAATGGTATGTGATTTATACTCAAATTGGTTGAGTATGAGCCTAAAGAAAAAATTATCTGTGATTTTTTTACAACGGAAAGATAATTTCATGAGACATTTATTGTTCATTGTTTTATTATTTTTTCTGAATATTCATTCATTATCAGCACAGTATCGGCTAAGCGGCCAGATAACCAATAAGGAAAAAAAAGTGATTATTGGAGCGAAAGTGATACTGACAACTGAGGATGAGTTGATTGGAATGACTTTGACCGATCTGAACGGATGGTATAGAATAGAAAATCTAAGTAATGGAGAATATCTGTTACGGGTAGAATATACGGGATACACTCCTATCTCGGAAAAAGTGTTTTTGCATAATGATATGAAGTTGGATTATGTCATGTTACGGGAGATGGTAGGGGGCTTGGATGAGGTGGTAGTGACTGCCGAACGGCAGAACGTGATCAAGGCTACCACGCAGGGTAATGTGTTTTATCTCTCGACTCGGGCGCAGAAGACCAGAGATGTATATTCTGCTTTGCAGGAAATCCCCCGTCTACAAATTGATGAATTAAACCGAAGTATATCTACCGTTAATGGAGGTAAGGTACTGATGTTGGTAAATGGAGTACCGCGTGGGAATGCGCTGGAAAGTATTGACCCCAAAGATATCTTGTCCGTGGAAGTCATGGAAACTCCTTCGGCCCGTTATCTGTCTGAGGGATTTACGAATGTGGTGAATATCAAAACGAGAAAGAATCCGGAGAAATACAGCCTGTTTAATTTTACTACCCAAAACCATATAGGACTTCATTATGGGACAGGTAGTGGAGCGTTTGAGATAGGTGACTCGAAGGCCTCTTTCTATGTCAATGTTAATGGCTTTTATTTTAATAACAATCATGCGAATGACTATAGGGAACAGCGTACGAGCCAATTGTACAAACAGAGTGCTAACCGTCATGAATCCGATTATTTCTCGTATAATGCCACGTTGGGAGGCGACTGGGTGGTAAACGCCAAAAATTACTTTTCTTATAATGTCTCCTTGAGAAGTATCCCTACAAACGCACGAAAAGAAGGGAAGGGCATATTGATACAGGAGGCGGATACGATCGATTATATATCAGTTAATAAGAGTAAGACCTTATCCTTGGTAAATGTGTATAATATCTATCATCATTTGATGTTCGAGGAGAATAGCTCGTTGGAAAATCAAATGAATTTCACGTATAACAAAAATGAGGATCGTGATCATACGAGTGAAACGGGGAATAATCATTTCTATGATAAAGCCACTCTCTACAAGATGGATTATTATAAGGGATATGTACAAAACATTTATGAAAAGAAAGGGGAAAGCTTTGAGCTATCCTTGGGAAATCGACTCTCTTATGAGAAAACAAGCTTGCGACTTCCTTTATCCGTTGAATTGCCTTTCCGTCATAACCGCTGGAAGGAATATATGTATGCGTCGTTCAGCCAAAGTGCTAAATGGGGAGCTTACTCTGCTTCCGTAGGCATGGATATGATATTCAACCAGATCGGGTATGAGAAGAATGATTATTATCGGTTGAAATATAGTGTATCAGGCATGCTCCATCCTCTTTCATGGCTTACTCTCAAGGCTTGGGTACGTGGTTATACCGAAGAGCCGGGTGTGACTTATTTAAATCCTTACAATACATCGACAGATAGCTTGAGTATTGTATGTGGAAATCCTCAATTAAAGCCTTCTTATCGAAATGATTTGGGATACAGCATGTCTTTTAATATAGGAAATTTCTATATCAGTCCGGAGCTTGGTTATACGCATCATTCAGATATAGTTTCCTCTGTTGGCTACACGAATGACCACGGTATTTATACTTCTACTTATGAGAATAAAGGTAGCCAAAAATATTTATATGTATTTGGTATCGTGCGTTACAATATCAAAAGAATAGGCAATATCAGTTTTTCCGGAACTTATCATCGTAATGCCTTTTATAATGGAAAGAGGGATTGGTTCTCGAAAGTGTTTCGTTGGAACTTGGCTTACAAAACTTTTTCCTTTAATGGGCATGTGGATTTTATGGGTATGACTTATACTCCGACTATAAAAGAGAAAAGTTCGATCGAGTCTTTGCTTACTATCGGTTGGAATATCAACTCATCTTGGAAGCTGATAGCCTCTATGCGTTATTTTTTAGGGGGGAAAATAGTCGAATCTTGGACTGACCAAGAGGATTATTATCGTTATACCTATCGTTCGTTCGATGAGAGAAAGAATATGCTCCTTATTGGTTTTCGTTATAATTGGACAAGCGGTCGGCATAAGGCGAGAAAGAATAGTAAGTTGAAAGTAGATAATAATCGTGTGGAATTATTGAGTGAATAAGGTGTTAAAATATGGAATTCCCCCACATCAAACAACCCGACTCCATGGAATGCGGTGCCACCTGCCTCCGCATGATCGCCAAGTTCCATGGCAAGGAGTATTCCGCCGAGACGATGCAAAACCTTTGCGTCGTAACCCGGGAAGGAGTCTCCATGCTGGGTATCGCTGATGCCGCCGAGTATATAGGATTTCGTACGATATGTGGACGAATGACCTTGGGGAAGATGGTGGAGCAACGTCCCTTCCCTTGTATCCTCCATTGGAACCAAGATCATTTTGTCGTATTATATGACGTTAAAAAGAAACAGGATGGGAAATCTGTTTTTTATATAGCTGATCCCGGTAAGAATTTGTTGCGTATTGATGAGGAAGAGTTTCGTAATGCGTGGATCAGTACCCGTTCGAGAGGGGAGGAGAAAGGCATATTAATGGCCTTGCAGCCGACCCCCGCTTTTTATGAGCGGAAAGATGAACGTCATACGGGAAGGGATCCTTTTCATTTCCTTTGGGGGTATATGAAACCTTATAAACGTTTCTTTATCCAGTTGTTGCTGGGGCTTGCGCTGGGAAGCGTGTTGCAATTAATCTTTCCGTTTCTTACCCAAGCGATCGTGGATAAAGGTATAGCTACTAAGAATCTGAATCTGATCTATCTGATCTTGGCGGGACAGTTGATGCTGGTCTTGAGCCGTGCCTCGGTAGACTTTATCCGTCGCTGGATATTACTGCATATAAGTGCGAGGGTGAATATATCATTGTTATCCGATTTCTTGATCAAACTGATGCGATTACCCATGTCGTTTTTCGATACGAAGATGACGGGCGATCTCTTGCAACGCATCCATGATCATGAGCGTGTGGAACGTTTCTTGACGGCGCAGACATTGACGGTGCTTTTCTCCGCTTTCAGCTTTGTGGTGTTCGGTGGGGTATTACTTTATTATAATCGATTGATATTCTTTATTTTCGTACTAGGTAGCGCTTTATATGCCGTATGGGTGACATTCTTCCTTAAAAAACGCCGTTTGCTGGACTATACTTATTTTGAGCAACGGGCCCGTAATCAATCGAAAACCATGCAGTTATTGAATGGTATGCAAGAGATCAAGCTCCAGCATTGTGAGCGCCGCCGCCGTTGGGAATGGGAGGATATACAAGCGGACTTGTTCCGGACGAACATCGAATCGATGCGGCTGCAACAGAGTCAGGAGGCCGGCAGTATCTTGATTAATGAGGTAAAGAATATCGTAATTACGGTGATTGCCGCTACGGCTGTGATCGGGGGTAGCCTGTCGTTGGGTATGATGTTGGCTATACAGTATATTATCGGGCAGTTGAACGCTCCGGTGGAACAGTTCGTGCAGTTTCTTTATAGTTGGCAAGACGTGAAGATTAGTCTGGAACGGATGAGCGAGATCCATGATCGGGAAGAAGAGGAGACGCCGGAACGTATGATAACCGGTTTTAACGGAAGCGATAGGGACATTGAGATTCGTAACGTGACGTTTCAATATGAGGGCATCCATTCGCCGAAAGTCTTGGAGCGGATAAACCTTAAAATACCTCGAGGCAAGATTACGGCGATCGTAGGAACGAGTGGTAGCGGGAAAACAACCTTGATCAAGTTATTATTGGGCTACTATAATCCGGTAGAAGGTGATATCCGGGTGGGTGGAAATGATTTGCGATCTTTCAGCCTTTTATGGTGGCGTGACCAATGCGGTGCGGTGATGCAAGACGGTTATCTGTTCTCTGAATCGATCGCACGCAATATTGCCGTGGATGACGGTGAGATTGATAAATCTCGCTTATTATTGGCGGCTCGTATCGCCAATATAGAGGAATTTATCGAGCGCTTACCCTTAAAATATAATACGGTGATAGGTCCGGATGGTCAAGGCGTAAGCCAAGGCCAGCGTCAGCGGATCTTGATCGCCCGGGCGGTTTATAAGAACCCTTCTTATCTCTTTTTCGATGAGGCGACGAATTCGTTGGATGCCAACAATGAACGTGCCATAGTGGAGAATCTGACGGACTTTTACCGGGGTAAGACGGTAATAATCGTCGCCCATCGATTAAGTACCGTACGCAATGCCGATCAAATCGTGGTGCTGGATAGAGGCCGTATCGTGGAAGTAGGTTCACATGAGGAGCTAATCAAACGTAATGGGGCCTATTACAACTTAGTGAAGAATCAATTGGAACTAGGAAACTAAAAATATGGCAACCTATAATGAGATGAAGAAAAAAGCGGATTCAGAACAAGACCGTATCGAATTGCGTAGCGAGAAGGTACGTAACATGATCGGCGAGATGCCTTCTTTTTTGATCCGCTGGGGGAATACGATCTTGGTGATCATATTCGTTCTGCTGGCCTTGATCGCTTGGCTTGTATATTTACGCCCCTAAGTTGTGCTGTAAGACCGTATTCTTAAGGACGTAAATATATGGTTTCTGGCCTTGATGTCTACCCTGTTGAACTTATCGTCGGCGGTGAGTTGATAACCTTCGCTCTCGAGTAATTCAATGATGCTCACTTTTTCACCCAGCAACACGGTGAGGAATCCTCGTAAGCCCACAAGATTATTCTCGTGAGCCTACGAGTATAATCCTATTATTTCGCATAACCTACCGGATGATTGATCATCGGGATTTGGGAGTCGGATAGCTTTAATACCTTCTTCAACGCATCTGCCTCCATGCTACCACGGGGAACCGTAACCAAACCACATCCGGAACAGAACAAGGCGATGTTTTGAGAGACCAATCCTGCGTCTAACGCTCCAAAGCGCTCGCGCATTTGCGGTGTGCCCACGTTGCCGAACTTAGAAATATCAGAAACCATCAACAGGCAAACAGGGGCAGAGTTCACGGAGGTTTGCTTGCCACCGATTAACGGACGATGGTCACCTTCCGCTACCGGGTTTAGTTGGTGGGCCTTTGGATCATACAAATAAGCGCCCTCTTCCATAAGTACATAGACATCTATGTCTTGCTTGTTCAAGGCGGAAGCGGCGGTACGTTTTCCATCCTCCCGGTTGATACCGATAGCGGCCCACATCAAATCAGAAAGGTCTTGCTGGCTGAGCTTCTTGTTGGCGAACTCACGTTCAGAGTGACGATTGGCCAAGGCTTTCATCACCGAAGCGCCTCGGGTCTTGTCGGGAGCATTCAACTTAATGGCTTTTAAACTCTGGGCCTGCATACCGGCTAGGCCTAACATCAAAGTGGCTAATACACAAAAAATAGTTCTCATAATGTTGTTATTTAGAAAATTAGATGTACAAAAATAATGATATATTTCTTTTTTTAGACTTTTTGTGAGAAATAATAGCCAACGAATGTTTATAATGTTTTTATTTGTACGAATAAATCGTAAACATAGTGTTATGAGTGAAATATATTATATTTTGTAATAAGTTACGCATGTATGGGAGAAAAGTTGTTAACCTTATTTATGGTACTGTTCCTTGCGCTTCCACTGTATGCGCAAATGGAAAAAGCCGGTTCTTTTACGGTTAAAGGTCAGGTGCTAGACTCTCTGACAAATGAATCCGTACCGTATGCCACATTGAGAATCGCTTTGGCGAGTACACCGGAGATGCCAATCAAGCTGTTGGCGTGTGATATAGATGGAAAGTTCCAGACTCCGCTGAATGACATCGGAACGTATATTATCGTTATGCAATCTATCGGGAAGGCTCCGGCTGAGAAGGTATTCACCCTTTCGGACGAGCAGAAAGTCGTGGATCTCGGTGTGATGTTTATGCAGGATAATAATCAGCGTTTGGAAGAGGTGACGGTCACGGCGCAGAAACCTTTGGTGAAAGCGGAGATCGACAGGATCATTTACTGTCTGGAGGATGATCCGGAGACACAGACCAATAATACGCTTGAGATGCTTCGTAAAGTCCCGATGGTTACCGTAGACGGTGAGGATAAGATCGAGTTGAAGGGGTCTTCAAATTTTAAGGTTTACTTGAACGGCAAGCCATCGAATTTGTTAAGCAATAATCCGTCGGCGGTATTGAAAAGCATGCCGGCAAGCTCGGTGAAGAACATCGAGGTTATCACGGAGCCGGGTGTAAAGTATGATGCCGAGGGAATAGGAGGGATTATCAATATCATCATGGTGAAAAACACCTTGCAGGGTTATACGGGATCGGTAAGTCTGAACACCATCACCAATGGGCGTATCTTCGGGAGCGGCTATCTGTCGCTGAAAGCCGGCAAGTTCGGATTATCTGCCAATTACAACTGTGACCGTGACAATACGCCTTGGAACGATGCTTCTTCCATGCGTGAGGATCTGAATAATAAGGATGAGCATTATCTGAATCAAGTGGGACGTAGCAAATCGAGAGCCCCTTATCATTTCGGGAATCTGGAAGGTAGTTATGAGATCGATTCGTTGAACTTATTGACTGTAGGGATTGGCCTGCACCTCGGAACAACGAGGAGCGTCTTGGAATATGCGGTGGAGATGCTGGATGCCGACCGGAACCCCGTTTATAGTTATAACCGTAATTCGGAATCGAGCCGCAAGTCCGGCTCAGCTGACATGAATGTGGATTATCAGCGTTCCACGCGTAAGAAAGACGAACTACTCACCCTATCGTACCGTTTCAGCCATTCCCCGAACGATAACGAGGATTATACGGAGTTGACTGATATCCGTAACTACGAGCCGTGGCTGGGCTATCCGCAAAATAATATCAATAAGGCATCGACGAACGAGCATACCGGGCAGTTTGACTATACTACACCTACTTGGAAAGATCAGAGCTTGGAAGCGGGCATAAAGTATATCTACCGTCAGAGCCGGAGTAATACGGATCGTAAGGCCTTCAACCAGACATCACAAAAGTGGGAGGAAGCGACTTCCGCGGATAATCATTTCGATCATTCGCAACAGATCTATTCCGCCTATCTGGGATATACGATGAAACTTGGAAAATTCGGGGTGAAAGCTGGTGCGCGGGCAGAAGGGACTTCCTTGAAAGTGAGGTATGAGCTGGCGCCGAATATGAATTTCGGGACTGATTACTTCGATGTGGTGCCAAGCGCTGTCGTATCGTACCAGCTTAGTATGAGCCAGCAGCTTCGTCTGGGATATAATATGCGTATCCAACGACCGGGTATCTGGTACCTGAATCCGTATGTGAGCAATGCGGATCCGCAGAACATCTCTTATGGTAACCCGAACTTGGATTCGGAGAAGAGTAACGGTGTGAACCTGAATTATAGTATATTCGCCCAAAAGTTCAGTTTCAATACAAGTATCTCTTATACATTTATAGATAACTCAATCGAGCGGTATACGTTTATCGATCCGGCGGATCCGGGTATTTTCCGGACTACCTACGGGAATATCGGGAAGAGGCAGACTACCGGCCTTTTTGTTTACGGTAGCTGGAATCCGATCCCCCTGTTCCGCATTAACTTGAATGGAAGCTTGAGCTATACGGATTTGAGGAGCGAAAAGAATGACATGGCGAACAGTGGCTTTAGCGGGCGTGTCTTCGCCGGGGCTCAGTTTAACTTACCTCTCGATATCCGGTTGAATCTGAATGGAGGCTTTATCTCTTCGGCGATACAGCTGCAAGGGAGGCGTTCGCCGTTGAATTTCGCTACAGTCTATGTGAGCAGGGATTTTTTGAAGAAGAAACTGTCCGTATCCCTCTATTTTTACGATATGTTTTGGAAACGCAGGAAAATGGAGGCTACGACCTACGACGATACTTTCCATAGGCAAGATATCAGCTATTCTCCGACGCGTACATTTGGTATCGGCATCTCCTATCGTTTCGGTAATTTGAAAGACGCTATTAGGAAGGTGAAACGCGGTATAAGGAACGATGATGTAAAGGCTTTGGAGGGCGGTTCATAAAGGATATAGATGGGGGAATATGCAACTTATCGGTATCAAGGCTCGTCTTTGTATGAAAATAAAGTTTTTTCAGACTTTTTGTGAGGAAAAAATGCTTACGAACGTATATAATGTCTTTATTTGTACGAATCAATCGTAAACAGTGTGATTTAGTACAAAAAGTTGAGAGATAAGTATAGTATTATGTAATAGATGATGAACGTATGAAAGAAAAATTGTTTACCTTATTTTGGGTATTGTTCTTTGCGCTTCCTCTGTATGCGCAAGCGGACAAGACAGGTTCCTATTCTATCAAGGGACAAGTGCTGGACTCGCTAAGCAATGAGTCCGTACCCTATGCGACGTTGAGAATTGCTTTAGCGAAAACCCCCGAGAAGCCGGTCAAGCTTTTAGCGTGTGATGTGGATGGTAAGTTTCAGGCACCATTGAGTAGCGCCGGTAAATACATCATCTCTATGCAATCTATAGGAAAAGCTCCTGCCGAGAAAACATTTACGATCTCGGATAGACAGAGGAACTTGGATTTGGGTAAGTTGTATATGCAGGAGGATAACCAGCGGCTTGGAGAGGTGACGGTTACGGCGCAGAAGCCTTTGGTGAAGGCTGAGATCGATAAGCTTACCTATAGCTTGGAAGATGATCCGGAGGCACAGACCAACAATACGTTGGATATGTTGCGTAAAGTACCGATGGTAACTGTGGATGGAGATGACAAAATCCAATTGAAAGGCTCCACGAACTTCAAGATCTACATGAATGGTAAACCCTCGAACCTGTTGAGCAACAATCCTGCTGAGGTGTTGAAGAGTATGCCGGCCAATTCCGTGAAAAACATAGAGGTGATCACAGACCCGGGCGCTAAATATGACGCCGAGGGTATCGGTGGTATCATTAATATCATTACGACGAAAAACGCTCTACAAGGATATACCGGTACGGTTCGTGTGAATGGCAGTTCTTTAGGGCGTGTCGGTGGTGGCGGTTATGTATCTCTTAAAGTCGGGAAATTAGGACTTACCGCCAACTATAACTATAATCGGGAGCGAGACCCATGGAATGACGCTAATTCCGTACGGGAAGATTTGCGAAATGACGAGGAACACTTCTTGACGCAAAATGGACGTAGAAAGAGCCGTGGACCGTTCCAATTCGGTTATCTGGAGGGAAGTTATGAGATCGATTCTTTGAATCTATTGACCGTTGGAGCGAACTTATTCCGTGGAGAGATGAAAAGTTTCTCGGAGTATAACGTGAATATGCAGGATATCAATCATAATCCGGTCTACAGCTATAACCGTAACTCGGAAGCGACAGAGACATTTGGTTCTACGGACGTGAGCGTGGATTATCAGCACTCTACCCATAAGAAAGATGAGTTGCTGACGGTCTCTTACCGTTTCAGCCATTCTCCGAATGATAGTAAGGATTATACGGAATTAGAGAATGTCGTGAATTACAATCCTTGGCTCGGCTATCCGCAAAATAATATCAATAAGGCTTCTACGAATGAGCACACCGGGCAGGTGGATTATACGACTCCTACATGGAAGGACCAGACCTTGGAGGTTGGCGCGAAATACATATTCCGCCAGAGCCGGAGTAATACGGATCGTACCGCATTCAGTGATTCGCTGAATATATGGGAAGACGTAACTTCCAAGGATAGCCATTTCCGTCATACCCAACATATCTATTCCGCTTATCTAGGGTATGCGATGAAGTTCGATAAGTTCGGCGTGAAAGCGGGTGTCCGTGCGGAAGGAACCTCTTTGGACGTGAAATACGAGATGGCTCCCGATATGAATTTTGATACCCATTATTTCGACGTGGTGCCAAACGCTACGCTCTCTTACCAACTGAGCATGGCGCAACAGCTTCGCTTGGGATATAATATGCGTATCCAGCGTCCGGGTATCTGGTATTTGAATCCTTATGTAAACAATGCGGACCCACAGAACATATCCTTCGGTAACCCGAATCTGGACTCGGAGAAAAGTAATAATATAAACTTGAACTATAGTATGTTCGCCCAGAAATTCAGCATTAACGCGAGCGCTACTTATACGTTCGTCAATAATTCGATCGAGCAATATACCTTTATCGATCCGAAGAACCCGGGTATTTTCCAGACTACTTACGGTAATATCGGAAAGAAACAATCTACCGGCTTGTTCGTATACGCGAATTGGAACCCGGTTCCTTTGTTCCGTATTTATATGAATGGAGGTGTGGATTATACGGATTTGAGGAGCGATATGAATGATATGGCGAACAGTGGCTTCAGCGGCCGTATCTTCGCCGGTACGCAGTTTAATTTCCCGATGGATTTTCGATTGAACTTGCATGGGGGATATTTCTCGCCTTGGATCCAGTTGCAGGGCAAGGGCTCTTCTTTCTATTTTACGGGAATCTCGGTAAACAAGGATTTCTTGAAGAAAAAGCTTTCGGTCCAGTTGTCTTTCCAGAATCCGTTCTGGAAACGGATGAAGATGGAAAATACTTCTTCGGACGATACGTTCTTCCGCCGTGAGACCAATTACCGTACGATGCGCACGCTACAAGTTAGCGTATCCTACCGTTTCGGTACCTTGAAAGATGCTATCAAGAAAGTAAAACGCGGCATCAATAACGATGATGTGAAGAGCGGTGGTAGCGGTTCGGGCGAGCAGCAAATGTAAGGAATAATAAGCCAATGGGCGCTTCGCTGAATGTGCCAATATGCCAATTCGAATACACTAGTTAAATTGTATTGGCATTGGCACATTGGCAGATCGCTGCATTGGCTCATTATTTATGATAATAGAAACCTTTTCTTTTGCCATCTTTGGGATACTTTCTATCTTTACGCTCTGTAAACCATTATAGAGAATGAAGAATAGGATATTTGTTAACAATAATACCATAATACTATCCCTTTTTATTGTAGGTAGTTTCCTGTTTATAGAATTGAATTATAGGTATTGGTATCGGTTTCTGGAGCAGTATATGATGTTTCAGACCACCGGCGGTTATTTCCAAGACCGATTGGCCGAACCGGGTGGGTTGAATGAATATGTGACTGAGTTCCTGTCGCTCGCGTTTATCCATCCTTATGGAGCTTCGGTAGTGATCGCTTTATTATTAGGACTGATCTCCGGTTGTTTTTTCCTTTACTTACAAGCTTGTGGGGTGCGTGCCTCTATGTTGGCGGCTATTCTTCCCTCTTTTTTAATTTGGATCTATCCGCAGGAGTCAATCGCCTTGCTCGTGATGCTCGCTTTCGTGCAGGTTCTTGCGTATTTGTATACTTCAATCAAGAGGGATTGGGTGCGTTATCTCTTTGGCTTCTTGTTTTTGGGGGGCTCTTATTTTTTTGCGGCACCCGCTAATTTATTGTTGGCCTTATTGATCGCGGTTTATGAGTGTTGTGCTAAAGAGGATAAGGCTCGTTTGGGAGTAGCCATTATCGCTATCGCTTGGGGAGGTTTGCTACCGTTGATCGCCATGCGTACGGTTTATATTCTTCCGATGCGGGAAGCGTTCTTCAGCAAACATCTATGCCATCCCGAATATCCGATACCTAATTCTTTAGGATATATCGGGCTTGCGTATCCTTCGATCGCTTTAATTCTTTATTATGTAAGGAACCGGGTTTTTATCCGTAAGGAATCTTGGAAGCGAATCGTTTCTTACGCTTTCCTTCTGATAGCGATGACTTATGGGATTCTCTATAAGAAAGACCCGATGGAGCAGGCCTATCGGTACGATTACTATGCACGGCAGGGAGAATGGCAAGAGATAGTCTCACATGCTCGTGCGCATTCGGTCCGGGATATGGATGCCCTGATTTATTTGAATCTGGCTTTATCACATACGGGACGATTTTCTGGCGATTTGATGCGTTTCCCTCAGATCGGGGTGGAGGGCTTTATCCCGCACGATCCGAAAAGCCGGATGGGATTGATCGAGGCGAGCGAGGTAGCTTGGCAAGTAGGGCACAGGTAAACGCAGCGCAACGTTTCGCCTTTGTGGGTGTATTAAGCTCGCAACGTTGCGTGCAGCCTCGTTTGATGAAGCGTTTGGTGGAGACTTATCTGGTAACCGGCGAATACCGTGCCGCCGAGAAATATATAAAGATCCTTGAATCGACTCCCCACTACAGGGATTGGGCAAAAGCGCAGCGCCCGTTGCTCGACTCCGTGGTTTGTGCCTCTACCGATTGGATAAAGGCGAAGCGGGCGGTACTTCCGGTAACGGATAATCCCTTAGACTTGACCTTGACATTTCCCAATGCGCTGGCTTTCTTGATCGACGATCATGCCGATAATCGTCCGGCTTTTGAGTATGGAATGGGATACTTGTTGGTTTATAAAGACTTGATGACATTTATGCATTATATGGAATTGATGAAAGAGCGAGGCGAGTCATTTCCCGTTCTCTATCAAGAGGCTATATGCCTGTTTTTCGCTGCCGTGCAGAAAGACCCGGAGGCGTTCAAAAGCTATCCGATCAGTCCGGAGGTACAAAACCGCTTTCTGCAATTTATGAAAGTGGCCCGAAGCATGCCTCCTGCCGCCTTGAAAGCGCAGTTTGGCGATACCTATTATTATTACGCTCAATTTACCCCGACTCCTAAACGACAATAATTATGATGGATAATACGAGGAAACGAAAGATCGTCCGAAACTTTGTGATCGGATATTTACTATTGCAAGTTCTGGTTATTGTACTATACTTGGGTTTTTGGGCGGTACATCCGGGTGGCTTTGTTGTTGCCGAGAACGAACGCATGTCTCCCCCGCCGATGTTCCCGGATTACCAAGGGGTTACTATACCTTATAATATAGCCCCATTGAATTTCCGTATTGACGTGCCCGCTGAAAAATGCTATGCGAAGATCGAGGGTAGCGAGCAGGGGGTGTTTGAGTATTACGGAACGAACACGATCTGTTTTAAGTCCAAGGATTGGGAACGGCTTACCCGTGCGAATAAAGGTAAAGCCTTTTTTGTAACGATCGCGACGAAAGAGGGAGACGAATGGACTAAATGGGCACCATTCTCTGTCTATATCAGTGATCAAGCGATCGACTCTCATTTAGTATACCGTTTGATAGAGCCGGGATACGAGAAATGGCATATTGTGGGTATTTATCAGCGGAATTTGGAGTCGTTTGACGAACAGCCGATTATCCGTAACGATATGACCGGCTATAATTGTATGAACTGCCATTCGTTCTGTATGGGAGATCCGGGGCAGATGATGTTCCATATGCGTGCGGCGAATGGGGGAACTTATATTGTCCAAGACAAGAAAATCAGTAAATTGAATACGAAAACGAATGGGACGATCAGTAATATGACGTATCCTTTCTGGCATCCTTCCGGGCGCTATATCACCACATCGGTAAATGATATCAAACAGTTTTTCCATTCCGTGAAAGAGAAAAAGATGGAAGTGTTCGACTTGGAGTCCGATGTGGTGGTGTATGACGTGAAAAACAAAGAAATCCTTTCGAAAGCCTCATTGATCACAAAAGATGCATTCGAGACTTTCCCCGCGTTCTCTCCGGATGGTAAATGGCTTTATTTCTGTACGGCCCCGGCCCAGAAGATGCCGGAGAATTATGATAAGGTACGTTATAATCTCTGCCGTGTCGCGTTCGATCCGGATCGTGGCGAGATCAGCTTCCCGATCGATACGTTGGTACATGCGGATAGCTTGAGCTATACATTTCCCCGTATCTCTCCCGATGGGCGTTTCCTGATGTACACGGAAACCGCTTATGGGCAGTTCCCTATTTGGCACCCGGATGCGGAGATCCGGATGATGGATTTGGAGAATCGGACAGCGATGGATATGTCTGCGTTGAATAGCCCGGATACGGATAGCTATCATTCTTGGAGTAGTAATAGTGATTGGGTCGTATTTAGTAGCCGCCGGGATAACGGTTTATATACTTTACCTTATATTTGTTATATAGGGAAAGACGGTAAGCCTTCGAAACCGTTCTTATTGCCTCAAGAAGATCCGGATAAGTATGACTATCAGTTGTATTCCTACAATATTCCGGAATTGACGAAAGGCGCCGTAGAGGTCAGCCCCTATGAGATCCAGCAAGTAGCCGAGAAAAATAAACCGGAGCAGGTTCGGTTTAAATGACCGGATCTATTTATATTCGCGTATAAATAAGAGATAAGATGACAAAAGATATTATAGCCGAATCTGTACAAAATGATTTACGGTATTTGCAATTGTTGGCACGGAGTTTCCCGACGATCGCGGATGCCAGTACGGAGATCATTAATCTGGAAGCGATCTTGAACCTACCGAAGGGTACGGAGCACTTCTTGAGTGATTTACATGGCGAGGATCAAGCCTTTAGCCATGTGCTGAGAAACGCTTCCGGTGCCGTAAAGCGCAAGGTGAACGAGATTTTCAGTAATACGCTCCGGGAATCCGAGAAGAAGGAGCTTTGTTCCTTGATTTATTATCCAGAGGATAAGCTGGAACTGATCAAGAGTCAAGAGCAAGATCTGGAAGATTGGTACCAAGTGACCTTGAATCAATTGGTACGTGTTTGCCGGAACGTGTCCTCCAAATACACCCGTTCGAAAGTACGTAAGGCTTTACCCAAGGAGTTCTCCTATATTATTCAGGAGTTATTGCACGAGTCTTCCGTAGAGCCGAATAAATCCGCTTATGTGGATCAGATTATTTGTACGATCATCTCCACGGGACGTGCGGACGATTTCATTATCGCTATGTGTAACTTGATCCAACGGTTGACAATCGACCTGTTACATATCATCGGCGATATTTACGATCGGGGTCCGGGCGCTCATCTGATCATGGATATCCTTTGCGATTACCATAATTTCGATGTTCAATGGGGTAATCATGATATCTTATGGATGGGAGCCGCTTCCGGTAATTTGGTAAGTATCGCCAACGTGATTCGTATGTGTTTACGCTTTGGTAATATGGCTACCTTAGAAGATGGATATGGCATCAATCTTTTGCCGTTGGCCACTTTCGCGATGGAGGCGTACGGGGATGATCCTTGTGCGTTATTCATGCCGAAAACAAAGTTCGCCGATAATGCAATGGATGAGAAGACCACCCGTTTGATCGCCCAGATGCACAAGGCGATCACCATCATCCAGTTCAAGCTGGAGGGTGAGATCATCCGCCGTCGTCCGGAGTTTGAGATGGATGACCGGATGTTGTTGCACCATATCGATCTGAAGCGGGGAGTGGTTCATATCGATGGAAAGGATTATACGCTTAAAGATACTAACTGGCCTACTTTAGACCCGAAAGATCCGTATCGTCTTTCTATTGAGGAGGAGGATTTGATCCGAAAGATCTTGCATTCTTTTGAGAGCAGCGAGAAGATGAAAAAGCATATGCGTTGTTTCTTCCGGCATGGGGGAATGTATCAGGTTTGTAATTCCAATTTACTGTTTCATGCCTCTATCCCGATGAATCCGGATGGGACGTTTAAGTCAGTACGTATCTTGGGGCAGGATTATAAGGGCCGTGCTTTGTTGGACCGTGTAGACCAACTGATCCGTACGGCTTATTTCAAGACCGGGGAGCAGGAAGAAGTGGAATATGCGCATGATTATATCTGGTATCTTTGGGGCGGCAAGGACTCTCCGTTATTCGATAAAAGCAAGATGGCTACTTTCGAGCGTGCCTTTATCGAAGAGGCCGAGACTCATAAGGAGGAAAAAGGCGCTTATTATACGTTACGAGAGCAAGAGGAAATTTGTGATAGGATATTGGATGAGTTTGGGGTGACCGGTATGCATCGGCATATCATCAACGGACATGTCCCTGTCCGTTCCAATCAAGGTGAGAATCCCATCAAGGCGAATGGCAAGATGTTAGTAATCGATGGCGGTTTCTCCCGTCCGTATCATTTGGAAACCGGTATTGCGGGCTATACATTAGTATATCACTCCCGTGGTTTCCAGCTTGTGCAACACGAACCCTTCGAATCCCGGGCGAAAGCGATCGAGGAAGGCTTGGATATCAAATCCACCACGATCGTGGTAGAATTAAGCTCCCATCGCCAGATGGTGAAAGATACGGATAAGGGTGCGGATCTTCAAAGCCAGATCAAGGACTTGGAGAAACTGCTTTATGCGTATCGGAATGGGTTGATAAAGGAGAAGGAGAGGATGGAGCGGTAGTTCCTGACAGATAGGGTATCGGACATACTGTAACGCTCCCCTAATGCCCATAAGCATTTGGGCACACGTTCATTCTTTCAAACGCCTAGTAGGTAAGAGCGCAATATTCAAGATCGGGGGACAAGAAGAGGCAAAGAATCTACTACATTGATCCTCATATAAAAAAGGTCTATGGTATTGACAAATATCCAATAGAATAATAGAAGATACAAAACAAGCAACGCCCCGTCACAGACTTACGAATAAGTTGGTGACGGGGCATTACTTTCTAAGAATGTCTTCACTTTCAACATCAATAGAATCCGAAAACCTTTGTCACCTGTTGACCGGTAGACGCAAGAGGACCTGATAGAGTAACCGTACAGCCACGTGATCCTCCTGTCTTGAAGAATATTTCACATAAATGGCTATCAGAGATATAAGATGATATACCATTACCGGAGACAGACCAATTATAGGAAGATAATACGGGATTACTTACGACAATTGTAAGCCTTGTGGGTGTATTGTATCCGGGAATCTGGTTTGCGGTCATCAACTCAATCTGCCCGGAGAAAGTATCACCTGTAAAATATCCTTCTAGCATCAGAGGGTCAGAAGCTCTATACGCTTCTTGGGAGGCTTCCACATAATTAGCGGGCTTTTCCGCATAGTTCGCAACGGCGACGAGTAACATCGCAAGTAAAATCAAATACTTCTTCATGTTCGTATTATTTTAAGATTATACAAAAAGGGCTAGACGAAACCTAAAAAGTCTCATCTAGCCCATAGAATATTTTAGAATGCGGGATAACCCGGGTTCTGTTTTAAGTTCTGGTTCGTTTGCCATGCGTCTTGAGAGATCGGGAAGATATTCATGTAGTCTTTCCCTTTCGTTTCAGATTTCAGCCAACGAGCGTTTTGGAAAGTTCCAAAGCGAATATTGTCTTGACGTGCGTGGCATTCCCATGCCAACTCGAACTTACGTTCTAAGGCGATCTTTTCTAGATCTACGGATGCGTAATTGTGGTTAGAGTTACCGTAAGCACGTTCGCGGACCGCATTGACCAAACGTGTAGCCTCCGCATTGTTGCCTCCTGTGCGTATCAAACACTCTGCTTTCATCAAATATACATCAGCCAGACGGAAAATATGGAAATCATTCTCCATCGCATTAGTTAAGGACTTATCGAAAGTCCATTTGTTACAACGAGCGCCGTCTTCTTGGTTCACGTCACCCCAAATCGTACCATCACGTTCCGTTCCGGGGATAACTGTAACTTCCGGAGTGTGTATCAAAGGACGGTCGTGTGCCGTGATCAACACTTTCCCAGTAGCAGGGTCGATACTTGGACCTACTAAGAAAGAGCCTTCATAGCGAGGATCTTCCTTGTCGAATAGCAATACATAATCCGGCTGTGCGCAAATACCGTTCCATGCGCTGAAAGTAGCTCCAAGAGGTATATTATCTTTATAGTGCAAAGTACGGTAATGTAATTGATTTTGCCATTCCGTATCGTTCGCACTAAAGCAGCAAGCCAAGATAGCTTCTCTTGATTGTTGGTTATTTACTTGGAAATTTGTTTTCCAGTTAGCCTCTAATATATAAGGAAGCCCCATCACGACATCACAAGCGTCAGCGGCCTCTTTATATCGAGGAGAGTCTACGCCCCAAGCCTCTGCGTTTAGGTACAACTTTGCCAATAAGGTATAAGCGGCACCTTTCGTGAATTTTCCATAACTAGCGTCAGAAACATCTTCACGAAGCAAGTCCTTGATCTCGTTTACCTCTTTAACCAACCAATCATAAACTTCCTTCCTTGTTTTGCAAGTGGGCAGTTCTGTGTCATTGTAATCTATACTCAATGGAACATTTCCCCAATTATCCATCAGGTAATAAATCCAGAACGCACGTACACCGCGGATTTCCGCTAACGCTCTAGCTTTTGCGGATTCTTCCAATGCGGAAGTACTAATAGTCTCGTAAATTAAGTTACAAGCAGAGATCGCTTCCGTAGATCTTGACCATGCGTTTTTCACGGCTGAGGTATTCGCAGTCCATGCGTGCATGTGTAACTCACGATACTGACCACCATCATACCAGTCACCACCTTTACGGGTAGGTACGACCGCCATATCTCCTGAGCATTCCGATAAAGCAATACATGCGTCAGAGAAATATCTTTTAAATGTATTGTATGCAGGGCCAATGATCGAATTGATTTCACCATCGGTTTTACCGAAGTTTTCTGCTGGAATCTTATCATACACCGTTTCATCCAAATCCGTACAGGAGGGCATGGAAAACATTAGTGCAGCACCAGTAAATAATGATATAATTGATTTTTTATTCATAATTAATAACGATTTAATTTAGAAAGTTAAATTAACACCCAATGTGAAGGTACGTGCCTTCGGGAAGAATTGACGAGGCTCAATACCCGGAGACAAACCAGCATCCGTATCGGAAGATTCACCACGGAACAATTCAACCTCTGGGTCTAAACCTTTGTATCCAGTAATTACGAATAAGTTCTGAGCGGCGAAATAAAGACGAGCTTTATCCAACCAATTAATCTTCTTCGTATCGAAGGTGTAACCTAAGGCCAAGTTATCCAAACGGATGAACGAACCATTCTCCAAATAATAAGAACATACGCGAGAAGATTCTTTCATCGTATAAGTCAATTCATCATCTAATGCGTTTGTACCGATCAAGTACGTATTATTCGCATAAGCCGCACGCGGGTTGTTCAATACCTTGTTGCCGATCGTTCCACGGAAGAAGAAGCTGAAATCCCAGTTCTTCCAAGTGAAATTATTTTGCCATCCAAATGTCAAGTCTGGTTGTGCGTCTCCTACGTATGTGCGGTCATCGTCCGAGATCTCACCATCACCGTTCAAATCCGTAATGATATATTTTCCGTCCTTGATACCCGTACATTCCAGCATGAAGAATTGTCCTACGGGACGGCCTTCCTCTACTACGTGAGAAGTTACGCCGGAAGCACCACGGATCCATGGATCGCCTGTATAAATACGGTCTGTCGTATAAAGATCGCTTGACAACTTCGTGATTTCATTCTTATTGTGGGACAAGTTCAATGACATATTCCAGTTGAATGTCTTGTTACGGATCACATCTAAGTTTAACAAAACCTCGATACCTGTATTTTTCATATCACCTACATTGGCTTGCATACGGTCGTAAACATACGGAGGAGTCGGAACCTTGTAAGTATAAAGCATGTCTGATGTACGTTTGTCATACCATTCGATTGTACCACCTAAACGGCCATTGAACAAAGAGAAATCTAAACCGATGTTTAACATAGCCGTAGACTCCCATTTCAAATCCGGGTTGGCATTCTGGGAAATCTTATAAGATGTAGCCCAATTACCATTGTCATAATAGATACCGGACATGCCATAAAGCTCCATGCTCTTATACGGCTGTAAACCATCTTGGTTACCGGTAACACCGTAGCCCGCACGTAACTTCAAGTCATTGATCCAGTTTACGTCTTGCATGAATGCCTCTTGTGAGATACCCCAAGCTGCGGAAACAGAGGGGAACGTACCCCATTTATGATTCGCACCGAACTTAGAGGAACCATCTCGACGGACGGTAGCCGTAATCATATAACGCTCGTCATAGCTATAGTGAGCGCGGGCGAACATAGAGATCAATTTGTAGTAGTTCTTACCAGACTCAACGTCGCCTGTCTTTAATCCGGCTCCGGATTGCAAAGCGTTATATGACAAATCGTTGATCAAAAAGTTGCGGTTTTGAGCGAAGAAATAAGAATATGTGTTATCCTCCCAAGAGTAACCGAGAATCGCATTCAATTTATGTTTTTCGTCCGCACCAAAAGACTTATTGTAGTCCAAAGTCCACTCCATCAAGTTACGATCCCATGCCCGATTACGTTTTTGCGCAAAGCCATTATTACCCTGTCCGACCGTCGTACGAGAGTCGTCATAGCGGCTATACTCATTAGAGAAACGGCTCTTATATAAATTTGCCTTGATGTTCAATCCGTTGATAATCTCAAATTGGATATCACCGGCACCATAAAAATAAACGTTGCTGTTTTTTCGCTCGTTCAGATTTTGGTTTTGAACAGGATTACCTTGGTCATACTCCGCATTAACTTTCGTGAAGTAAGAACCATCAGCGTTATAAACTGGGTAAACAGGCAACATGCTGTATGCCAACACGAAGTTGTCACCATTCGGAACATGTGAGTCTGTCAAGGTAGCAGATCCAGCCAAACCAATACGCAAACGGTCATTGATCGCACGCTGCTGGAACTGGAAGCGGAAGCTATGGCGTTGCATATCGTTATCGCGCATGATACCATTTCGATCCAAATAGGTATAGGACGCACGATAGTTGTTCTTAGAACCACCACCAGACAAAGAGATTGAATGGTTCTGAGAAACTCCGGTACGAGTCAGTTCATCAAACCAATCTGTGTCGGCACCATATTGGTCGTATACGCTATAGTCTAGACCTTTGCTATTTGCGTAACCTCTCCATTCGTCCGCATTCATTAAATCGGGCTTATTGGCCATCTGATCAAAGGCAACATAACCATCATAGCTGATTTGTGTCTTGGAGCCAGAACCTCTCTTGGTCGTAATCAATACTACACCACCAGCGGCACGAGAGCCGTAGATAGCGGCGGAGGAGGCATCTTTCAAGACGGAGATAGACTCGATATCGGAAGGAGCTACCGTCGACATATCACCACCGGGAATACCATCGATAACGATTAACGGACCTTGGTCGTTCTGCAACGTGGATGTACCACGCAAACGCATCGTAGATCCACGCGTCACATCACCGGAGCCGGAAGTGATCGTCAAACCAGCTACCTTGCCTTGCAACAAGTCGGAAGCGTCACGTGTGATACCTTTGTTAAAACTTTCTTCGGATACGTTCGCCACGGATCCTGTGATCTCCCTACGGGTCTGCGTACCGTAACCGATCGCCACGACCTCTCCTAAGTTTACTACGGATGGAGATAACTTAATCTCTACCGTGCTACGTCCTTTAACACTCTCTTCGATCGTGTTATAACCAATAAAGGATGCTTGAAGAACAGCCTTTTTTAAATCATTTACGGTAAGGCTGTAGTTACCGTCCATGTCAGTGATAGTACCATTGGTAGTTCCCTTTTCTACGATGTTCGCACCGATGATGGGTTCACCAAGTTCATCTAGAACTTTTCCTTTAACAGCGCCAGATTGGGCAAAAGCCGCTGTCATGCAAAAAGACATCAACACTGAAAGTATCACTACCTTACAGCGTCTGAAAGAATCAAATGTTTTCTTTCGTTGCATAATTACTTAATTTTTAGGTTAACAATCATTGAATTCACAAACACAATTGAGAATTTTCGAGGCAAATATAATAACTTTTTTAAAATTAAACCATGATAATGTAAAAAAACATTACATAAAACCATCCATACTTTGTTTTGATGATTGATTTATTTCACTCTATTGTGTAATACTCATATGGTACCTGATATACCTAGATGCTACCATGCTTGATTTTTTATTACGGAAAAATATTGAATATGTTTGATATTAACAAAGTATACGTAGCATGATTCTAAACCATGGTACTAGATGAACCATAGTACTAGATGAACAAGGTGAGCCCATCATCGGTGCGAACATTGTAGAAAAGGGTACTACCAATGGTACGATTACCGATATTGACGGTAATTACACTCTAACGCTTAACGACTTGAAAAAAGCCGTTCTTCAATTTTCTTTTATTGGTTATAACACTTTGGAAGAAGGTGTTAAAGGACGTAACAAAGTGGACGTTAAATTAGCTCCATCCGTAGTAAATTTGGGTGAGGTTGTTGCGATCGGTTATGGTACGCAGACTCGTAAGGAGATTACCGGATCTGTAGCCAATGTCTCCGAGGAAAACTTCAACAAGGGTGTTAATCGTGATGCTTCAGATTTGCTACAAGGTAAAGTGGCTGGTTTGCAGATTACTTCTGGCTCTGGTGATGTGACTCGTAGCTCTCAGATTCGTTTGCGTGGTACTTCTACCTTGCAAAACGATCAAGGTCCTATGATCGTTATCGATGGTGTTCCCGGTGGTGATATGTCTACGGTTTCTCCTTCAGATATCGAGTCTATTTCCGTATTGAAGGATGCCTCCTCCGCCGCTATCTATGGTTCTCGTGCCGCAGGTGGTGTTATCTTGATTACGACCAAGAGAGGTTCGGGAGCTAAGACTCAGATTAATTATGATGGTTATGTGACAATGGATAAGGTTGCTAACAAACCGGATATGCTGAATGCTTCCGAATGGCGTGATGTGAACAAACAATTGGGTAGTGACATCTCGCAATATGACAAATATAACGCTGATACTGATTGGTTCGGTGCTTTATTACGTACGGGTATTTCTCAGAATCATGCCTTGTCATTGTCTGGAGGTTCTTCCAAAAGTAACTATCGTGCGTCTTATACTTACTTAGACCGTAAGGGTATCGCTCGCGATAACTGGATGAAGCGTCACAGTTTCCGCTTCCAATTCCAGCAACGAGCTATCAATGATCGTTTGCGTATTGGTTTGACGGGAGCTGCTACCTTGACAGATATGCAAGCTACGTTTGCCGACTATTTCATCGCTGCTTACAATAATGTTCCGGTCGTTCCGATTTACAATGAGGATGGCTCTTATTTTACGGGTAACGACAACGCTTATAACCAAGGTAACATGGTGAAAGCCCAAGATGAAAACTACAAATTATTCAAAAATAATTATTTCTATGGACAAGGCGATGTGCAGTTTGAAGTAATTGAGGGCCTGAACGTAAAGGCGAACTTATATAAGAGTCGTTATACTAGCGATTATAGCCAATGGGAAAGCCCCGACAATGCGTTAGGTGGTGGTGCTGGAAACTCTTTGGGTGATAGCTCGAATGGCTATGCCAAGAGACGCAACTTCGTATGGGATCGTGAGTTGATGGAATGGACGGCCGACTATAACAAGTCTTTCGGTGCGGAGGAAAAACATAAACTGAACGCTTTGCTGGGTTATTCTTGGGAAACCAACGGTTATCAGTCGCAAGAATCTTTGGCAACACAGTTCTCTGTAGCATCTATGGGTGCCAACTCTATCCAAGCTGGTAACGATTTGAAGATCGGTAATGTGACTTCCAGCAAGAATGACTATAAATTGATCTCTTTCTTTGCTCGTGCGCACTATAGCTACGATGAGCGATATATGATCACCGCTACGATGCGTCGTGATGGTTCTTCTAAGTTCGGTGCTAATCATAAATGGGGATGGTTCCCGTCTGTATCTGCTGCTTGGGGTATTTCTCAAGAGGCCTTTATGCAGGATATCAGTTGGTTGAACGACTTGAAGTTGCGTGCTGGTTATGGTGTGACGGGTAATCAAGATGGTTTGAAGCCTTATAAGAGCTTGGAGTTGTATCAGCCGTATGGTACTTATTATAACGGTGGTGGTACATCTACCTCTTTCCGTATCACGCAGAACCCGAACCCGGATTTGAAGTGGGAATCAACTGCTATGTTTAATATCGGTGTAGACTTCCAGTTATTTAACGGTCGCTTGGGCGGTACGGTAGAATATTATAGTAAGAAGACTTCCGATATGCTTTATGACTATGCTGTACCGACTCCAACGTATGTGTATAAAAAGATCGCTGCCAACGTTGGTGATATGAGCAATAAGGGTATCGAGGTCATGTTGAACTTAGACGTGATCCGAAACAAGAGCTTTAACTGGAATACTTCTATTAATTTGTCTCACAATAAGAATGAGATCACGAAGTTGTCTAACGACCTGTTTTCAACAAGCCGTGTTTATGTAGGTGATCCGTGGATCCGCGGCGCTTCCGGCGTGACTTCTCATGTGGTAGAGGAAGGCTATCCGGTCGGTCAGTTCTTTATGTTGAAATGTAACGGCATTGATGAAAACGGTAAGTTTATTATGGAAGATGTCAATAAGGATGGACAAATCTCGGACGATGACCGTACATACGTAGGTGATTCCCAGCCGGATTTGACATTTGGATGGAACAATACCTTCACTTGGAAGAATTGGGATGCCAGCTTCTTCTTACGTGGGCAGATCGGTGGCAAGTTGTTGAACAACCCGCGTGCCGCTTATGGTAATAATACCTATGTAGCCGGAGCTAACGCTATGAAAGGTGATGACTTGATGTTACTGAGAGAGAATTCACGTGTAAGCTCATATTATTTGGAGAATGCCTCTTTCGCCCGTTTGGATAATATGTCTATTGGTTATACATTCAATACGAAGAAGATTGATTGGCTAGATAAAGCCCGTATTTATGTAGCTGCTCAGAACTTGTTCGTAATCACAAGCTATTCCGGTTTGGATCCGGAAGTGGAGCTCTTCCGTGGCGAGGCTAGCGATACGGATGCCGGTCTGTCACCGGGTATCGAACCGCGTAACTATATGCCGAAGGCTCGTTCATTTACATTTGGTGTTAACTTATCATTCTAATTTTAAATGCATTCGTTATGAAAAAAAGAAATATAATATCGTTCTTGACTGGCACGGCTCTCCTTTTTTCTATGCCAGCGTGTACGAACTTGGATGAAACGGTATACGATAATGTCCCTGCGGATTCATTCGGTTATACTGATTCGGAGATCAGTGTGTTGGTAGGGACCGTGTATAAGACATTGAAGAATTATCCTGCGGATGGAAATTTTATTGCGCTGGATGTGATGTCGGGATCTGATGCTGTTACTCCTACCCGTAAGGGTGGCGACTGGTATGATGGTGGTCAGTATCGTGAGATCTACATGCACACATGGACTTCGCAGACTTCTGTGATCAAGGGAGCGTGGTCTACGGCTTCTGAGGCTATCGGTACTTGTAATGCCAACTTGAAGGTAGTGGAATCTTCTGATTTCTTATCGGACGAACAGATGTCTCTATATACATCTGAAATCCGAGGTATCCGTGCTTTTTGGATTTACAAGATGATGGACGATTGGGGCAATATTCCATTGGTTACTGATTATGCGGACAAGGAACTTCCGGTTTGCCAACCTCGCCAGGCCGTGTTTGATTGGTTGATTAAAGAAGTGACAGAGATTGCGGAAACTTGTCCGGGTCGTGAAAATGGTTATGCTAAGTTTACGAAAGGTGCAGCTTATACGTTGTTGTCTAAATTATATTTGAATGCGGAAGCTTGGGGTGTAAGTTGTAACAATGCTTACCAGATGGCCGCAGAGTGTTGCGACAAAGTGATGGCGATGGGTTATATATTAGAGCCGGACTTTAAGGCAAACTTCTCCTTGACGAACGAGAGTTCTCGTGAGGCGATCTTGGCCGCTCCGTTCTCAGAGACGGATACGGATAAGGATAATCGTTGGCAATTGATGAACCGTACGTTGCACTACAAAGATCAGTTGGCTCTTTCTAACGGTGTTTCTGCTTGGAATGGTGTTTGTGCGCAGCCGGAATATGTTAAATTGTTCTCTGATGACGATCCTCGTAAGGAAGCTACATTCTTGATCGGCCAGATGTATAATGCCTCGACCGGTGAGCCTATTGAGACAGACCATGGTTTCTTGTTAAACCATACGATCGATGTTACTATGTTGGCTGGTACGGAATATGATGGAACAACTTGGGGAGCGGTAAATCAGCATGATGGCGCACGTTGCCAGAAATGGCCGTACTCAACGACTTTGACAGACGCTATGGGTAATGATTTCCATGTGTTCCGTTATGCGGATGTTCTTTTAATGAAAGCAGAGGCATTGCTTCGTAGTGGTGGTAGTGCGTCTGAGGCCACAAGCTTGGTTAATCAAGTCCGTGAACGTGCGTTTGGTGATTCCAATCACAATTACGCTACTGTTACGCTGGATGATATCCTTCTTGAGCGTCGCCTCGAATTGTCTTGGGAGATGCACAACCGCCAGGATGATATCCGTTTCGGGGCCTATGACAAAGGTATGTGGGCTGCTTCAAATTGTGTGAGAAAGACAGATGATTATTTGAAATTGTTCCCTATATCTCAAGATGCTTATCAATCTAACGATAAATTGACTCAGAATCCGGGTTATCCTGCATTCAAATAAAGACTTTCAGAGCTAGATGAGGTACGGTAGTACTTTGTCTAGCTCACTAAAGTAAGGAAGAATCGTTTATTTCGAGCCAATGTATGTCTTGTCATCAAATTTGAAAGAAAATTTTAGCAATCCATTGCCTTATAGTGATTTCTTGAAAAACGCCCTTTTGATCCTTTTTTGATGTTTCCTTGACACACCTTATTTCCGTGCAGAAACATATCTCCTCTTTATTCTTATTTCCCATCTCAAAATCATGCCCATAGTATAACCGTGACAATCTAACTGGTATAATATAACTTGCTTTTTGGGCTTTAGCCACAGTGTGTCTTTTCTTGAAATAGCTGGTTCTTCTTTAATTTAGTTGAAGAGCTAGTTGAGTAGTAAAATGCGTTCGCGAAATATATCTGGTATACAGTTGATTAAGTCACTCGTAAAAGGCTTTCCAAGTGATTAGTTATTCACTTCCCAAGCCGTAAGCTAACGACTAGGTATAGCCGTTAGTTATTCACTCGACAAGCCGTTAGTTATTCACTTCAACAGCCAAAAATAGTGTGCTTCTCAACGACCAAAGCATCTCCTTTTGAGAGAATGGAACTGTAAGCAAAATATTGAAATGAATGACTTGATCGAGTTTTATCGAACCAAAACAACAGACAGATGCATTCGTTTGTGAACTAAACTTGAATAAATGCATTTGCAAACATTGTGGTTGCTCTTTTTTCTAAATATTAGTGCTTATTGCAAGGAATAGACTAACTTTGCCTACAACAAGTATAAAAGTTATCCAGTATATGAGTCAAGTAAAAGGAATCCCTTACGGATTATCAGATTTCAATCGAATAAGGAATGGTAATTTCTATTTCGTGGATAAAACGATGTACCTTCCGCTTATCGAGAAGATGCCTAGCTATCTTTTCTTGATCCGTCCGAGACGGTTTGGCAAGAGCGTATTCCTAAGCATGATGCGTACGTATTAACGTATTATGATATATTGCGTCAGGATGATTTTGATGCATATTTTGGAGATCTCTGGATTGGTACGCATCCAACCGGTGAAAGGAGTAAGTATCAGGTACTTTATTTCGATTTCTCTAAAGCGGGCTGTTCGATGCCGGGAGCGGACCTGATGACAAGTTTCAATGATTATTGCGGCTTAATCATTAATCAGTTCGCGCATGTGTACGCAGCTTATTATGACGCTGATTTTAAGGAGACCGTCGAGCATATAGAAAGCGCGAAGTCTAAGCTGGCTTACATAGAGGTAAAAGCGAAGGAAAAGGGATATCCCCTGTATCTCATTATAGATGAGTACGACAACTTTACCAATGTGATATTGAGTGAGCATGGGCAGCGAATGTTTCATGACTTGACTCACGCCAGTGGTTTCTACCGGGAGTATTTCAAACAATTCAAGGGAATGTTTGACCGTATATTCATGATGGGGGTAAGCCCTGTGACGCTGGATGATTTGTCGAGTGGATATAATATAGACTGGAATATCTCGGTAGATCCTCGTTTTAATGCCATGATGGGTTTTGATGAAACGGATGTTCGTGAGATGTTCCGTTATTATCAGCAAAACGATATGCTCAAAGGGGATGCTGAGGCTATGATTACGGAAATGAAGCCTTGGTATGATAATTACTGTTTCGCAAGAGAGAGCTTGGGTGACGATCGGATTTTTAACTGTGATATGACTTTGTATTATTTACGTTGGCAAGTTGATTTTCATTGTTCCCCGGGAGAAATGGCCGATAAGAATATCCGAACGGACTATAGTAAGCTGAAGATGCTGGCACGTATTGATCGTGACTCTGTACAGGAGGAAAATCGTATGGGTACCATCGAGGAAATCGCGGCAAAAGGAGAGATCTTGGTGGACTTACATACATCCTTTCCTGCCGAATGGGTAACGGATATAGATAATTTCCGTAGTCTACTTTATTATTACGGTTTGCTTACGATGTGTGGTACTCGAGGCGATCGTTTAAGAATGTGTATTCCTAATAATTGCGTACGTGAGCAATATTTTGGTTTTCTTCGTGAGGTAGGGAGAAGTATAACATAACTCCGCTTTTTTGTATACCTTCGCGCCATGAACAAACAAGCGCTGCTTTTTTATCCGTTGTTGGGGGTGGTTCTTTTGGTGCTCTTTGTGGGAGGGCTGGCGTATGGGGCCGTACCGATTCCTTTGGATCACGTGATGGATATTTTGCTGGGGAAGGGATCTGATAAGATCGCATGGCAGAATATCGTGTTGCAATCTCGTTTACCACAGGCGATAACCGCACTGTTGGCGGGGGCTTCACTGGCTACGAGTGGGCTGTTGTTGCAAACCTTATTCCGGAATCCGTTGGCCGGACCCTCTATATTAGGTATCAGTGATGGGGCTAATCTGGGAGTGGCCGCTATCATGTTGTATTTTGGAGGTACGCTGGGGCAGTTTACGGATTGGCCGATCAGCGGATATATGGCGGTGATTCTTGCTGCGTTCGTAGGGGCTTGCGTGATCTTGGGATTGATTATCTATTTCTCAGCGAAGGTGAAGAACAATGTCATGCTCTTGATTATCGGTATAATGATCGGCTATCTGGCCTCGTCGGTTATCTCTATACTGAACTATTATTCCTCGACAGATAGGGTACATGCTTTCGTGATGTGGGGACTGGGCAATTTCTCGGGGGTATCCTTGGAACAATTGCCTTTCTTCGGGACTTGCGCATTGATCGGGTTGCTGTTGGCTGTCTTGCTGATAAAGCCTCTGAATGCCTTGTTGCTGGGAGAGATGTATGCCGCTAATCTGGGTATACGGATCAAGCGGGCACGAATAGCCATCCTTTTATGTACGGGGATATTGACCGCTACGACTACCGCTTTCTGCGGACCGATCTCTTTTATCGGATTAGCGGTTCCGCATATCTCACGGCTGATGCTTGGTTCTTCCAATCATAAGATATTGGTGCCGATAACGATGTTGACGGGCTCCTGTATCGCCTTGCTTTGTAATTTATTGATGGTCGTACCGGGAAGCAACACGATTTTACCCTTGAATGCGGTGACACCTATGCTGGGTGCGCCTGTTATTATTTACGTAATCGTGAACCGGAAGAATATTCAATATTTTAATTAGTGGTTATGGAAAGGATTCCAGTTATAAGGACAAGAAATCTGAGTATTGGATATGTTTTGAAAGGTGGACACCTAAAGTTGGTGCATGATGCCCTCGACTTGAATTTATATCCGGGCGAGGTGACTTGCCTTCTCGGGTTGAATGGTGCGGGAAAGTCTACCTTATTGCGTACGCTGTGCGGCTTCCAGCCCTCTCTGGGGGGCGAGATCGAATTGAAAGGAAAGCCGTTGGCCTCTTACTCGCAAGGTGATTTTTCCCGGATGGTAGGTGTTGTTCTCACGGAGAAGACAAATGCCGGTGGAATAACGGTTTACGAGTTGGTCTCTTTAGGAAGACATCCCTATACCGGCTTTTTCGGACAATTAAGGCAGGAAGATCGCAGGATTATCGAGGAATCGCTTGCTGCCGCCGGTATCGCTCATAAGGCTTATAATTATGTGTCGGAACTTAGTGATGGCGAGCGTCAGAAAGCCATGATCGCCAAAGCGCTGGCACAGCAATGCCCCATCATATTGTTGGATGAGCCGACGGCCTTTTTAGATGTGACAAGTCGGATAGAGACTATGGTCTTGTTACATAAATTAGCGGTAAAGCAACAAAAAGCGATTCTGCTATCGACGCATGATCTTGATTTGGCGATCCAGCTGGGAGACTGTCTATGGTTACAGGAGAAAAGTCGCCCAATGGCATGTGGAACGCCGGAGGACTTGATTATGGGAGGAGCTTTCGAGACTTTCTTTAGTAAGGAAGGAATCGTGTTTGATCCGAATACCGGGAAATTGAATACGGCAGCTCCAACAAAGCTTATTGGGGTTGAGGGGGATTTTATGACTTCTTATTGGGTTGGGAATGCCTTGATCCGGAATGGCTTTAAGCCCTCGTCGGTTAGCGAGGATTATATAAGTGTTTATTGTAATGCTCCGGATAGCCTGCGTATTCAGTTCCCTGCGGAAGAGGGCACGAGAATCGTAGGAAGTGTGGCGGAGATGATCTCAATCATAATTCATAAATCATAAGTTATATATGTCAAATGAGATTACATGGCGGCTGGAAAATGAGAATATAGGCCGTTTGTTGGTACATTACGCGATTCCCGCCGTTATCGGGACCATGGTTAATGCTCTTTATAATATCGTAGATCGTATATTTATCGGACAAGGAGTGGGTGCGCTAGCTATCTCCGGATTGACTTTGACTTTCCCGATACTACTCTTTATGCAGGCATTTGGAATGTTGATCGGTGCGGGAGCCGCTACAAGGGTCTCCATTCATCTAGGCCGTAAGGCGAATGATCTGGCAGATAACGTATTAGGAAACGCTTTCACTTTGACATTCATTATCGGAGCCTTGACGATTATCCCCAGTATGATTTTCTTGGATGATTTGTTAATGTGGTTCGGGGGAAGCGAGCAGACGATACCTTATGCGAAAGACTATTTATATATCGCTATCCCGGGTAATTTGCTGGCTACATTAAGCTTTAGCTTTAATGCCGTGATGCGTGCTTCCGGATATCCGAAAAAGGCGATGTTCACGATGATGATCGGTGCCGTCTTGAACGTGATCCTAGATCCGATCTTTATCTTTTGGCTGGATATGGGGATACAGGGTGCCGCTATCGCTACGGTGATCTCCATGGCTGCCGGTGCCGCTTTCGTGATGAGTCATTTTATCAGCAAGGATAGTATCGTACGTTTCCATACGAAATATTTCCGGTTGAAAGGTCCCATTATTTGGAATATATTTACGATCGGCATGTCTCCATTTTCCATGCAGCTGGCGGGCAGTGTGGTTGTGGTGATCATGAACCATGCGTTGAAAGAGAATGGAGGCGATTTGGCGATTGGTGCCAGCGGTATTATTTCCAGTATCGCCATGCTGCTGGTTATGTTGATTATCGGTATCGCCCAAGGGATGCAACCGATTGTCGGGTTTAATCATGGCGCTGGGCATCATGACCGGGTATTGGCTACCTTGCGGTTGTCTATTATAGTATCGACCTTGATTACAGGGGTAGGATGTATCGTCAGTTTATTATTCCCTAGACTGATCGTTAGCGTATTCTCGACGGATGCCGAATTAGTGTCGATTACGGATAATGGATTACGTCTGACGATGCTGGTCTTTTTCGTTGTCGGTTCCCAGATTACGATCAGCCAGTTTTTTCAAAGTATCGGTGTCGCATGGAAAGCGATGTTTCTGAGTCTAAGTCGGCAGGTTTTATTCCTGATACCGGCTATCCTGCTATTTCCTCCGATCTGGGGATTGGATGGCGTTTGGCTAGCGCAACCTTTCTCCGATTTCATTGCGGCGGTAACCGCATGGGGCTTTTTATGGTATCATGTTAAAAACGTGAAAAATAAGGGTTAAAGATGAACTTATGTCGATGTTAATTGTATTTTTATTGTATGTATAAAAGTACTTTTATAGACAAACCTTTAAAAATGAGTTAATATGAAGAAGATTGTATTATTGCTCGCCGTTTTATTATTTGGTGCAGGGTCGATGATGGCACAGCAGGACAAGTCAGCGGAGAAAGCTGCGAAGCAGGCTGAGAAAGAAGCAAAGAAAGCAGAGAAGGCAGCGAAGAAAGCTGCGGAGGAAGCCGAGGCTAACGCATTGTTTGAACAAGCGGTGCAAGCTTTGAAGAATAAGGATTTCGTATTGGAAGCGGATCGTATAGAGTTTAAGCGCGGTAGTTTTGTTTATGTTACTCCGAACACGAACTTCGTTTCGGTGAAGGGTGAGAAGGCTACCATTCAGTTAGCGTTTAATACTCCGGCGGCCGGTCCTAACGGAATAGGAGGTATAACGGTTGATGGAACAACTTCCGGTGTACAGATGAAGACTGACAAAAAAGGAAACGTTATGTACGAGATGAATGTGCAGGGTGTAGCGGTATCCGCTAGGGTTACGTTCCGTATGGCGAAAGGTACGAATAAATGTACTGCCACGGTATCACCTAACTTTAATAGCAACCGTATATCCTTTACGGGAAATCTCTATCCTTCGAGCGAGTCGAATGTGTTCAAGGGACGTTCTATTTAATGTAGATAAATGTTCATTATAGATAAGAGCGGGCTTTCATCAAGAAGGCTCGCTTTTATTTTTGGTAAACTTTCCGTAAGTTCGCGAAATAAAAATTTAACATCTTATAATCATGCAACTATCCATAGATCAAAAAGACATCGATAAATTTCTGATGATAGGCGATAAAGTATTGATCAAGCCTAAGAATCCACAGAGCCAGACTAAGACCGGATTGTATCTGCCTCCCTCGGTTCAACAAGGGGAGAAGATACAAGCGGGTTATATCATAAAGACGGGGCCCGGATATCCGTTGCCTTCTCAATCTGAGGAGCATGAGGTCTGGGAGAAAAAGAAAGGGGAGGAGGTGCAATACTTGCCGCTTCAAGCCCGTGAAGGTGATTTGGCTGTCTATTTGCAGAATGCCGCTTACGAGATCAATTTTAATGACGAGAAGTTCTTGATTGTCCCTCATTCCGCTATTTTGATGTTAGTGCGTGATGAAGGTTTGTTTGAATAAAGCCTTTTGTTAAGGAAAATAGGGCTATATTCACTTTTTTATCTTATTTTTGCCAGCAAAACAAGACAAACTATCAACAGTAGCGATTATAATGAATAAGATTGTAAGTAAAGAACATTTCTCAGCCAACGTGGTGAAGCTGGAAGTCGAGGCTCCTTTGATCGCCCGCTCCCGCAAGGCCGGTCACTTCGTGATCGTGAAGGTTGGCGAAAAAGGCGAACGTATACCTCTTACCATTGCCGGGGCGGATACCGAGAAAGGTACCATCACCTTGGTGATCCAAGCGGTAGGCGGCTCATCCCGTAAAATCTGTGAATTGAATGAGGGTGACTATATCACGGATGTGGTGGGTCCGTTAGGGCAGGCTACCCATATCGAGAAGGTTGGAACGGTTGTTTGTGCCGGTGGTGGCGTAGGTGTCGCTCCGTTGTTGCCGATCGTGGAGGCTTTCCATAAGGCAGGAAATCGTGTGATCGTCGTATTGGCGGCCCGTACCAAGGACTTGGTGATCCTTGAGGAGCAGATGCGCCAAAACTCGGATGAGGTAATTATCATGACCGATGACGGATCGTATGGTATGAAAGGCTTGGTGACGAATGGCGTGGAGAGCGTGATCAACCGGGAGAGGGTGGATTTATGCGTTACGATCGGTCCGGCTATTATGATGAAATTCGTTTCCGCTCTTACAAAGAAATACGAGATTCCTACCGTAGCTTCCTTGAATACGATCATGGTGGACGGAACGGGTATGTGTGGTGCTTGCCGTATTACGGTAGGCGGGAAGACCAAGTTCGTTTGTGTGGACGGACCGGAGTTCGATGCTCATCAAGTGGATTTTGATGAGATGATCATGCGCCTCGGCGCTTATAAGGATATAGAGAAGAAATAACGAAACCACGTAATTGAATCATGACAACAGAAGAATTAATCGCTGCTCGTCGTGCCGAACCTTGGCGGGAGGCGCTTCGCAAAAGCAAGAAAAATAAAGAACGTGCGGATATCCCCCGTGTGAAGATGAACGAGTTGGACCCGGAATACCGGAGTCGTACCCGTTTGGAGGAAGTTAACTTAGGCTTGACAAAAGAACAGGCTATGCAAGAGGCCGAGCGCTGTCTGGATTGTCCGAATCCTACTTGTATGCAGGGATGTCCGGTAAATATCAATATACCTACTTTTATCAAGAATATCGAGCGTGGGGAATTCTTGGAGGCCGCTAAGACCTTGAAAGAGACAAGTGCCCTGCCCGCTGTTTGCGGTCGTGTCTGTCCGCAGGAGAAACAATGTGAGAGCAAGTGTATCCATTTGAAAATGGGTAAGGAAGCGGTTGCCATTGGCTACTTGGAACGTTTCGCCGCTGATTACGAACGTGAGAGCGGTAATATCTCGGTTCCGGAGATTGCGGAGAAGAACGGTATCAAGATTGCCGTGGTAGGTTCCGGTCCTGCCGGATTGTCTTTTGCCGGAGATATGGCGAAGCGTGGATATGATGTGACTGTGTTCGAGGCATTGCATGAGATCGGTGGTGTATTGAAATATGGTATCCCGGAGTTCCGCCTACCGAATAAGATCGTGGACGTGGAGATTGATGGCCTTCGTAAGATGGGCGTACAGTTTGAGAAAGATTGTATCGTGGGTAAGACGATCAGTTATGATGATTTGCATGCGGATGGCTTTAAGGGCGTGTTCGTGGCAAGTGGCGCCGGTCTGCCTAACTTTATGAACATTCCGGGTGAGAACTTTGTGGGCGTGATGTCGTCCAACGAGTATTTGACCCGTGTAAACTTAATGGATGCGGCGAATCCGGAAAGTGATACGCCGGTGCTACAAGGGAAGAAGGTGGCCGTGATCGGAGGTGGCAATACAGCTATGGACTCTGTCCGTACTGCTCGCCGTCTGGGCGCTGAGCGTGCTATGATTGTCTACCGTCGTAGCGAGGAGGAGATGCCCGCTCGTTTGGAAGAGGTGAAACATGCGAAGGAAGAAGGTGTAGAGTTCTTGACGCTTCATAATCCGATTGAATATATAGGAGATGAAAGAGGTCGTGTTAAGCAGATGCGCTTGCAGAAGATGGAGCTAGGTGAGGCGGATGCCTCTGGTCGCCGTCGTCCGGTACCTATCGAGGGAGCTATCGAAACAATCGATGTGGATGAGGTGATCGTTAGCGTCGGTGTATCTCCGAATCCATTAATACCCCGTGCCTTTGGAGGCTTGGAGGTGAGCAAGAAGGGTACGATCGTAGTGGAGGAAGACAGTATGCGCTCCGCTTTAGGCGATGTGTATGCCGGTGGTGACATCGTTCGTGGTGGAGCTACCGTGATTCTGGCGATGGGAGACGGTCGTAAGGCTGCCGCCGCTATGGATGCGGACTTAAGAGGATAAGTATAATATCTATTAGTTCTATAAGGAAAGACGGGTTGTTTGGACGATCCGTCTTTTTTCTTTTATCGTGATACGGAGATTTATGTTTATTATCTATAAGACTAATTCTTGAAATAATCTCTCAAATGTCTGTTCTAGATCGTTGGAAAAACCGGGATGTGGACGCGAGGTTTGGATAGAGGCACTTCTTATGGCGGTAAGCCAACGAAAGCGCTCCGGAATATCTAGGCTGGCTATAGGACCTCCATCCTTTGCGCCGGAACATATCTTATCGAAAACGTGGAGATTCGTACACAAAGATTCCTTATCTATATCTGATGTGAACAGACGAAGTTTCTCCTCGTTTACATGATAGCGAGCCTTGATGAATTTAGGCCGTTTACAGAACATGATAAGGCCTACATTGATAAACTCCTCCCGTTCGATTTTCGGTACGATACGGATTACGGCATATTCATATAAGTGTTTGTCTTGCATGTCGAGCTTCATTTATAAACGTGTCAGAATGGGCGATTCGGTCAATTAAGAACCGGATATATACATCACGTATCTCTTGAGGCGTACCGGGACTATCGTTCCAATGCAACCAATCGTCGGGTACTAGACCTACGATCTCACGAATTTTCTCTTCCGTTAAGATACGTTTGAAATCTTTGTTTACTTCCTCCAGCAGCGTCGCTTGTGGCAATAATACATGATCCTTGATATGGATGAAAGGGCCGATCGCATGTTTTTGCCAATTTACCCATGAGAAATGGAAAAATAAGGAAGCTCCATGATCGATGAGCCAAAGTTCCTTATTCCATATCAACATATTCGTATTCCGGACCGTGCGGTCTATATTTGTCAAAAGAGCATCGAGCCATACGACTTGTGAGGCGAGTTTGGGATCTACACGATTGACTACCGGATCGAAAGTCAAGGCTCCCGATAAAAAATGTAATCCCAGATTGAGCCCTTGACTTGCTTGTAGTAAGTCTTGTATCTCCTCGTCACCTTCCGACCGCCCGAAAGCCTCGTCAAGATTCAGGAAGACCAATTCCGGTACATGGAAACCCAAGCAACGAGCGATCTCACCTCCGATCAACTCGGCTATCAAGGCTTTTGTCCCATGTCCGGCTCCCCGGAACTTAACGACATATTTAAACTCATCGTCTGCCTCCGCTAAAGCAGGCAATGATCCGCCTTCCCGCAGAGGCATGATATATCGGGTAACATTCGCAGTACGTAATTCCATAACCCTCACTTTAATTGAAGATAAAGATACGATTATATTTTAGAAATAAAAAGCCCCGCTATTCTTTCGAACAGCGAGGCCTTTTGGAAGCGAGCGGAAGACGGGACTCGAACCCGCGACCCTAACCTTGGCAAGGTTATGCTCTA
>ENA-UOJD01000631-UOJD01000631.1-human-gut-metagenome-genome-assembly--contig:-P48-NODE-631-length-46944-cov-53.374054_pt1 | contig 46944 bp, 46 predicted proteins | sample MGYA00242342_ERZ723889 | MGnify/ENA metagenome assembly ERZ723889 | reverse complement strand
ATTATAAACTCTTGGTCTTTCTTTTTTTTCGGGACTATTCTTTTTTCACAGCCCCATTTTTCTATACTTTCTTGTAGGTAAAAAAATAAATGCGATAGAGTTTTATTAACTCTTTTCGCATTTAATTTTAAAACCTAGCGAATACCCGTATCACATCCGGCACGATCTATGTACCCCGGCTTCCATGAAAAAGAAAGCTGGGTTAATATGAAAAGCAATCGAATACTCCCTGTTTTTCATCCATATCCAAGCAAAATCCAGTCGTCGTACACTCCACATGTATTTCTGTTTTTCCCCTGTAAAAATGTGATATGCCCGTCACCTCTAAAAAAAGCTGCCGTAGCAATAGTTCGATTGCGGATTGCTCATTATAACTTATGCCAATTTTCCTCTAAGGTTCCACTTTTTCCTGTTTTGAGGATAAATCCAGCTCCTGCCCACGGATATCCGCAATACAGATATCATTTCTGCTTCTCTTCTTTACCTGATATAACAGCATATCTGCAGTATGTAGAAAATCCCAGCTCCTGTTTCCTTCCTCCGGAACTCCATACGAAATACCCTGGGAGATCGTCACGATCGGCAATGCATTGGAATATAAATGCTCCAGTTTGAGATTCATAATATTCTGCCGCAGCGCGCCTGCCTTCGCATGCACTTCCTCCGCACTTATACCCGCATAAATGATAATAAATTCATCTCCGCCATATCTCGCGCAGAATGTCTGCCCATCTTCCATCTTTTTCAGCTCATTTGCAATTGCAATAATGCACTCGTCGCCCTGCTGATGTCCATAATTGTCATTATACTGCTTGAAAAAGTCAATATCTAAAATCTCCATTGCAAGCGGAAGCCTGTGCTCATAACAGTAATCTAATACTTTTTCCGAATAAGCATTCAGGCGGTAACGGTTTGCCAGTCCGGTCATCTGATCTGTCTCCGACTGTTTCAGCAGCTTCACATTGACTGCTTCCATCTCCCTGCGGCTCTCATTTGCACGTTCGAGAGAACTTCTGACATAAAGCATGTTGACGATCATATCTTTGTTCTCGCGCTCCATGATCTCGGAAAGCTCATAATACAGACCAGCTGCCTGCAGATAACCTGCATTGTCCTGATTCTTGCGGTAGCCTTTGATCTTAATGGAAATGACTCTGCGCTGCAGATTGATCACACCTGAATTCTTCACGATCCGATCCAGCTTCTCAACGATCATCCACAACACATCATCCCGGCCGATCTCCAGCATCAGCCCGCAAAAATCACAAAGGTCGTCAAACACCTCCATGATCTGCACATTTTTATTGATTATTTCTACAATCTCCTGGATCTGTGCATCGCGTCTCACATAATTATGAGTCAGATGATAATATCTTGCCTTCAGGCAGTCCACATATAAAATGTCAATATCCTCATAATAAGACGCACATTCCGCATCCAGTTTTTCTATATAAACATGTGTCTTATCTAACATCCCCTGCAGCATATAGCAGCGTGCCAGATTCACGTAACTGGCCATCAGTCCGACATAATTTTCTTTTACATCCGGATTACTTTTGCAATATGAATGAGCCTTTTCGAAATAACTTTGTGCCTCGTGATACACACCATTTTCCATGTACAGATTACCAAGATTCTGCATGATGCTGATCTCCATCTTAGTAATCCCATATTTACGACAGTAATTCAATCCTGTCAGATAGTAATCCATCGCTGCAGACACATTTCCCTTGTTGACAGAAGAGATTGCCATCAGGTTGTAAGACCTTGCGATCAGCTCCCACTGTCCGGTCTGTCCTAACAGATGGATTGCCTGCGCAATGTTGTGGAACATGTGTTCCACATCATTCAGCAGATAGTAAGTTTCCCCACTGTAAAAATATGCAAAACCAAGAAGTGCCGCATCTTTATGTTCCTTTGCATACCGTTCTATATCAAGACAGCATTTGAGTGTATGCTCTGCGTCCTTTCCTCTGCTGTTCAAAACTTCCTGTTTCCATGCGTTTACCACGTCATTTGATCCATGAACTCCCATGCAGTCTCTTCCTTTCTGCCTGTTTTCGGTATTTCAATAAAATTTATTATAATCCAGAAATTCCGTGTGTTCAAGAAAAAGGAAATTTTTGCTATTCAAAAAATTCGATCGGATCGACCGGTACCCCATCTTTTCTAAGTTCAAAATACAGGTTACTACCCTCAACAGAATAATATTTTGTCGGTTCTGTCACATAACCGATCACATGACCTGCCTCCACATAGTCTCCCACTGCAAACTCCGGTTCCTTAAGCTGTCCGTAGACTGCGAGATACCCATCTCCCAAATCCTCTGTCACGGTACATCCTGTCACTTCATTTGTCTCAATACTCTGGATTTTTCCTTTTGCAACCGCATAAACTTTGCTGTTGACATCCCCGGCAATGATGACCGCCGGATTGTATTTGTACTGGTCTAACGTCGCAAAATACACCGTCGAGTCCATGCTGTAATCTAAGATCACATTTCCTTCCATCGGCCATAAAATGCCATCTTCCGCAGCGAAATGGAGTGCCTGGGAAGTGTTTCCTGTCGGTGATACCTCTTCCTGTCCACTGTCTGCTTCCTCACTCTCCTTTTCTACCTCTGCTGTCTCTGTGCTCTGTGTCTGCGGTTTTAAAATAGAAGCAACCTGATCTGCCTCTGTCTCTTCCTCCATTGCCACATCCTGGTTCTCCGTGTCCATCTCTGCTGCAATTTCCTGTTCCAACTGCTTTCTCTCCTGTTCCTGTCCTCTGCTATATAAAACAGTCATGCCGACTGCTGCAAGGATTACCAGCGTGCCTGCAATGATATACTGTTTTTTCTGCCAGAAGGCTGCCCACCCGTGATTCTTTCTCATATTTTTCACCGTCCATTGTTTATTTAGCAGAATACATTTCCTGCTATTAACAATAGTGTTGCCACATTCAGACGGTTTATTCACAGTAATTGGAATCGTTTTTCATTCCACATTTTCCAGCTCTGTACCGGGAAAAAAATACTGTAAAATTTTTCTGTAATCCTCCCCTTTTTCAGCCATTTTCTGTGCCGTATACTGGCTCAGTCCAAATCCGTGTCCATGTCCTTTCGTTACGATCCGGATCTTGCCAGGTTCCAGTTCTGTCACGTTGAAATTTGCGGATTTTAACCCAAGTTCCCCACGCAGTTCCTCTCCTGTGTAGGATTTCCCATTCATCTGCGCCTTTGTGACATACCCGGCACTATCCTTCTCTTCGATCGTGATCTCCTGATCCAGATACAGCACCGAAAGATAATCCGGCGCCTGTGCATCCTCATAACATGCCACACCTGAAAGATAGGGCATATCCGAATCCGGATATAATTCTTCCATATTTCTTGTATTGCCTGCGCTCACTGCATGGTATGCAGCATATATGTAATGGTTCCGGTACTGCAGCGTCTCTCCGTCTGTCTCCTGTATCGCCTCCTTTATCTTCCCTTCCGCCTCGTAAAAATAGTCGCCCCACAGCTCCTGTAATTCGCCCATTGTCATACTCCCCGGAAGTTCTGTCCCCATCTCCTCTGCTGCCTTAAGGTTTGTGCGGGCGATCACACACTGGGCTTTGATACATTCCTCCGGTGCATCTGCGCTTATCTCCTTTGCGACAATGCAAAAAAGCATGTCCGCATCCTCCTCTTTTTCCGCTGTCCGGTTTACATTTCCCAGCAATTCTTCCAGCTGCATTTTCTGGCAAAAAATGGTGAGAAAAAGTGGTATGAGAAGCAATAGCAGAAGTATGGTCAGCATCGTGTTTATTCTTTTTGCCAAGTTTTTTCTGTGCATAAAAAATCTCCATCCCATATACAAGTATATGAGACGGAGTCAGCTTTTATGAATCAAATTTTATCCGGAGTTCCTGTGGAAAGTTTATGCCTGACCTCAGGGATAAACTTTCCACAGGAACTCCAGACTTCTATTATATTTTGCTGCCGATGATGTTGCTGAGCTGTGCGAACTGCTGAAGTGTCAGTGCTTCGCCACGGATGGTGACCGGAACGCCAAGTTCCTCAATGCTTTCCTGGATCACTTCTTTGGAAAGATGAATGTCCGGCGCATTATTCAAGCCATTGGCAAGTGTCTTTCTGCGCTGATTGAAGGATGCACGGATGATCTTAAACATTAATTTTTCGTCATTCACCTGCACCGGCACTTCTTTATGTCTTGTGAGACGGATCACTGCGCTTCCGACATTCGGGCGAGGCATAAAACAGTTCGGCGGAACGATCGCAACAATCTCGGGTTTCGCATAATACTGCACTGCAAGGGAGAGTGCCCCATATTCTTTCGTTCCCGGTCCCACCTGCATACGGTCTGCCACTTCTTTCTGCACCATGATCGTAATGCTGTCGATCGGCACATGGCTTTCAAATAATCCCATAATGATCGGTGTCGTGATATAATATGGAAGATTTGCCACAACTTTGATCGGCTTTCCTCCATTTTTTTCCTCTGCCAGCTTATTAATATCTACTTTTAAAATATCATCATTGATGACTTCCACATTGTCGTATGCGCTGAGTGTGTCTGCCAGAATCGGGATCAGATTTTTATCAATCTCCACCGCCGCCACTTCTCTTGCATTCTCGCAGAGATACTGCGTCATTGTGCCGATTCCAGGTCCGATCTCCAAAACAAAATCATCCTTTGTGATTCCGGACTCCTCAATGATCTTCTCAAGCACATGCGTATCGATCAGAAAGTTCTGTCCAAACTTCTTCTGAAAATTAAAATTATATTTCTGTAAAACCTCTATGGTATTCTGTGGAATTCCTAACGTTGCCATATACTGCCTTTCTCTTCAAATAAACGATCTAAAAACTCTGCATACAGGCGGTTAAATGTTTCATGAAACGTAACTGCCACATTTGCATCCTGATTTCCAGACATCTGTGCCTCCTCAAAAATAGCAAAGGCTGTCTCATATAAATCCGGGTTTTTGTCATAAAATACTTCCGTCAGACCATCCTGAAAGGCAAACTGCGCCTCCTGGGAAAGATTGTCCTTAAAATCCTCTTTGGAAATGCATCCACCCTCCTCGTAATCGGACAAAAAGATGTGTCCGCCTGCGGAGGTCACGAAATCCTCAAATGCCTCTTTTACATCCTCATAAGTTACCGGAACATAATTTTCCTCCCAGTAACGGTCAAATGTTTCTCTATCCGGAAATGCTGCTAAAATATCTTCCATACCTGCGCTCCTTTGTGTTTTCTGCTCCATTTATACTATCATACTTTGCAATCGTTCCGCAATAATGTATACAGGGTTGGCTCTAAGTGAAATTCCCTGCACATGTTTTCCACTTCCGCTAAATATTTTTTCTTCGCAGAGGACGGTAAGACCGGGCGGCGGACCGCACGGATCAAAATATTTTTCGGTGTGTGTTCAAAGTCAATAAATTCCAGCAGCTGGGTTTTGTATCCGCAGCACTCCAAAAGATTCGCCCGGATCGCATCTGTTGTCAGCGCTGAAAAGCGCTCTTTGATAATGCCATATCTTGTAAGCAGGGAATAATCCTCACTCTGGATCTGCTTATTCACCTCATGCTGACAGCATGGTACGGAAAAAATCATTTTTGCATTCCATGTGATTGCATTGTAGAGTGCAAAATCAGTCGCAGTATCGCAGGCATGGAGCGTCACGACCATATCCACGTCAAATGGCGTCTGAAATCCATTGATGTCACCAAGCTCAAAGTGCAGATTGTCATAACCATATTTTTCCGCCGCCCGGTTGCATTTTTCGATGACATCTTTTTTCAGGTCGAGTCCAAGCATCTGCACTTTCATATGCCGGATTTCTGTAAAATAATAATACATGATAAAAGTCAGGTAAGACTTTCCGCATCCGAAATCAATGATGTGTATTTCCTCACCTTTATATTCCCGGATCGCATCATCGATCATCTCGATAAAACGGTTGATCTGGCGGAACTTATCATACATGGACTTTACCACTTTTCCCTCTCCGGTAAAAATACCCATATCCACCAGCGGAGGTATCACCTGTCCCTCATCCAAAATGTAATTTTTCTTCCGGTTATGCTCTGTGACTGTGTCTGGTGCTTCTTTTGAAGCTTTCGCCCTGAGTGTCACCGCACCTTTCTTTGAGATCAGAAGACTGTATTCTCTTTTCTCATCCCATGCATTTACCTGCAGGAATGTATCATGTATGGTTTCCATCAAAAAGCCCTGCAGATCTTCTGCGCCAAAATTATCGTGGAACACCTGTTTCTCTGTATACTTTGCCGCCTGATAACCATCGCCTTTCTTCTCCACCACGATCTTTTTGTACTGGCAGTCTTTCGCCATCGGCTTACTGATAATTATTTTCATGAGCGGATTTGCTGACAGCTTTTCGATTGCCGCAATCCAGTCCTCATTCGCCTCAAATGTCTTTTCTTCTCCCTCTTCATTTGCGAGAATCACAAGACATTTTTCTTTTTCTCCCGGCTGCCGCTCTTCGCAGCCGTATTCTCCATCAAAAATCTGTTTTAGTTTCCACATGATCTATGCTCCTTACTGGGATTCGGAAATACATTCCTGTTCCAGCTTTATTCCTTTTTGTAACATATAAGTGATGAGTTTTCTCTCTTCGTCCGGCAGTTCCATTTTTTCTAACTGCATCAACCGCTTTTTGTCATTTTCTGTCAATGGCTTCGCATAATCCTCATACTTTTTCAATGTTTCAATGTCCATTTGAAACATTTGAAATGGGATCCCTGTTTTTCTTTTCAAGTGTTCTAAAATATAAAATCCACCTGCATCCAGATCTCCAAAATGATAATACTGTGCATCCGGCAATTTCTGATAAATCTGCATCAGCAGATTTCGTCTGCTGTGGTTATGATAACCGCCAAGATAGATCACCAGACTGTGTTCCTGTTTAAAACGGTAAAAAGAAGTCAGATTTTCAATTGTGAATACTTTATCAATCGTCTGATCCACACAGATATCCGGCGTATCCTCCTCACTCCCCACCGCAACAGCGATTCCTTCCGGGAAAGCACTGATATCTGCTGCCTGCTTCCCGGCGCTGTAAATCTGTACGTTTCCCTTCATATACACATAGCCCGGTGTTTTATAAATCTGATACTCCGCAAGAATTTCTTCATTTTCAAATCCTGTCAGTTCTTCATTTTCCTCCCGGAATATTTTACAGATTTTTGGGATCAGTGTCTCGAATACTTTGCTGTCATGAAAATGTTCTATGGAAAATTCCCTGATATAACATTCTTTCCTATTCTGCTCTACTTTATCTAAGGTGTCGATCAGTTGCTCTGTTTTCCTGTGATCCATAATATCGAGATATTCTTTTACTGACTGTTCTCTTTCCAGCCGCATTATCATGTGGGACAAAAAGCTTCTTGTTATCTCACCCTGCGTTTTCTGATAAAACTGCTCCAAAATCTGTTTTGTATGTGCCTCGGCTTCCCTCTTCGGCTTCCTGCCAAGCTTCTCATATGCCTCTTCCACATAATTCTCACAGAGTACAAGCTTCTCAATAATATATCCGGGCTTCTGGTTTTTCCATGCGATCGTGACCAGTCCCTCACGCTCCATCTGTTCTGCGGCTGCGTGAATGGTTTCTATCTCAAGCGAGCTCTCATCGAAATACTTTGGCATCGTCTTCTTATTGAACGGAAATGCAATATGAATCGCTCTTTGGTTTTCTCCTCTGGAAAGCTTACTGTTTTCGTATTTGTCCAGAAGATAATTCAATATCTTATTTTCGACCGGATGCATAACGATACTCCTCCACGAAGCTTACTTTATCGTCTGTCAGTACTAATAATGTCTCCTGCATTTTCGGACCGATATACTGGATTTTATCCGGCGGCGCTGCGATCACGATCTGAAGCGGCAGTCTGTTCATAAACTCAAGAACTGCCCCGATCCTCTCATCATCCATATTGTTAAATGCCTCATCAAACATCACCAGCCCGATTGCCTCTCCGCCGATATTATTATTGTACAACTGGACAAAAGATGCGGCTACCGTCACATAGAACGGGGTCTGTGTCTCGCCTCCGCTCTTTTCTTCACAAACCTTAGAGTAAAGAGAATAGCTGCCATCCTCATGTGTGATCTTAATATCATAATCCATATAGGTGCGGTAATCCGTAAATTCATCTAATGCCTTGATCCCATTGTCCTGATCCAGTGCGAGCTTTGAAAATAGTTCATCAATGACTTCCTTATGATTCTCATGAAACAGACCGCTGAAAATGGACTCTCCCTGCACTACATTGAAATCGTCCATGATCATATCGTAATATTTTCCATAGCTTTTGCTCGGCAAATATAAAAATTCATATCTTTCATTGCTGAAGGTGATATCTTTCAATGCCTTATTGAGTTCTTTAAACTCTCCCTGTGCCTGCTTCATATTTTCCTGAAGCTTGGATAAAAACTGTTCCCGGAATTCTTCCTCTGCCGATAATTTTGCTTTTCTTACTTTTTCTTCATAATTCAGAAGCTCGGAGTTCACCAGTCTCTCCTGAACTGCCGCATATTCCGGATATGCTTCTAACGTAGCCGGTGCGCCAAAATCAAATGCCGTTTTGTAATCGTACATCGCACTTGTCATTTTCTTATCCGCATTCTCTTTTGTTGTATTATTCGCCTTACGTCTTCGGTCAAAATTCTGCCGGAACTGCTCTAATGTCTTATCACCGGTCTGTTTTTCGTATTCTTTCTTCCAGAGCACGATCTCATTTTCTGCTTTCTGGGCAATGTCTGTGATCAGTTCATTCTTGTGTATGCACTCATCCTCGCACTCCACAAGCCTGTCTTTTGCATTGCTTATTTTCAGTTCGCAGGCTCCGCTTTCCCTGTCATTTTTGGAAATGTGATTTTTCAGTTCCTCACACTCTTTCCGCATTTCATCCGCACGGATCTGCTTTTCGATCATGGTCGTATTCTGCTGCAGATTACGGATCTCCGTCTCACATTTTTCAATCTCAAGTCCTGTCCTTTTCAGTTCTGATACAATTGTAATCCTATACTTCACATCTGTATCATCATCCCACTCGAGCCATTGCAGCGTCACTTCCATATGTGTCATACGGTCTTTGCATTCTATTTTCTGCCGGTTTAAATCCTCCTTTTTCTGCAGTGCCTGCTCATACTGGACTTTGAATGCATTCTTGCCGATAAATGGAGTTGTATAGATTTCCGGTCTGATCGCAGATGCGACATGATTCTGATAGCGCATGCAATTTGGTGTGATAGAAACCGGATACTGTTTTAATTCATCCACTCTCTTACACATATGTACCTTGCCAAGAACCATATTCACATACCGCTTCGCATAAATACTCTTCGACTCCACAACTGTTGCAAGACTTCCTGCCGGAGCAATATCATATTCCTCGAGTTTGCCGGAATTGATCAGTCCCACACCGTATGCTTTCTTTTCTCTTCTCAGTTTTTCGTAAATACCAAGGGCAATGTCAAAATTTTCCGGTTCCACCAACACATAAAATCGCTGTGTATTCAGATAGCCCTCCACTGCATTTCTCCATGTCTCATCCGTGATTTCTAACATTTCACACAAAATCCTCGGCTTTGCCGTCCTTCCGATCTTGAGCAATTCCTGCTCCACACGCGACATCAGAAGCTGGACTGCCGAGGGATAGGAAAACCGGTGCTGTTTCAGATTACTGATCCGCTGCTCTGTCTCCTGCAGGTCTGCTGCGATCTCATTCAGCCGGCTTTGGATCTCTAAATTTTTCCTCTGCAGTTTTGTACTCATATGCTTCTTGTAAGCGATCGCCCGGTCAATCAGTTCCTGTGCACTAACAACGTCCTCCGTATCCTTCAGCCGGTGTAGCAGCTCATCATACTGCTTCATGCATTCATCCACATCCGGTATTTCAAGCAGTCTTTTTACTTTCTGTCCTGCTTTTTTTCCGCTCTCTAACAGTCTTTTCTTTTCCTGATATTGTATTTCTTCTTTTTCCTGTAATTCTTTCAGATATTTTTTCTGCTTTTCCAACGTCTGGAAATCTGAGTTGGCGTTCAGTTCCGCTAAAAGCAGTGTGCGGACTTCCTCCTTATTCTCCAGTTCCTTTTTCATGCTGCTGCACTTTGCATTCAGCTGTTCCAGACGGTAACTTTCGCGCCTGATCTCATCCTGCAGAACGCCGATCTGTTCTTTGGTCAGATCCAGATCCGACTGTGCCATAAAATATTCATACATCCGGTCAGATTGTATACAATCCACCACTGCTTTGTGGTGGCATTCGATCTCTGACAGTTTTTCAATTCTGTTTTTCACACCCTCCAGCGTTTTTTCCAGCTCCTGATAGCTTCTTACATTTTCGCGCAGATGATCAATATTGACTTCTTTTTCATCCAGCACATAGGAATAGACAAAATCCTTGATATCATCAATTGGTTTAAATGCCAGTGCCTTTGGAATCAGCTGGAAGAACTTATCCTCGATTCTTCCAAAACGCTGTTTCATCATCTTTTTGCCTTCCGCATTCGTCTTTGCAAATAATTTGATGTTTTTATTGTTAAACGACCTGAATTCTGTGATGGTCCGTGGTCTGTTTCCGATCTTAAACATCTCATCCTCTAACATCACATTGTCCATGAGATAACGCACGACTGTCTCCTGCCCTTCAGTTGCCGAATCGATCACTGCCCCGATGACAAAATACTTTTCCTTGCTCTCCTCATAAAATTCCAATGCGACATGCGCACTGATTTCTCCGGTTCTCTCATAAGGATGATTTTCACGTCCGGTCTTACACCGGATATAACCGGTCAGCTTTCTCTTGCCGTTCTCATGGGCAGCCTTATTAAAATGATTTGTGGAGCAGGTCACAACAAATTGGATTGCATCTAAAAGTGTGGATTTTCCAGCTCCATTTTCGCCGGAAATCAGAGTTGAGTCCCCAAAATCTATCGTAACATCCGAGAAACGATGCCAATTAATCAGTTTCAGTCTGGTCAGCTTCTTCATCTTTTAATTTTCCTTTCCTATAACTGTCAACTTTTTCATAGACACTTTTGATGTCCTCAACCCGCACTGCCATCAGGATGGAATTATAGATCAAAACTCTGGACTCCTCATTTTTCAGATCCGAATCCAGCAGCTCGATCAGCTGATATCTCCGGAAAAGACGAAGCGCATTTCCCATCGTTGTTTTGTCGATCATTTTGTCACGGATCTTCAGGCTTAAAAACTTGTCCTGAATATCGCCCAGATTCACAATGACTTCATCACTCACAGACAATTCTCTTTTTTTCTCATCAAACAAAATGCGCAATATCAGCAAAATAACGGTCTCATATAATTTTAAATTCTGCCTGTTTGTGTTCAGGGCGTTGGTCAGCTGCACAACGCCGTATTCCTCATTCATTTCTAATCTGTAACCAAGCACTCCCAGTAATTCTTCAAACTTTTCTTTGTACTTTTGTATAAAATAGTAATCACTCTTTGTTGCCTGATTCTGTCTGCATATAAAACATACATTAATCAGTTTATTACATATTCTGCGGAATTCATCCTGATCCTTCTGCAGCATGCCATTTAATAAATCCATTCTGCTCTCCCTCTGCTATGCGCTGTCAGCGTTTTATGATCGCAAAATCCGGGAAATCAAACTCTCCACTGATTTTATTCGCACCTTCTGCCTTTTCAATCCGATATCGCATCTTTTTTCTGGAGCCATACAGTCTGACATAGATCAGCCTGATAAAATCATTCATTGTTTCCATCGGAAGCTCAGACGCATAGATTTTTGCCCTGTCTCCTAATTGTTCTTCTACAAACCGCTCTATCCGTTCCGGGCTTAAAATACGCTGCATCTTTTCGGTCATCTTCCGCAGTTTTTCCTGCCTGAATTCCACATCCGGCATGGTCTCTATCAGTTCCTGCGGATGAAACTCTTTCTTTCCCTCAATTGGGCTGTAAAACGATTTTTCATCAATAAAACTGCTTCCAAACAACCGTACCAGATTCTCCAGATACTCAATCTCATAGATTCCATTCAGATCCAGCTGGCTCTGTTCCATCTGCTCTCCAATATATAAGAGAATCTCTTTCATCTGTCCTCTGACATCTTCCGTTCCTGCCAGCAAAAACTTTGCACGGTTTACTGCTGCTCTCTGGTATTGTGTGTTTTTCCGGTTGATCTCTGCCAGAATATCATCCATATTCCGGAATGCTTCCACAATCTCATGCAATGTCTGATATACCAGTTCTTCTGCCTGCCCGACCGGTATCTCCCGGATCGCTGCCAACTCTTCCGACGTCTTTGTGATATAACGTGAGCTATGTCCATGTGCTTCCAGCCGCTCTATGATCTCCGGCCGGAACTTCGAGACATTGTCTGATGTTAGCAGGCGGTGATACGCTTTATCTACAATATTCGTAATATAATCGTTAAACAGTGCATTCATAATCTCCGCTACGGTCTTATGCTTTGTCAGTTCATCAATGTAATGTTTGATATTTGAATTGAGATTCTTTAATCCTGTGATCAGCATATCCGTATTATCCCGGATCTGCTGTAACACAACCGCCGGATGATCCGTATTGGTCCGCACAAGGCTGTAAATGGTATAAATATAGCCCTGATATTCCACCTTTCGTCCGTCTGAAATCTCAAGAAGCGTTTTCATGACTTTTACGGCATAATCATAAAAATTGACTCTCTGCACATAACTCTTATCTGTCTCAACCTCAAGCCAGCCGTACTTCTCCAATAAGCGCAGCATCTCATTTGCCTTTTTTCTGGAATCCATGCCATTTATGTCATCTTCCTCAAATTCCGCTGCCTGATTCTGTTCAAAATAAAACTGTAATTCATCCACAAGGATTTCTCTCTCGATCCCAAAGGAAAGCTGTGCACTCATTGCCTGAAACAACCGGCACAGACAGTCCCAATATACAAGTCTGTTCGGCGATGCCAGCGGTGTGAAAAATTCTTTTGGAATAATACCAAATAATGGATTGGTCTGCTGTGCCTGTGCGTCATCCATATCTGAAACTCCTGTCCTTCCCTCTATTATGCCATGGTGATCCGCTCAATTTTGCAGGAATGTTTTTTATAATCGTCCTTCTTTAACTCTTTGCTCTCATAATTGATCCCAACAAGTATCACTTCGCCCCTGTAATCCTTCAGGCTTTCGACATACTGTTTTCTTTTGATCTGTGTGATCGCTGCTTCCGCTGTCTGATTCCATTTCAGCTCTACAACGATTGCCGGTGTCTGTGTCGTTTTTCTTGGAACAAACACCATATCTGCAAATCCTTTTCCTCCGGCAAGTTCCCGGTATACTACATAATTCTTCTTCGCTGAATAATACGCAAGTGCGATCACACATGCCAATGAATTTTCATCATTATAGGCAAGTATGGATGTATTCTCCTGATGTGCATTCTCTATCATCCGGGCAACCGTTTCTTCCTCACCGCGGATTGTGGCTGCAAGCAGCTCTTCGGATTTCCGGATTGCGTCCATAACCGGTTCCCAGCCACCATCTTCAATACAATTAATAAATTCCTTCTGTACTTCCTGATTCGGGATATGAACGGTACATGTATCAAAATCATAAGTCAGATATCCCAGATGTACCAGAAGTGTCAAGACATCATCTGCACTTGCAAATGTAGTCATATCATTCTGAAATTTATCTGGATTTATCTCAATAGAACTTCCCGCAATCAGTCTCGTTACAAGTTCTTTCAAATTATACATATCCATCTGGATATACTTTTTTAATGCCTCATAAGTCTCTGTTTTGGTCCAATAGCTGTCAAAATCATGTCCTGAAAGTGACATTACGACTGATCTCGGATTATAAATCTGTATCCCTTTTAAATCATAACCGTCATACCACTGTTTCATTTTATCATATGACATGTCATACTGCGGGCACAATTCCTGCACTTCCTGCTCCGTAAATCCTGTAAATTCTGCCAGCTCACGCTGATTGGTCATGGAATATTCATCAAACATATTAAGGGCAGAATGTTCTCCATATTTTTTAATCGGAAGGATTCCGGTCATATAAGCCAAAATGCAATAAGGCTGGTTCTTTAACAAATCTCTCAGGAAATTCAGATACAATTTTTGTGCTTCTGTATCTTCCCCTTTTACACGGAAAATGCAATCCCACTCATCAATAATAAAAACAAAAAAGCTGTGTGTCTGTGCATAAATCTCTTCTATCACAGACACTAAGTCTTCTTCGTAGTACGTCACATCTGCAAATTCCCGCTTCAATTCGCGTGTTACTTTTCGTGAAAGCAATTCCAACATCTCATGTATTGTCTCTGTCCGCCCCAAAAACTGCTGGATGTTTAAATGAATGACATTATATTTATTTAAATGTTCTTTAAAACTGCTGTCATCTGCTATTTTAAAATTTTCAAACAATTCCTTCGAATCGCAGCCTTTGCTGTAATATGCCACCAGCATATTGGCTGCCATTGATTTTCCAAAACGCCGTGGTCTGCTGACACAGATGTTTTTATGTTCACCAAAAAGTTGTGAATTTGTAAATTTAATCATCTCAGTTTTATCAACATATATTTTAGAATGAATCGCTGCATTTCGAAATTCTTCATTCCCCGGATTCAAATAAAGTCCCATTTTGACCTCCTTTGCTGTGACGATCAGTCCACGATCAACACGGTCTTTCCTTCAAATGCAAAACCGTACTCTTTAATCTGGTTTACTGTAATTCCTTTCATTTTCAGTTCTTCGCTGTATTTTCTTTCCCGGATCTGTGTGATCGCAGACTGCGCTGTCTCTTCCAGACTTTTTTCTTTTCTTGTGCTGCGCACTTTAAATTCCAGAATCACTGCGTTATCCTTTCCCGGATTCTTTGGTTCAAGCATGACATCATATCTTCCAAAACCACTTTCCCGGTTCGATTTCAGATAATATCTGTCCTGCAGATCAACAAGCAATCCTAACACAAATCCATGATAAAACCGTTCCGGTTCTGCTCCCGATGCTCTGTCTCCGGTATCAAAATAACTGAATGTCTGCAAGGCCACCCGGTTCATATATTCATTCATCGCATCCACATCACCGGCAAACATTGCTTTAATAAAGTCGTTGTAATCCGGTCTCGCCATTGCGAACCAGTCATGAATCATTCGATGGAACATCAGCTTCACTTCCAGATTCGTAAGTGCCAGCTGATACTTTGGCTCAGTTCCCTCCGGGATATCCTTATACTTTTCATAAGAGAGGACTTTTAAGTAACCACTTGCCAGCAGAAGACTCCACACTGCCTGTTCATTACCGTTGAGCTGATCATAAACAATCTGTTCATCAATTTCTGACCATATACACTCTCCGCAAAGCAGCTTTTCGAATTTACTTTTGATATTGCGGTTTCCCTCACGGACTAATTTTGCCACCAGACTGTTTGCGCTTGTATTTGCCCAATATGTTGTGTACTGCTGTGAATCAAGATAATTTAAAATTGACCACGGATTATAAATATCTTTATATTCTCCGAAAATAAAACCATCATACCATCTTTTCACTTCGCTCTTTTCACTGTCTAATCCGCACTTTCCCAATGCTTCAAAGACCTCTGGCTCTGTGAAACCAAATGTTGTGGCATATTCATCAGATGTCGTTGTAACTACTTTCAGATTATTCAAATCGGAAAAAATAGACTCCTTACTCACCCGTGTGATGCCTGTCATAATGCCACGTTCCAATGCCGGATTTGTCTTGAAAGTTGAATTAAAAAGACTTCTTGTAAATGTCACCAGTTCGTCCCAGTAACCATCTACAAAAGCTTCCTGCATTGGAGTATCATATTCATCCAATAAAATGATCACTTTTTTCCCATAATATTTATATAAAAATCCTGATAAATAGTTTAATGACAGCGTAGCATCTACATAGTCCATATGATTCATGATTTTCTTATACAGATTCACTTCTTCCTTAATCAAAGCATTGCTCTCTGTTATAAAATCAAATTTGAAATATAATTGTGCAATAAGGTCGCAGATTTTCTTTTGTGTCAATTCATAGGTTGGTTCTTTTATATTTGCAAATGAAAGACTAATGACCGGATACGTTCCCTGCAAATTGCGGTATTTCTCGTCATTCCAGATTTCCAGCTCCTCAAACAGATCAGATCGTCCCGCATATTCCATTGAGAAAAACTGCTCCGTCATGCTCATGGTCAACGTCTTTCCAAAACGTCTTGGTCTCGTGATCAGTGTAACACTGTCACCACTATCCCACCATTCCTTCAAAAAGGCTGTTTTATCCACATAAAAATAATGGTTTTCTATCAATGTTGAAAAATCCTGCACTCCAATCGCAACATTCACTGACATATTCTGCCTCCTTTTTGCTATCTTTGAAGAAAGCCTTTAGACTTATTATAATCTAAAGGCCTTGTGATCATCCTATGATATTTACTTTAAAACAATCGAAAGGCTCTCGCATATGCCATATGAAATGAATATTCGCCGCCCTTCTTTACTTCAGGCTGCATGTTTGCATAATTACGTTCCTTATATGACCAAAACATTTTATTCTTCCGCTTGCCATTTGGCAAAGTTTCATATATTTTATAACAAATGATATTCGTATCATATAAAAGCTGTAAGGCTTCACTCGCAGTCTCCATAAACGGTGGAATCTTCCGTCCTAATTCTCTTAAATACTTTATATATTCTAAATGTTTTTCCTCAAAAAATTTATAATTGAAATTTCTATGCCCCTGAAAATAATCAAAGAATATACTAAAATTATTATAATCTGAATCATCCATATAAATTAACATATAATCTTTCAATTCGCCTTTTAAATACGTCGAATAATTGGATAAAATACCTTCAAAATCAGAATGTTTAAACTGCGTACCACTTGTTGCATCAACCATCTCGTTTAACATGGTTAAAATATCTCTTGGTTTGTATAAGGAATACCTCAAGAATTCAACAAACGGATTATCTGGTGCTTTCCATTTTTCCTGATATTCCACCTTGTATGGAAAATAATAATTCCAGCATTCTCCCAGTTCATATGAATAATCCTGCTGCTTCATAAAATAATCGTCTGCAATCTTAAATAACTTTGAATCAATATATTTGCGATAAGAAGTTACCCAATTTAACAACACCGAATTATTTCTAAGCTTCTGATTCATATTATGAACTGGCATTTTATACATAATGTCCGGTCGGATCAGCAACATAATTTTGATCTGTTTCTCTTTCAGGAATGATTGATTCATTTCTAAAACTGCATTTACCAGTCCAACCAAACACTCAAAATACTGCTCATTATCAATATCTCTTGGTCTTGCATCAATGCCATCCACAAACAAAATCGTTGGTTTTTTCAAATTAACACTCATAAATGCTTTTTCAAAACCATCTCTTATCTTCAAAAGACTAATCTGAAAACTCTGTTCCACATACTTCTGGGACGTTTCCGCAGATGCCTTAGTTCCAGTTGAAAACAAGCCCTGTTTCATCATCGAATTAATAGATGCAGAGGCATTGTCAACAAATTCAAAGGCATTCACAAATTCCGGTTTAAAAGCATCACTATAAAAAACATCTATTGCCTTCGATAATTGTTTATACTTAATGCTGCTGAAAAAAGTCTCACCATATTCTTTTCTGATCTTTTCTGCAAGAATCAAATAAATCAAATTAATCCATACATCTTTGAAACTTGAAAGTTCCAATGCTTTCTGTCTTTTCATATTAAGAAATCTCTGATACAGCGTATTTTCCACAAGTGAAATGGAACAAAAACTATTTATCTTATCAGATTTCGACATATACACCGAATATGCTGTTTTTCCAGATCCTTTTTCTCCAATCAAAAAATATTTATCCGGTTTGCAAATTTCTTCTACAATATCGTCTACCAAAAATATTTTTTCAAACAGATCTGTATCTTCATTTCCGGCAATGTAGTAATCGTATGCATCACCTTTTACCTGTTGTAATTCCTGAATTTTTTTCATAGTATTTCTTTCTGGCAAATCAAAACTCCTCCAACATAAAACTGTCGTTACTCCATACCTTTTTAGTTAATTATCATTTATAGTAGTATAACCCATCTTATTCGCAAATGAAATAGTTCTCTTAAAACTTTTAAAAGCCTTTAGACTTATTATCATCTAAAGGCTTTCGCTGGTACTCCGGCTGCCTTACAATGATCTTCCACATCTCTCACGACTACCGATCCTGCACCAATCACAGTATTCGTTCCAATCGTAATACCCTGTATCACATTTGCACCCATACCAATTTCTGTATTGTCGCCAACTATCACATTTCCTGCTAATGTGACATCCGGACTTAAGGTTACATAATTACCTAACTTTCCATCATGACACACTTTGCTTCCGGTGTTCATAAAAACAAAACTCCCAAGCGTTACATTGGTTGAGATTCTTGCATCCATACTGATAATGCAGCCTTTCCCCATCTGCACATCATCACAAATTCTTGTATCACCAAGTATTATGTTCGGGAAAATAATATTTTTATTATTTTTCAATTTCTCTACAATTTTTTTTCGAAGCTTTGGCTCTCCCACACAAACTGCCACGTTTGTCAATTCTGTTCTTGCCAGCAAATAATCATCATTCCCAATATATTTTATGGTTTCATTTCCAACTGTAACGCTGCTGTGTTCTTCCGGCGGCATTCTATCAACATATCCTAATATATTCCAATTTTCTGCTGATTTATTCTGTTCCTGCATCTGCCACACAATTTCTCTCATGCAGCCACCGGAGCCAACTAAAATAATATCCTGCATTTTACCATCCCTTATGACATTAGTACATCCTTGATCTGTTCCACAACATAAACAATATCATCTTCTGTGATCTGTGTGCTGCTTGGGAAATTCAAGATGCATTTACTATAATAAGGTGCTTTCTCCATCTCATATGTTATCGCATTCTGATACGGCAGCTGTTCATGGATCAATCCCCAGATTGCCCTTGTCTGTACACCTCTTTCCTGCAGCTTTGTGATGATATCCCTTAAAGAACCATTCACTCTTTCCATTGGAATCTCAAGCGAATAAAACCACTGATTTGAGTATGTTCCTTCTCGAAAGCCAAGTAATTTTCCGAGTTCAAATCCATTAAATAGTTTTTGATACAGCTCATAATTACTGTGTTTTCTCTTTATAAACTCAGGCAATTCTTCCATCTGCGCCACACCAAGCGCTGCCTGTAAATTTGTCATGCGATAATTATATCCAACTTCATTATGAATATAATAATGTGGATCATCCTTTGCCTGTGTAGAAATATACTGCATATGTGCAACCGTTTTTGCATCTTTTGCTGTAACAGCACCGCCACCGCCGGTTGTAATAATCTTATTCCCATTAAATGAGTATGCTCCAAAATCTCCGATCGTTCCCGCATACTTTCCGGCAAAACGTCCCTCTATGTAATGTGAGCCCAGCGCCTCTGTAGCATCTTCAATTACCTTTAAATGATACTCTTCCGCTATATCCATAATGCTTTCCATATCTGCCAGATTTCCAAACACATGCACTACAATAACCGCTTTTATTTTCTTGCCAGAAGCCGTATGAATTAATTGTTTTTGTTCTACATGGCACTCTTTTTCGCAAAACCTCCGCAGCTTGACCGGATCCATGCATAAGCTGGCATCACAATCCATAAATACAGGCTCTGCAAACTGATAATGTACCGGATTCACTGCTGCAATAAACGTCAATGTCGGCACGATCACCATATCTCCCGGCTGTACATTACATTCCAATAATGACAAATGTAATGCAGATGTGCCACTCTGGCAGGCAGCCACTTTCTCTACATGAAGAAATCCTGCCATCTGTTCTTCTAGTTTTGTAATATAGGCTCCGCCTGTAGATACCCAGCCCTGATCTATTGCATCATCTACGTATTTTCTCTCATTTCCCTCAAAATTCGGAATTGACAATGGGATAAATCGACTCACTTTCTTCTTCCTTCTTTCCTTTGTTAAAACAATAACTCTGTCAATCTTGCACACAGATTCAGTTTACATCATGTATGCTTCTATACATTATAAATATCTGTTTTATATGCAGCCATATTCTGTCTGATCCATGCGATCGTCTCTGCAATCCCCTGTTCAAAGGTGTATTGCTGCTTCCAGTCTGTCAGTTCTTTTATCTTCGCATTTGCTCCAAGCAGACGATTTACCTCACTCTTTTCCGGACGTAGCCGCTGCTCATCACATACAATTTTTGCATCCGGGTTAATCTGTGCAATAATTTCTTTCGCCAGATCTCCAATGGAAATCTCACGCTGTGTCGCTATATTAATCTCCTGTCCGATGGTCTTATCCGACTCTGCGATTGCTATAAATCCTGCAGCTGTATCTTTCACATAATTAAAATCTCTCGTTGGTGTCAAAGAACCAAGTTTGATCTCTTCTTTACCAGCCAAAAGCTGTGTAATGATCGTCGGGATGACCGCTCTTGCCGATTGTCTTGGTCCAAACGTATTAAACGGCCGGACAATTGCAACCGGAAGATTAAAGCTGCGGTAAAAGCTCTCTGCCAGACGATCTGCCCCAATTTTTGTTGCAGAATACGGCGACTGCCCTTGAAACGGATGCTTCTCATCAATCGGAACATACTGTGCTGTTCCGTATACTTCCGATGTAGATGTCACCATAATCTTCTCTGTTCCCAAATCCCTTGCCGCCTGCAAAACATTCAATGTACCCTTGATATTTGTATCAACATAGGAATCCGGTGAATGATAACTAAATGGAATGGCGATCAATGCCGCCAGATGAAAAACCTGATCGACACCTTTCATTGCCTCTCTCACTCCATTCGGATCTCTGACATCTCCACTAAACACCTCGATCTGATCCAGTTTTTCCTTTGGTAATGTATCTAACCATCCCCATGTATTAAAAGAATTATAATAGGTAAAGGCTTTTACATCATAACCTTTTTCTAATAAGCTTTCTGTCAGATGGCTTCCAATAAATCCATCTGCTCCCGTTATAAGTACTTTCTTCATTCTATATTCCTCGTTCTTTCGTCTAATTATTTATAATACTATTATCAATTTCAATTTATTATGTAAACCCATTATTTCTTGTAATTTACTCTTCCTACTCTGACTTCAAATCCAATTTTTTCTCCATCCGGTGCATCTCTTCAAACTCACCCATATCCAGAAATGAATCCTCACTAATCGGATACATGCCGACCTTGCGGTTTTCTTTCAATAATTTATCCGTAAGATCTGTCATATGATAAAATGTGTCCTCCGGAATTTCTTTTTTCAATTCAGGATTCAATATGTACATACCCGTATTGACAAAATATGATAATTTTGGTTTTTCCTCCATAGACTGCACTGCACCATTTTCACTGGAATGGATAACACCATAGGGTACTACAATATTCTTTAGTGCAGAAACGATTGTCAGTTCATTGCCGCTTTCCCTGTGATACCGGTAGACATCTTCGTAATCTGCATGGATCAGTATATCACAATTCGTCACGATAAAAGGCTGTTCAAATTCTTCTTCTATCAGCCGCAGGCTTCCTGCTGTTCCTAGTGGCTGATTTTCTTCTACATACTTTATTTCATAATCTTTTGCCGTATCAGTGAAATAAGATTTGATCATATTCTTGCGGTAATTGACAGTCGCATAAAAATCCGTCACGCCAACATCCCTGAATTTATCAATAATCCGTTCCATAATCGGAATATCCCCAATCGGGATCAGCGGTTTGGGCAAAATCTTGGTATAAGGATATAATCTGGTTCCTTTCCCTCCTGCCATAATGACTACCGGCACTTTATCTAAAGAGAGACTTCCTTCCCTCACCTCGATTTTCTGTTCCTGTTCAAAAAGAATGTCAATCACGATTCCCTTTGAATTGAGCACAGGCAATGCCGTGATCGAATATCGTCTCATCACATCCTGCGCAGACGCCACTTCCCTTCGATACACGGACTTAGGATTGCGGTTCATAAGGCGGCTTATCTGTTCCTGCAGATTTCCTGTCTTAATCAGCCAGCGGCGGATATCTCCATCGGTAATTACCCCTATTAATTTTCTATCTGTATTGGTAATAAAAAGAATCCCCTTCGCATTCGCATCTATCTTCTGCATTGCTTCTACGATCGTCTGTTCCGGGGAAATCAGAAATGTTATCAACTGTTCTGTTTTCATAGACGAACCTCCATGTTCTTTTCCTATCGCTCCATGATAGGTTACAGTCTATATATCGGATGATCGACTGCAAAAATTAATCTTTATTGTCTTTCATTAACGTCTCGACAAATAAGAAATCAAGTTCATTGTCAATATCAACAGAATGTCTCTGATCCATAATATAGGCATAAGATTTTTCGTTATAAAAATTCTGCTTATTCATCAGCAGCTCTGTTTTCTGAATATAGATTGCTCCATTCAATCTATAATAAGTATCCGACAATTGTCTGGCTCCAACTTTATTGCTGTCAATAAAATTACACATTGAGCCATTTTCGCCTAATTTGTTGCATATCTGAATGGAATGTTCTAATTGGCAAATACTAATAACCGCATCCGCAGATTTCTGTTCAAACACTTGATATTCCGGGCGTTTCTCATCGGAAAAGTTGGCTGTAACAGAGTTACCAGTTCAAATTCTTTTCCTCGTTTTCGGTACTCCTGTACCACATAACGTAACGCATCCCAGGTACTGCTCTTGTTCCCAGCCAGTTTTGCATCCCTCAGAAAAGGAACATCCGCCCCGAACTGCCTTCCTATTTCAGCATATTTCTCACTGTCTGTCAACACATGTACACAATCAAATATCCCTGATTCTAATGCAGCCTCAATGGTATATGCCATTAGAGGTTTCCCACTTAGTTCTTTGATATTTTTGTCTTTCAATCCCTTTGAGCCACTTCGTGCCGGAATAATCGCTATATTTCTCATACTACTCCAAATCGTAAAATCTCTTTTTCAAATTAATTTTATTACAAAACAAAAAATTCTTTAGTATCGCTACTATTTTTGCGGATGTCTCTCCATCCCCATAAAGTGTCGATACCTTATGCGGCATCACTGCTGCTTCATCCATCGCCTCAAGAATCTGTTCTTTTTCGGGTTCGCACTGCACAATCGTATCTGCCATCAGCCGGCCTCTTTGCCGCTCTCCAATATTAACTGTCGGAATCCCAAGTGCAGGTGCCTCAATAATCCCACTTGAAGAATTCCCCAATGCGAATTCACTGTATTTTAATGCGCTTAAATACCGAACCATTCCCAATGATGATACTAATTTTGCATTAGGTACTTTCTCTGAAAAATCTTCCAATAATTCGTTTACCCTCTGTCCGCCAGCATCTGCATTTGCTTTCGTTATCAAATAAAAATACCCGGCTTTCTCCCTCATTGCCGCTATTAATTCCTGCGTCTGGTGTTGCTCTTCTCCCGGCTCTTGTGTTACCGGATGAAACGTTACAACAACATATTTCTGATCGTTTGGAATCCCTATTTCTCTACACATATCTTCATAGGAAAACAATTGAGTATGCAAAATATTTTCGACGCCTAAAGCTCCAACATTAAATACCCTGTCCGGTGATTCTCCCAATTGGATCACTCGGTTACGGTATGTTTCAGATGCTGTAAAATGCAAATAACTCATCTTTGTCACTGCATGCCTTATACAATCATCCACTGCACCTTCTGTCAGTTCTCCTCCATGCAGGTGTGCAATCGGAATTCCCTCATTCATAGCAGCCGCACATATGCCCAATATCTCCGTCCGATCACCAAGAACAATTACCATGTCCGGTTTTTCGTCCCTGAAATATCCTGCAATTCTGCAAAGTGCATTTGCCATTGTAACTGAAACATCATACGCACTGTTTCCGTCTTCCAAAATGGGGATTTTTCTAAAAACAGGGATTTTATCTTTCTCTATCTCCACCTGTGTATTGCCATACTTTTCAGACAAATGCATGCCTGTAACAATCAATTGCAATTCAAACTCTGTATCTTTTTGTAAACGGCATATTAATGGCCGCAAAATCCCATATTCTGCTCTTGTTGCGGTAACCACTGCAATTTTCTTCATATAAAGTCCATCCACTTTTATCTGTCCTATATTATTTCATCTTCCACGTAGTCTCTTTGTGCTTTTGTACCAATCAGTTCTTTCCACCTCATCGGACTTATCCCACTTCCAGGTCTTTTAACCGTAAGATTTGCCTCTGTAAAAATATCTCCCTTAGAAATCGCACATTTGGCAACAATGCTCTTCCTCGCTGCTACTATATTATGCTGCTCCGAAGCAGTTCTTTTCTTATTACCATCCCCCAGACTTTTTTCAATATGGCGGATAGAGCATATCATCTGAGATAATTCCAATGGTTCAAGGCTTGCTTTGTGATCAGGTCCTTCCATATTCTTATCTAACGTAAAATGCTTTTCAATAATTTCAGCACCTAATGCTACTGCTGCAATCGGCACCTCAATCCCGACCGTATGATCCGAATATCCCACCTGCTTTTTAAAGGCTGTACGCATTTGCTTCATTGCCAGCAGATTTACATCCTCATATGGTGTCGGGTATTGTGTATTACAATGGAGCAGCGAAATATTCCCTGCTCCATTCTCTTCCAATACTTTAATTGCATCCGCTATCTCATCCATTTCACACATTCCGGTAGAAAGCACTATATCCCTGCCTGTCTGCGCAATCTGAACCAAATACGGATAATTCGTGATCTCACCGGAAGGTATCTTCCAAAAATCCATGTTCAGACAATCAAGGAACCGGATACTGTCCTCGTCAAACGGTGTGGACAGAAAACCAATCCCACTCTGCTCACAATATCTTTTCAACTCCACAAAATCATCATATGACAATGCCAGTTTTTCCAACATCTGCAGCTGCGATTCCTGACTGCCTGTCGTTTTCTTCTGATAATCTGCTTTCTGTGCATATTTAGAAACCAGCTTTTCCGGTTTAAATGTTTGAAATTTGATATAGTCTGCGCCTGCCTTTGCTGCCTCGTCAATCATTTGCTTTGCCAGTTTTAGACTGCCATTGTGGTTCACACCTGCTTCTGCAATTATTAAAATTCTCATTTTTATAACTCCACATATTGTTACTGTTTATACTTTTCAAATATAATTTTTGTAATTATATTTTTGTTTAAGCTCTTTACAATATTCAATTAATTCATCAAAATTATTAAACTGTGCCTCCACATAAGGCAAAATCATGGCTTCGTTTTTCCATAGTTCTTCTTGATTATTGTAATTGTAAACAATAATATGTTTTTCGTTCCCTTTTTTTTGTAATGCAATTGAATATCCAATTTCGCAAGATACGCTTTGTCCAAATGGTGATACTACAAGAATAACATCACATCTCTCCAATGCTTGATAACATTTTTCAGAAACATCTTTCATTTGTTCTTGTGAAACAGCATTAATATTTATACTTTGTGGCAAAAAACATTTAATATCATTTTTCGTTAGTATTAGCCATAACCTTTCATTTAATAGTTTATGGCTAATATATTTTGATGCAATATATATTTCCATTTATTTTTTCCTCTCTACTACAATATAAATAATCAACAATACAGCTCCTCCCAAAAAAGATAATGGTGCATTTTTTATAACATTCAAAATACTACCAATGGATTTTGTCATCATGTATTGATTGCAAAATGGCGTTATTATCAAGCACATTATCAATGGTGAAAAAAATGGCTCTACTATTTTAATAAATTTATTATCAGATACTTTTCTTTCCGTCACCTTTTTATTCTCTCTAATCATTTCTTCCTTCATTTCCTCATATATCTTAGAAGTTTGTGGATTAATTTCCTGAGAATACTTTGATCCTTCTTGAGTAACGTATCTTTCACTCGCAGGGGTAATCAGTTTAAAAAATATAATTTGACATATTGGTACATATCAATCATGACAGTGTATAAATCCGGGCATATTACATTTGCCAAATGCGCTAAATAAACTCCGTGAGATGTACCAAACAATATAATTTTATTCGTATTAAATATATAGCTTTTTTATTATCTCATAAACACAACATAACGTTGTACTCACAATATCTAATGCCTGCATAATTCCCATATCATTAAATTCCCTTTGAGTTTCCATCATCTTTTTTTGATATAATATATTAGGTATACTATATATCATTTTTACTTGTTCAGGCTTCTCTGTATCCATAAACTGATTATCAAAATAATCACATTGCACTGTAATCAAATTGTAGATATCAACAAATGTCATTCGCATCTTGCGAAAAAAAGTGAAATCTATATTTCCACCATACCCCACGGAATTAAAACCAACATCCCAGTATTCTCATCCACACAGTCCGGTAGTGCCATTTCTGCACGTATTTTTCTTTTCTCACCACTTTTTTCCTTTTCATATATACTTCTGTGTCCTGAGAACAAGTATGTTTCACATACTGCCATCTTTATCACTTCCTCCAAATTCTACAAAAATCGCTTTGCACATCATCATTGTTTCGATGTTTTATTACAAGATTCGGAGACTGTCCAAATACCATACTGTTATCTGGAATTATTTCATCCTTAATATATGTATTTGCACTAATAATTACATGGTTTCCAATTTTGGAGTTTCCTAAAACTGTACTGTTTGCATACATCACCACATCTTCCCCTATCGTCGGATAATGCAGTATATCATTTTTCCAGTTTCCACCAACGGTCACTCCTTGGTAACAGAAAAAATAATTCTGATACTCTGCGCGCCCAAGTACTGTAGAAAGTGGATGTTCTGATCCAAATACATCCGGCAAAGAAACTGCATAAAACCATTCTACCAAATTCATCATTTTATTTAAATAGTAAATATATTCTGCCAATTCTTCATTCTTATCCAAATACAGCTGATTTGAAAAATAATACAAAAAAATAGCATACTGTACAGAATTCTCTACATGAAAAGTTACGATACCCTCATCATTTCGATAGTATTTGTTATTCGAAGCCACAAAATTCTGTTCTACTCTTTGCATTGTTCTTTTCATGCTCTCTATATCCTTTTGTGAAAAAGATACATTCCAAAAGTTATTTAATTGCTTTTCTACCTGAAATACCAATTCTTCTATGCTATACTTACACCACATCTTAAATTTCCAACCTTATATTATCATATACTTCGCCAAATACAATTTTTTCGGTATATAAATACTTTGCAATTACTTCCATTAATTCAAAATCGCCTTCATGATCCAAATCTAATACAGCTGTATCTTCCATCATAATGCATTCACAGTATCCATCCAAGACCCCTTTCCCTGTTTTTAAATACTCTGGTGAATATGCATACATTGATGCATTCATATCATAAATCACAGGCGCCTGCTGTCTTGCTGTAAATTCTGATTGAATGACTCTTGTCACTCCCCGCTCTGTTTCCATTACCATATTAAAATATGGATTACGGCGTGACTCTGTAACTGAAAAAGTGACATCTGGCTTTTTACTCCTATGAGTCTGTATCAAATGCTCAATATCCTCTCTCTTTCGAAGCGGAGAAGTCAGATCCAAATCTACCACCATATCATAGTCTTTTTTTCTTTTCTCCTGCATACGTGTCAGACAATCTAAAATCACAGCAATCTTCGGGACATGGTCTCCACATAGTGCCTCTTCACGTTTTAAAATTATCACAGGCTTGAATGGATTTTTTTCTATAATCTGCATTAGTTCATCACTATCTGTATTCAATGCAATATCAATCGTATCTGTAGCATTTTTCTTACAATATAAATCAATGGCTGATAACGTATAATACGCCAATGGTTTTCCAACGAAGTTTCGTATATTTTTATTCTTTATTCCCCTTGATCCAGCTCGACCACATATTGTAAACAAAATATTCATGTTTTTACACCTCCCCCTGTGTCAGTTTCAATGTGTCATATGCATCCTGAATCGTATTTTCACAAGGTTTTTTCTTTTCTATGATATCCAAGAACTGTAACAGTTCTCGTTTTTGATAATCGTTTCTCTTCTCCGCAAAATCAATTACCTTTCCACTTTTCAGATAACGAACATTGCTATGAATCAAATCCACAATTACGGTATCCGTTTTGGTAAATAACATCATTTCTCTTATTGGAACTCTTCCAAAATAGTCCAAATGCAGTTCAATCACTTTATCCTTGTATTCGGCAATATAATTAGCATAGTCTTCACACTGCAATTCTAAGTCAGACTTTTTCCCATAGGTAAAAACTATTGTATCTGGCTTTCCAAATAAATACTTCAAATAGTCCCACTCATGTATCAAGTCTACGCTAACACCTTCACCCATTTTCGCTTTTGATACATAATTTTTTCGATAATCTGTATTTGGTCGCCAGTCTGGAAGATAACTTGAACAAATACAGATTACTGCAATTGTCTCCTTAATTAAATTACTATTCTTTAAATACCCTATCACAGATGTGTATCGTAAAGGGCAGGCTACATAATATACTGCATCTTCTTTTAGTATTATTTCTTCTATCTCGTTTGCTTTGTTTACTGTCGTCAACGGCTTTTCAATAAAGAAATGTTTTGCATACGGCTGTAACTCTTTTAATGCACTCAAATGATATTCTGTTGGATTTGTCAAAAAAATAACATCATAATCCCTTGGTAAATTATCCACACTCAAATATATATTACTAATCATTTTTACAACTTCTTTTTCTAATACATTATTTTCTTTTCGCAAAGCATCTATTGTTAAGTTAATATGTCTTTCCAAACATAGCTCACTTAAATTCTTAATATGACGTTTTGCTATAGAACCTACACCTACAAAGCATACTTTCAAATTAACCATACCTACCCCTCAATTTTATCAAGCAATCGCAAGATCTCTAAATCCTTTTCAAAACTATATTGCTGTTTTTTTCCATCTTTCAGGATCTTAAAAAATTCTATAATTTCATTTTTATATGCATTCTCCACAATCGTATTACTGTATCCTTGGAGTTTTTCTACCCGCTTATATACATTCGTCTTTATCATACGTCTTGTTGCTATATCATATGACTGCAAACTCTCTGGTGTACCATTCCATCGAATATATAGATTCTCACCATATACTTCTAAATTTCTTACTGCGTATGGACATACAACATCCACCATTAGCATTCCTTTATTTTCGTTTTCATGTGTCAACTGAATCATATAATTATCTTTGTAATCTAATGATAATTGTGACATGTTATCAGAGCAAACACTAACTTCTTCTATCTCTCCAAACACATCAATCAACCATGGGAACTCCAAAGCCATAATTTCTCTGCAACCATTGGTTCTCTTATCACTCACAAAGAAATTTTTGTAACTTTCCCAAGGATGCCAGTCTGGCAAATACTGACCCACATGATAGATATAATTCAGATGATGTACGCCTTTTGTATGTGCCTTAATATAAAGCATTTCTTCCCGATATAAAAATGTAGATGATATAAATAATATCTTTCCTTTTTTTCTAGCAAGATTTATGTTTTCCTCATAGCCATCCGAAATCAAATTTAACTCTGTAAATACATGCCAATCATTTTCCAAACACGTTCTAATGAGACTGTTATGTGACAATGGAGATGTACATACAAATGCACATGTAATTTCTTTTTTCTGATTTTCTGTCATATCTTCTAATTGTACAATAGTTTCAATTCCAAATATTTTCTCCGCTTCTTTTCTTCGTGTATGTTTATAATCTACGGCTAATATTTTAAAATCTTGGTCAATTTCTTGTAGCAACCGTATCCGACGTTTACCCATCGAACCTAATCCAATAACGAGTATTTTCATCTATTTTCTCCGTTTTCCTTATGCTGGATTAAATACTTCTTCAGCTAACTTTTCTAATATTTTTGCATAGTCTTCCAACAATTTCATATATCCTTTCCCTTGACGAGCAAGTTCCAGTCCTTCTTCTTCTATAGAATCATATTGAAAGTACTGCGAACTGCGAATAATCTGTTCTGCATCTACCATTGTTTCTGACAGTAATTGAAAATTTTCATTTTTTTCAATTTCCTTGCGATTTTTTTTGATTTTCTTCAACAATTTAACATAGACTGTTTTATCCATATTGCCACTCTTACAAAGTTTTTCTAACTTCTGATACAATATATATCCTTGCTGTGCAAGCACCACAATTTGATGAACTCGCTTAGATGTATTCATAAAATATGATTCTATTTTCTCCTGCTGTTTATTGTCAAAAATTGGGGAAAGTTGACTGATACACTCTGATATATTAACTTCTCTCACACATTCTGTGGCAATTACTTCAGATAAAGTCATTATCTCTGTGCCTTCAATCTTTGCACCACCTTCAGTTGCATTTATAAATCTTACATTATAATGTTCTTTCCATGACTTGATAAAATCTTCAAACCATCTGCGATAATCATTTAAATTTGATAATGTTGGGACTTTTTCTTCATAATTTCCAGGCACCCATAGATAATTCGTTGTATCTTCTTCTTTTATCTCCTCTTTAAAAGCTCCATCCACATGAGACTTATTCCCAGTATATGCCAAATCCTGACCAACAAAAACTATGGTCTTAAATCCCAAATGACATACGAGAGAAAATGCAAGTGTAGCTACCGATCCTCCTATTGCAAGTCCTGCAATTTCTTTATGGTTCATTGAAAACATTTCATATACATAATTATACTGCTCATCAACAAAAAATTTTTTCCCCATATGGTAATCATAGATCTGTTTATTTCCAGTTAATAAGCTTAATAATGGTGCTTCCCTTCCAACTTTCGTCTCTACTAAATCCAAATACTTTATTCCATCAAGCATAGCATACATATCCGGCTCTATCTCTGCCTTTTGCAATGGTTTTAATGCTGTATCTACAGCAATTATAAATGCCTTATTTTTTGCTTTTTTTAGAATGCTAATATTTTTATTCAATGATGGACCTGCAGCAACAATAATTGCTGGTATGTCTTTGGGCAAAACAGAATCTAGCTGCTGTGCTGTATAGCCAGTTTTCACATACCGAACATTATGATAAAAATTGTCCGCCATAACATGATTAAAACGTTTCCTTGTACCAAGGTTAATCTGATATCGTTCGGATATATTGGTTAATTTTTCTATAAATTCTTTAATCTTCGCTGATACTAGAACTTCATAATTCGGTAATATCATATGTTTTAGCAGTGGAACTTTATCTCCTTGTAGCATTGTTCTTAGCAATGAATCTATTCCATCATCATTTATTCCATCAATCACAAGTGCAATTGTTCTTTTTCCAAACAGTGTTTCAAAATCAGTTATCTCTAATTGTTTGTAAAAAATAGAAAAGATTGGTTCATACAATAATACTTCCACACTGTCATCTGTTCTCTTTAACAATTCTTCCAGATAATGTAAATTTCCCATGCCTATAATGAATATAGGAGCATACGGTACAATCTTTCCTAACAAATTAATCTGATTGATTGCATGAGCAATTGGATCTCTTTTTCCAGCCAAATACAAGTTTCGTTTTCCCTTTGTAACTTTTATAATTTTTTCTCCAGTGTACGCTTCCTCTGTATAGACTTCGACTTTATCCTGTACCATATTCCTTTCTTTTCTTTTTTTTATTAATTCTGTAATTCCCGGGAATCTTTTTTCTAGACTTTCTAAATTTTTCTCTACTTTGGTCATCAATTTTATCTACTCCTCTTCTATTTCCGGCAAAAACATTTTTAAATATTCACTTATTCCCTGTTCTAATGCATCCATCATCAAAACTCGATCTTCCTGTTTTAGTGCCTCTACAATATCTTGTACAATCAACAATAGATTCTGATTCATTAACGAATGTTCTTCTTCTGGAATTCCAAGTTTTTTTTCTGTTAAAAACCATTGAACAAATTTGTTTACTTCTGGAATAAGTGCTCGTGCCATTGCCACATAACCTCCATCTCTATGATATGTGCAATAGAAACCAATAAAATTTATCTGTTCATATAACTCTTTAATGCTTTTCTCCATATTACTTCTCCATTATTTAGTTGCCATCAGCCTTAAAAAGGCAGCTCACATACTTGATCCCACACAACTTCCTAAGATGCGTTAGACTTTCTCTTCGTTCAAGTTGCTATTGCATTTATGTTACTTCCATTTAACCTTTAAAAGAGTACTCATACTCCTATATTCTTAATTTTTCCTGATTTTGAATATATTTTTTGATTGTCACTTCATTTAGTTCTACTGTACGGACATAATATCCTTTCAACCAAAAATGTCAATTTTTAAATTTAAGATTTAAATAACTGTCGAAAGTCGTCAATGCTAACTTTCTTTTAAATAATCCTATAAAACTTGGCACGCTCGTCTTTAGTTACGAACCCACCAAAAAAAGGGGCTCAAGATATGGGCTATAAGCCCTTGCTGCCAGACAGCTTCTCAAGGCGCATCGGACTTTCTCTTCGTTCAAGTCACAATCGCACTTGACGCATTACGTCTGCCCCTTGAAGGGGCTAGTTCTTCTCGTTACAATTTAATGGATCTTCGTATTCTTTTACGCTTAACTTGTCTTGCATAATGTCATACTTCTCCTGATCCTGCATATATTTCTTTATTGTAGCTTCATTCAATCCTACAGCAGATACGTAATATTCCTCCAACCAGAAAGGTCTATTTCCAAATTTATATTTCAAATTTGCATGCCTATCAAAAATCATAAGTGCAGATTTTCCTTTTAGGTATCCCATAAATGATGAAATACTATACTTAGGTGGAATACTTACCAACATATGAATATGATCTGGCATAAGATGGTCATCAATTATTTCCACACCTTTATACGAACATAACTGTTTCAGAATATCTCTAATATCTACTTTTAATTGATTATAAATTATTTTTCGTCTTTACTTGGGAGTAAAGACAATGTGATACTTACACATCCATTTTGTATGTACTAAATCATTGTTTTTATTTGCCATTAAATCACCTTTTCCTTTCTACGATAGTACCTGAACAACTCTATTGTAACGAAAAGGTGATTTTTTGCTATAAGCAAATTGACTCCACCCACATAGCAGGTGGGTTTTGTGTTTAAGATATAGAAAAAACCAGCCTAAGCTGGTTTCTTCTATATAATTAATTTAAAATTGTTAAATTACTGTAATAAAGAAAGTACACCCTGTGTTGACTGATTAGCCTGCGCAAGCATAGACTGACCTGCCTGTGCAAGAATATTATTCTTGCTGTACTCAACCATTTCATCAGCCATATCTGTATCACGGATACGAGACTCAGCAGACTGAGTATTCTCAGATACATTATCAAGGTTTGCAACCGTATGTTCTAATCTGTTCTGTAAAGCACCTAATGCAGAACGCTGTGTAGACACACGATTGATTGCTCCCTGTACAGCTTGTAATGTTGCATTTGCTTTATCATAGCTATCAACATTTGGAGATGTAATCGTCTTAGATGCGCCAAGACCACCTACAGTTTTAGTTGTCACTTTTGCATTTGAAAGCAATCCTGCCCACGCTTCACCTGCTGCCTTAGAATATTTCTTTCCTAATTCAGATGCTCCTTTTAGCTTTGCAGATTCTTTTGTTGTAAATGAACCTGCTGCAGCTCCAGCTAATGTATATTTTCCACTAGCAGTCATAGCAATCATATCATCTGTAAATGCAGTTTTACCAGTATTGCGTGCTGCGCTCATAAATGCATTTTTATTGTCGGTTGTAGACTTGTTAGTATCATATGTGTAATCCGTTCCCATATAAGAAATTCCAGAGTAAGAAATGCTATTCTGTCCATCAAAATATTTAATATCTGTTAAGCCTAAACTCTTTGCATCCATTTTACCAATACTAATGTTAATGCTCTGACCAGCATTTGCTCCAACCTGAAGTTTCTTATCAGCGAAAGAACCATCTAATAAATTCTGTTTGTTGAACTGAGTTGTTTCAGAAATTCTATCAAGTTCTTCTGTTAATGCTGTTAATTCTTGATTAATAGCATCACGGTCAATGTTCTGATTTGTATCATTAGCGCCCTGAACAGAAAGTTCGTTCATTCTCTGTAAGATAGAATGAGCTTCGTTTAAAGCGCCTTCAGCTGTCTGGATTAAAGAAATACCATCCTGTGCATTGTCAGATGCCTTGTCAAGGCCACGAATCTGGCTTCTCATTTTCTCAGAAATCTTTAAACCTGCTGCATCATCACCTGCACGGTTGATTCTGTAACCAGAAGATAATTTCTCTGAAGATTTTGCCTGAGCTCCTGTTGTGATTCCTAACTGACGATTAGCGTTCATCGCTGTAAGATTGTGCTGTACTACCATTGCCATAATATTTTTCCTCCTTGAATTGGGCTTCAGCATCCATGCTGAAGTAGATTTGTTTTATTTGTGAACGTTCCTACTCTGACCGTACGCTTCATTTCGGTTTTCACGAAGTAGCATTCTTTGCTTACTTGCATTGTATATCGGCATAAGTGAAAGATACTTAACCCTTTTTATTAATTTATTTTTAGAAAAATATTTAAAATTATTTACCATGTTATTTCCTTTAATTCCGGCAATCCGTTTTCGTATCCAATTTTTATATATGTCTCTTCGTTTCCCACTTTTACTTCTTTTGGAAACTGAATATCTAATTTGGGCTGTCCCAATATTTTATCCAAAGATGGTATCACTACTTCAAAGAATTTAAAGAAATCCAGTCCTAATCCATGATCGGCATTTTTACATAAAACCCCATCCACTTCATCCGGATGTATAATAAGCAATTGAGCATTATCTAATTGTGAAATAAATTTTTCCTTTTCATTTACATCAACCATCCAGTCTTCTGTTCCCTGTAGAGCTATTATTTTGCATTTATTTTTTATATTTTGATATAAAAACGAAAGATTATACAAATTATCATTGTAACGATAGTTTTCTTCTTTCATTATTAAATACTCATATATTGTTGTCCACGTTATCTTATCTGTCTTAATAGTCAAATTTCGATAATGTGTCAGATAGTATGGTACTATATAGGATGAGACATCCAGTAAGCCAGTGTATAGTGTTGGGCAGATAACATTTGCCAAATGAGCCAGATATGATCCATGTGAGGTTCCAAATAACACGATTCTATTAGTATTAAATACATACCCCTTATTAATTATTTCATAGATAGCACATATTGTTGCACTCACTATATCAAGAGCCTGCATAAGCCCCATATCATTAAATTCATCTTCTGATTCAAATCCATTCATCCTATAACAAATTTCTGCATCAATAATATTCTTCATGTCTGCAATAAGTCGCATCTCTTCCGGCTCATTTGAATCCATAAATCTATTTCCAAAATAATCACATTGCACTGTAATGAAATTATACTGTTCTGCAAATACTTCTCTCATTTTTCTAAATACATGTGAATCAATATTTCCACCATAACCGGGTATTAAAACAAGCATACCTGTGTTTTCGTTCACGCAATCTGGAAATACCATTTCAGTACGTATTTCCCTCGTTCTATAATTTTCTTCTGGTTGTTCTATGTATATATTGTTGTGAGCTTTAAAAATGTGTGTTTCTAATACTGCCATATGCATTCTTCTTTATAGGTTTATCATTCTGTAAGATCATCTAATTTTTTAAAACTATTCTGAATTTCGGCATAATCTTCCCACGGAATATTTTTCAATATATTTTGCCTTTCCACAAATTGTTCTGCCGCAGTCCGCACCGAAAAATATACATCAAATTTTGCCTTTGTTATGTATCTCCGTTTATTCAAATACTTTTTCTGGTTATCCACATTATCCACAAACTGATTGCAATCTGATATGATCTTCGCATCATAAGGATTTGCTTTTCCAATAGCATCTAATAAAAATGTTTCCATCGCTCCGGTGTCTTCGAATGGTATCACCAATAGCAATAATTTTGCATTACAGTTGTCACCTTGTCCATTTTCATAATGAAAATCAATCCATTTATCATTCGATATATCATCTTTCCATTCGATTTGCTGTTTTCCTAGCTCTGTTGCTATTATGGTTTCAAATTCCGATTCAGTTTCTACTTCATCCCGATCTGTAATAATCACAATTCTGTCATATGCTTCATCTTCCGCTGACAAACTATTACTGTCTAATATAAATTGCAATCCTCCCGGTATGCGGCTACAGCCTCCGCAGCCAATAATATTAAGTTCAGAGTGGTCTTTTTTCAAAACACATTTTCTTGCTTTATAGTCGTTAATCAGCACACTTTCATTCTTTTTATACTCCCAACCATATACTTTTCGCATGTAATATTGAAGCAAAACAAAATCTGTCGAACCCTCGCATAAAATCACACTTCTCATTTATCTAAGCTCCAATCCCATATTATCCTGTGCCTCAATTGCCTTCCTGCCGTTCATTCTGCGAACTGCAGTCATGTTCTCTTTTTTATAAAGTGTATATAATGCCATATCATCCAAGCACTTTTCCGAACATTTCAATAATTTGTCGATTGCTTCTTTGCTATGTGATGTTACAAATACCTGTACATTCAATTTTTTGCATGTCTCCAAAATCCACCGGAATGTATTTTTCATTGCAGAAGTATGGATTGCAGTTTCGAATTCGTCAATCAGTAAAACTCCATCCTCTGCAGCGATCACTGCACTCATTAATAAAACTGCTTTTTTCATTCCATCGCCGTAAACATTCAGCGGAAGTGCTTTTTTATGAGATTTTGAAAGGATCTTGTATACGCCCCTGCCGGTTACATTTACATTGTCATAGTTAATACTTATAATATCCTCATCATAATCTTTTAAAACAGACAGCATCTGTTCATACAACTCTGGTTTCTCTAATACTGCATTTAAATATAGTAATCCCTCTGCATGACGAATCGGTGAAATGTACACTACCTTTTTTTCTTTTTTATTACTGCCCATGTCATTTGGTCGTATAAATCTCACTTGACCATCGTAGATTGCTGTCTTTAATAATTTCTGACCATTATCCCACAGTTCCAATTTCATTTTAGAGATATTTCGAATCCTCTCCGATTCACCATCTTCTTTCCAATATGACAGCCCCTGAATTTTATTCAGATATGATTCTGGCACTTCTTCCTCCCTAAACTGTGCCAGCATCTCAATTCTATGTTTTACTCCATCAGTTGTTATTTTATATGCTATTTTCTTTTCATCCTCATTAATATCAAATAAATCATAGAAACCATCATAATATGTCAACCCACGTCGAAGATCTATACTGTCCTTCCGTAACAATTCCCGCCATACCCTGAAACTGCCCGGATTTTTCACACTCTGAAGCAATTCAAGAACACTCGTTTTTCCGCTATTGTTATCCCCTGTTATGATATTAATTGGTGCAAGATTTTCCATTTTTAAGTTTTTTATTCCTCTGTAAGTTTCAATATCCAACTCGGAAATATAAACTTCCATTCATCCATCTCCCTTCTGTCATATAATATTAAGATGCATTTCGATTATAAATTATACTCACTTGTTGATTAGATATAGTTTTTCTCATTTTTTCTCATAGTTATCTGATATGTTCCTTCAGCCACCATAGCAAAATCTCTGTCTACTACCTTAAAATTGTAACTAAAAAGACCTCACAAATCAATATCTTTCTATCTATGCGGTCTTTTATTCTCTCTATTTTTTATTATCCAAAAAATGCGGCTCATTATACGCCTTATGCATCATATTATTATAGTATTCTTTGACGATTTTCTGGCTGCTGCGGATTTCCTTTGCCTGCTGCCTGATATAAGCAAACTTGGCGGTTGCCTTTTCCTTATTTCTTGCCTCTGTTGCCTGAATCTGCATATTCAATTCGGTAAGTGCCCTGATCAGTTCCTGCATCTGCCTGATCTGCTCTTTATGGATGTCTCTGTTGCTCTCAAGTTCTTCCTTTACTTTGTCATATAAACTTTCGAAGCCCGTGTCAAGCTGTTCTAATTTTTCGATCAGCGCCGCTTTCCGATTCACGTTTTTTTCAAATGTGTCCGGTTCTAAATTAGGATCATCCAGCAGAAGGCTTTGTTCCTCGCTAAGTTTTAATATATCTGTCAGGACATCCTTTTTTCGCCGGAGGCTTTCGATCATGATTCCAATGTAATTATCTGTCACGATGTATTGCTTTCTCCTTCCGGTTATCTCTGGCTGGCAGCCAGTTTCATCACTTCTTTCCATGTATCGCGCATGGTCCTGAGATGTTTTAATACTTCTTCCAGGATTTCTTTATCTTTTTTCATATTTGCCTCGATCAGGCGTTCTTTCAAATAGACATATACATTATTAAAATCATCAGCTGTTGCATATTTATGATTTAATGTTGCCTGAAACTCGGAGATGATATTCTCGACTTTCCGGATGTTGTTATGTGCTTTCTCGATATTGTTTTCCTCAATCCCTGCAATTGCCATGTTACAGAATTTGATTGCTCCGTCATAGAGCATAAGTGTCAGTTCCGCAGGTGATGCGGTCATAATTTTGCTATTCGCATACGCAGCATAGCCATTATGATTAAGCATGTGAAAATACCTCCATGTGTTTTCTTTTTTCTTTATGCAGATTTAACCTGCGGCAATGCCGCAGGTTAAATGTCCTGTTATCATGCTCCGAACAGACCGGATAAAGAAGATGTCTGTGAATTGAGTTTTGCCAGTGCTGTTTCCATCGCTGAGAACTTCTTGTAGTAGTAATCCTCCTGTTCAGACAGCTTATCCTCCCACTTTTTGATCGTGGTTGTATAATCGCTGTATTCCGAAGCCATCTCCTTATCATTGTATACTTTAAATATACTGCTTAAAGTGGATGTCTTCATTTTCTTATCAATAGAATCGTATAGTCCTGTTGCAAGCTGCTGCATGAATCCCGCCACAGAATCCGGATCTTCTTTGATTGCTGCCAACAGTTTGTCTTCCTTTCCGGAAGTTGCGCTGTCATCCTCATCACCATTGATATGGTATGCATACTGTTCATTCTTTGCAGAATTCATATAACCAAGTGTTGAAATTCCAAAAGAAGTAAGATAGTATGTCTTTCCATTGACTTCATATCCCTTGGACATCGCCGTTGTCATGGACGAGATCAGGCTCTCTAACGAATCATCTCTGCGGAGCAGGGAATCTTTGACTTTTGCCTCCCATTTCTCCACTTCCGTATCACTCATGGAATCCTTTTCATCATCTGTCAGCGGCTCATATCCTTTTGCCGAATCTGCATTGTATAACTTGTTCATCTCGTTAATAAGTGAGTTGTACTGGCTGAGCAGATCCTTGACCTGCTCATAGATTCCCTCACTGTCTGTAGCTACGGTTACAGAAATCTCTCCACTCGTCTTGGCAAGTGCTGTGACAGAAAGACCATTTACAGCGAACTCGTTGGTAGATGAAGTGTATTCTGCACCATTCAGTTTGATCTTCGCATCCGATGCCGCCGACCAGTTGTTATCGTCATTCACTTTTGCGCCGGTATCTGATACGGTAGATGTCATTGCCAGTCCCAATGCCAGCAACGCCTTATCGCCGTCTGCATTCTTTGATTTCAGTTCAAAACCGTTTTCTGTACCGGTCTTTGCTGAACTTACAAATAATCTGCCGTTTTTCTCATCAAAGCTGGCTTTCACACCTGCGTCTGACAGGGATTTCACAAAGTCGCTGATCTTTGTGTCACCGGTCACGCTGATGCTTGTTGTCTTTCCGGTTTCTTTATTGGTAACTTCGATCGTACCGGTTCCGGTATATCCCAGTTCGCTTAAAGTGGATGCCGATGAAACGGTTTTTGTCTTATCTTCCGCACCGGATGCGTCTTTGATCGAAATCTTTCCGCCGGTAAGATAATCACTTTTGGCAACCTCTAAGACCTCCAGAGACTGTACGCCGTTGGTCGCACCGCTTGCTGCACTCACTTTCGCTTTTGTGCTGTCGGATACGCTTGCCGTACGCATATTGTAGGCAGATGACAGTTTTAATTTACCAACATTGTTGTAGAAACTGTACACCTTGGAGTTTAAGGTACTCCATGCCTCCTGCTTCCATGATAATTTTGTCTGTGCTTTTTTATACTTGCTCGTCTTGTAACTATAAGAAGATACAAGCGCTGAGATAATGGACTCGGTATCTAATCCTGAGTTCAAACCTGTGATTCTGATTGGCATAATCCTGCTCCTTTCAGTTTTGTAACTTATTTATATCATTTTCTGTTTGCATCTGTCACTTGTCTATTGCTGTTCCTGTCTTTTGGACAGTGATCTACAGTTTCTTATCCACTAATAATCCTGCCATCTCCCAGACTTTTGCGATCATGTCCAGAGTTTTCTCCGGCGGATATTCTTTCAGGACTTTCTTCGTGTCTTTGTCAACGATCTTGATGGTGACACGGTTGGTTGCTTCATGGATTCCGAAGACTGCCTCGGAATTGTGCGCCTTCTTATTGATCTCGTCAACTGCTTTCCTGATCTGGGAATTCTCGGAGATCGTCTGCTTTGCCTGACTGTCATCCCGGTTTCCGTCTTTGCCGTTTTTGTCAGTTTCTTTCGTGTCGATCTGAATGGTTTTCTTCATGAGATCGTCAGAAGCTGCTGCGTTGGATGCAGTTTCCACTTTTGCCTGACTCTCTGCTTTTACATCTGATGCGGATGAACTTCCCGCGTAGGACATTCCTGCCCCTTTCATAGCCTCTATTGCCATTGTTCTACACCTCCGTGTGCATAAGCCTGTGTTCTTCCATGGTTGCGGTCCGGATCTCTGCAAATGCCGGAACGCTTATTTTTCTAACTCATATATCGGTAGTTTTCCTGTAAAATTAATAGCTGTCATGCAATTTCCTGCGTTGTGCCGGTGCTGTTTTCTGATCAGGGTTTCATTTTAACAAAATATAGGATATAATTCAATCGCACCGGGAATTGAGTCGGCAATGCGTTTATGATTTTTACTATTATAAGAGGAAAGGATATTGTTTATTATGTTATATATCATGAGACACGGAAAAACTGACTGGAATGCAGTCCACCGCCTGCAGGGAAGCGAAGATATTCCTTTGAATGAAGAAGGCCGCCAGATGGTGAGAGACGCGCGGAAAAAGTATGGGGATCTGCGATTTGATATCTGCTATTGTTCTCCCTTACAGCGTGCGCAGGAGACTGCTGAAATTTTTCTGGAAGGGAGCGGCACGCCGATCCTGACGGACGACCGTCTCCGCGAGATGGGATTTGGCATGTATGAAGGAACAGAACATGTCACACAGAAACCGGATTGTCCGGTATATACGCTGTTCCATGATCCTGTCCATTATCATGCTGTAGATGGTGCGGAAAGTCTTGAGCATTTGTATGCCCGCAGCGGCTCTTTTATCCACGATGTTTTAACGCCGGAAGTTGTTTCCGGAAAAAATGTACTGATCGTTGCCCATGGAGCCTTAGACTGCAGCCTGATCTGCCAGTATGAAGAGATTCCTCTTGAGCATTTCTGGGATCAGCTGCTCGGAAACTGCGAGCTTAGAAGATTAGTTTCATCAGCCAATGTGTGAAAACAGATCATCCAGATTTCCGTCTCCGGTAAGAAGTAAGGTCACTCCGCTCTCCGCCTGGCTGATATCTGTGGTTGCCTCAACGCAGAAAAGAACTAACTTTTGATAATCCAGTTCTTGTATCTCTCTTTTTCAAGAAATTGCTTTTTTATTTCTCGTTAATTTCCTATTTTTAGGGAAATTATGTTTTTATTTCTTGTTTATTTCCCAAAAATATCATATTATAGGAAATATAGAATAATTGCATATGCAATGGAGGGCATTATAATGGATAAAAAATTTTTGAAGGCAAAAGATATTGCCCAGCTTTGGGGAATTACTCCCCGGAGGGTAAATCAGCTCTGCACTGCCGGTTTTATTAACGGTGCATACAAAGAAGGAAGATACTGGTTGATCCCTTCTGATACAACAAAACCGGAAATCCTTCGAAACAAACAAACCCCACCTTTGTCCGGCAGATTACTTCCATGTCCGGTTGGAATCACTTCATATAAAGAAGTTTCCAAAGAATGCTATTATGTCGACAAAACGCTTCTCATAAAAGATATAATTGACGACCACAGCAAGGTTTATCTTTTCACAAGACCGCGCCGTTTTGGGAAGACACTTACCATGGACATGATCCGAACCTATTTTGAAAAAACATCCACAGATACATCCATATATTTTTCAGATAAAAAAATCTGGAATTGCGGAGATGCTTACAAGCAGCTTCAGGGGACTTATCCGGTCATTTTTCTGTCTTTTAAAGATGCACATCAGACTAACTGGACTGATATGTACCGCAGTCTGTGTTTTACCTTAAAAGAAGAATTTCTTCGCCATATAGAACTTTTATCAAGCAAAGCAATTAATGAATACGACAAAAAATACATTCACAATCTCATAAATGATATCGCTGATTCTACCGATTATCAGTTTGCTCTTGGCAAACTTTCTTCTTTACTTGCCACACATTATAACCAGAAAGTTATTATTATTATTGATGAGTACGACACGCCAATCCAGCAAGGACACTTATATCATTATTATAATGAAGTTGTCGGTTTTATGCGGAATCTTTTCTCCTCCGCTTTAAAAGACAATGAGAATCTGGAATTTGGCATTTTGACTGGAATACTCCGCATTGCAAAAGAAAGTTTATTCAGTGGTTTAAATAATCTTGTTGTAAACACGATTTTGGATGACAAGTACTCAGAGTATTTCGGTTTTACCGTAAACGATATATCAAATATGGCAGCTTACTATGGAATGGCAGAAAAACTTTCAGAAATTAAAGAATGGTATGACGGTTATCTCTTCGGAAATACAGAAATATATAATCCGTGGTCTGTGATTAATTATTTTAACAATAACTGTAAACCAAAGGCTTTCTGGTCCCGAACAAGCGGCAATGAAATTATTGGTGAACTGATCCGCAGTTCCGACAAAGAAGTGTACGAAAGTCTCTCACTTTTACTGCAGGGAAAAGAAGTGCAATCCATTATTAATACGGATATTATTTACCCGGAGGTAAATGCTGACTCTGACACAATCTACAGCTTTCTGCTTGTCGCCGGATATCTGCGTGCCACAAGTGTGATCAGTGAATTTAATGACAACCCGATTTGTTCTCTTAAACTGCCTAACCGCGAGATAAAAAGTGTTTTCCAAAAAGAGATTTTGGATAATTATAATACCTTATTTAACGGCTCCCTGCTCCGAGATTTCGAACTAGCTCTGCGAACAGGTGATACTGCTCTTTTCACTGACACTTTGCAAAAATATCTCTTGCAGTCTGCCAGTACTTTTGACACTACAAACGAAAATTTTTATCACGGAACTGTTTTCGGAATGTTGGCAATACTCTCAGACCGATATTATATCTCTTCCAACAGAGAATCCGGCGAAGGGCGTTTTGATATACAGCTTGAGCCAAAAGATAAATCCCAATTGGGCTATATTATTGAATTTAAAGCCGGAAAAAACCTTTCAGATACCGAACTTGCTAATTCTGCGTCAAGTGCGATACAACAGATCCAAAGCAAAAAATATTCTACCGACATGGAATATCATGGTATCAAAAAAATTGGACTTTTTGGGATTGCATTCAGTGGCAAACGTGTTGCAGCTAAATATGAAGAAATACAACTCCATTCATAAGACACATCCTCTCATAATTCTGAAAAACTAAGGAATCAGGATTATGAGAGAATTTTTTGTCCAAAAATTGGATCCAGAAATTGGCAGTCTTTTTCTCTTGCATTCTTTTTCCGAATGTGGTATTCTCATTTTATCGAACATATGTTCTATCCTATTCTTTGATTGGAGGAGATCACATCCAGATGAAAATCCAGCAAAATATGTCACTGATGGAAAAACTTACGATTCTCTCAGACGCTGCAAAATACGATGTCGCCTGCACGTCAAGCGGTGTGGACCGCGGTGGTGACGGCATCGGCCTTGGCAACTCCATTTCCTGTGGGATCTGTCATACTTTTTCCGCAGATGGGCGGTGTGTTTCCCTTCTCAAGATTTTATTTACAAACGAATGTATTTTTAACTGCTCTTACTGCCAGAATAATTGTAACTCCGATGTCCGGCGGGCTGCCTTTACCCCGGAGGAAGTCTGCGAACTGACGATGGAATTTTACCGGCGGAATTATATTGAAGGTCTTTTTTTAAGTTCCGGCATTATGGTAAGCCCCAACTATACGATGGAACTTTTATACCAGACCCTTTATAAATTGCGCACTGTGCACCATTTTAACGGTTACATCCATGTGAAAGCGATTCCCGGCGCTGATCCTCTGCTGATTGAAAAAACTGGGTTTCTGGCTGACCGCATGAGTATTAATCTGGAACTGCCTACCGCAGACAGCCTGAAAAGGCTTGCGCCCTGCAAGTCGAGAAATACCATTTTAAAGCCAATGCGCATGGTTCAGAACGGTATTACGGAAAATAAGAATGAAGTCGCTCTTTACCGGCACGCCCCGAAGTTCGTACCCGCAGGACAGAGCACACAGATGATCATCGGCGCAACCCCGGAAAACGATTACCAGATTGTGAGCATTGCCGAGAATCTGTATCAGAAATTTGATTTAAAGAGAGTGTTCTATTCTGCCTTTGTGAATGTCACCCACAACAGCAATCTTCCTGCACTGCCCGGCGGTCCGCCGCTCCTGCGGGAACATCGTCTGTATCAGGCAGACTGGCTGCTCCGCTATTATAAATTTAAAGCCGACGAGCTTTTAAGTCCGGAGCGGCCGGACTTTAACATTTTTCTCGACCCCAAGTGTGACTGGGCGATCCGGCATCTGGAATATTTTCCGGTCGATATCAACCGTGCAGACTATGATATGCTGCTCCGTGTCCCGGGTATTGGCTATAAGTCTGCCAGCCGCATTGTAAAAGCAAGACGTCACAGCACCCTCGATTTTGCCGATCTGAAGAAGATAGGTGTTGTGTTGAAACGCGCTCTTTATTTTATCACCTGCTCTGGCAGGATGATGTACCACACGAAGCTGGAAGAAGATTATATCTGCCGCAATCTGATGGGCGATAAGACACAGATACCACGTGAGATCCGTGAGAGCGGTTATCAACAATTGAGCCTGTTCGATACCGGCTTATCCACGGAGCCGCTTCCGCTGTCGTAGATAAATGTAAAACTTTTATTTCCCTGAATATTTTCCTCAAGACAGGAGCAGGACATTATGCATGTATTTATCTGTGAAAACACACCAAACGGAATATTGACCGGCGTATACGATGCCTGGGAATTAAAGATTCAGGAAAGATGCTCCCACGCTGATATTTATCTGGTATCCGGTCAGCCGGATAATTACGAGCTGTTTTGCGACTACCACACCGTCGCACCATCCGCTGAAAAAGCCGGAAAAGTTGTTTCCACGCTAAACCGGAAGCTTGGACACGATTTTTACGAGACAATCCTTACTGCTATTTTATCCATTGATCTTTCCGGCAAGAAGAAGATGGACAAAGCGAACGCCGTGTATCAGACGATCGTTGCCGCACTTTATTCACCAAAGGGTGCCCGTGTATTGGATTCACTGAGTAATCCTTATATTTACCGTGTCTTTGAATTGTCCAGAGCCACAGTCTCCGAAGCCCACCACCTGAAAGGTTTTCTGCGCTTTTCGGAACTGCAGAACGGTATTCTGTTTTCCACGATCCATCCCAAAAATAATGCCCTGCCAATTTTAGCAGAGCATTTTACGGATCGTTTTCCGCAGGAAAATTTTATGATTTACGATGAAACCCACCAGCTTGCGGCAGTCCACCGCGCCGGAAAGAATTATATGCTTGTAGATGCTTCGGACATCAATACCGAACTTCTTCAGAACTATTCTGAAAATGAAGCAAGATTCCAGAAACTGTGGCTGGCCTTTTTCGACAGTATTGCGATTGAAGCACGCACCAACCCCGAATTACAGGCACAGAATATTCCGAAACGGTTCTGGAAGGATGCTGTGGAATTAAGACACTTTTGTGAATAACCTTACCGCATTCTCCTCCGTCACACGCTCGACCTCCTCCGCTGTGATTCCTTTTAATTCTGCGATTTTTGCGATCACAAACGGAATATTGGAAGAATCATTTCTCGTGCCGCGGTGCGGTTCCGGTGTCATGTAAGGACAGTCCGTCTCAAGTAAAATGCGCTCCAATGGGATTGCTTCCACTGTCTCTTTCAGTTTTTTTGCGTTTTTGAATGTGACGACGCCACCGACACCGATGTAGTAACCCATTTTGATAAATTCCTGTGCCATCTCTCTGGAGTAGGAATAGCAATGGATGACACCCGGTATCTCCTCTGCGTGAACCGCTTTCATCACTTCCATAGTATCGGCTGCTGCATCTCTGGAATGGATGATCACCGGAAGGTTGGTTTCCCTGGCAAGTTCCATCTGCCGTCTGAACCAGTAACGCTGTGCGTTCTGCACCTCCGGCTCTTTATCCCAATAATAATCCAGTCCGATCTCACCGATCGCAACAGTCTTTGGAAGAGATGCCTGCTCTTTTAACCAGGCAAATGTCTCTTCATTCAACCCGCTGATGTCACTTGGATGTACGCCCACCGCTGCATAAATGTAATCATATTTTGCGGCAAGTTCCAGAGTTGTCTTTGTTGTCTCTATCGAAGCCCCAACATTGATGATCCTGCCAATCCCTTTTTCCGGCAGGGAACGGATCAATGCTTCACGGTCATCGTTAAAACTTTCATCATCATAATGTGCATGTGTCTCAAATATCATAACTGCCTCTCTACTACAATATATTTATGGTTAATATCCCTTACAGCCAGTAAGGACTTATCCA
>ENA-UOJD01000625-UOJD01000625.1-human-gut-metagenome-genome-assembly--contig:-P48-NODE-625-length-47134-cov-6.263047_pt1 | contig 47134 bp, 38 predicted proteins | sample MGYA00242342_ERZ723889 | MGnify/ENA metagenome assembly ERZ723889 | reverse complement strand
ATTCGGTCATCGTATCTATCTCATATGGGTGCTTGAAGTTTTTCGGCAAAGTAAAGCCCAGCATTTCTCCAAGACCCTCTGCCATCAAAGAATATCCGAAGAAATCAAAGTAAAGCTGCAGAGAAAAGGCAATAACCGACATCCAGGCAAGCGGTGTCGATAAGCTTTCAAAGCCGATAGACTGCGCCTGAGACCAGAGCTTTCCGAGCGGGTTTGCAAGCAACACTTTAAGCCCAAGACCGAATATGAATACTCCGACGCCATGTAAAACAGTTTGGGCGGTTATTTTCCTTTTGTACAGTCGGTCTGATATTTCATCGTAGGTTACTATAGGTCCGGCAATAAGCTGCGGAAACATTGAAATATAAACTGCATAATTCAGCAGATTACGGTCTGCTGTGATTTTACCTCTGTAAACATCGGCGATATATGATATGCCCTGAAAGGTATAAAAGGAAATTCCGATCGGTAGAATTATTTCGTTAAAGGACGGAAATCCGTCTCAATTTTTCCCTAATTCACCGAGAACAAAATTGGAGTTTTTGAATATGCAGAGACATATCAAATGAAAAACGACGGTACAGGATAAGATCGCTTTTTTGTACCTCTGCCTTTTTTCCATACAAATACCGGCGAGAAAATCCGCAACAATGCCGGCAACAAACAAAACGAAATGGCCGGGAGCATTTATTGTCCCCACAAGATAGAAAGAAAGACTTCCCGCAAGCAGGACAGCATTTCTGTACTTTTCTGGAGTGAGATAATAGCCGGTGAAAAATATCGGAAGAAAGACTAAGATAAACCGTAAGCTGCTGAAAACCATTCGCGTGCTCCTGCATTCTTTTTTCACTATATAGACGAACGGCAAATGAAAAAGGTGACAAGCTTTTTTGGAAAATGCAAAAATGAGCAGTTTTTCTTTTGCATACCGGCAAAACGGAAGCCGCCTGATTTTCGTGACAAAAATCAGGCGGCTTTGGTATGTGCGTATTTTATGGATTTTCCAGTTTTGATCTAAAAAAAAATAACGATTACGACAATTCATTGTGTCAGCTTGCGTATGACGCCGTTGAGGAATACCGCCATCTTTTTAGGCGACTGGCGGTTCTCGCGATTCAGCCATTCGCGTATCACCGCATATCCGCCCTGATAGAAGAAAAGGCACAGCTCGTTCCGTTCTTCCTTCGTAAAGGTTTCGGGAATCGCCATATCAAGCTGCTTCCGAATAGTGGGCAGGTTGAACAGCTTGGTTGAGAAATCCTTATCCGGCAGGGAATTGATAAGGACCTTGAAATGTTCTTCATCGTCAAGCAGAGCCTTCAACATACGATACAGGCAGTCCTCTCCGTCGGAGCCGTTGTCGGACAATATCTCCTCCAGCTTGCGGAAACAATCGTTTTCAATGTCGGTCAAAAGGTCATATTGGCTGCCGTAATATTTATAAAATGTGACCCGATTAAGCTGGGCTTCGGCGCATAGCTCATAGATAGTGATTTTTTCAAGCGGTTTCTCCTTCAGCAGCTTAATCAATGCATTTTTCAGCAGCATCTTACTCAGCCGCACTCTTTGGTTTTCCATAGGCTCTCCTTTCGGTTAACAAATGTTTCGGATTTGTTTATTTCAAGTCACAAACGCTCGGTTGTGTTTGCATCGAACTTTTTTATAATAAACAGTATGTTGACTTTATACCCACTTGTAATTATACTGTATATACAGTGGTTTGTCAACAGTAACTCGGGAGGTGTGCTTATGAAAAGGCTTACAGGCTTTATTGTAAATAAACGGAATATCATTTTTTCCGCCATGCTGATATTGACCGCGGTCTGCGCTTTTTTGATACCGAAGGTCAGCGTAAACTCGGACATGACCAAATATCTGCCGGACGATTCCTCGATGAAGCAGGGTATTTCTCTTATGGAAAAGGAATTTCCGACGGCGGGGGAAGCCTACACGATTCGGGTGATGTTCAAGAGGCTCGACAGTGAGAAAAAGACAGAATTTAAGGACGCGCTTGCCGCAATTGAGAATGTTGACAGCGTGAGCTATGACATGACCGGCAGCGACTATAACAGCGGGGAATATACCCTCTATATTCTCAATACCAAATACGGATATGACACCGAGGAGGAGGCAGGCATAGAAAAGCAGGTTAAAGAAAAGTTTTCCGACTATGAGGTCACGGTGAAGAACGACGACACCTCGGCTCCGGATATTCCGCTTTCGGTGTATCTTGCGGCGTTCGGAATCATTCTTGTCGTTCTGCTCATCTCCTGCGGCTCATATTTTGAACCGGTGCTGTTTCTCATCACTATCGGCATTGCCGTTGTGCTGAATCTCGGAACGAATTTCTTTCTCGGAGAGATCTCGGATGTCAGCTTCGGTATCGCGGCGGTGCTGCAGCTTGCACTGTCGATGGACTATTCCATCATTCTGATGAACCGCTACCGGCAGGAGCTGAAAAAAACAGACGACCGTAAAGAGGCAATGGCAAATGCCCTGCGCGCCGCCCTCGGCTCGATTACGGGCAGCGCCGTAACCACGATCGTCGGATTGCTGGTGCTGGTTTTTATGAGCTTTAAAATAGGTGCGGACATCGGTATTGTACTGGCAAAGGGCGTTGCATTCAGCATGCTATGCGTGTTCACCGTTCTGCCGGCACTTATACTGCTGTCGCATAAGCCGATTGAAAAAACCGAAAAGAAAAAGCGAACGGAAAAAGCGCGTAAGAACGGCATTTCGGCGGTGCTTGGCGGTTTCAGCTACCGTTTCCGCAGCGTTATTGCGATACTGTTCGTTGTGCTGTTTATCGCCGCGGGCTATCTGCAGTCCGGCACAAAAACCGTCTACACGCTGTCCGAAAAGGATCCGATTGCCGATATTTTTCCCAAGGCCAATACGTTTGTTCTGCTTTATGATAACACAGATGAGGATAACATTGCGGATATTGTGTCGACCTTGGAAAAGAAGGACGGTGTGAAGAGTGTTGTTTCCTATCCCACGACAATAGGCAAACAGTGTACCGTAAAAGAAATGTCGGCTATGCTCTCCGAAACGGACGGTGAGATTCAGGCGGATGAAAAGCTGCTTAATCTCGTTTATTATCACTATCATGCAAACGGTAAAGCAGCCCCCATGACTTTGTCTGCTTTCATCGGATTTCTTTCGGATACGGCGGCGACCGATCCGATGTTCTCCGATCATATAGACAAAGCTTCGGCGGAACAGCTTGCAGCGCTGAAGCCCCTGACAGACAAAAGTATACTGACCTCTCCTATGCCGCCTGCCGCACTCGCGCAGTCGCTCGGTATGAATGCAGAGCAGGTGACGCAGCTCCTTATGCTTCGCTACGGTATGGAATATACGCCTGACAAAACCATGTCGCTGTATGAATTTGTTTCATTTCTTACAGAGAAGGTTATCCCGAATACTCAATATGCCGCTGCGTTTGATGACGCAACAAAGGCAAAAACATATCAGACGAAGATGATTACCGATGCCGTTGTAAGCGACAAGGAATTCACCCCGGAGGAAATGACCGAGCTTCTCGGCGGAATAAGCGATAAGTTTGACGAGAGTGCGGTGGAGCTGCTCTATCTGTACAGTGCGAGCTTGAAACAGGAAAATGCACATAGTACCATGTCTCCGGAGGCGCTGGTAAAGCACATTGAAAAGCTGGCTTCAGAGCAACCGTTTTCTTCTCTGCTTACCGCCGAACAGAAGGGCGGTATTACAAAGGTGAGAGAGCAGCTTGACGACGGGGTGCGACAGCTTAAAGGCGAAACGCATTCCCGGATGACCGTTACGACGGAATTGCCGATCGAATCGGAAAAAACGGCGCTGTTTGTAAGAGAGCTGTCCGACCTATGCAACGAAAGGCTGTCGGGTGAACACCATCTCGTGGGCAATAGCATTATGGTAGACGAAATGGAATCCGGGTTTGGCAGGGAGCAGCTGATTATCACGCTGCTTACGGCGGTGTCTATTTTCATCGTGGTTGCTTTGACCTTCCGCTCGCTTGTCATACCTGCAATTCTCGTACTTATTGTTCAGTGCGGTGTATTTATGACCGTATCGGCATTAGGTGTGATAGGCGGTTCGATGTACTATCTGGCACTGCTGATCGTGGAATGCATTCTGATGGGTGCGACCATCGACTACGGAATTCTGTTTACAAGCTATTACCGTGAGCTGCGGGCAACACTTCCCGTAAAGGAAGCAATAGTTGCCGCATATAAGGGCAGCCTGCATACCATACTCACCTCCGGAACAATCATGGTGCTGATCACCGCCGTAATTGGTCCCCTGTTCGGCAATCCCGCCATTGAGCAGATCGTCCGCACGCTGTCGGTCGGCTGTGCTTCTGCTATGTTTCTTATCTTGTTTATCCTGCCCGGTATTCTCTCTTTGTGCGACAAAATCGTCGTGAGAAAAGGAAAGAAACAAGAAAAAGCGTCTTGCTCAATCAATTAAGAGACTTGTATAGGATCCGGGTTTGACAATACCTCCCGCTGTGGTTTCTATTTCTGCATCGGGAGGTGTTTCTTCACCCGGAGCCGATCGTATTCTTCAATGATTTGTCCTGCACCGTCGGACAACACCGATTGCCGGTGCTCGGCGCGAAAAAAATCAACAGAAAGCTCCTGCGTCGACAATTTTTGCCACGATGCCTTTGGAAGCAATGGCAGCATTGAGGGATGAATGGATTAAAAGACTTACAAGGCATTTTTACGGCAAAATTAATTCGCAAGCCATTGCGAAACTCGATCTAAATAAGCGATACATATGCAAAAATCGGCGAGAGTATATTGCGTAAAGAGAAAAAATACGGTATACTATGTCTGTCGGTATGGGTAAGAAGAAAAAACAATATGCCGGGGTACCGAAGCGACGGCGTTTTTGTTCGGCGTTGTTAATTCTGTAAGTCTGACTCCGTGTATCTGAGCTTTTCTCGATTCGGCACCGGCACTTGCCGGAGCATTCGGTACGTCCTGCGGTGCCGCCTGCTGCCGTTACCGGCAATATACACGGTCTTCGATTCTTACAGCTTTGTGACAATTTTCAAGCGTTTTTGCGGTGAATGTGCTGCTTCGTTTTGCTATACTTATGTTGCGGAAAGGAAAACCGCAAATAATATTAAAGGAGCACTTACTATGAAAAGCAAAAAAAACGTATTTGCAGCAGTTCTCACTTTTGTACTTGCGCTGAGCATTGTTACCGTATCTGCAACTGCTGCTTCGGCAAATGTGAAGAAGTCGGGAGAACCGGTGAATGATCCATGCATTGCCGCTGCAGAGGCGTCCGGCGAATGTGTCGGACAGCCTCTTGAAGGCTTTGTTAAAAATCTGAGCTTTCTGAGCGAACAGGAAAAATCGGCTCTGCTTGCAGATCTTGCCGAGATCGAAAAATATGAGAATCAGATCAACGAGATCTACTCCCGTATGACAGACGAAAATGAGAAACGACTCTATGATGAAATCGACACACTTGATGAAGAGCTCACGGCGGTTCTCGAAAGAAACTCAGAGCTTTGGGAACGTGTTAACGATGAGTATGATGAAAAGATCGCGGCAAACGAGCCGGACATGACATTTGAACTGAATGAAGCAGATTTTGATGACACCTGCCCGGCAGAGGGATCCTATGAGGAATTCATCAAGGGCATGAGCTCACTGACCGAAAAGGGAAAAACGGCTCTGCTTGCGGACCTTGCCGAGATCGAATCGCTGGAAACGCAGATCGACGAGCTTTACTATCGCATGACTGATGAGAATGCAGATCGACTTTATGTTGAAATCGATGCTCTCTACGAAAAACTCGATTCGGTTCTCGGCCGTAATGCGGAGCTCTGGGACCGTGTTGATGCCGAGTATGACGAGATGATCGCGGCAAACGAGCCGGACATGACATTTGAACCGAATGAAAACGACCCTGCGGTCTGCGAAAAAAACAAATAAACCACACGCGCAGAGCCGTGTCCGGACGGCACGGCTCTGTATCGGCTTTGGGGGGCATCGTGAAACAGCTTATCTATATTGCAGAGGATGAAAAAAACATAAGAGAAACTCTTCGGAGCTTTCTTGAAAATGACGGATATGAGGTGTGCGCGTTTGAAACAGGCGACGCACTTTTAAGCGCGTTTTTTAAAAGACGCTCCGATCTTGTTATTTTGGATATTATGATGCCCGGGACCGACGGACTTACCTGCTGCCGTCTTATCCGTGAGAGGGACAGCGTTCCCATCATTCTTCTGACGGCAAAGGATACCGAATACGATTACGTCAACGGTATTCTTCAAGGCGGGGACGACTATCTGACCAAGCCGTTTCGCCCGACGGTTCTCCTGATGCGCGTTAAATCTCTTCTTCGCCGCGTAGAGATGGAAAGAGGCGGAGATCCGACGGACAGGGATATTACCGTCGGAGATCTGCGCTTTTCGGGTGATGAGAAGCAGCTTTTCTGCAGAGAAAAACCTCTTGCACTTTCCCCGAATGAGCTGAAGATGCTCCTCTTTCTGATGCGTGGCGAGGGCAAAGCCTTTTCGCGCGATGAGCTGCTAAACCACATCTGGGGATACAATGACGAGGTGGAAACCAGAGTGACCGATGAAACACTGCGCCGCATACGCAGCAAGCTCTCCTCGGCAGACAGCAAGGTGCAGATCGAGACGGTCTGGGGTTACGGCTACCGCCTGCGATCGAACGGAGGAGGGAAATGAAGCATATAAGAAGAAAAATCACCGTATCCGTTCTCGGTACGATGCTGTTTGTTTTTGCGGCTCTGCTTGCCACCGTCAACATATTTATCCCGGAATATCTGACGTCGGAGGCGCAGAAGGCGATACTTTTGGAGGACGAACGTAAGGACCCTATCCCGCTTTCCGAAGCAATGGATGATGAAAAGGAGCATTTTCTTACATCAAGCGTTCGGTATCTTGAAGTTGAAGAGGACCTTACTGAGTCCGAACACCTTTCAAACGCCGAATATCAATTGAGGAAATACTGCCGGAAGGAAAAGCCGGCAGCAGATGAATTTCATATACTGAAAACCGGCGGCAGCCGATTCGTTTTTCGCATATCACAGGTCGAAGCCGATGAATACGAGGACGCATATTCGTACATTCTATATGTGGATGTCGGAGCGGTCATGCAGTATTCGGCTTATCTGAATGCTGTTTTTTTCGCGGTGCTGGCAGCGCTCAGCGTGCTGGTCTGTCTCTTTGGCTGGAAACTCGGCGGCTATGTTGAAAAGGCGCACGAATCCCAGAAATGGTTTTTCCAGAATGTATCGCACGAGCTGAAAACGCCGATGATGGCTGTTCAGGGCTGCGCGGAGGGCATCCACACCGGAGTTTTGGATCCCGTAGAAGCATCGGGGGTGATCCTGGAGGAGGCGGAACAGATGTCCGATTTGGTAGAAGAGCTGCTCGCTCTCTCCCGATTGGAGTCGGGACAAGCCAATGCGGAATTTCATTCGATGGATGTCCGTGAGGTTTTATATGACTGCCTGCGCAGTACGGAACAACCGGCGGAGCAGAGAAAACTGTGCGTCACCCCGTGCTTTGACGAAAAACCTGTTTTGGTGAACTGCGATGAGGTTCAGCTCCGCCGTGCGTTTACCAATATCATCACCAACGCACTGCGATATGCAAAAGAGGAAATACAAATTGAATGTAAGGCAGACAGAGGAAAAGCTGTTGTACGTATCCATGACGACGGAGAAGGCATTGCGCCGGAGCTTTTGCCGCACATTTTCGACCGATTTTTCAGTACCCGTAAGGGCGGCGCCGGGATCGGGCTTTCGCTCGCAAAAGAAATTGTGTCACTGCACAAAGGCACAATAACAGCGTCAAACGACGGGTGCGCAGTGTTTGAGATCAGCCTTCCCCTGAGTATAACAATATGTTTATTGCGGTTAATCGGTTCACGGATACCGTTACGAAAATAAAACCTAATGCGAAAGGAAATCACATGATGAAGAAGATCATTGCAATTGCACTTGCTGCCGTTACGGTTCTCTCATTTGCAGCCTGCACGAAACAGAACGGAGAAAACGGGACAACCCCGCCTTCCTCTGCCGCAAAAGAGCAGGCCAAAAGCGCCTTGGAAATTCTTGAAAAGGTCTGGAGCAAGTATTCAACCGACGAAAAATTCCCCGCGACAGGCGGTTCCGAAAAGCAAATGAAGGAAGATATGCCCGGCAAATTCGATGTTTCCGATGCGGAGGCTCTTGATTTTGAGCTTGGCTTCCCGAAGGCGCAGGCGTCTGAGATAGATGATGCCGCATCGCTTATGCATATGCTGAATCAGAACAGCTTTTCCTGCGGCGTATACCATGTTAAAGACTCCGCGAACGTCGAAGCACTTGCAGGTAAAATTAAAGAAAACATTCTTGCACGCCAATGGATGTGCGGATTTCCCGAAAAGCTCGTTATTCTGTCCGTCGGCAATTATATTGTTTCAGTCTTCGGCGCCGCCGAATTGACAGACACCTTTACCGCAAAGCTGTCCGCCGAATACAGTTTAACAAAACAGCTATGTGATGTGCCTATCGCATAAGACAGAGCTATGCTGTTTTCAAGTATAACGTTCCTGTACTGCTTCCTGCCGTGCGTTATGCTCGTGTATTTTGTTGTTCCCGACCGTATGAAGAATCTTGTGCTTCTTTTGGCAAGTCTGTTCTTCTACGGTTGGGGGGAGCCGAAATATCTCGTTTTTATGCTTGCGTCGGTAACGCAGTCGTATATTGCCGCGCTTTTGATTGAACGCTTTCGCGGAACGATAATTGCCAAGTCGGCACTTACCGTTTCGGCAGCCGCCGGTCTCGGTCTGCTTGCATATTGCAAATATGCGGACTTTTTTATCGGAAACTTCAATGCGGTGACCGGTCTTTCCGTCCCGCTTCTGAAGGTAGCTCTGCCGGTAGGCATCAGCTTTTATACATTCCAGATCCTGAGCTATGTTATAGATGTTTATCGCGGCGACGTGCCGGCACAGCGCAATTATATTGATCTTGCCATGTATGTGGCGATGTTCCCGCAGCTGATAGCCGGTCCGATTGTCCGCTATTCAGACATTGCCGGAAGCCTGAAAAACAGGAAAACAACGCTTGCCGACGCGTCGGAGGGGATCACACGCTTTTCCGTCGGACTTGCAAAGAAGATACTTCTTGCAAATTCGGCGGCACTTCTCGTGTCCGAATTCAAGGCGTACGGCGAGAAAACCGTGCTGTTTTATTGGCTGTACGCCGCGGCATATATGCTGCACATCTATTTCGATTTTTCCGGATATTCCGATATGGCGATAGGACTCGGACGCATTTTCGGCTTCCGTTTTTCCGAAAACTTCAATTATCCGTATATCTCCGCAAGCATCACGGAGTTCTGGCGCCGCTGGCACATCTCCCTCGGAGGCTGGTTCCGCGACTACCTTTATATTCCTCTCGGAGGAAACCGCGTAAAGCCTGTACGGCATGTTTTTAACATTCTTGTCGTGTGGGCAGCCACCGGTTTTTGGCACGGAGCATCATGGAATTTTGTTCTGTGGGGGCTTCTTTATGCAGTGCTTTTGCTGTTTGAAAAATACATTCTGCGCCCGAAAAGACGGCATGCCGTGCTTATGCGCATCTACACGATGCTGTTTGTCGCGCTCGGTTTCGTGCTTTTTGATTCGTCAAGCATTGCCGACGCATTTGTGAGCTTTAAATCCCTGTTCGGGTTTGCCGGTATTCCCGCCGTAAATACGGCATCGCTTTATTATCTGAAAAGCAACCTTGTGTTGCTTGGCGTCGCCGCTGTCGGAGCGACGCCCTTGCCAAAGCGGATCTATGAGAAGCTCGGAGGAACGACAGGCGGCAGCAGAGCTCTTACCGTTTTAACGCCGGCAGCAGCTGCCGCGTCAATTGCCGTATGTACGGCGTATCTGATCGACGGTTCGTTCAATCCGTTCGTTTATTTCCGGTTCTGACCTGCGGCGTTATACTTTTCCCCGGAGGCGTATTATGAAGAAAATCCAACAAATACTTACATTGGTTTTGTCACTTGGCTTCATTGCGGTTTTTGCCGCTTGGTTTTGGATTTTGCCCGATGCCGAAGAATCTATAACAGAAAGACGGTATTTGGCGAAATGCCCCGCGCTGTCACTTTCGTCCGTTGCAAACGGCAGCTTTATGAACGGCTTTGAAAAATATATGCTCGATCAGTTTCCGCTGCGTGACGGCTTTAGAACACTCAAAGCCGCCGCAAATGCAAAGGTGTTTATGCAAAAGGATAACAACGGACTATATTCTGTCGGAGAGCACCTCTCAAAGCTGGATTTTCCGACGGACTTCGACTCTGTCGATCATGCCGCTCGGCGCTTTCGGTATGTGTATGACGCATATCTTCGGAATAGCGGAACAAAGACATATCTCTCGGTGATACCCGATAAAAATGTCTTTATCGCATCACCAAACGGTTATCCGGACAAGGATTACAAGGCTCTTGTCGAACGTCTCGGAAAAGGATTTCCGGAGGCAGAGTATATTGATATTTCAGGGCTTCTGTCGGCTGATGATTTTTATTACACCGATTCTCACTGGCGGCAGGAAAGAATACTGACGGTCTCCGACGAAATTGCGGATAAAATGGGCGCGGAGCGGATAGGACAGTGTGAAAAGCATGACACGGGCGTTTCTTTTTACGGCGTCTATTACGGCCAGGCAGCCCTCCCGCACGCACCGGAGCGTTTTTTCTATCTCGATAATGCGGTGATACGAGGCCTTAAAGTGTATAACGTCGAAACCTCGTCCGATATCCCGGTTTATGACCTCCGCGCTGCCGCAGGCAGAGACCCTTATGAAATGTTCCTCGGCGGCGCGCGCTCGATCATCACACTTACAAATCCGAATGCCGCGAAGGAACGCCGGCTTATTATTTTCCGAGATTCGTTCGGCAGCAGTATAGCACCGTTTCTTACGGCAGGCTATTCCGAAGTTACACTTGTCGATATCCGTTATATCGCGCCTTCCGCTCTCGGAAGGCTGATCGACTTTACGAAAGCGGACGATGCGCTGTTTTTTTATTCCGCGTCGGTCATCAACAACAGCGAGACGATAAAATAATGCGGAGACGTATCTATGATGAAAATGAAAAAAGCGGGAAAATAAATCGGTTTATTTCGGCAGAGCCTTCCTGCACCGTCCGTGAAAAGATGGATCGCAACGAGGTTATCGACAAAATGAGGTTATTGCCGAGGCTGTTCGGGAAGAACCGGCATCCGCCGTTCGGGAAGACCGGAGCGTAACGGCTGCAAATAATACGATCACGGCAGCTCCGTGAATAATTCCTCCTGTTCGGCACATTATGCCCTCAGGAGGTCTTTTCTTATGTGTTTGCGGCACAAAGATGAGCAAAAAATAAAGGCAATTAGGAAAACCTCCCATTTTTTACGTTGCTGCCTATTGACTTTATTCCGGTTTTCACCTATAATATTATTAGGAGCTTATCCTAATAGCGAAAGAAAAAGACAGCTCTTATGAATTACAGAAACACGTATGCATGAACACAGACCGAGCAAAACCTATGGGAAGCACTTGCCGGGGAGATGCAGGTCGGAAACAAGTACGGGTTCTTTGCTTCTGTCACAAAAAACATGGTCTTGAACAGGTTGCCGCCACTGTTTTGAAAACGGCGGATACATTACGGTCGATACAGAGGCACCGTGGGTCTGCCCGTCCTGCGCACCGATCTGCACTGTCATATGTTCTGCGTCAAGTGCAAAAAAGCGAGCGATGCGTCGCATCCGTACAAACCGCATCCGGATGAAGAGATCGCCGAGCAGTCAGGCAATAAGATTATTCGGCATCGTCTGATTTTTTGAGAGAGTGTGTCCGGAATGCCAAGGCTTAGTGCCCCGTCCTCTTCCGGAGTCGGTATTCGTTCGTTATTCGGTTCGACCGGCACCTCAGATACCGACGCCTGCCTTTGCCGAAACGAAAAAAGCCAAACAGGAGAACGTGATTATATAGACAATGCGGCTGTATTTTCCGCATTGTCCAAAGTGAAGGACGGCTTAAAATGTCATGGAAAAAGAAGACTCGTTGCTTGTGGCTCTTGGATAAGCTGAAAAGGGAAAACACTCTTACCATTGAAGAATATGAATGCTTGACCTCGGTTAAAGCACTCGAATTGGTTTACTACGCTGCCGAGCACGCCGCGGAAGCCCGAAAAAAAGTATACGGAAACGAGGTATACATCGAAGGCTTGATTGAAACAGGCAGCAGTTGTCTCGGCGACAGTTGTTACTGCGACATACGTCGTTCCAATAAAAACCGCGAAAGATATGGGCTTACAAAAGAACAGATACTCAGCTGTTGCGATGACGGATATAAATGGGGGATTCGCACCTTTGTTCTTCAGAGTGACGATGGGATGTTTTCGGCAGATGAGGCTTGCGATATCGTATCGGATATTCGTCGGAGCTTTCCCGATTGTGCCGTAACGCTCTCCCTCGGAGAATATATCCGCAGTGAATATGAACAAATGTATTATGCAGGAGCAAGCCGGTATTCCTTGCATCATATGACCGCGGATAAAGAACATTTTGAAAGGCTGCATCCGAGGGGGATGTCCTTTGACAGCCGAATGTGCTGCCTTAGAGAGTTGAAGGATATCGGCTTTCGGATCGGCTGCGGCTTTGTGGTGGGAAGTCCGTATCAGACGCCGCATATGCTTGCAAAGGAACTGAAGTTTATTGAAGAGCTTCAGCCGGATATGTGCGATATCATACCGTTTGTTCCGCATAAGGATACGGTGTTTTCCTCATTCCCTTCGGGGTCCCTGCTGCAGACAGCGTATTTGCTTTCTTTGGTTCGGCTGATAAAACCGAACCTTCTGCTGCCGTCCGCTGCGATCATCGACAGTATTGCCGAGGACGTAAGAGAACGCAGTATTAAGGCAGGAGCCAATGCGGTAACGGTGGATCTTTCTCCAATGCCGGTGTGCGATAAATACAGCCTGCATGACTGCAAAACAGACGGAGGAGAAATAAAACAGGAGCTTGAACAACTGAGGACTTTAATAGAACGCTTAGGATACAGAGCCGTGTTTGACGGAGGAGAAGTCAAACGGTAATCCGAAGCTCCCGTTTGACTGAAGCAATATGTAAATCCATAACTGCCGGGGTTATCGGATGGTTTTCTCGAAGAACATCCGAATGCATGGAAATTCAATTGTTCCTAACTGCGAGAGATTGCAGAAAAACTAAAGGAGGAAACTGATATGATGGCGACTTACGAACACTGTGAACACTGTGGAAGAGTCATACCGGAGGGCGATGTTTACTGTGGTTTTTGCCGTGGTATTGCGGAACCGGATATTTTTGATCCTGATATGATCCATGATCCGGAAACAGATCCGCTGCCGCATCATGAATTTCCGGAAATCGACCAACGACCGTTTTCTTTGAAAAAGGGCAAGGACACCGGACGCTAATAGGTAAGCAGAACGAAAACGGGAGCCGACTGTGTGAAGCTGTCGGCACCCTGACTGAAAATCGTTTTATAACGGAGGGACAAAAACATGAAAAAACGGAAAAAGATTATTCTTGCAGTATCGGCTATTGTTACGATTGCTGCCGTAGCCGCTGCTGTTTATATGTTTATCAAGTCAATGCAGGGCCAAGACGATTATATATAGTCAGAGAGTCCGACAACTGAAAAACGCGAACGGAGGATTTTATGAAACTGACGTTTCTCGGTGCAGCGCACGAGGTTACGGGTTCTTGCACTTTGCTCGAAGCCTGCGGAAAAAAGATTTTGATAGACTGCGGCATGGAGCAGGGCCCGGATATTTATGAAAACCGTGAACTTCCCGTGCCGCCCGCCGCCATTGACTTTGTATTTCTCACACATGCCCACATCGATCATTCCGGAAAGCTTCCACTGTTGATCAAAAACGGCTTTTGCGGGAATGTATATGCAACGGCGGCAACGCACGACCTATGCGCCATTATGCTTGCTGATACTGCACACATTCAGGAAGCGGAAGCGGTCTGGAAGAACCGCCGGGCACAGCGCTCCGGCGGGGAGGGATACACACCGATGTATACCCTTAACGATGTTAAAAAACTTATGCCGCAGTTTCGGGTGACCGATTACAAAAGGGCAGTGAACCCGTGCGACGGCATTTCCGCCGTATTTTATGATGCCGGTCACCTGCTTGGCTCATCAAGCATTAAGATTTCGGTGACCGAAAACGGAGAAACGCATCATCTCGTGTTTTCCGGTGATGTCGGAACGCCGAGCCGACCGCTTCTGCGCCCGCCGAATGTGCCGGATGAAGCGGACATACTGGTTATTGAGTCTACCTACGGTGACAGTCTGCGCCCGCCGCAGCCGGAGGATCTGGAGCAACGGCTTGCCGAGATAATCGATCGAACGATTACCGGCGGAGGAAATGTGGTTATTCCGTCCTTTGCAGTCGGACGAACACAGGAGCTTCTATATATGCTTCGGCGCATCAAGGAGCAACAGCTTGCTCTTACCGACTTTCCGGTATATCTTGACAGTCCGCTTGCGATCGAGGCAACCGATATTTATAAAGAAACACTTCGCGGTTACTTTGATGAGGAAACGAACGAACTTCTTGACAGGGGTATAAATCCTGTCGGGTTTGACGGCTTGCATCTTACGGTAACAAGTGACGATTCTAAAACGATCAATGCGGATCCTACGCCTAAGGTCATCATCTCCGCCTCGGGTATGTGTGAGGCGGGGCGTATCCGTCACCACTTAAAGCATAATTTATGGAGACCGGAGTGTACGGTCCTCTTTGTGGGTTATCAGGTGGAGGGTACTCTCGGCAGGCGGCTTTTGGACGGTGCGCGGTATGTGAATCTGTTCGGAGAGGATGTCAGGGTTTCGGCACATATCGAAAATCTTGAGGGAATATCGGCGCATGCCGACATGCTCCAGCTGGTGGATTGGATATCCGCAATAAAAAAACAGCCGGTAAGGGTCTATGTAAATCACGGCTCGGACGGCGTTTGCGACAGCTTTGCAAAAACCGTTACCGAACGGCTTGGGATCGAGGCAACAGCTCCGTACAGCGGGGACGCTTTTGACCCGGTCAACGGTGCTCAGCTTACCGTCGGAAGCCGAAAAAAGGTGTCGAGCGGCGCTCACAAAAGGAAGGGGCGCTCCTCTGCCGTATGGAATAAGCTGTACACAGCCGGTATGCGTCTTATGGGGATCATTGAGCGCAGCAGGGACTGCAAGAGCAAGGATCTAACGGTTCTTACAAACCGCATCAACGCTCTTTGCGATAAGCAGGAAAAGGAAATCAAAAAATGACAGCACACGGTGGAATATCTGCTTGAATAAATCTATGAAGGGCAGGAAAAACTATGAAGTACATCTGTAATATTTGCGGTTTCGTGTATGACGAGGATATTGGCTGTCCCGAGGAGGAAATAGCGCCGGGCACAGCGTGGGAGAATATTCCCGACGATTTTGTCTGTCCTCTCTGCGGAGTCGGCAAAGACGAATTTGACATGGAAACCGAGTGATGGAGGAAACGTGTATGATAGCCAAGGATATTCACTACATTGGGGTAAACGATCATAGAATCGATCTTTTTGAAAGTCAGTATACGGTGCCGAACGGGGTGAGCTATAATTCCTATGTTATCACAGACGAAAAGATTGCCGTGATGGATACCGTAGATGCAGCCTTTACGCACGAGTGGCTTGATAATCTGGAAACGGTTCTCAAAGGCAGGAGGCCTGATTATCTGGTGATCCAGCATATGGAGCCTGATCATTCGGCAAGCATAGCTGTTTTTAAGAAAAACTATCCCGATACCGCCATTGTGGCGACATCAAAGGCATTTGCCATGATGCGTCAGTTTTTCGGAAAGGATTTCACAGAAAACCGCACAGTCGTCTCTGACGGAGACACGCTGCCGCTGGGAGCACACATCCTGCATTTTGTCGCGGCTCCGATGGTACATTGGCCGGAGGTCATCGTAAGCTATGAGGAGACGGAAAAAATTCTTTTCTCCGCAGACGCATTCGGCAAGTTCGGTGCGCTTGATGTAAAAGAAGATTGGGCGGACGAGGCAAGGCGGTACTATATCGGTATCGTCGGCAAGTACGGCAGGCAGGTACAGGCGCTTTTGAAAAAGGCGGCGGCTCTTGATATGCGTATTATCTGTCCTCTGCACGGCCCCGTACTGAATGAGAATCTTGGTTATTATCTTAATCTGTACAACACATGGTCGTCTTATGCTGTCGAAGCCGACGGTATTGTTGTTGCATACACCTCGGTTTACGGAAACACCAAAAGAGCGGTTGAACGGCTTATCTCCGGACTGCGTGCGAACGGCTGTCCGAATATTGCGGTATATGACCTTGCACGCTGCGATATGTCCGCCGCCGTTGCCGATGCCTTCCGCTACGGCAAGCTGGTCCTTGCAACCACTACCTACAATGCCGATATATTTCCGCCGATGCGTCATTTTATTGAGGCACTGACCGAGCGGAATTATCAGAAGCGCACGGTTGCTCTGATCGAGAACGGCTCGTGGGCGCCGCTTGCAGCAAAGGTTATGCGCGGAATGCTTGAAAATTCCGCGGACATTACCTTTGCGTCAAATACGGTGAAGCTGCTTTCCGCACCTGATGCAGACAGCAACAGGCAGCTTGACGCTCTCGCAGAGGAGCTTTGCCGTGAGTATCTGGCAAGGCAGGATGAAACCGCGAACAAAAACGATCTGTCGGCGCTTTTCAATCTCGGCTACGGGTTGTATGTTGTTACCTCTAACGACGGTAAAAAGGACAACGGTCTTATTGTCAACACAGTGTCACAGGTCACAAATATGCCCAACCGTATCGCCGTGACAATCAACAAAGAAAACTACTCTCATCACATCATAAAACAGACAGGCATTATGAATGTTAACTGTTTGAGCACCGACGCGCCGTTTTCTGTATTTGAAACATTCGGCTTCCAAAGCGGCAGAACGGTGGATAAATTTGCATCCTGCGAACCTTTTCGCAGCGATAACGGATTGGTCTTTCTGCCAAAATATATAAATTCATTTATGTCGCTGAAGGTCATGCAATATGTTGACTTTGATACCCACGGCATGTTTATCTGCGAGATCACCGAGGCGCGCGTCATCTCGGACAGAGAGACAATGACTTATACCTATTATCAGAAGCATGTCAAGCCCAAGCCTCAAACCGAGGGCAGGAAAGGGTATGTCTGCAAGGTGTGCGGATATGTATATGAGGGAGAAGAGCTGCCGGAGGATTTCATATGTCCGCTGTGCAAGCACACAGCTGCGGATTTTGAGCCGATCGGTTGATCGAGAGCCTTTCGGGGGGCTGATAAACTGCCGACATCGTTTCGACGTTATTATGTAGGCGGCAGGATGATTATTCTTTGAACCCGGGATTGTCTTTCGGGGGTATTTTTTCAATTTCTAACGGTAAAACTACTTGACTTCCGCTTCTAAAAATAGTACAATTTTTCGGCTTTCTGTATGGTTTTTCTGCAATTAAATTATACTACGAAAGCAGTAACCGGGCAACCTTTTTCGGGTTACCCGGTTGTTTTTCTCTTATTTGCTGGATCGTCTTAATGCAACTGCTCCTTTTTCTTTCTCGTACATTTGATGCATCTGCGGCTGAACACGCATACTGTGAATAGCCTGTGCCATTATGCAACATTAATTCGCATAAAATGACAATAAGCCTTTACAAATCACATTTTATATGTTAATATGTAACTATAAATGCGATGTTACCCTTGCCTGCTTGTTCTATATGCACATGAGCTGAAGCCGGTGGCGGAAACGACACGATGTTATTGCAGGGGATTCAGAAGAATGCTATATCCGCATATTGCATGTCGCATGCCGCCGAAATGTAGAAAATCATTCCCCGAGAAGATTATTTTTCTATTTTTGCAAACCAAACGGCTTTCTCTTCGACCATTTGTATAGAAGAGCGCAGATATAACGGCGCGGCTGATATAGCGCGATATGCTTCATGCGGGAGATCGGTATGAATACGAAAAGTAAAATACACGCTCTGCGCATAAGCGGCGGAATAACGCAGATGCAGCCGGCGGAGGGGGTGAGCATGTGGAGAGCGCTGAGCTTGAAGCGAGGATAGCGGAGGTATCGAAAACGATATATTCGTATTGCCGAGCCAAAACTTCGACTCGCGAGGAGGCAGAGGACCTGTCGCAGGATATCCTGCTGAATCTGATAAGATCGGTCGGCAGTCTGCGAGACGAGAGAGCCTTTTATGCCTTTATGTGGGGCGTTGCGGGAAATGTATACAAGCAGTGGTGCGGAAAAAAACAGAGGCATAGCTGCTGCGAGCTGACCGAGGAAATTCTCTCTGCGCTGCCGTCGGAGCAGCCGCCCGAGCTGCTGCTTTCGGGAGAAAGTGACGATATATATCTTCTCCGCCGCGAGCTGACCCTTTTATCCGAGCGCTATCGGAGGGCGATCGTCCTGTACTATATCGAGGGGCGCTCCTGCGCCGAAATTTCCGAGCTGCTCGCCGTGTCCGAGAGTACTGTAAAATATCTGCTCTTCAAATCAAGAAAGGTATTGAAAGAGGGAATGAGTATGCAAAGAGATCTCGGCAGACTGAGCTACGATCCGAAAACACTGATCCCGCTGTACAGCGGAGAAGGACCAAACCGCTTCGCGGACTTTATGCAGAGCAGGATAAGGCAGAATATTCTCAGCGCCTGCTACAACGACAGTCTGACGGCACAGCAGATCAGTCTCGAGACCGGCATACCGCTGCCGTATCTTGACGATGAGATCGCACAGATGGAGAGCCGGGGGATGCTCGTCCGCGACGGCAGACATTATAAGGCGAATGTCATTGTGATAACCGCCGAGTGTCAGGATGAGATCGACCGTGCCGCAGTCGGATATCATGAGCAGATAGCGGATATGGTCGAGCGCTTTTTGAGCGAAAAGATCGACGATTTCATAAGCATCGGCTTCGTTGGCAGCGATTTTTCGGAGAACACCCTGCGCTGGCAGCTCGCCGCCGTTCTTTTCAGAGCGATAGCATTTGCGGATCCGAGCGGAGGAGATGCTCCGACGCCTCCCCGGACCGCGTGGGGCGAGTCCGCATACCTGTGGTGCATCGAAAAGCCGCTCGATGCCGATAAGTATATTTTTTCTTACAGCAGCGTCCGCAGCCGTCACGGCGATGAGCTATATTTCTTCGATTATAAGCGGGGCGGAAAGGGCGATCACCGCGATTTTTACGGAAACGAGCGATATGTAAGTATCTTCTGCGACATCTGCAGCGGCAGAAACGCACAGCTCGGCGAATATGATCTCGAGGCTGTCGCCGAAATGATAAGAAAGGGCTATGCGGTCAAGGACGGGGACGGCTTTGCCGCGACGGTTCCGGTCTATACCCATGAACAGTATGCGCGCGTGTCGGCGCTTGCGGCGGGCTTCGTTTGTGACGGGCTGCAGCAGATAATTCGGGATATGAACAGCTCCGCCGAGCGCATTCTCGGCGCATATACGCCGAGACATCTGCAGGGACAGGTCGCGGGGATCGCCGCTATGGATAAGTTCGTCAATGCCGTGTGCATGCCCGCATCCATACTGATAGATCGGCGCGTGCTGAGCACCGCATGGCATCCGCTCGAAATGCCGACGACCTACATGGTATCGGACGGATAAAAACGCCGCAGCGCACTGCGGAGCGCTTTTGATCCTTTCAATTAACAAAAGAAACCTCAAAGAGGATACCAATGAAAAAATATACAGTGATATCCAACATTTCCTATGCGCTGAAAAATATCTGGCGGTGGGACAAAAAGTTCTATCTCTTCTTTATTCCTGCCATTCCCATGGCGGTGCTCATGCCGCTTGCCGCCTCATATTTTCCCAAGGTGCTTATAGATTCGATCGAGTCGGGCAAGAGTATAAGAAATATTATTTTCATTATCTGCGCCTATTTCGGCATGCTGCTGATAATCAATCTGCTCGATCGCCTCTGTGACAGCAGGCTGTGCATGCGTCAGTATGAGATTTCGCTGCTCTATCAGCACGCTCTGGCTGAGAAATATATGCGCACCGACTACGCGAATACCGACGACCCGGAGATGATAATGAAGTTTCAGCACGCGTATAACGACGCCTGCTCCGGGCAGTGCTCGCCGGAATTTATATGGATGTCGCTGTTCAATTTTTTCATCAGCGCGCTCGGAATATTCACATACGGCTCGGTCATAGCGAGCGTCTCCCCGCTCGTACTGGGGCTGCTGTTTTTGTCCGCGTTCTGTACATATCTCGTCAGCCGTTGGCAGCGGAATTATATCGAGCGGAACAAGGACAAGTGGGTAAATACCGACCGTAAGATACAGTATCTGCAGAGCTTTTCCGAAAAATTCGACCACGCGAAGGACATCCGTATATACGGCATGCTCGGGTGGCTGATAGCTATGCTCAGACGCTTTCAGAGCGAGCGCTTTGAATGGACGAAGAAGATCAGTGCGCGCGGACTGGCGGGCAGCTGTATCAACGCGCTTCTGACGCTGATACGCGACGGCGCGGCATATGCCGTGCTGATAGCTATGGTGCTTCGCGGAGAGATCGGCGCGGGAGATTTCGTATTTTACTTCGGCGCGATAACCGGATTCTCCGCATGGCTCAGCGGCATCGGCGATAAGGTGAACGATATCACCGGCAAGAGCATCAGGATAGGCTATTACCGCGAGTATTTTGATATCGAGGAGAAATACAATCACGGTAAGGGTTGCGCTCTGCCGGCAGCGGAGGAGATACCGGTCGATATCGAGCTTGATAATGTTTCATTCCGATATCCGTCGGAGGACGGAGAAAAATACGCCGTTCGGAATGTCAGCCTGAAGATAGCACGCGGCGAGAAGCTCGCCATAGTCGGCGCAAACGGCGCGGGCAAGACGACACTTGTCAAGCTGCTGTGCGGGCTTTATTACCCATCCGAGGGCGAGGTGCGGCTGAACGGTCACGCCGTCTCGGATTATAATATCGAGGATTACTACTCGCTGTTTTCCGCCGTTTTTCAGGATATCTATCTGCTGCCGGTCACTATTGCGGAATTCGTTTCCTCCTCGGATGCGGATATTGATGTCGAAAAGGTGAAGGAGTCTATCCGACGGGCAGGACTTGAGGAAAAGATAAATTCGCTGCCGAAGGGCATTGATTCAAGGCTTATGAAGGGCGTTTTCGACGACTCGATAGACATGTCCGGCGGTGAGAGGCAGAAGCTGATGCTTGCCCGTGCGCTCTATAAGGATGCTCCGGTCATCGTTCTCGACGAGCCTACCGCCGCGCTTGACCCGATAGCGGAGAATGCGCTCTACATGGAATATAACGAGCTGACCGCCGACAAGACCTCTGTCTATATCTCGCATCGCCTTGCCTCCACCCGCTTCTGCGATAGGATAGTTTACTTCGAAAACGGCAGGATAGCGGAATGCGGCACGCACGACGAGCTGATGAAGTTCGGCGGAAAGTACGCGCATATCTTCGAGGTGCAGAGTCATTATTATAAGGAGGATGTAAGCGATGCGTAAGAACGATCCTAATCTCCGTGCCGTGCGGCTGTTCCGCTCGTTCTGCCCCTCCTATTTTCCGATGATCGTCGTACGGTCGGTTTTCGGGAGGCTGTCGCCGTATTTCAATCTTTATCTCTCTGCCGCAATCGTCAACGAGATAGCCGGCGCGAGAGACGAAAATAAGCTGATCACGCTTGTGCTCATCACGGTGCTCGGTAATTTTCTTATCGCGGTGCTCGGCGCCGTAATCGGGCGCATCTCCGGGCACAAGGACACTGTTTTTTCGCAGCGGGAGGCGGAATATTACAACCGAAAAACGCTGACCCTCGATTACGAGAATCTCGAGAGCACCGAGGTGCGGCAGCTCCGCCGCAAGATAGTCGAGTCGTCGAGGATAAATTACCACGGAAAGCAGCTGCTCCTGATGTCTGTATCCTCACTTATCGACAATACGGTCAACGTGTGCTTCGACCTCTTTCTCGGCATCGAGATGTTTGTGGTGGTATTTAGATCTGGGCACGATCTGTATAATATTCTGTTTATAGGGCTGCTCGCCGCGCTGGTTGCCTTTAATGTTTGGTATACATTTGAGAGCAAAAAGATGATAGGCACGATGTCGCAGAATATCTCGCAGACCATGATAGACGAAAATCGCATAGACGAGGCTATCGACTGCTACAACATGGGCAAGGATGTTCGGCTGTACCGTCAGGATAAGCTGGTTATGAAGATCAAACGCTATGCCCTCGATATTCATAAGAAGGCTTTCCGCCTCATGGGCAAAAAGCGCTATACGACAAATATCCCGCTTACGGTGTCGAATATTCTGCTGCAGGCGGTCATATATATCTTCGTCTGTGTGTACGCGCGGCTCGGTGTATTCGGCATCGGCAGTATTATTAAATATGTCGGCTTTGTCGGCATTATAATAAGCTGCATTACGAGCTATTTCAATGTGTTTTCGGATATACGGTACAATACGCCGTTTGTCGAGGATTATCTTGCCTATTTCGATATCCCGCAGAAAATGTACGAGGGTACGGAGCATGTCGAGCGACGCAGCGACAACGGTTACTGCGTGGAGTTTCGCAATGTTTCCTTTAAATATCCCGGCTCGGAGGACTATGCGCTCAGGCATGTAAATATGCGCTTTACGGTCGGCGAGCGCCTCGCGGTCGTCGGTATGAACGGCAGCGGAAAGACGACGTTTATCAAGTTGATGTGCCGTCTGTACGACCCTACCGAGGGTGAGATACTGTTAAACGGCGTGGATATCCGGAGCTATAACTACGACGAGTATCTGGCGCTGTTCTCGGTGGTCTTTCAGGATTATAAGCTCTTCTCGTTCTCGCTTGCCGAAAATGTCGCTGCGCGTGCGGACTATGACGCGGAGCGGGTAACCGAGGCTCTTCGGCAGTCCGGCTTCGATGAGCGTCTCGAGAGCATGCCGTACGGCATAAACACCGCGCTGTACAAGGATTTTGACAAGAACGGTGTGGAGGTTTCTGGCGGCGAGGCACAGAAGATAGCGCTCGCACGCGCACTGTATAAGGATGCGCCGTTCGTTATCCTCGACGAGCCGACCGCGGCGCTTGATCCCCTTGCGGAATATGAGATATACTCGCGGTTCAGTGAGATAGTGGGGGATAAGGCGGTCGTGTATATCAGCCATAGACTATCCTCCTGCCGCTTCTGCGATAGGATAGCGGTGTTCGATAAGGGGCAGATAGTCCAGTGCGGCACTTACAGCGAGCTGCTCGCCGATGACTGCGGGATGTACAGTAAGCTGTGGAATGCGCAGGCACAGTATTATCAGGAGTAATTTGGCCGAAACAAAATCGCCGTCCCGCGGGTGGCGGTTTAGATTTAAAAGGCGCGCGGTGTGATTTTACGTGTATTTTTATGTATAATTGACGCTTGTATGTCGAAGTCGTTTTGAAAAGTTGATAGTACCGCGAAAAAGTCGCTCAGAAAAGTTGATGGTGCCCGCGGAAAGTCGTCCTGAAAAATTGACGGTGCCCGCGGAAAGTCGCTTTGAAAAGTTGACGGTATCCCGAAATAGTCGTTTGAAAAAGCAGAAAACAAAGGAAGTGGAAAAAATGGCGGTTGAAAAAAGCGTATTTATTAACAACGATCAAATCAATTCTTTTTTATCGCAAAATTATGGTTTTGAAAATAATGAAATATTTAGGATTAACGAAGGAAGTGCAAATTGCTATAAAATCATAAATAAACACGGTGAATTTTTTTTGAAGGAATTTCAAAAAAAATTCGATAGACAAACGCTTAAACGTGAAATTGAAATATGTAAAATTGTTCAAGATATCGGAGTGCCGACCTCAGAGTTCGTTGCTGCTAAAAACGATGATTATATATTAGAACATAAAGGTCATTGTTTTCACCTCCAAAAATATATTAATGGATACATGTTTGAAAGAAATAATTTTAATGATCCGTTGTTGTTTGAAAGTGCGGAAATTTTAGGAAAAATTCATTTAGGACTATCGGGTGTGGATTTTTTGCCAAATGGTTTTCCGGAAGAATGGTTTGAGGGTTGGTCGAAAGAAAAATCTATAAAGAAACATGAGCTTATCATTGAAAATATAATAAACTCGCAGAGAGATAGGACAGAAAAAATAAAAATTTTAGAAGCATGTGAAACGAAAATTCGCTTGCTTAAAAAATACAATGATGATCATTTGAAATACAGCAAATTAAAAAGAGTAAATAGCCATGGAGATTACAATAATTTACAAATTTTATGTGATCAATCAAAGGAGAAAATTATAGCAATAATTGATTTTTCCAGTGCCGGCTATTTGCAGGCTGTTTGGGAAATTACAAGATCATATTCTTATAGTGCAAAAGAGTGTATTGATGGATCAAATATTAATTTTCAAAAGTTCAAAAAATTTATTGATAAATATCTGAATAATAGCATATTAGATTTATTTGATGTTGCGAATATGGCCGGATTTTATTACTACAATTTATTGAGAAGTACGTATGGTTTAACCTCGGAAAATAAGAAATTGGTTGAATTCGCGTTTTGGAGAACAAAATTATGCGAGTATTTAAGTACAAATTATCAAGACATTGATTCATTTTTAGAGAGTGTGTATAAAGGTGTTTTGTAAATAATATTTGATGAAGTTTATGCGTTTTGAATACTCAATTGTAAGTATTGGGACTGAAATTTCGGGAAATAAGGGTTATATGTGAGTATCACAAATTGATGAAACGGGATATAGGTGGAGGAGCGTTAGATGTTACTACATATTATGAATTAAAAAGGTTAGGTGCAAAAAATGTTTTTTTGATGACACGGCGCGATAATCTGCGATGCGTTCGATGAAGAAAGCAAAAGAACATGCCGAGGCGTATGACGCTATCGACGGAGAATATGTATTTACCTCGCCGCTTTTTGACCGACTCAGAATGAACCGCGCCGATTGGCGTATGACGAATACCGAAACGCTGACATCCGTATTTGCAACGGCGCTCGAGCGCTCGGATTTTGCCCCGTTGACCGCGCATCCCGATTTTGACGCGCTGCGGTAATGAGAGGAAAGCACTGTTTTAAAGCGCTTTGTACTTTAAGCTCATGATTCATGCCCGTGTGTTTTTGCACGTTTCAATTCGGTTTAATGTAACGGCACGAACGAAAGCCTAAACAACCTACGGTTGAAGGAATTCGCTCTGTGCTCGCCGAACAATCGCTTTACTTTACAGTTTGCCTATGTTATAATCATTTTGAGGAAGAAAGGAGCGTGACCGTGATGTCAGTCGGTGAGAACATTGCGTATTTCAGAAAAAAGCTCGGGTTGACGCAGGAGATGCTGTCGAGCGTATCGGTGTTACGGCGCAAGCCGTTTCAAAGTGGGAGAACGGTGTAACAAATCCCGATATTTCGCTTCTGCCGCAGATATCGGAGGCGCTCGGTATCGGTATCGGAGACCTTTTCGACGGCTCGCGCGAAAGACGGGCGGTCGGTTTCGGGCAGCTGCCCGATGCTGCGTACGATGCGGTTTTGTCGGTGTTCAGGCGGGCGCGATGCGATTTTTACGGTATTGACGCTGTGGTGACCGACGCACGGATACGGGAGGTCAGGGAGAATATTTCGGCGCGCGGGCTGCGTGCCGTCTCGGTGAACGAATCGGAAACGGGGCACGGTGCGGTCTATCTGTCGGATGCGTTTTCGTATGTCGACCGCGGGTACGGCGGCTGCGATTCGGCGCTGCTGCTTGACATGCGCGGCGCGGGAAATCTGCTTTCGGCGCAGCGGCGGGCGCTTTGTCGCTATTATGCCGCGGCAGAAAAAACAAAAAGCGTGGATGTAAGAAAGCCCATTTCTTACATCCACGCTTTTTTATTGCGGTAAAACTGCCATCGCGCTGCGAATCACTTGCAGTTAGGACAGTTGCCGGACTCATCGAGCGGAGAGCCGCAGTTTACGCAGAAGCGCGGCTTCTGCTCATCGGTCGGGGCCGCGGGTGTCGTCGTAACCGGTGTTGCCACAGGCGCTGCGGCGGGAGCTGCGGCTGCGTTGTTCTGAGCCTGAGCCTCCCTGTGCTGCTTGAAGGATTCGCGCATTTCGCTCATATCGGGTGCGGCAAATACATTTTCGATATTGCCGTTGCCGTTCTGATCCTTCAGCTTCTTGTTTATCATAATTACGTTCTTTACGAGAATGACCATCATCATGAGCAGCTCGTATATGAGACGCAGAACGATAGGCGAGATTATCATAATCGCCAGACCGGCGCCGCCGAGCCATGTACCGTACGATGTCTGGAACAGCATAAAGAAGCCCTGGAGAATAAAGTAAGCGGTGAGGAAGATGTACAGCGCCTGCAGCAGCTTTTCTACTACAAGATACTTGAAGTTGCAGGTGTCATGCAGAAACTTACCGAATGCGTTCAGCTTTTCGCGCTTCTTTTCGGGTACGATGAAAATAAATGCGAGCACGGTCGCGGCGATAGCAAGTATAACCGCTGCTACCATGAAGCCGATAGACTGACCGATTCTTGCGTTGAGAATACTCATGAGATTACCTCCGGTGTAATGTTGTACACCATATTCTATCGTATCGTCGTTACGTTGTCAAGCATATTCGGAGGAAAATATGAGATTTTTTCGGTAAAGTATTTTGGGGCGCAATATCCTTCCGGGAGTCGGTCGCAGGGCGCCTGCCGCATTGCTTTTTTTGCGAAAAATGCCGCGCTTACAAGCTCCGCCGCGTGCAGGAAAACTTGTGCTGCATTACATCTGCGGGGCGTGATATGCATATCGTGCCGCTCTTCATTCGATGGGCGCTATGTATTTGGCGCATGCTGCTTGATTGAAAAACATTTTTTTCAAAAAAATTGCTTATTTTTGCAAACCAAATGCACCTTTTTCCGACCATATATACAGAAACAGAACGGCAGCTGCGGCGGCGCTGCCGAATTACAGTACAATACATACGGGAGGTCGGCATGAATATAGGAGGAAAGATACAGGCTCTGCGCAAGAGCCGCGGAATAACGCAGATGCAGCTGGCGGCAGGACTCGGTGTGTCGTTTCAGGCGGTGAGCAAATGGGAGTGCGGCAGGTCGCTGCCGGATATCGGCCTGCTGCCGGTAATAGCGGAGTGTTTCTCGGTTTCGCTGGACGAGCTGTTTGATTATCGTCCGGAGCCCCCCTGTCCGGACGAGGGTGATAATCGCTGTGTAGGATGACATACGATTGATGTTAGCGAAAGATATGCAGGAGGCGATGATCGAAGCAGAAATAAAGCTGATGCTTTTTTTATGCGGGAGAGTTGTTTTATTATCGGAATAAAGATATATGTAATGAAAAAAAGACCGCACAGGTCGTCGATGTGCAGTTTCGACGACCCTGTTGCGGTGTCCCGAGAGCGGCGGAGCGTGCTCCGTCGGTGTCGTTATGATTGCCTGCGTTGCTCGGAAGAGGAGAAGTGACCGAAGCGCGGCGGCTTTTTTTGCTTTGTATTATCAGAAGATGTGTTCAAACACCGCGCAACGGCGCGGCATATGTTTATTGCTCAAGGGAATCCTCACCCTGAGCAGTCACTGTCGTCTTGCGACGCGAAAGATGAATGACAAAGCCTATAACGAGCCCGACGAGAGCAGGAAGCATCCAGCCGAGATTCATATCAAATAGAGGTAGGTAACGATTGGCAAGAGCAATGGGCGCGTCGAGACGGAGCGCGGTTCTGACCGAGCTCGGCAGCGCTTTCATGCAGTCGAAAATCGCGGCTGCCCATGTGAATGCCATTACCGATATATATACTGCCTTATCGTGATCAAACGATCTGCCGATAAAGGCAAGAATGATGAGCACGATCGCAGGAGGATAGATAAGCATGAGCATCGGAATCGAATAATCGATAATAGCGCTCAGACCGACATTTGAGATAGCGAACGAGAAAAGGGTGAATGTGATCGCCCAGAGCTTATAGGGGATCTTGCCGTTTGTCATTTTGACGAAGGTTTCTGAGCACGAGGTGACAAGTCCTATCGAGGTCTTGAGGCAGGCAAAGGTAATCGTCACCGCGAGTATTATTTTTCCCGTGCCGCCGAGATAGTACGAGGATATTTCGGTCAGAGCAATGCCGCCGTTTTCGGACAGCTCAAAAAGACCTCTCGACTGTGCACCCATCAGAACGGTAAGCACGTATATCAGCGCCATCAAAAGCCCGGTGAAAACACCGGAGCCGAGTACATCGCGGGCAACGGTATTGTCCTCGGTCACGCCCATGCGGCGTATAACGTCGATAACAACGATGCCGAATGCAAGACCCGCGATAGCGTCCATCGTTCCGTAGCCTTCGATAAAGGAGGCGAAGAACGCCTTTCCCGAGCCGATATATGCCTCGGTAGGCTCGATTTCGGAGGCCGCTGCTCCCGGATTTATGAGCGCCGTTATGACGAGTACGGCGAGAAAGATGAGAAATATCGGGTTGATTATCTTTCCTATCCACAGCGTTATCTTACCGGGACGGAGAGAGAAGAAGAGCACGAGGGCGAAGAAAACGGCAGAGAAGATGAGCAGCGCGAGCCACTCTCTCGATCCATCGCCGAGCATCGGGATAACGCCTGTCGTGAACGAAACGGTTGCACATCTCGGGATGGCGAAGAGCGGACCTATCGTCAGATACAGTATGGTGGTAAAGAAAACGCCGTATCCTCTGCCGACCTTGCCGGCAAGCGTCTGCAAGCCGTCCGAATGTGTTACACCGATAGCGGCGACTCCGAGGATCGGAATGCCGACGGCGGTTATGACGAAGCCTATCATTGCGGGAATAACATTGCTGCCCGCCATCTGACCGAGGTGGACGGGGAATATGAGATTTCCTGCGCCGAAGAACATGCCGAACAGCGTTCCGGCGACGAGAAGCTTCTGCTTCAGAGTCAATTTTTTATTTTCCATTAAAAAATATCAGCTCCTTTGTGCAACTATTCTACCATAGGGCTTGCAAAATGTGAAACGCTCTATTATAATAGTTATATGACAATTTGTCATACCTATGTTATACTCGAATCGACATCATAGCCCGCAATGCCCGTCGTTGCCGGTGAAAATATGAAAGGGAGGGCGGCTCACCGTTTAATTCGGCACAGCCGGGAGAAAAAATGGATAGTAAAAAGCTCGAAATACTCATGACCGCAGTCGACCTCGGCAGCTTTTCCAAGGCATCCGAGGTGGTCGGCTATACTCAGTCCGGGCTGACGCATCTTGTCGACAGCCTCGAGCGCGATATCGGTCTGACGCTCGTCAACCGCGACCACAGCGGTATTTCGCTGACCGAGGATGGTGAGGCGCTCATGCCCGCTATGCGCGAGTTTCTGCGTGCGAATGCCAATCTTGAAAATCGCATTGCCGCGATAACCGAGCGGCGCACGGAGACTATCCGCATTGCCGCATATGCGAGCATCGCGATGCACTGGATGCCGGAGATACTCTATCGCTTTCGCCGCCTATGTCCGGAGGTCAATGTCGATCTGCGGATGGTCGACCACGCGCTCGAGCCGTTTGAGCTGCTTGAAGCGGGGCGAACCGACGTGATCTTTGCAGGACGGCAGGAGGGGCAGAGCGATGCGTGCAATTGGACCCCGCTGTATGAAGATGCTATGTACGCCGTGCTTCCCGAGAGCTATCCGACCGGCGATCGGAAGAGCTTTTCAATATCGGAGTTCGACGGCAAGGATTTTCTTATGCCTTACGGACGGTTTGATATTGAGGTCGGTGCAGCGTTTCGCGCAAATGGGGTCAAGCCGAATATTCGACCGTCGCATGTCGACGATGAGACGGTTATCCGCATGGTCGGAAAGGGACTCGGTATCACTATGATGACCGAGATGATGCTTCGCGGACGCACAGACGGGGTAAAGATCCTGCCGCTTGAGCCGCGTATCGTCCGCGAGCTCGGAATGGGGATGCACCTGCGTGAGAATATGCCGCGCGGCGTGCCCCGACTGCGCGATTGCGTGCTCGACTTCAGCCGCGAACGCGCACGGGCACGGAGGGAGCACGCGGAGAACGTGTAAACGCTCGGAGGATGCGCTCGGAGGACGCGCTCTGAGGATGCGCTCTGAGGATGCGCTCAGGGAGGACTTTCGAGAAAGTCCTCCCCGAACCCCTCTCAAAGCTTTAAATCTGAGTGAGGGCATGGGACGTCTTATTTTTCGAGATGATTCCACCGGCGGAGAACGTACGGAATTGATAGGCGGACAGAAGTGCGCGAACTGCCGACAACGGAAAAACGGCGCTTTTTATGTTACTGCGGTATGGGAAGTGCATACTTTAAGTCAGATAGAATTGAGCCTTTTATCTCAATTACAGTTTAGGGTGTACACACTCTGAAAGCGGGAAAAACTAAAGCGTCAGACGTGATACTCTTTTTTAGAAACGGGAGGCTTAATGCTTGCCGACCGTTTCGGGTACAAACAAATACTCTCGCTATCGGCTGAGCAGTCATAAGGGGGAATACATAAAGGGGGAAACTGCGCCGAATAGGAGCGAAGCGAATCGCGGCGCAATCCCCCTTTATGCCTGCTTTTCTTTCCTACGCTTTCTTTTTCAGGTAAAAAGAAAGCGTAAAAAGACGAACAACTAAAATATCTATCCATATACCTCGACCGCGGCAGCGATTAATAAACCAATCAATCGAACAACTAACTATGTTTACTGATCATTTGCTGTCAAATCATATTTTCGTGACAATTTTTCTGTCACATCAATTTTGATAGTTATTGCAAATTCAAGTGTGACAGAAAACTCGTCACGAGCAAAGTTTGATAGCAGACTCTTTAGTTCCCAACAGCCCCTCCACCGCCTCTCGGCGTTCCCCCTCCCCTTGCACAGGGGAGGCAAACGCGCTACCGCTTTTATATGCATTATCAGCGTAATTCAATATTATTTTGCTTATTCGGCTACGGCTTCGCCTTGCCTACCCCTTACACAAGTGCAATTTTGCGGTCTTGCAAAGCAAAATTTCATATTTAACCGCGCAGCGGTTAAATGAGGGAGGCTTTCGCGTGCAGCTTTTTACATATATATTATCAGGTTAGTTTTACTCGAATTCATTTTCTCTCGCATCAAACAAAGCACCCCGCGATTTACACAGGCATCGGAGCGTCTGTGTATTTGCGGGGTGTTTTAATATTCGACGTGCTTACCGCACGGTCGATTTACACATTACCTATTTATCTATCAGGCTTTCTCGATTCGTACCGCCGAGCGTCGCAGTTTCGTATGCTTACTGCGTCAGCGATATGCCGAATGTCGACATTTTTCCATGCACCTGTCTTACCGTCTCACTTCGCCGAGCACCGCCGTGTTATACGCACACAGCGGGCGGGGCACCGAAAATTACGGATATGGCGGTTGACGATCGGCAGTAGTTCCGAAACGACCGTTCTCTCAAGCGTTATAGATACGCGCGGAGGTATTACCGCCGTGACCGGTCCAGTTAGTATGGAAGAACTCGCCGCGCTCGCGGTCTACGCGCTCATAGGTATGTGCGCCGAAGTAGTCGCGCTGAGCCTGGAGCAGATTGGCGGGCAGGCGCTCGCAGCGGTATCCGTCGAAGTAGGAGAGTGCGGTAGTCATTGCGGGAGCGGGCACGCCCGATGCGATAGCGAGACCGCAGATGCGTCTCCAGCCCGCCTCGCTCTCCTCGATGACCTTTGTGAAATAGGGGTCAAGGAGCAGGTTTGTCAGATCGGGGTTATTGACGTAAGCCTCGCGGATCTTGCCGAGGAACACGCTGCGGATGATGCAGCCGCCGCGCCACATGAGCGCGATGCCGCCGTAATTGAGGTTCCAGCCGTAGGTCTTTGCAGCCGAACGCATGAGGGTGTAGCCCTGAGCGTAGGAGACTATCTTTGCGGCAAAGAGTGCATGACGGAGGTCCTCGAGGGTCTTAGCCTTTTCTTCATCGGTGAGCTTGAGCTGCGTGCGCTTAGAGCCGAGCACGGATGCAGCGTGAACGCGCTCCTCCTTCATAGCCGAGAGACAGCGTGCGAAAACCGCCTCGCCGATAAGGGTAAGCGGAACGCCCTCGTCGAGTGCGGCGATGCCCGTCCATTTACCGGTGCCCTTCTGACCTGCAGTGTCGAGTATCTTATCAACGACCGCCTCGCCGTTCTCGTCGCGGTAGGCGAGGATATCGCGGGTTATCTCGATGAGGTAGCTGTCGAGCTCGCCCTTGTTCCACTCTGCAAACACGGCTGACATCTCGTCGTTGCTCATACCGAGCAGGTCGTGCATGATCTGATATGCTTCGCAGATAAGCTGCATATCGCCGTACTCGATTCCGTTGTGCACCATCTTGACGAAGTGACCTGCACCGTCCTCGCCGACCCAGTCGCAGCAGGGCGAGCCGTCGGGACCCTTAGCGCAGATGGTCTGGAGAATCGGGCGGACGATCGGCCATGCTGCGGGCGAGCCGCCGGGCATCATGCTCGGTCCGTTGAGCGCGCCCTCCTCGCCGCCGGAAACGCCTGTACCGATGTACAGCTTGCCCTTGCTCTCGACGTACTTTGTACGTCTGATGGTGTCGGGGAAGTGCGAGTTTCCGCCGTCGATGATAACATCGCCGTCGTCGAGCAGCGGGAGCAGCTTATCTATCATGCCGTCAACGGGCGCACCTGCCTTTATCATCATCATGATGCGGCGGGGCTTCTCGAGCGAATTAACCAGCTCCTCGAGCGAGTGTGTACCGATGATGTTCTTGCCTGCGGCTCTGCCCGAGACGAACTTGTCGACCACCTCGGTGGTGCGGTTGAACACGGCGACGGTAAAGCCCTTGCTCTCCATGTTCATTACGAGATTTTCGCCCATTACGGCGAGACCTATCATGCCTATGTCTGCTTTTTTCATTTTATTTTCCCTTTCATTTTATTATCGTATTATCGCTTTATCGCAGCGCTCAGACGCTCCAGAGTCCGAGCGCGGGGTTGGAGATGTAGTAGAATTCCTCGCCGTCGGGGGCGGTGTTCCAGCCGTCGGTGAGCTTTGCGGGGTCGTAGCGCTTTGCCGCCTCCGCGTAGCTCTGCCAATCAAAGCAGACTCCGCGCACCTCCGCCTCCGAGACCTTCTCGGTGCAGTAGGTGATGTTGAAGCGCCCGTCGGACGAGCCGTGTATCAGATGTGCAGCGACCGAGAGATTTCCGCGCAGGTCGTCGCATTCGGGCGAATCGACGAGTCGGAGCACGTTCTCTCTGCCGACGTAGCCGTACTTTCTTATCAGTCGGTCGTTTTCCTCATCCTCGCCGAAGCGCTCAACCCCCGGTGCGAGAACGGTCAGCTCGCCGCCGTCCGCCATCGCGAGACGTGTGCGGTAGACCGCCTTGTTTCCGAGCCATGTGCTCTTGAATTCGCGCGGGTCGAGATAAACGACGCAGTGCTTTATCGGGCGGTCGAGCCGTATGAAGTTCAGCTCCGCGCTCTGCGCGACCGCCTGCTCAAAGCCCGAGCGTTCTCTGCCGCAGAACAGCCCGTGAATGTGTACGCCGTCGCCCGTGTTTGTCGTTACCGTCAGGATGTAGCCCAGCGGCACCGAGCCGAGAAAATGCTGCTCGGCATAGTCGAATACCTGTCTGACGGGGGAGTGATCCCTGCCCATTATCCGCTCCATACCGTAGAACGCGCCGAGCATGTGCGAGCTGTTTATCATCGAGCTGCCGCCGCAGCCGACGAAGATGTTCTTCGAGTAGTTTGCCATGCCGACGACCTCGTGCGGCACGACCTGACCGATGGAGTAGATGAGATCGTAGTCTCCGCTGACTATTCTGCGGTTGACCTCAACGTCGATGGGCGTTGAAACGAGCCCCTCCGACACCTCCGAGACGAACTCTCCGGGAACCTCGCCTATCTTAACAACGTCGTCGCGCCAGTTGTGCACGAGTAGCTTTTCGTAGTCGACTCTGCCCTCAAAGAAGGTCTCGCACTCCTCGCGTGACATCGGGACATGCGTTCCGAGTGCGGGCATAACGTCCCACTCGATCTCCTCCGCGCGGGCTGCGAATATCTCGGTCAGCATCGCCGTGATGTGTCCCGCGCCCGAATACATGCGTGTAAAATCGGGCGGAAGCATGAGCACGCGCACCCTGCCGCCGGCATCTCTGCCGTTCTCGCGGCGCTGCTCGGCGAGCCTTGTCATCCGCTCGTCTACATATTCCTCAAGTGCTGCGCGCAGCTCTGCGTCGGACAGCCCTTTTTCGCTTTTGAATACCATTTTTTATTGTACCTTTCGTCATGTCCGCCGCGCCTGACGCATGCGATATCCGCATGTTCGCCCCGCGCGTCGGGCGACCTTTTTCCGACATTAAATTATATCAAAATCCGCGCGCCATTGCAATAGTTTTTTCATATATCTTGAATTCTTTTCCCTCGCGTGATATAATATCGCGGTACGATAGCCGCAGCGGTTGCCGAGATGTGCCGAGCGGGCATGCCCGCGGTCCGCCTGCGCGGCTGATACGGACGGAAACAGACGAAAACAGAAAACGCAAAACAAAACGGGAAACATAAACGGAGGTAGGATATGACCGACCTGCTGACACTGCACAAGTATTTTCTCTCGCAGCACCTGCGCCGCGGCGGGGTGGCTGTCGATTTTACGATGGGCAACGGGCACGATACGCAGTATCTGTGCAATGCCGTCTACGGCGGAGAGGCTGCGCCGGGCAAGGTCTACGCCTTTGACATTCAGCAGGCGGCGGTAGACAGCACCGCGCGGCTGCTGCGCGAGAGCGGAACGCCCGAGAATTATACGCTCATCTGCGCCTCGCACGACCGTGTTGCGGAATTCGTTCACGAGCCGTTCGACGCGGGAGTGTTCAATCTCGGATGGCTGCCCGGCTCGGACAAAAAGGTGACTACGCGGCGCAGCTCGACTCTGCCAGCGATCGAGGCGGCGGTGTCGCTGCTCGCGCCCGGCGGGATACTGCTCGTCGCCGTCTACCCCGGTCACGAGGAGGGCAGGCTCGAGGGCGAGGCTATCGCCGAGCTGCTGTCGCAGAAGAGCCGATTTGAGATGTCGGTGGGACGCTTTCAGTTTATTAATTCCCCGACCTCGCCCTACTTTTTCATAATTGAGAAAAAAGAGCCGCGAACGTGATTCTACCGCCGCTCGGTATGTGTGGCTTTGCCTCGGGTGTTGTGCTGCCGCGCCGACCCTGACTTTACCGCAGCCGCGCGTGATTTTATTGCAGCCGTTCGTGACATTGCCGCGGCGCTGCGCTTTTATGCAAGTTTATCGCCGCCGCAGCATACGGATATGTCGGAAGTATACCGGGCGGTATGACCGTCGCTGCCCTCACGGCACTGCGGCGCTGTGCGTTATATGAAAGGAAACAGTGATGAATATTCTTGTTCTTGCAGGCGGGCTCAGCCCCGAAAGAGACGTTTCGCTCTCGTCGGGCAGCAAGATAGCCTCCGCTCTTATCGAACGCGGACACCGCGTTGCGATGGTCGATGTTTATATGGATCTCGGCGAGCTGCCGTGCTTTTCGGATGAGCCGATACCTCCGTGCTCCGCTGCGGAGACCGAGCCCGATCTCGACGCGCTGCGTGCCGAGCGTATTGCGCTGCGCGGCGGCGAAGAGGGCAGCGGCGAGCTTATCGGCAGGGGCGTTGTCGACGCATGCCGCGCAGCGGATGTCGTCTTTCTCGCGCTGCACGGCGGTATGGGAGAGAACGGTCAGCTCCAGGCGCTGCTCGACTGCTACGGCATCGTCTACACGGGCAGTCCGTACGCGGGCTGCGCCGTTGCGATGGACAAAGACATAAGCAAACGCATCGTCTGCCGCGAGGGTATCGACACCGCGCGCTGGATAACCATGAACCGCGGCGAGCTCAGCGCGGCACGTGTGCTCGACGAGCTCGGCTTGCCCTGCGTCGTAAAGCCTATCGGCTGCGGCTCGAGCGTCGGCGTGTCACTCGTTCACACCGAATCCGAGCTCGGCGCGGCGCTCGACGAAGCGGAGCGCTGCGGTCAGGCTGTGGTCGCGGAGGAGTTCGTCGGCGGACGCGAGTTTTCGGTCGGCGTGCTCGGCGAGCGTGCGCTCCCGTCTATCGAGATAGAGCCGAAGGGCGGCTTTTACGACTACAAAAACAAGTATCAGGCAGGCTGCACCGTTGAGACGACGCCCGCAAATATCCCGCCGCAGCTCGAGCAGCGTCTGCGCGAAGCGTCGCTTATCGCGCACCGCGCGCTCGGTCTCTACTCCTACAGCCGCAGCGATTTTATCTACCGCGAGCTGGACGACCGTCTCGTCTATCTCGAGACCAACACCCTCCCCGGCATGACCCCGACGAGCCTGCTCCCGCAGGAGGCGGCAGCCGTCGGCATCGGCTACCCCGAGCTATGCGAGATCGTCGTCCGCTACGCTCTCGAGCGCTGAGGGACCGCGGAGGACGAGGGGAACGCGGCCTTTTGAAAAAGGCCTGGCGAAAACTTTGATAAAGGGAGTCTTTCTCGGGCAGAACAGCGAGACGATTGCGAGTTAAAGGTTTCGCCCGTTGCGCACGGACTGAGGCAGTTAGCAGCGGAAAAGTTTCGTCGACCGTTGCAGAAACAAGGTTTGAATGTTTCGGTAAGTGCGAAGCACTGACCGAAACTTCATATTGAATCGCGCAGCGATTCAATGACCCCGCAGAGCGGCATTTCTTTTTCTTACTTTTTGAACAATGCCGGTATTGTTCGCTGCACAACTGCTCAATCAAGGGAAAAGCGGCTAAGGGGTTGATTCTCTTAAAATCGTAGTGATGTGTGAAGCTTTGAGATCTTTCGGAGCAAGATTGTCGATATAGGCGGCAAAGAAAAACTTCACGTTGAAACGCGCGGCGGGGCAGTGCCCGAGATTTTGATTTACTTACGTTATCAACGTAATTTTATGCCTTATGAATTTTTTTGGTCAAAAGTCTTGACACGCATGCGCGGCATGTGTATAATAGTATGGTAGTCCAAAGACAGTAGGTTGTCGGCTCCGCCGATGCAAAGCATTCCTGCCGAGGATAATGAATACAGACAGCGTCGGTATACCCGCGCTTTATGTCCGAATTATTCTGCGCCGCGTCTTTGACGGGGTGTATTTTTTTCGTTATTGGGCTAATATTTCAAATGGAGGTATAGTTCAAATGCCAAGTGCAAAGATTTTAGCACAGAAGCAGGCAGACCTCGGTGCTCTCGTAGAGAAGATCAAGGGCGCTCAGTCGGGCGTACTTGTCGACTACACCGGAATTACCGTTGAGCAGGATACAAAGCTCCGCGCTTCGTTCCGTACATCCGGCGTTGACTACAAGGTCTACAAGAACACCATGACTTCTCGCGCATGCGATGAGGTCGGCTACGCTGAAATGAAGGAGCTTCTCAAGGGAATGACCGCCTTCGCTCTCAGCACAGAGGATCCGATCGCTCCTGCAAGAATCGCAAAGAAGTTTGCCGACGATATCGAGACCTTCGATATCAAGGGCGGATTCCTTGACGGCAGAGTCCTTTCTCGTGACGAAGTTCTCGAGCTTGCTGACATCCCGTCGAAGGAGACCCTTATCGCAAAGCTTCTCGGAAGCATCCGCTCGCCCCTTTACAACCTTGCATACGCACTGCAGGCTGTTGTCGACAAGGACGGCGAGGCAGCTCCCGCAGAGGAAGCAGCTCCTGCCGAGGCGGCAGAGGCACCCGCAGCCGAGTAATTTTCTCGGAACGCAGTCGAGTGTTACCGCTCGGCACAAATTTAATCTAAAAAATCAGAATTATTACGGAGGATTTTTAAAATGGCTACAGAGAAGACCACACAGATCCTTGACGCTATCAAGGAGCTTACCATTATCGAGCTTGCTGACCTCGTAAAGGCAGTTGAGGAAGAGTTCGGCGTATCCGCTGCTGCTCCCGTTGCAGTTGCAGGCGCTGCTGCTGCAGGCGCTCCCGCAGCTGAGGAGAAGACCGAGTTTGACGTTGTTCTTAAGTCTTTCGGCGCTAAGAAGCTCGACGTTATCAAGGCTGTTCGTGAGATCACCGGCCTCGGTCTTAAGGAGGCTAAGGACCTCGTTGAGGGCGCTCCTAAGAATGTCAAGGAGGGCGCTTCCAAGGAGGACGCTGAGGAGATCAAGAAGAAGCTCGAAGAGGCAGGCGCTGAGGTTGAGCTTAAGTAATTTAAGCCCAAGATTCAGCTCATGTGCATCGACGGATCTTTGCGCCGCACAGGCGCGTGAGTCGGCTTGATCATACATGAGTTCTCGGAGCTGCCGCAGCTTTGCGGCAGCTCTTTTTTTGTTTTTTGCTTGCCACCGACCGCCGCTGTCCCGTGCTGCCGCATCCTCGAGCCGACGCGATTCCCGCATGCCGCGATTTTTGCGTTGCCGTCGCCCCGTATCAAAACGATTTCCGCATGCCGCAATTCCCGCATCGCCCCATCCCCGTGTCGCCGCCATCCCCATACCGACACGATTTTCGCGCTGACATGCTTTGCATGCCGCGAGTGAAGAGCGGCGGCATGCCTTGACAAATGCTCGGAGGGACGCGCGGAGCTTTCTATAATAGGTAACACGAGTTTTTAATGATAATAGGTAACACTTTTTTGCTGCGGTGCGCACAAAAAACTCTTGACAAGCGCCTCTTTATGTATTACAATGTAATAAGATATGATGCCGGTGGGCAATGATCTGATATTTAGGGTCGCCACGGTTGATTTTTATATAGATTTTTTATATGATTTTTTACAGATTATATATAGCTGTTCCCGATTGCGGGCGGCGTTATACCTGCATATACGGTGCACGGAGGCATGCCTGCGGCAGATGTATATGTATGCCCGAACGGCGGTGTGCCGAGCTGCGGGCGAGGTATGTGCTTTTGCCCGGTAGGAGTATGCTGAAATTCTATAATCATCTATATTGTATCTGCCACCGTCCGCGGTGCGGAAGCCCTCGTCATATCTTGGCGTGACTTTTGCACGGCGGTTTTTGCTTTTTTGCCGAAAAAAGAGCTCATCCGAGGCGGCACTGAAGGCTGTCTGCGGTGCGGCTCGATTTTCGTCTGCGTACCGCCGCGTGAATGCCGCGAGCTGCCCGCCGAGGGCGGACAGAAACCGATATTCGCAGGGCTGCGACCTTGCGAAGCTCAAAAAAATTGAAAATTTACCTTGAAACCATCAAACCATAGGGAGGTGTTACGGATGGACATGATGTGGCTTATTATCGCCATTGTCGGCGGACTTGTCGTAGGCGGTGCTGTCGGATGCCTTATCGGCAGCGCACAGCGAAAGAAGAAGGACAGCAACGAGATCGGCACAGCCGAACAGCAGGCAAAGAAGATAATCGAGGACGGCATCAAGGCAGCCGAGACCAAGAAAAAGGAGCTGCTGCTTGAGGCAAAAGAAGAAATTATCCGCGCTAAGAACGACAGCGAGCGCGAGATGAAGGATCGAAGAAACGAGCTCTCGGGACTCGAGAAGCGCCTTATCTCCAAGGAGGAGTCGCTCGACCGCAAGATAGAGAACATCGAGCACAGAACCGAGACTCTCAACCGCAAGATAAAGGAAAACGAGCGCCTGCGCGAGGAGATCGAGGAGATGAGACAGTCCGAGATCACAAAGCTCGAGAAGGTCGCGGGACTTACCGCAGAGCAGGCTAAGGAGGAGATGCTCGAGAAGCTCGAGGGCGAGATCCGTCACGAGACGGCTATGCGCGTTATCGAGATAGAGAGCGAGATGCGCGAGAACGCGGATCAGAAGGCGAAGGAGATAGTTTCGCTTGCTATTCAGCGCTGCGCCGCTGATTATTCCTCCGAGATAACCGTATCGGTCGTTCCGCTGCCCAGCGACGATATGAAGGGCAGGATCATAGGCAGAGAGGGTAGAAATATCCGCACGATAGAGACGCTGACGGGCGTTGACCTTATCATAGACGATACCCCCGAGGCAATAACGCTCTCGAGCTTCGACCCCGTCCGCCGCGAGGTGGCGCGTTTGTCGCTCGAAAAGCTGATAAACGACGGCCGTATCCATCCCTCGCGCATCGAGGAGATGGTCGAAAAGTCTAAGCGCGAGGTCGAGAATTCGATCAAGCAGGCGGGCGAAAAGGCTGTATTTGAGGTCGGCATTCACGGACTCAGCGGCGAGCTCGTCCGCATGCTCGGCCGCTTGAAATACCGTACGAGCTACGGTCAGAATGTTCTTGTACATTCTATTGAGGTCGCGCATCTCTCGGGCATCATAGCCGACGAGCTCGGTGTTGACAGCACGCTCGCAAAGCGCGCGGGACTGCTGCACGATATCGGTAAGGCGATGACGCAGGAGGTCGAGGGCTCGCACGTTCAGCTCGGTGTAGACATTGCAAAGAAGTACAAGGAAAACAAGGACGTTATCCATGCCATCGAGGCACATCACGGCGATACCGAGCCGAGAACTATCATTGCAATGATAGTTCAGGCGGCGGATGCTATCTCGGCGGCACGTCCCGGCGCGCGCAGAGAGGATCTCGACAACTACATCAAGCGTCTTAAGAAGCTCGAGGAGATCTCGGAGAGCTTTGCGGGAGTTGAGAAGGCTTACGCCATTCAGGCGGGCAGAGAGGTCCGCATTATGGTTCGCCCCGAGGATGTCAGCGACGAGCAGATGGTGCTTGTTGCGCGCGATATCGTAAAGAAGATCGAGTCGGAGCTTGAGTATCCCGGTCAGATCAAGATTAATGTTATCCGCGAGAGCAGAGCCATCGACTATGCCAAATAATGCAACGATTTGAACACCTCCGCGTTTAGCGGCGGGTTCGAATCCGCCCCTTTTTACAATACACTTTGAAGAGGATCCCCTAAGGGGCGTGTGCTGTGAAAAGGGGCTTGATTTTTCGAGGGCGGATGTGCTGCCTTCGGTTTGCGTGCGAAATGCAGCGCTTGATTTATGAATGCGGCGTGCGCTGCCGCGGTTATGCGGCAGTACCTCAAACGATGGGACGGAGAGCTATATGAAGAACGGGATTTTTAGAATACTTGCCCTCGGCGATGTTGTCGGTTCCGGAGGCGTGAGGGCGCTCGAGGAGCGGCTGCGCCGTTTCCGCGGCGAGCACGGCATCGACCTTGCGATCGTAAACGGCGAAAATTCCGCGCCTCGCAACGGTATCGATCCGGAATCCGCGCAGTGTATACTCGCGGCGGGAGCGGATGCCATCACAACAGGAAACCATGTCTGGCGGCAGAAGCAGATGCACGACTGGCTCGACAGCGGCAACCCCATCACCCGTCCCGCGAATTATCCGCCGTCCGCGCCGGGCAGCGGCTCGGTGATAGTCGAGGCTGAGGGGTATCGCATACTTGTCATAAACGTGCTCGGCGTTATATATCTCGATCCGCTCGAGAATCCGTTTGTCTGTGTCGACCGCGTGCTTGCACGCAACGAGGGACGGTATGATTTTGCCGTGCTCGATATCCATGCCGAGGCAACCTCTGAAAAGATAGCGCTCGGCAGGTATTTCGACGGTCGGATAGCCGCAATATACGGCACGCATACGCATGTTCAGACCGCCGACGCGCAGCTGCTGCCGCGCGGCTCGGGGTATATAACCGACCTCGGTATGTGCGGACCGGACGACTCGGTGCTCGGTGTGCGAACCGATATAATCATCGAAAAGCTGCGCACCTCGCTGCCTGCACGCTTTGAGTTTGCGGAGGGGCATGTGACGCTGCACGGCGCAGTTTTTGACATAAATACCGAAACCTCGTGCGTGACGCGCGTCGAGCGGGTGGCTTTTTGACGGCGGTGCTGCCGACCGATATCCCCCTTGAACCGATACCGCAAAATTCGAGGAGGGTGCTTTATGCACGGAGATCTGCAACGCAGTAAAGCTTCTTTTGCATAAAAATCGGCAGGACGGAACAAATGCTCTGCAGAAAAACGCAATTTTTCTTTTTATCAGATTTTATTCGAGAGGGCAGCGGCGGCGCTGCGGCATTATTATGAAAATATCATATCTGAGATGGGCAATCGAAAAAGGACAGCTCGATTCGCGCTTTGCGTCGCTCTACGGCGCGGATGCCGTCGAATGGCAGCGCAGGCGCTACATTCGCGCACTCGACCGTTTTGCTATCAATTTCGGCGACGGCAGAGAGGACAGGAACGTCCGGGTCTACTCGGTCTCCGGCAGGAGCGAGATATCGGGCAACCATACCGATCACAACGGCGGCTGCATAATCGGCTGCGCTATCGACCTCGACCTTATCGCGGTCGTTTCGGCTCGTGAGGACGGTGTTATCGAGCTGCGCAGCGAGGGCTTTGAACCGGATATCGTTCGCGTCGGAGACGGCGCTGCATACCCGCGCTTCAGCTCCGCCTCGCTCATCAGCGGTATAGCCGAGCAGATAGCGGAGCGCGGCTATACGGTCGGCGGCTTTGATGCCTATACCGTCAGCTCGGTGTACAAGGGCTCGGGGCTGTCCTCCTCTGCCGCATTCGAGGATGCGGTCGGCTTGATAATCAACGATATGTTCTGCGACGGCGCGCTTTCGCCGCTCGAGCTTGCAATCATCTCACAGCGCGCGGAGCGCGATTATTTCGGTAAGGCGTGCGGACTGATGGATCAGGCGGTCTGTGCGGTCGGCGGGCTTGTTTCGCTCGATTTTGCCGACGAAAGCGATCCGAAGGTAACGCAGCTCTGCCCGAATCTTGACGGGCTCGGACTGTGCATGTGCATAACGAATACCGGCGGCAGCCATGCCGATCTCGGCGACGAGTATTCCGCCATCCCCGCAGAGATGCGCTCGGTCGCGGAGTACTTCGGTCAGCGGGTGCTGCGCGGACTGACGGCGGAGCAGATAATCTCGGAGCTGCCTGCGCTTCGCGCGGAGGTCGGCGACCGTGCCGTGCTGCGCGCGCTGCACTTTGTACGCGAGAACGAGCGGGTCGCGCGGGTCTGCCGCGCACTCGCAGAGTCGGATACGGATGCTTTTCTCGGTGCGATAGCCGAGTCTGGGCGCTCGAGTGCCGAGCTGCTTCAGAATGTGACCGTCCCCGGAAGCTCGCGTGAGCAGGGTGTTACTCTTGCGCTTGCGCTGTCTGGCGAGCTGCTGCGCGGGGTGCGCAGCGCGTACAGAGTTCATGGCGGCGGCTTCGCCGGAACGGTGCAGGCATTTATGCCGCCCGAAGCAGTGGAGAGCTATTGCCGGGGAATGGATGCGGTGTTCGGAGAGGGCGCATGCCGCTTGACAAGTGTTCGAGGAGAGGGTGCTTGTCGTCTGGTTTAAATTCCTATTAATCGAAATAAGTTTTACACAGCATCGGGAGAATATACATGAAATACAAAAAAATTGACCCGAACGCGCCGCCGCAGGACAACGGTGCAGCGGAGCTGAAAAAGGTACGAATAAAGAGAGGACTGCTGACGGCGGGGGTATTTGTCGTTCTGATGGGGCTGTTCGAGGCGCTTGTCGCGCTCGAATGGAAGCCGGTCTATCCGATATATCTCGGCGCAATGACCGTTCTGCTGCTGCTTTTTCTCTTCTTTAATAAGGGATTCGGAAATGCGATACCGCCGCGTGAGGCGCTGCCGGAAGAGTGGAGCGCGGAGGAGACCGACCGCTTTTACGAAAAGCTGCTCCGCGATAAGAAGATCGCGCGCAGGATACTCATTTTCCTTATCCCGCTGCTGCTCGTGTTTCTGATCGACTCGCTCGTACTCTTTCTCCCGGGGCTGCTCGGCTTATGATGCAGCAGGGACTCAGGGTCGTTACCCTCTACTCCGGTTCGCGCGGGAACAGCATATATATCCGCGCGGGAGATACGCGTCTGCTCTTTGATGCGGGGCTGAACTGCAGCGCGCTCTGCCGTGCGCTGCGCGAGATAGGCGAGCTCCCGGAGCTTATCGATGCGGTATACATAACCCACGAGCACAAGGATCACATATCGGCGCTCGACGTGTTTCAGCGCCGATATCCCGTCACGGTGCATATGGCAGAGCCGACAGCCGAAGCCGTGCGCTGTGTTGATTATCTCACCGTTCGGCACGCGCCGCTTTTCAGTGTCAGCGAGCGATGCTGTGAGGTCTCGTCGTTTATAACGCCGCATGACAGCCGCATGAGCATCGGCTATATTATCCGCACCGACTACGGAAATGTCGGCATCGCGACCGACCTCGGTACGGTGACCGAGGAGATCGCAGAGTCGCTTGCGTACTGCGACAGCGTTGTTCTTGAATCGAATCATGATGTCGAAATGCTGCGCTCGGGTCCGTACCCGCCCGCTCTGAAGGCGAGAATACTCTCCGACTACGGGCATCTCTCGAACGATGTCAGCTCCCGTGTCGCTGCGTACCTTGCCTCGTGCGGAACAAAGAATATTATTCTTGCGCACCTGAGCGAGCACAACAATACACCCGAGCTTGCGTATGCGGCATCCCGCCGCGCGCTCGATGAGGCGGGCTATTCGTTCGTACGGCTCGAGGTCGCCGACAGCTCAAAGCCTACCGTGCTTATATAAATTTCGTGCGCATAAATTTGTAAGTATATATTATGTGCTTACATAGCTTTGCCGCTCTGTCGACGGCAGCAGACCTATTCCCGGAGGATAAACCGTGCTATCACTGACTATAATATGTGTTGACAAGCTGCGCGAGCCGTATCTGCGCGCCGCCGCAGCCGAATATGAAAAGCGCCTCGGCGGCTATTGCCGTCTGCGCACCGTAGAGGTGCAGGACGATTCCGGAATAATAGCTGCGCTCCCGCCTCGCGCCTACAAGGTCGCGCTGTGCATAGAGGGACGGCAGCTGTCATCGGAGGAGCTTGCCGAGCGGGTCTCGGAGCTTCAGGTGCGCGGATATTCCGAGCTTGTCTTTATCATCGGCGGCACCGACGGAATGAGCGAGGCGGTCAAGTCGCACTGCGACCTGCGTCTCTCGTTCTCGAAGATGACATTCCCGCATCCGCTCATGCGTGTTATACTGCTCGAGCAGCTTTACCGCGCGCTCAATATCGCCTCTGGCGGCAGCTATCATCACTGACCGAGCCGACATTGCCGCCGCGTCGATTCAGCCGTGTAAAGCTCACGTCGCTGACCGACCCGTCTGTACCGCTATTCAATGCGAATAACCGCCGATGCTTTTTGTTCGGAGCGGATATTGTGAGATATGTGCGGCATAATATTTCGAAAAAAACTACCGAACCGTCCGATCCATCGGAGTCAGACCCATCGGAGGAAAAGAATGACCGACAAAAAGGAAACCGAAAAGAAGGGCATGGCAGCAGCCGACCGTCTGCGTTGGCTTCCGCCTGCGGTGAGAAATATCATCATTACGGCAGTGTCCGCCGCCGTGCTTTGTTTCTGCGCCTTTGCGGTCATTCGCTACGGCAGCTCGGACGGCTCGGACAGCTCGGACAGTTTACGAAGACCGGATGAGTCGGAGCATTTTGCGGTCGACACGACCGCAGCGTCCGACACGACCCCGAGCGGGCTTGACCCAGGCACAGAGGACGAGCTGCCGATAACCGCGCGTCCCGCAGCCGAGCTGGCGGCTGAGGGGTATGTTCTCTCGGAGGGGGCTTATGACGACAGCTATCGCATCGGCGAGATAGACTGCGGCATAGATTTCGGCGAGGAGTACAGTCTCCGCAGCCTCCGCTCCGACAACGGCGGCGGTGGATATACGAGTGTTCCGGTGCTGCGCATGTATATGGGCTACATTCTCTACGACAACGGCAGCTATCTCAGCGCACTGACCGGAGACGGCGCGGTAGCGGCTGCCGGTATCGACAAGCTCACACCGATATACCAGCGCACCGGCGCGGGAAAGCCCATTTTTTCCTCCGGCAAGCGCTATTATATTATAAACGACGGAGAGGGAACGCTCTCCGAGATACGCTTCGATCCCGATTTCGGCACGACGCTAAGCTACGATTATCCCGCATCCTACGTCTCGCGCCCGGTCAAGCTCTACCGTTTCTATGTCGATACCGAGGAGATACGGCTGATATCCGACTGGACGGGCAAGGACCTTACAGACGATATCGCACGTACCCTCGAGATACACGACGAGGACTATCTGTCGCGCATGGATTTCGACCCGTATACGAAGCAGGTCGTTCGCACCCGCCTCTGGGGCTACGAGGACGGCGCGGGCAATGTCGTTATCGAACCGACCTATCATTATGCTACCGAGTTTAATGCGGACGGATATGCATTCGTCGGCGGCAGCGACGGGCGGCTTCAGATGATAGACGGCTCGGGCGATGTCGTGCTCGACACCTATCCGCGCACATTTTATCTCGCCTCAGGTGATGCGAGATATGTTATAGACGGTATGTATATGCCGGAGAAGCGCGATGCATCCTGTATCGGAATGTTCCGCTTTGATCACGGGCTGATGCGCGTCTCGCGTCAGATATATGACTATTACAATCCCGACGAGCATGCAAGCACGCTCGATTCGCTCATCTATCAGGACGGAAAGGTATTCGCCCTGCCTACCGGCTACACTCTTTGCAGCTACTCGGACGGCGTTGCGCTGCTGCAGCACGGCGCGGAGTACGGGTATATGGATTACACAGGGCGCTGGATAGTAGAGCCCACGCTCCGCAGTGCCGAGCCGTTTTATGAGGGGCTTGCCGTTATCGGCTACGGCAGCGGTGAAAAGGTCGTTATAGATACGTCGGGCAAGGTCGTCCTGCGTGACGGTTACAGTTATATCTCGAACTGCTCGAGCGGGGTTATGGTTGCTTATTCGGTCAATACGGGATGGCATGTCTTTAACAAAATGGCACAGGCGGCGCAGTGAGGTTTTTTCGTGAAAGACCTCTGAAAAAGCCTATTTGGTATGTTCGTATGATGTAGTGTGTACCGCGCTGCCGCGGAGAATATTTGCAAGTAATTCGGGTTGATAATGCACGCTGAATTCGCGCGTGTGAAAGCCTCCCCTGTGTAAGGGGTAGGCAAGGCGAAGCCGCAGCCGAGCGAGCGGTAGTGAATGACAGCCCGGTGGGCTGTCAGAGCCGCGAGTGACCGAGCCGCAGCGAGAAGGGGCACGGCTTGCCGTGACGGAGGGGCTGTTGGAAACTAAAAAATCCGCTATCAAA
>ENA-UOJD01000598-UOJD01000598.1-human-gut-metagenome-genome-assembly--contig:-P48-NODE-598-length-48730-cov-19.045937_pt1 | contig 48730 bp, 55 predicted proteins | sample MGYA00242342_ERZ723889 | MGnify/ENA metagenome assembly ERZ723889 | reverse complement strand
TAAGCAGCAGATTTACAGTCTGTCCCCATTGGCCACTCGGGAAAGCTCCCATATTTTGTTTTGTGTCTGCCGTGTCACCCGGCGACGTATGTTATTATAGCAAAGGTGTTTCCAAATTGCAAGCCTTTTTTTGAATTTTTTTGAGATTTTTTCAAAAAAGTTTATTCTGCTCGCAGCATCGTGCAAAAACTATACTTGACATCCTTTTGCGGTTAGCGTACATTTATATATAGTAGAATATGTAAGCAACGGGAGGTTTTTACAATGGCGATTCGTGTTGGTATCCTGACTTCCGGCGGCGACTGCCCCGGCCTGAACGCTACCCTGCGCGGCGTGGCCAAGGCGTTGTACCACCGCATGGGCGATAAGGTCGAGATCGTCGGCATCATGAACGGCTACGACGGCCTGATCAACGGCAACTTCCGGGAGATGTCCCCGGACGAGTTCTCCGGCATTCTGACCGTGGGCGGCACCATTCTGGGCACCAAGCGCACCCCGTTCAAAAAAATGCGTGTGGTCGAGGAGGACAAGGTGGACAAGGTTGCCGCGATGAAGAAAAACTACCGCGCCGCCAAACTGGACTGCCTGCTCTGCCTGGGCGGCAACGGCACCCACAAGACCGCGAACCTGCTCAGCCAGGAGGGCCTGAACATCATCGGTCTGCCCAAAACCATCGACAACGACATCTACGGCACCGACGTGACGTTCGGCTTCCACACTGCTGTGGACATCGCCACCGAGGTCATTGACCGCATCCACACCACCGCGGGCAGCCACAGCCGCGTCATGTGCATTGAGATCATGGGCAACAAAGCCGGCTGGCTGACGCTGTACTCCGGCATTGCGGGCGGCGCGGACATCATCCTGCTGCCGGAGCTGCCCTACGACATCAAGAAGGTCGCCGCTGCTGTCGAGAACCGCGCCAAGGCGGGCAAGAACTTCTCGATTTTGGCCGTGGCCGAGGGTGCCTTCTCCACCGAGGAGGCCAAGATGAAGCGCAAGGAGTGGACCGCCAAGCGCGCCGAGGCCGGTTACACCACCGCCACAGCCCGCATTGCGAAGCAGATCGAGGAGATGACCGGTGCCGAGACCCGCATCTGCGTGCCCGGCCACATGCAGCGCGGCGGCAGCCCCAGCGCCTATGACCGCGTGCTGGCCACCCAGTTCGGTTCCTACGCTGCCGGTCTCGTGGCGGACGAGCACTACGGCGTGACCGTCGCCATGGTCAACCGCCATGTGACCGCCAACCCGCTGGCCGACATTGCCGGCAAGACCCGCGGCGTGCCCGGCGACTGCGACATGCTGAACGTCGCCCGCGCCATGGGCATCAGCCTGGGCTGATTTTCCCTGCAAATCACAACCGCTCCCTTGCCATTTTCCGGCAAGGGAGCGGTTGTTTTTATTCCAGTTATTCCAGATAAAAATTCCGCAGCGCCTTCAGCCTTGCGGCATCAAGGCCGAATTCATCGGCAAAGTACGCCTCGTAGCTCGGGTAGCGCCGCAAAATTTCGTCGATGGCTCCTGCCCCCATCGGTTCGCTGACGCCCTCGACGGGCAACAGCAGATCGCGCTCGGCGGCGGGCTTATCCGCCAGGAAGCGCTCAATGATTTCGCGGCGGTAGACATTGGTCAGCATATAATCGGCCAGCGCGTCCGCGCGGGAGACGCCCAGCGCCAGCAGGATCAGCATGGCCCCGATACCTGTGCGGTCCTTGCCGCAGGAGCAGTGGAACAGCACCGGCACGCGGCGGCCCTCCAACAGGGCAAACAGCGCGTGGTAGGCCGGGTTGCGGAACGGCATCTCCCGGTACAGAGCGCTGAACCACTCAAAATCGTGCACCGGGCGGCCCACACTGCGCTCAAAGGCTTTCTTTTCCTGCCGCAGGCGCTCGATGCCCTGACCGGAAAAGTCCATCTCGGTGCCGTCGGCGTTGCGCATACCGCAGACGCGCTGGTAGTGCGCCCCCGGGACCGCCGGATCGGGGTGCGCAGCGCTCTCCCCTGCACTGCGCAGGTCCAATATTTCCCGCAGGCCCAGCGACGCCAGCCGTGCGTGGTCGGCCTCGCTTTTCAGCAGATCAAGGTTGCCGCCGCGGTAGAGCAGACCGTATTTTACCTGCCGCCCATCCGCCGCGCGGTAGCCGCCCAGCTCACGAAAGTTATTTGCGCCCTCAAATTTTATCTCAGCACCCGGGGAAAACACGACCTGTGTGAGTTTTCTTGAAGAGTGAGAAATGCGGGCGGGGCGGGGATTTTGAGCGCAAAAAGGTGGAAAAAGGCGGGAAAGGACGCGAGAGCGCGGTTTTTAATGAGGGTTAAACGGAATTGAACGCGAAATTTTGCAAGTTGGCGGGATGCTGGCTTGCAAAATTTTTTTGCCCATTTTGGGGGTTAAAACGGCGGATTGGCGGCTGGATGGCGCGGCGGGCGCGGGGCGTTTGAAAAGTGTTTAAACGGCGTTTAAAAAGTCCTTTATATAAACGCTTAAATATCGGAGTATCGCGTTTTAACAGGCGTTAAAACAATTTAAAAGGCGGCGGCCAGACTTATGCAGTGTGCATAGGTCTGGCCGCCGCCTTTTGAGTTTTAATGCGACATAAAGCGTCGCATTAACTTTTTAATGTCGCAATGCGTATCAACGTGCTTTTTTTGATGTTTCCTTTGGTAAAAGGGAGTTTGGAATGTCGCATTAAAAAACTAAATTTTAACACGGTGTATAACGCAAAACGTTATTTCCCAACAAATGCAAGACACTCTTCGGAAAGCAGTGTTATTCTTCGGGCAAGGATGGAACAACATTCTTGCATCGGGCCATTTCGAGTTCTATAACTGTGCGAACCATTTTTTGCCCTGCCTTGTCCAGCATACGATATGGTTTGACTAAAGAATCCATCTCGGAGGGGGTGGCGTGAGATTCGTGGTGTTCTCGGACTTCATCTTGAAAAATGAAGTTCGCGTCAACATTCAGCGCGTGCATGATATTGCTTAGCATTGCCATGCTCGGCTCACTTTTACCTGTTTCGTACCCTGTGATAGTTGTTTTTGCACAGCCGACCATGTTGCCCAATTCGGTTTGAGTTAATCCAGCATTTTTCCGCGCTTCACGAAGTCTGCTATTATAAGACATTTTGGTATCACCTCAAAGACAATTATAATCGCCAGTGAAGGTTTCCGTCAACAAAAAGTTCGAGAAAGTCGGACATAAATGCAAGAACCCGCTTGACAAAGTGGAGCAACTCGACTATATTATAAATAGTTCGAGATACTCCACTTTTAAAAAAGTAAAGGAGGTAAGATTCAATGGTAATTAACAATCGCCCAGTTTCCGATAACATACTCCGCATCATTAGCGAGAGGGGCTATAAGCAGAGCGCAGTGGCTCGCAAAGCTGGATATTCAAGGCAAACATTCGGGTACATGGTGCATAATACTCGAATTATTCGCCCGGAAGACGTTCAACGCATCGCTTTTGCCTTGGGAGTTGAACCGGGTGAGTTGTTCAAGGATGCTGACCTAGGCGCATAACAGCCGAAACGGCCCTCCGGGGCTGTCTGCCGGGAATGGCCGCCCGGTACTGAAGATGGCAGGCCAAGGAGAGCGGTATGAAAATTATTGAAGCCATACAGGAAGCCTACGGCCCGGAGTTCACCACGCTGGAAGACGCCATCAACTGGTGGAGCGGGCCGAGGGCATGGCGCGAGGATTTTACCGCTGTCCTAATTTTAAGGAGCGGTAAAAGACCGTATAAACAGCATTTAAGCGAGGTGCAATTTGACGATGACGAACATTGATGCAGGCAGCCAGCGCATCCGCAGGCTGCCGGACAAGCCGATTGTTGGGGAAACTTACCCCAACGCCGGAGGCATTTACAAGGTGGATCGGTATGATGCCGAGCGCGATCTGGCATGGGTACACAGGCCGAAGGACGGCTGGAAGTGCTGCGCACACGGCCCTGCGCTGTACGATGTGCCGGGTCGGGGTATCGAGTTGCAGTGGAATTACAGCACCGGGGGCCAGTTCAGTGCTGACGATTGCGGCGAAAGGTGGTGAAGCGATTATGAAACCAAAGAAAAAGAGCAGGCTGTTTCAACTGCCTGCTCTGCCCAAAGCACCATGGTGGCTTTCGCTGACGATTGCCAGCGTGTCACTCATGGTATCGGTTATCGCATTAACGCGATGATTGCAACGATAAGGCTGGCTATCGAGACGCCTAAAGCCAGCCACGACTGCACCAGCGCAATGCGGTAACGGCGCTTTTCCTGCTCCTGTCTTTTAAATTCAAGCTGCATGGCGGGAGGGATGGCAGCACCACGGGCAATGTCCGGGATGTGAATATCCGGGTCAAACATAAAGATTCACCACCTTTTGCGGCGATTATAGCACAAATACAGAAAAATGAACACCCTATTGCCGAAACGCCCTGAGCGGGCGTCACTGTGAGATGACCTACACAGTCTGATGATGGCAGGTCAGAAAGAGGTGATTTTTTGGAAGCGTTATTGAAAGCATCGGAAGCAAGTGCCTTGATGGGGCTGTCTGTCCGACACGTTCAGAGAATGGCTAAATCTGGCGAACTGCCCTATCAGACCCACATGAACGAACGAAACAGGCCGGAGTACCTGTTCCCGCTTTCCAGCCTGCCTGATGCGGCGCAACAGAAATACTTTGCGGAGCACGCGCCCGCCGCGCTGCCTGCGGCGGCCCCAGCCAAGGCGAAAAAGGCTGACAAGCCCGCCGCCTGCAAACCGCTGGAAGCTTACACTGCCGAGGAACGCGGTGAAATTGGGTACTGGATAACAACCGTTGACCGTTGGCAGACCTACCGCAACAAGGCCGGGACAAAGAAAGCCGAGTGCGACGAAAAATTTGTGCTGCTGTGCCGGATGGAAGAGCCAGACCGTCAAATCAGCGTGGAGACGCTTTACAGGAAGTGGGCGGCCATCCGCGAGGGCGACTATGGCGCACTGGTGGATATGCGCGGCAAGGCCCGCAAGGGCATGAGCAAGATGCCGGAGGCTATTGAGAGAGTTTTTCTGTCACTTTTTCTTGATGAAAGTCAGCTTCCCGTGCCCCGCTGCATTGCGCTGACGGAAGAGTGGGCACAGCAGAATATGCCCGAAGCGATGCCCCTGCCGGGGTATCATACTTTCTACCGCAAAGCAAAGGCTGTGCCTTACCCGGTCATGGTTTTGTGCCGCATGGGCGAGAAAAAATACTATGACCTGTGCAGCCCCTACATACGCCGCGAATATGAGAGTATCAATGCCAACGACTTCTGGGTAGGCGATACCCACACCCTTGATGTGGAGAGCATGGGGCCGGACGGCACACTGCACCGACTGTATCTGAGCGCGTGGCTGGATGCCCGCAGCGGTATCTTTACAGGCTGGTATGTTACAGACAGCCCCGGAAGCCAAGCAACGCTGAACGCGCTGCGCAAGGGTATCTCGAAGTTTGGCATTCCGAGCCGCGCCTATGTTGACAATGGCCGAGAGTTCTTGACCTACGACATCGGCGGACGCGGTCACCGCGCCAAAAAGCGGCTGGCCGACGGCAGCGAGCCGTTTGCGCCGCCCGGTGTTTTTGAGCGGCTGGGCATTGAAATGACAAACGCTATTGTGCGCAATGCCCGCGCCAAGCTGGTCGAACGTCGGTTTGAGGATGTTAAAAACTATATTTCCCGACTGTTCCCCACCTACACAGGCGGCAACGTGGTCGAGAAGCCGAACCGCCTAAAGGCTGTTTTGAAGCGAGGGGAGCATATCCCCACCGATGCCGAAGTCATTGCCGCTGTTGATACCTTGATAGAAGGCTACATGAACTGCGACGACTACGGCGGCAGTGTGGCCGAGGATAAAGGCAAGAGCCGCATACAGGTCTGGCACGAGAGCCTACGCAACGGCGTGGCCCGCCGCCCCGCCAGTGACGACGATCTGCAGCTGATGCTGCTGCGCACCAGCAAGCCCGTCCGCATCGGACGGCGCGGCGTGACCTTGAAGCTGCACGGCTTGGAGTTGGATTTTTACACCCCGGAACTGGTAAATATGCGCATGAAGGAGAAAGTTTATGTGCGGTACGACCCGGAAGATCTGTCCAGCGTGCGCGTCTACGATATGGAAGACCGCTTCTTGTGTGTAGCACCGCAGAACAAGCTGACAGCCGGGTATCTGGAAAATCAAGAACAGATCGCCGACCTTATGGCCGCCAAGCGCCGCGCCGAAAAAGCCGTGCGGGAATATGGCGCAGCCCTCCGGCTGCCGGATGATCCAGACCGCGCCCTTACCCTTGCAACGGCGCTGGCACAGCGCAATCTGGATGCACTGGACACCTTCCCCAGCCCGAAGTTGATACAGCTGCAGCAATCTGCCCGCGAAGAACCCCTGCTTAAAGCTGTCGGTGACATTGACATCGGCAGGATGAATGAGAACATCATCAGACAACGAGGAGGAATTGAAGATGGAAAAGACCTATAACCCCGCGCTGATCCAGCGCACGCAGCGTTACATGGAGACGCACAGCATCAGTCAAAATCAGTTTGCCGCTAAAGTGAATCTTTCCAGCGCGGCACTGAGCAGCTACCTTAATCAGAAGTATAAAGGCTCGGTGGAAGCCGTCGAGCGGCAGCTGAGCGAGTTCTTCAAGCTGGATGAAGAGGCCGAGGCCGCCGCCGAGAAGACCGCCAGTCTGCTGCCCCGCGCGGCGTATGTGCCGACCAGCATCAGCGAGGATGTCTGCCAGAGCATCCGCTTTGCCCAGCTGGAGCATTGCATGGTCGTGCTGCACGGTGATGCGGGCGTCGGCAAGAGCAAGGGCGCACAGAAGTTCCTGCGCGACCATCCCACGAACGCGGTGGGCATCAGCATCACACCCAGCACGGGCACACTGAACGGCTCTATCAAGCTGCTGGCCCGCGCCCTGCGCGTGCCGGAGTGCCGCAACAAGATGGATCAGATGATGGCACTGCGTTCCCGCCTTGACGGCACAAACTGGGTCATCGTTATTGACGAAGCCCAGCACCTCAAATATGCGGCGCTGGAAGAAATCCGCTCCCTGACGGACGACAACCCCATGACCGGGGAGCACGGTGTCGGCGTGGTGCTCATCGGCAATAGCGAGGTGTACAGTCGTCTGCAGGGCCGCCAGCAAGCGCAGTTTGCGCAGCTGTTCAGCCGCATCCGTATGCAGCGCGAGTACACCACCCGCAAGGTCAAGGAAGATGACGTGCGGAAGCTGTTCCCGGTGCTTGCCGAGCAGGACGCCCGCAAGGAAATGGACTTCCTGCTGAGCGTCTGCCGCAGTCCGTGGGGCATTCGCGGCGCAATGAACCTGTACACCAACGCGGCCAGCGCCAACGATATCAGCTATGAAAATCTGTACCGCATGGCCGCCCACATGGGCATTGGTATGCTGGGGGCAGTTTGAGGAAAGGAGTTTTTTAGATGAATTTGAAGTGCGGATATTTTACCGTGGGTGGCATCATGTGCGGCTCGCTGGTGGGCATCTTCGTCGGAGCGTTGGCCGTGAACGCCAGCCTCGGCTACATGATCCTGCTGCTGGGCGCGTGGGGGCTGTGCCTTTACATCACATCGCGCAGCCTTATGGACGATGCCCGCCGCGAGGAAGCGGTGCTGAACCAGCCCGCCGAGGAATTTGACGACCCCGACGAACTGCCGCCCCTTTACTGGGAGGGCTATGACCGGGGCTATGAAGAAGCCCTTGAAAGTATGGCCTACACCCGCCCGCCGCGCGTGCGGCCCCCGAAAAGCAAGAAAAAAGGTGCTTAGTTTAACAACACCCCTGCGGGCAGACGCCCGCGCCTTAATGCAGCCGCCCGGATGGGCGCGGGTCTCAAGCCCCGGCAAATGCAGAGAGAGGAAGGAGCGTTTTTGTGAAAAAAGAAGATTGGGAAAAGGCAAAGAGTAGACTGCGTGCTCCACTCGGACAAGTCGATTTACTGTGCGATGGGTACAGCGTCACCCTTGTCAATGAGTGCATCAGCATGTTCCGCAATGGAATAGCGGTGTATGTCAATGGCGAAATACGCGGTTCATGGTTTGTGCAAGATTGCGAGGAGCGTCGGAGGTTTATCCCTCAAAAAGAAACTTCCTTGATGACCCGCAAGCAGATTGCCGCCTATAACAAGATGCCGAAGAAAGATCGGGGGCCACTTAAAAAGTTCCGCGAGGAAACCTTCACGGCCTATCAGACACACTGGACGAACTGGCAGGCGCTTGTCAAGCATTTTGAAGCCAACAATGCCGACATCCGCCTTGTCACGCCGCAATAAAGCAAAGGAGTACATATCTATGGCAAGAAAGAAAGTAACCAGCGTTCCGGCACTGGCCGACTGGGGCGCAGTGGACAACGCCCTGCGGGACATCCGGGAATGCCAGCACACGCTGGCGGAAATGGCTGTCCAGCGTGACCGCCAGATCGACAGCATCAAGGCCGACTACGCACAGGGGGCTTTGCCGCTGCAGAACCGGGTCAAGGCGCTGGAAAGCGAGGTCAAGGCATACGTTGATCTGCATCGGGCCGAACTGGACGGTAAGAGCCGCGCTCTGAACTTCGGCACTGTCGGCTACCGTGTCAGCAGCAAGCTAATGCTTGCCAGCAGCCGCGTGGCCGAGGCCATCGCCACGCTGAAGGTGCTGGGGCACACTGAGCTCATCAAGACTACCGAAACCCTTGACCGCGAGGCGCTGAAACGCCAGCCCGGTGATATTTTGCAGCAGGTGGGCGCTTACATCCGCACGGTGGATGAGTTTTACTATGATGTGAGCAGCAAGGAGGCCGATGCATGATGACTTCTATCGCAGGCGGACTGAACACGGGCATCTGGCTCTGTGCTGTGGTTCTGGGTGCTACCGGGAGCGCCATCATCGTAACGGTGGCGGCATCGCTGCTGTGCGCAGGCGTGAAGTGCATCGTTAAACATTTTAAGAACGGCGGCTGACGCCGGGAAGGGAGGCTACTTATGGCCGGGAGCGGATGCAACGCTTATCAAATCCGAAAAATTTACGCTATCGGCGGCGCTCTGGGCATGGTGAAGCGGAACGAGGAAGACGACTTGCTGCATGAGTTGGTCGAGGGCATGACCGGGAAAAAGAGCATTAAAGCCTTGACCTACGGCGAAGCCTGCAAGGTCATCGGCGAGTTGGAAGGGCGGCAAGGAACGCCCCCGCCCCGCAAAAGCGGAAAGCCGCTCCTCAAGACCGCACCGGGCCACACCAGCGAGGGGCAGCGGCGCAAGGTCTGGGCGCTCATGTATCGGCTGCAGGATGCCAGCCCCAGCAAGGCCCCGCTCGGTGACAGGCTGTGCGCCATCATCAAGAAGGAACTGGGCATGGATGCCTTCCCGAAAGACCCCTTCGCGTGGATCAGCTACAAGGACGGCAACAAGCTGGTCGAGGTTTTGAAGGGCTACGTCAAGACTGCGCAGAAGAGCCGGGGTGATGCCGATGGATGAGTGGGAAATCCACCCCGACGATCTTTCCCCCGCCCAGCGGGAGGTGGCCGACCTCATCGGCTTTGAGAACTATTTGAAGCTGATCGACGTGTACGCTGCCGAGACAATCTACATACCGAAGCGCGACAGTTTTGAGCGGATCGCCCGCAATCAGCGCATCGTGGAGGAATACAACGGCGACAATCTGAAAGCCCTTGCCAAGAAGTACAACTTGACAACGGTGACGGTGCGGGCCATCGTGGACGAAAAGCACCGGGAAATCCGGGCAAGACCCCTTGATGGGCAAATGAGTTTTTTCCCGCCAGAACGTAAAGTAAAATATTAAAATGCTTAATCTGGCCCATTTTGCGAATCGTGAGTATCATTGGTTATAGAAACCAGTGACACTCACGATTTTTTAGTTTAGGGGTACGGATTATGGAGTTTGATGCGGGAACGTGGTGGCTGATCGGAATCCTGCTTACGTTCTTGATTGGGGCGTTGGGCTGGATGGTAAAACGCAGTCTTGACAAAATCGAGCGGAAACTTGACAGTGCGGCAACTAAGGCCGAACTTGAAAAAGAGGTCGGCGAGTGCAAACAGCAAATTTCGGAAATTCAGCACACCTACACGACCAGAAGCCAGCACCAGCAGGACTGGACTGAATGCCACAACGACATCAAGGCCATCCAGCGAAACTTTCTGACAAAGGAAGACTACTTCCGGGAGCAGGCGAAAACTGAAAAGAAACTCGACCAGATATTGAATCTCTTGATGAAAGGACGGCTCTCCGATGAATGAAAAAGAAATGCTGATGAAGCAGCTGCGTGCCAACGCCTTCCCGCACAATAACGGCAAGGTCATGCAGGCCATCAACATCATCCGGCACAGCTACAACCGCTTGACCGATGTACAGCAGGCGGCGCAGATTTGGGGCGTCAGCCAAGATGACTTCCTCGACTGCATCAATTATCTGGCGATGGCAAAGTACATCCAGCTGCGCACGATTGCGGACAAAATCCTTGTTCCCGACTTTGCAGACATCGGCTGGGATTTGCTGGAAGCCAAACTCACCGCCGAGGGCATCAGCGTTCTGTGTCACAAAACCAAGGATGAGATGATCGAGGTGTGATATGAGCAGCTGGCCGTTGAATGGCAAAAAGGGCGGCAATCGCAAGCACAGCAAGATCGACACCCTGCCCCCAGAAATGAAGGCCACCGTGGAAGAGATGATTATGGATGGCAGCGCCACCTACTCTGACATCGTAGCTTATCTGGAACAGCAGGGGTACAGTCTTTCTGTTTCCAGCGTCTGCCGCTATGCACAGGGGTATGTGGAGAATCTGCAAACCTTACAGATCGCACAGGCTAACTTCCGCAATATGCTGGACGAATTGGAGCGGTATCCCGATCTGGACACCACCGAGGCGCTTGTGCGTGTTGCAAGCCAAAACCTTATGACCGCGCTGACCTCTAAAAAGGATGAGGATTGGAGCGCGGTCAGCGTCGATAAACTTATGAATCAGATCAGTGGTCTGACCCGTGCCGTCGCCTACAAGAAGCGCGTGGAACTGCAAAACAAGTCTGACATCGAGGCGGGCACGGGCGATCTGAAAAGCGCCCTGTGGAGCGCCATGGCGAAGGAACGGCCCGATCTGTACAAACAGGTATCGGCCTACCTTGATCGCAAGGCACAGGAGGGCAGCGCATGAGTATGTACGCCCTGCAGGTTATGACCGGGATGGAAGCCGAAATCACGCAGAAGCTGCGCGGCAAGGGCGTAGACGCCAGATGCCCGCAGGAGCGGCGGATGATCCGGCGCGGTGGCAAATGGCAGGAACAGCTTTACACGCTGTTCCCCAGCTATATCTTTGTCAGCACGCCGGATGTGTACCGTGTCTATTATGCGGTGCGCGATGAGGACGGTGTGCTGCACTGGCTGGGAGCCACCAAAGGCACGCCGGAGGCACTGAGCGCCCGCGAGGAAGCCAACATCCTCTGGCTGGCCGGAGATGGCCCACTGCCGCCCAGCGAGGCGGAGGTGCAGGCGGACGGAACTCTGGATTTTACCAGCGGGCCGCTGGCGCACTTGAGGGATTTGCTGGAAAAAGTGAACCGCCATGACCGCCGCGCCACGGTGCGCGTGCCTGTCGGCGGCGAGGATAAAACCATAACCCTTAGTTACCGTTTAAACGGCAGACAGGAAACTGCAAGTAATGCTGCGGCTGGTACGCCCCGCAGCGTGAACACAGCGGACATATTTTAGAGGATTCCGGCTTGCATCAAGGCGGAAATGGCGAAGCCTGCCCCTAAAATATAGCCCGCAATTCTGCACCACGCCATAACACTGTTTAAACACGCGAGAGCGCCGTTCAAAAACGTTTAAACGCGGCGGGTGGCAAAACTGCCCGCAGAATAAGAGAACCACGCACAGCGCCGTTTCTGGGGCTGTTTTGGGTGTCGAGAAATCGACGCCCTATTTTTATCGAGAAAGGAGCCGCCGATGCGAACAAAAAACGGCAGTGTCCGGGAACTGATTGCCGGAATCCGGCAGGCAGCCGAGCAGGAAGCGTACAATCCCGCCGAGGATTTAAAGGCCCTTCAAACGCAATATAAACGGCTGGGCAAAAAGGACTTTGGCCTTATGCTGGATGCAATGGCCGAGAAATACGCTGCCGGGGAATATGCTGCCATTCATGCCGCGCTGGTCGAAAAAGCCCGCAACGGTGATATTGAAGCAATCAAGATGTACCGTGAGATGCAGTCGAGCGGCGGCAGCGATGAGGTGGTGATCGTGGATGACGTCGAATAAAAAGCGTATACGGCTGTCGGAGATCATCGGCCCCGCCTTCTATGAGACGCACAAGCTGATCGACATGGGCGTTATCGACGAAGCGGTTGAAGCGGGCGGACGCGCCAGCTTGAAAAGTTCCTATGTCGGCACGGAGTTGGTGCTGCAGCTTTTGAAGCACCCGGATTGCCATGCGCTTGTAACCCGACAGGTCGGTGACACAATGCGTGACAGCGTGTATGCGCAAATCCTGTGGGCCATCGACAAGCTGGGGCTTACCGCAAAATTCAAATGCACACAAAGCCCGCTGCAGTGTACCTACACACCCACCGGGCAGCGCATTTTGTTCCGTGGACTGGATGATCCGCAGAAAATCAAATCCATCAAGCTGCCGTTCGGGTATATCGGTATCCTGTGGTTTGAGGAAGCCGACCAAATCAAGGGCGGCGAAGATGCCGTGCGCAATGTGCAGCAGTCTGCGCTGCGCGGCGGTGAGTTTGGCCTTACCTTTATCAGCTTCAACCCTCCGGCTGCCAGCCGCAACTGGGCAAACCGCTACGCCCGCGAGGAACGCAAGGGCAAGCGCATCCATCATTCGACCTACCTGCAAGCCCCTGCTGCATGGCTCGGCCCGAAGTTTCTGGCGCAGGCGGAGTACATCAAGGAAACGCAGCCGACGAAATACCGCCATGAATATCTGGGCGAGGTCGTCGGCAGCGGCACGCAGGTATTTGAAAATCTGCGGCTTGAGCCTATCTCGCAAAAGACTATCCGAAACTTCGACACCATTGAAAACGGTGTTGACTGGGGGTGGTATCCCGACCCGTGGGCGTTCAACCGCTGCCACTATGATGCGGCACGCAAAACGCTGTATATCTTCGACGAACTGACCCGGCTGCGTACCTCCAACGAGGAAACCGCAAAGCTGGTGCAGCAGCGTATTGAATCGTGGGAGAGCGTGACCGCCGATTCCGCAGAGATGAAATCCTGCGCCGACTACCGCGCTTTTGGCATCCTCTGCCGTGAGGCTGTCAAAGGGCCGGGAAGTGTGAACCAGAGCATGAAGTGGCTGCAAGGGCTGGCAGCCATCGTCATCGACCCGCATCGCTGCCCCGACACGGCAAAGGAGTTCAGTGAATATGAGTACGAGGTTGGCCGTGACGGCGCAGTACTGCCGGGGTATGTGGATGCAGACAACCACCACATTGACGCCGTCCGCTATGCTGTCAACCGTATCTGGATGCGCAGAGGTGCATGATGAAGAAATTTCGAAAATGGCTCATTGACCGCTTTTTGCCGCGCTGGGCCTATGAATCGCTGCTGGAGGAACTGGCAGCCGCCAACAAGAAGCAGGAGGAACTGCGGCAGACCGTAGAGCGGCAACAGTGCTATATTTCCGGGCTGGAATATGCACTGCGGCACATGACACCGACTGTCGTGGTGGAAAGCCATGAAAAAGAAACCAAAGAAAAAGCCGGATAAATGCCGGGGCTGCCCGTGGCGGGCGGCGACAGACTATTGCCTGTGGCCGCGCTGCTTTCGGAAAATCACTCTAGGGGGAAAGCATGATGGGCGCTCTGATCCGCGCACTGACAAACAACGCAGTCGAAAACATTGAAGAGGCGCTGGGCATGACGGATGCCACCAGCAGTGCCATGAAGCACGCCATCGCAGAGTGGTATGCTGCATGGTATGGCCGTGCCCCGACCAAAACCGAAGACCCCTGCCAGCGCCTGCCGTATGCCATTGTGAACAAGCTGTGCAAGGCAACCTTCGGCGAGTATGACAGCAGCCTGCAGCATACCGACAGTGCCAAGGCAAAATACCTTGACGGCGTGCGCAGCACCTTTGATGCCTGCAAGACCAGTTTTATGACACAGGCCATGATTGGCGGCGAGGCGTGGGCAAAGCCTGTACCGATGCCGGATGGACGGCTGACATGGCAGATCGTGGGACGCGATTCCGTCATTATTTTAGGCCGCGATGCAAGCGGCATCCCCTCGGATGTGGCGCTGTGCGAGAAGTCTGTATCTGCCGACCATCATTTTTACACGCTGGTCGAGCGGCGCACATCCTTTGCCGGGCGGCTCACAATCCGGTACCGCCTGTACTGCTCCGACAACAAAAGCACACTGGGGCGGCGCGTGCCGCTGGCAAGCCTGCCACAATATGAGCGGCTGGAAGATGAGTACACCTTTGCCGTGCCCATTGATGGCGTCGGCATGGTGTTCCTGCGGATGCCCATCACAAACTGTGTAGACGGCAGCGCGGACGGAGTTTCCATCTACGAGCCTGCAATGGGGCTTATCCACCGCATCAACGAAAATGAACTGCAATTTAGCCGTGAGTTTGAGTTGGGCAGGATGCGCGTTGTGGCGAGTGCCGATATTTTGCGCACCCACAACGGCAAAAAATCATTGACCGATGATGTGTTCGTCGGTTTGGACGGCAACGAGCAGAGCGTCGGTATCACGCCCTTTGCGCCTGCGCTGCGCAATGAAAGCTACGAGGCGCGGCGGCAGACCTACTTGAAGGCCATCGAAAATCTGTTGGGCATCAAGCGCGGCATCCTCTCCGACGCCGAGGCTGTGAGCAAAACGGCGACGGAGATCAATTCCAGCGCGGGCGATTATAGCCTGTCCATTATGGATTTTCAGCATCTGTACTATGACGCCCTGCAAGCGGCGCTCCGGCTCGGCGACCAGATCGGGCAGGCATACCGCCTGTGCGATGCGTCGGCATGGGATGCCGACGAACTTGCCGTAACATGGGGCAACGGTGTGCTGTACGATGCCGACCAAGAGTGGACGGAGCGCAAGGAACTTGTGCAGATGGGCCTGCTGAAGCCGGAACTGGCGCTGGCGTGGAAATTTGACCTGCCTGCCGAGAGTGAAGCTGACCTTGCCGAAATCCGCAAAAACTATATGCCGGAGCTGAAAGACCTTGAAGGTTGAGGTGATACCGCATGACCGCTGAGCAGCGTGCGGGCTTGAGTGACGCCGCCCTTGCCATGACGCAGCCCTGCATTGATGAACTTATCAAGGACATCAGCAAGCGCGTGCAGAAGGCCGGGGCTATCACCGACACTGCCGAATACCAGATTTATCGGGCGCAGGCACTGGGCGAGGGCAAAAAGGCCATTGAGCAGGCCGTATCGAAGCAGATCGGCATCAGCGAGGAAGTCATTGCCAGCCTGTTTGAATATGTGGCCGACAAGAGCCTGAGCCCTGATGAAAACGGCAGCCTAAAGCGAATGACTGAAGCCTACACCCGCATGACCCAGAGCAAGACCCGCGAACTGCTGCGTGACCTGTGGGCCGATACGCCGGAGGGCAAGGTGCAGCCGTTGCAGATAGCCTACGCCCGCGCAATGGATTTTGCGTTCCGGCAGGTTGCCACAGGTACACTGGACTTGAACACGGCCATCCGCCGCGCCGTAACGCCGCTGGCAAAGCGCGGCCTGCGCACCATTGAACAAAAGAGCGGGCGCAGCGTTGGCATTGAGTACGCCTGCAGGCGGTACATCATGGATCAACTCGGCCAGTTGGATGATGAAATCCAGCACGCCGACCATGACGCGCTGGGGTGCGACGGCTGGGAAATCAGTGCCCACGCCACCTGCGCACCCGACCATGAGCCGATACAGGGGCGGCAGTACGGCGATGCAGAATTTGAAAAACTGAACAACAGCCTGCAGCGCCGCATCGGGCACTTGAACTGCGGGCACACGGCAAACCCCATCATTTTAGGCGTGAACGCGCCGCAGTACACCGAAGCCCAGCTTCAAAAATTCAAGGATGACAACGAGCGCGGCGTTGTGTACAATGGCTACCGGTACACCTTGTACGAGGCCGGGCAGGAGCAGAGCCGCATCGAAAACGGCATCCGGCTCATCAAGCGCCAGATTCTGGCCGACGAAGAAACCGAAAACCCCGATCTGCAGAAGCATCAAATCAAGCTGCGGGTCGTGCAGGCCGAGTATGCGAGATTCTGCAAGGCCGTGGGTCTGCCCACCCGCAGCGAACGCCTGCAGGTGGCCGGGTTTGGCCGCAGCCAGTCCAACCGGGCCGTGTGGGCCTACAAAAAGGCTGCGCCGGAGCAACTTCGGGACGTAGAAATCGCAGGGCACAAACTGTACAGCGTCACGGATGAACGCATCCGGGCTGTGCCGAAGCCGTTCTTTCAAGGCGTTTCCAACAAGGTCAACGGTCTGGCGCAGGAATACGCCAGAGGCGTGCTGAAAAAGGTGCAGGGGCTGGAAGTCGGCACGGAGGCCGTCGTGAATTTTACCAAAGACGGTAAATGCACAGGCTACTATGTGGGCGGGCAGAACAGTATGAAGGTCAAGCCACCGGAGATGCAAGTGCCCTATTACTCTTTACATAATCACCCCAGCAATGGTATACTTAGCCCAGAGGATATACAGCAGCTTATCAAGCGCCCTCAGATGCAGGGCATCGGCGCTGTCGGTAATGCCGGAGCGCTGTTCACCTGCGAGAAGGTGTTCGGCTATTCCCAAAAGAATGCCGAGGGCTGGTTTAAGACCTTAAAAAAGAAATATCCTCTCTATAAAGGTGAATCCGGCAAAATCGAAGATGCGCTTGCGCAGCGTATTGCATTTGCTGAAGAACTGCGAAGGGATGGTGCTAAGTATGGGCTCGTATTTTCAAGATAACCCTCCGACTCCAGAAGAAATCGCAAAATGGCGAGCAGACCTTACGCGAGGCTGGCCTTATACTGAGGATGATCCCGAGCCGGATTTTTTCGACTGGACACCTGACCCAGACCGCAGCGCCACTACGGATTCCATCTATCTGCTTAAAGCAACAGGCAACTGGACAGCGGAAGATGAGCGCATCGCCTTTGACCCCAGCAAGCCCCCACCGCGCCCGCTGGCCGAACTGGAAGCGGAGCACGACGCTTTCCTCAAGGAACTGTTCAAAAAAGCAAAGCCCCTTTAAACACTGTATAAACGCCATTTGCACCGCTTTTAAAGCGGTGCTTTTTTCGTGCCCAAAATTATGCAAGAGGTGCTTTATGTTCTGTATTACCTATGACACAACCTGTTATGCCGACCCGCAGCGTGCGTTTGATTCCTTTATGCGGCAGCTTCGGGAGCTTTTCGGCCCCGTGCTCCGTGTCAGGAAAAACAAGCGGATCGTCTCACACCCGCAGCCGCACAGGGTTGGCAAGTACCACGCGCCGCATCTGCGGCCCGATCCGCACCCGCATCTGCCGAGGGATCGGCTACAGGAGTATCATTCTAAACCCGAAATCGTAACCGAGCGCAGCTGCTCCCGCGCCGATGAAGTGCAGGACGACAGCGACGCAGAAAACACAGACGAAGGAGATCACCTATGCTTGACTGGCTGAAACCCATCCTCGGTGATGGGTACAATGAGGAAATCGACAACAAGATCGCCGCCGAGATCAACAAGGGCTTTGTCGCCAAGGCCGACTACGACGCGGCCAAGGATGCCCAGCACACGGCAGCGGAGGCTCTGGCCGACGCCAACAAGGCGCTGGCCGAGTACAAGGACACCGACATCGACGGCCTGCGCAAGAGCGCCGAGGAATGGCAGGCCAAGGCAGAGCAGGCCGAGAAAGACGCGGATGCCCGCGTTGCGGCGGTGCAGTTTGATGCAAAGCTGGATTCTGCCATTGCTGCCGCACATGGGCGCAGCGGCAAGGCCATCCGCGCCCTGCTCGATCTGGACACCCTGCGCGGCAGCGATGACCCTGACAAGGACATCTCCGCCGCACTGGCTGCCCTGCAGAAAGACAGTGGTTATATGTTCGACACCGGGGAAACACCGCCGCCCTATGCTGCAGGCACTGGCCGCACCGCTATGACCGCCGACAATTCTGACAGTGCCCTGCGCAAAGCGATGGGCCTGCCGATGGAATAAGATAAGGAGTAAAACCTATGAGCAACACTATCGAACTCGCAAAATCTTTTGTCCCCAAGCTGGATGAGTGCTATCGACTGGCCTCGCTTACGAGCGTGCTGGACGGTGCGCCCGAACTTGCCAAGCAGGGCGCAAACGCCAACGAACTCATCATCCCCATGATGAGCATGGACGGTCTGGCTGACTACAGCCGCAACGGCGGTTATGTGCAGGGCGGCGTCACCATGACGAATGAGACGGTCAAGTGCAACTTTGACCGTGGCCGCCGCTTTGACGTGGACGTCATGGACGATCTGGAAACCGCTGGCCTTGCCTTTGGCCGTCTGTCGGCTCAGTTCATCCGTGACAAGGTCGTGCCCGAACTGGACGCCTTCCGCTTTGCGTCCTACTGTGGCATCAGCGGCGTCACGAAGAAGGAAGAGACGCTTGCCGATGGCGCGGCCACCGTTGCGGCGCTGAGTGCTGCCGTGACGGCCATGGACGATGAGGAAGTCACCGCCACCGGGCGCTACCTGTTCATCACGCCGACGCTGCTGCAGGGCATCAACGATATGGACACCACGAAGAGCAAGAAGGTTCTGGAAGGCTTCGAGCAGGTCATCAAGGTTCCCCAGCGCCGCTTCTACACGGCCATCAAGCAGCTTTCCGGCAAGACCGGGGAGGAAGCCGGCGGTTACACGAAGGCAGCCGGCGCGGCCAACATCAACTTCGCCATCGTCCAGAAGGATGCGCTCATCCAGTATACGAAGCACGCTGCCCCGAAGATCATCGCCCCGGAGAACAACCCGGACGCGGATGCCTACGTCTTCGGCTATCGCATGGTGGGCATCGCCAAGGCATACAAGAATATGCTGTCTGGCATGTACTTCAGCCACGACAAGGCGTAAGGAGGATTTACTATGGCTATTATCGGATACATCCCGCCCGCCGCCGAGCCGACCCCCGCGGTCAACGCGCAGCCTGTGCCGGACAATGCTCCGCCCGCCGAGGTGGCGGTGGAACTGCCGTTCCCCGAAGTGACGGACACGGCGGCAGAAGAAAAGCCCGCCAAGCGCACAAAGAGGGCGGCGGCCAAGGAGTAAACCCATGACGAGTTACGAGTTTTACGTCTGCAAATATGGCGGCAAGGCCATCCAGCCGGACGAATGGCAGACTGCCTATGCTGATGCCGACGCGCTGATTCAGAGATATGAGCGGCTGTACCGCGTGGAATATCCCACCGACAGCGCCCGGGACACGGTTGCATGTGCCATTGCTGACGCCCAGCGCAGGTTTGCCGATGTACAGAGCGGTGCTGTGGCGGCTCCGGCCAGCGTTACGATTGGCAGCGTAAGCGAAAGCTACGCCGCCAACACGGCAGCAGCCATTGATGCGACACCCAAGGCACAGGCGGCAGAATACTATCGCATTCTGTGCTTGTATGCTGATGTGTACAGGGGGTGCAGTTGATGCGGTATGAGGGAGCGCTTCGTTCGCCGATCTATGACCTGTGCCGCCAGACCGTTACCGTGTACCATGCGTGTTATAATCCCTTCCGGGTGACGCGCTGCGTAATTCATGGCGCGTACTTTGAGCGTAAAACCGTGCAGACCGTTGATAAAAGCGGGGGCAAATCCTGTGACGAATTTTTGCTGGTGATTCCCAACAAAAACGCACGGCGGGTTGCCCCCGCCCTTTTTAACGGCATCCCCGGCGTGTATGTGCTGGAATGCGGGGATCGCATTGTGGAGGGCGTTGGGGAAGAAATCACCACCCGCGAACAGTGGGGCAGCTTCGTCCCGGCCAACCGCCCCGGCGTGGTTACTGTGGACTGGGTGCGGAACATGGGCTGCCGCAATGTTCTGTACCATGTGGAGGCAGGCGGTAAGCAATGAGGGTCACGCTGGATTTTCCCGCCGCAGAAGAGATTTTGCAGGAAGTGGGACTGGATGAACAGGGCGATGCGCAAATGTTCCACACTAAGAATGTGCTGCGGCGCGTCCAGAAGTATATGCCCTACCGTACAGGCGCGACCATCAAGCTGACCGTCGCCCAGACCGACCCCCGCGTGCCGGAGATCGTCACCGAAGAGCCGCAGGCGGTTTATCTGTATAACGGCGTGAGCCGCAGCGGGAAACCGCTGAACTATACAAAAACAAAGAATCCCCTTGCCGGAGGGCATTGGGATCGTGCGCTTGTGGCTGCCGAGGGTGATGCGCTGGCTGCCGACTTGGAACGCTATATTGGAAAGAGGTCTGGCGAATGAGTGAACTTGAGCAGGTCATCACATGGCTGCGCACCTATGAGGGGCATGACATCTTAAAAGATTGGCATGTCGACTACACCGACCAAGTGCCCAGCTGCGGCGCGGTCTTCCCGCAGGGGCTGCAGGAAATTGAACGCCGCACCTATATCACAGGCGCAGTCTGCGTCACAAATCAGAGCAACTTCGGACTGTACTTTACTTTTGCCAAAAGCGCAGGCGATGATGAGGGCGCGAAGATCAACGCAGATTGGGTCAACGACTTCCAGCATTGGGTGCAGGAGCAGAGTGCCCACGGCCTTGCTCCGAACTTTGGCGACGCCGAAGAGCCTGTCATCGCCCGCGCCCAGAACGGCGTACTGTACGAAGCGGAGGCCGAAGGCACGGCGACTTATATGGTTGTGCTGAGCCTGCGCTACACAAAAACCTATGAATCGGAGGATTTTGCATGAAAATCGAACGCAAATACATGGCGCATTATCTGAATGCAACCTTTGCCGCAGATGATGGCACGGCCAGCTATGTGCGGCTGGGCAAAGATTTGGAGGAATACTCCCCGGAGTTGTCCGCCAACGTCGAAAAGAAAACCAACATTCTCGGCAACGAGACTGTCAGCATCGACAGCTACCAGAAGCAGGGCGAGGTCAGCCCCTACTACGCCGAGAAAGGCGACCCGCTGTTTGAGAAGCTGCAGAGCATTATCGACAACGATCTGGTTCTGGATGATCTGAAAACCGACATCGTGGAAGTCAAGCTGTGGGACGCCCAGAGCAGCGGCGCGTTCCCTGCGGTGCGGGAAGAGTGCTACATCGAGGTCAGCAGCTACGGCGGTGACACCACAGGTTATCAGATTCCGTTCAACGTGCATTATACTGGCGTTAAAACCAAAGGCACGTTCAACCCCACCACCAAGGCATTCACCGCCGAGGCATGAAAGGAGCAGCCATCATGGAACTGGTTATTGATCGCGGCGTCAAAAGCTATGACGTGAAAGACGCTGACGGCACACTGCTGGGCGTCATCAAAATCAACCCTGCCGACATCGGCATTTCCGGGCGCTTCGTCTCGGCACGCAATGCCATCGCAGAACTGGCGGAGCAGGCCAAGCAGGACATGACACCCGAAAAGATTCTCGCAATGGATACGACCATCAAGGCTGAACTGAACAAGGTGTTTGGCAGTGATGTGTCCTCGGTTTTCTTTGGCGGACTTTCGGCGCTGGCTCTTGCCGATGACGGTGCTTTTGTCTTTGAAAAGGTGCTGGAAGCTGTTGCCCCTCTGGTGGAGGAAGCGCACAAGGCCGGAATCGCTGCCGCCGAAGCGCGACTCAAAAAGCACACCGCCGTCTATGCCGACTTCAGCAAGGGGCTTGCCCCCGGTCAGCAGGCATGAGTGCATGGGAATTACCCACCACCGTCATGGTGGCCGGGAGCAGCTTTGCGATCCGCTCGGATTTTCGCGCCGTACTGGATGCACTGGCTGCGCTGACTGACCCCGACCTGACACAGCAGGAGCAGTACGTTGCCTGCCTGCAAATTCTATATCCCCGCTGGAAAGAGCTGCCCGACGCAAACGCTGCGCTTCGGGCGGCTTTTACTTTTATCAACGAGGGAAAAGAGGATGAGCAGCAAGGCTTCCGCCCCCGGCTGGTGGATTGGGAGCAGGATGCTGCTCTGATCGCACCCGCTGTGGACAAAGTGCTGGGGTATAGCTGCCGCCGATGCGGGTATTTGCACTGGTGGGAATTTCTCGGTGCATTTCATGGCATCGGCGATGGCCTGTTTGCGCAGGTGGTGAACATCAGAAACAAGCGAGCACGCGGTAAAATGCTGGACAAATCCGAGCAGGAATTTGCCCGCGAGAACGCTGCCGTTATTAAAATCCATGCGGCAGAAAGTGCCGAGGATAAGGCCGAAAAGGAAAGGCTGTTGGATCTTCTGGGGAGGTGAAGCTATGGCATCAGTCGTTATCAATACGCGCTTTAATAACCGAAAGGCCGAGGCAGACTTAAAAGAGTTGCAGGCCAAGGCCAAAGAAACCGCGCGAGAAATCAATGCGGTGGAAAAGGGCCTCGGCTCGGCTACGACCAAACGGAATAAGCTGCGGGACGATTTGGAAGCCGCCCGCCAGAAAGCTGCCGAAACGGTTGCCGCTCTCGACGAAGTAAACGCTCGACTGGATGCCGGACGCAAATCGAAGTTCGGCGTCACATCCAAGGGCGACGAAACGCTGAGCGACAAGCTGGCCGCAAAGTTGCAGCAGCAGGATACCGCTGTGCAGGCTGCCGCCGATGCCTACCACGCACAGGATGCCGCCGTGCAGGCACTGCAGCAACGGCACGCCGAACTGACTGCCCAGCTTGCACAGGAGAAGGATGAGGCGACCCGGCAGGCCGAGGCTGTTACCAACGCCGCGCAGGCTGCACAAGCGGCGCAGGTGGATGTATCCAATGTGCAGCGTGCAGCGAATGCGATGGACGCCTTCGTCTCAAAGCTGTTCAACGCGGCATCAGTGAGTAAGATTCTGAAAAGGTCACTGTCCGCGATAGGCTCTATCGGCGGCAAGGCTTTTGATTTTGTGAAAAGCAAGGCCCAGAGTGTGCAGGAACGGCTGGCACAGGCTGCGCAGAGCACGGAACACTTCCGCAAGCGGCTGGCAGGGCTGGTGTCCGGCGCGTTGGTGTTCAATGTGCTTTCCTCCGGGCTCCGGACGCTGACGAACTGGATGGGGACGGCGCTGCTGTCTTCGTCCGGCCTGCGGACGGCGCTCGGCAACTTGCAGGGCGCAGCGGCCACGGCAGCCGCGCCCATCATTCAGATACTTACCCCCGCGCTGACTGCGCTGGCAAATGCGGCGGCGATGGTGTTCAGTTACATTGCGCGGTTGGTGGCGTTCTTTACCGGGCGCACAATCTCCGCCAGCGCCGGAGCAGCCAAGGCTATGAACGGCGTCGGATCGGCGGCGGGCAGCGCAGCGAAGAAGGTCAAGAACGCTAATGGTGAACTGGCCGCCTTTGACGAACTGAACGTGCTGAACAAGCAGTCCGACGATAGCAGCGGCGGGGGCGGTGGTGGAGCAGACAGCATTACCCCGGACTTCGACTTTTCTGCGGAGAATCCATTCCTTGACAGCATTATGGATGCCATAGAGCAGGGCGACTGGTACAAGGTCGGGCAGCTGATCGGCGAGAAGCTGCGTGACAGTCTGAACGCCATCCCATGGCCGGATATACAGGATAAGGCTGTGCAGTGGGCAACAAACATTGCCGACTGCATCAATGGTTTTATCGAAGTACCGGGCCTGTGGACTGCCATCGGACACACCATTGCACAGGGACTGAACACGGCGCTGCTCTTTGCGGACACGCTGATGCAGCGCATCCACTGGGACAGTCTGGGCGCGGGCATTGCCGAAGGACTGACAACTGCTGTTGCTGAACTGCGCTGGGACACGCTGGGGCGTGTGCTGACGGATGGGATGCGTGCAGCCATTCTGACGCTGTATAACTTTGTGCTGCATTACAGCGGCTGGACGGATTTAGGCAATGGCATTGCAACGTGCATCAATTCTGCCATCACCAACATTCCGTGGCTGGAAGCTGGACTGGGTGTGGGCGGCTTTGCCATCGGCCTGCTGAACGCGCTGATTGCGGCGGTGCAGGGCACAAACTGGAATGACCTCGGGCACAACATCGTGGCGATGATTGCCGCGATTGACTGGCCGGGGCTGTTCTCTGCGTTAAGCACGCTGGCATTGGATGTGCTGCAGGCCATCAACACGATTCTCGGTCAAGTTGACTGGGACGCTGTCGGCAGCAAAATCATGGAGTGCTTGCAGGCGGTAGACTGGGTCGGTATTCTGGCGCAGGTTGCCGAACTCATTTCCAACTGCTGGCCGCTTCTGATGGCGGCGCTGGCCGTGAGCCTGCTGCCTGTGATTGGCACGTTTATTCTTGACACGGTGCTTCCTGCTATTTTAAGCGGCCTCGGCTCGCTGATCGTCACGGTCATCTCAGCCATCGGTGCATGGCCTGTGCTGTTGCTGGCGGTGCTGGCCTCTATCGCAGCGGTCATCATCAATTATCTGGTGACCCACTGGGACGAAATCAAACAGAACTTTTCACAGACACTTGATGATCTGGCACAGGCGCTGAACACTGCCGGAGAGAATCTGCAGCACATCTGGGATACTCTGTGGCTGACGATAAAGCTGCTCGGTCTGCAAATCTGGGAGACCATCACCACAGGCTGGAACAATTTCTGGAAAGGGATTGACCTCGCCTTACGCATGGCAGGCGCGGCGCTGCAAGCAGCATGGTCGGCCTGCTGGCTGATTATCAAGCTGGCGGCTATGCAGATTTGGGAGGACATCACCACCGCATGGAGCAATTTCTGGAAGGGTCTTTCCCTGCTCCTGTCGATGGCAGGGGCGGCGCTGAACGCTGTCTGGACTGCCGCGTGGTCGGCGCTGGCTGATACGGTATCCTCTATTTGGGACGGCATTACCTCTGTGGTGCGCGGCGCGGTCAACGGCATCGTCCGCATCATAAACGGCATGATTTCGGCGATTGTTGGCGGCATGAACGCTGTCATCGGTCTGCTGAACGGCTTCAGTTTTGATGTGCCCGAATTTGCACAGGATGCACTGGGCACGGCTAAGGTTGGATTCAACATCGACCCCATCACCGCACCGCAAATTCCCTATCTGGCACAGGGCGCAGTCATTCCGGCAAATCACGAATTTCTCGCTGTGCTGGGCGACCAGACAAACGGCACGAACGTGGAAGCACCTCTTGAAACAATCCAGCAGGCGCTGGCCGATGTGTTGGCCAAGTGGGGCGGGCAGGACATTACGATCCGCTTTGCCGCCAGCGGCGGTTTGGAACAGCTTGTGCGCCTGCTGATGCCCTACATCGACAAAGAAAAAGCCCGCCGTGGTGCGCGGCTTGTGGTGGGAGGAAACTGATGATCGTAATTGACGGCGAACAATTCAAAATCGACGTGCTAAGCGTAAAGCGCAGCGCGGATTTTCTGGATAAATACGCGGAGCGCCTCGCCAACGGCCACCTTAGGCGCGAGCTGATTGGCGTGTACTTCAACTACAAGCTGCAATTTGGGCCGGGGCTGGATCGCAAGGAGTACGCCCGACTGTGGGACAAGCTGACGGAGCCTGTGGAGTTCCATGAGGTTACAGTGCCAGATGAAGACGGCAACTATACCTTTACAGCTTACTTTTCCAATGTCGGCGACGAATTGCTGCGGAAAAAGGCTGAAAAAAACTACTGGAAGAATCTGACCGCGAATTTTATTGCCCAGAAGCCTGCAAGGACATAAAGGAGGCGAACGACCATGAACACAAGCACCCGCGTGGAGTTCGGCCTGTACGATGTCACTGCGCGGAGCGACAGCGCCCCCGTCACGGAGGATGCAAAGGATTTTTGCAATTTAAGCAAGGATTTACTGTTGGAATCCGTGCCGAATCAGAACAAGTACGGCACGCTGGAAACGCGGCAATGGCTCATGGACGGCAGCTTCCTGTTTTTTCCCGAAACGCCTCGGCAGTATTTCTGGGGCTTTTGGAGCACGGAACAGTCGAACGGAAACGGTGCTTTTGCCAATCCGCCCGTGCTGAATATCCGCTTCGACAAGAATCACAGCAGCAGCGGCCTGACGCTGCATTTTTACTCTCCGACAGATGACTGGGCAAGCAAGGTCAAAATTCAGTGGTACGATGCCAACGATGGTCTTTTGGCGGTGGCTATGTTCACCCCGGACGCAGTTGATTACTACTGCGCCTGTAAGGTAGAAAACTATTGCCGCATTCAGCTGGCGTTTTTGGAGACGAACAGGCCGGGGCGGTATCTGAAGCTGGCGGGAATCGACTACGGCGTGTATCTGCATTTCTCCGGGGACGAAATCATCAAGGCCCATGTGCTGGAAGAGTGTGACCCATTGAGCGCGGAGATTAGCATAAACACGCTAAACATCACGCTTTTTAATCAAGAGGGTCGCTTCTCTATCTTAAACCCGGAGGGCTATTTTGATGTGCTGCAGCACCGCCAGAAGCTGACTGTGTGGGAGGATGTGCGCCGAAGCGCCCACGATACGAGCACGACAAGCTACTGCATGGGCACGTTCTATCTGGACGACTGGTCGAACGAGGATGACACACTGGCCGATTTTACGGCAATCGACACCATCGGCCTGCTTGATGGCTCTCCATTTGACGGCGGAGTGTATGACACCCATGTGGCGTCGCTGGCAGCGGAAATCCTAAGCGGCTATCCTTACACACTGGACAGCGTTCTGGGCGAAGAACGGATACAGGGTTACATCCCTGCCGGAACACGGCGCGAAGCGCTGCAGCAGCTTGCCTTTGCCATTGGCGCGGTGGTGGACTGCAGCCGAGGCGAAATCATCCGAATCGTGCCCGCTCCGCAGCGTGCCAGTGGTCTGATTGGAACAGATCGCCGCCTGCAGGACGGCAGCAAAGTTACGCTCCTTGCGCTTGTAACTGCGGTGTCGGTGACAGCGCACCGTTATATCCCCGGTGAGGCGTCGGAGGAACTGTACAAAGACACCCTTGAACCGGGCACTTACCGTGTGACCTTTGATGCTCCGGCAGTGGCCGACAGTCTGGCCGTCAGGGGCGCAGAGCTGAGCGAACGAGGCGTGAACCACTGCACGCTGACCGTGAGCAAGGCTGCCGAAGTCTGCGTGACCGGGCGCAAGTACAGTGACAGCGCTACCGTCCTGCGGCGAGAAGCCTCAAATCTGCCGTCAAACGCGCAGGGCAATGAAGTGTCCGTGCCGGACGCGACCCTTGTAAGCCCGGACAGGGCTGCCGCAGTGGCCGCCCGCGTGCTGGACTACTACGCCCAGCGCTATGAGCAGACCTTCCGCATGGTCGCCGGGGATGAGAAGCTGGCTGACCGTCTGATCGTGGAGAGTTTCGGCGGTGAAATGGTGCGCGGTGTTGTTACGAAGTTGGAATTTGATTTAACTGGCGGCTTTCTGGCCGACGCGAAGATTGTGGGCCGTAAGCTGTCCAACAATGCCGCAGCCTATGCGGGCGAAGAAATCCACGCAGGCGAAAGGAGTTTCATCTAATGTGGCAGACGCCTGTTTATGACCGAACTGCCGCCGATGTGGCAGCAGGAGCGGAAAAGTGTTATATCACGGCAGAACTGCTAAATCGCATCGAGGGCAACACCGCCCACATGGCGCAGCTTCTGGGCGTAGAGATCGACACCCGCACATGGACATCGCTGGGGCTGCTGACCCGCGCTCAGATGCAGCGTATTTTGGACAACCTCGCCACTGTGCGGGCTGCATACTACACGCTGCCCGGTACACCGAACATTCCCACAGCGCCGAGCACGCTGTACAGCGCCATCAATGACATGGAGCAGGTGCTGTGGAGCTTGCACGAACTGTGGCAGCGCAACAGCGTAAAGCAGTACGCCGGAGAAATTTGCGCCGGACAAGAGATTGGAGTGATTTAATGTTTGAGAAGAAAGTGTGGAATGACCGCCAGAGCGAGCATCCTGCCCGCCGCAGGTTGACTCCCACGGAAAACGACAACGAGTATGAAGTCTCCCGCGCAGAAGGTCTTGTCATGGAAGAGGGCGACGCCTTTGATGCCGCCACTATGAACGATCTGGAAAACCGTGTGGCGAAAGCCTTTGCAGAATATGATCCTGCGGAACTCGGTGCTGTCAACGTGACAGTGCAGCTGTATACCTGTAAAAAAGAGGGGAAAGTATATCAGCTGACTGGATCGGGCGCTGTTGGACGCTGCAAAATTCCTGCCGCATGGGCCAGCGGTGATACATGGAAAGTCAACGGTACGGCAGTGCCCGCCTACTGCGGCGCAGATGCGGTGGACGGTGACTGCATCGTAGCCGGGCGCTGGGTGCTGTTCACATTTGACGGCGCACAGCTAAATTTTAACGGCGGCGGTGGATTATCCAACGGCAAGCTGGCACGGGCCACCGCCAGCGAGGCGCAAGTGCTGGCAGGTGCGCCATTTTACGCGGGAAACAAGACCCTTAAAATAGGCATGATGCGCAACCACGGCAGCTGGCCCGATGCCGACAAGCTGACCATCGAGAGCGGCAAGCTCAAGATGTACAAGCAGGACGGCTACACCGAGGGAGGTCTCGGCGTGGCGGCAACCAACCTCGGCAACGCACAGGCCGAGCATCTGTTGAGCGGCGTGAGCGCATCCAGCCAAAACGGTCTGGGATTCGGCGGTAGCATGCCGGACCGCAGCGGATGGAGCGCAACGATTACGCCGGGTGGTGTGGTAACTATCCCGGAAGGATACCATGCAGGGGGCGGAATGGTATCGGCGAAGGGCATCCAAGTGACAGAGGTATGGCAAAGCTGCCATAGAGGGCAAAACCTCTTCAATTTCAGTGGCGGTACACTGGTTGGCGTTCAATATGCCGGGAGTCAGTATGCCTCTGACAACATTTTGCAGGGCGCGGGCATAAACAGCGGGAGCCAGTATTGGGCGCAATGCGCGTCCGATGCGAGCGTTCGCTTTATTCTTGCCTATTATTGATAAGAGGTGAAACCATGGCAGAACCAATCGTAATCAACGCCGAGACACGAGAAATTACAGTGCCCGAGAGCGAGCGCTCCTTCGGCGTGGCCGGTGAGCATAATGTGGCCCGGAAGCATTTCCGCATCAACGGCAGAATCGTGGACGGAAACGACCTCGCTGTGGGCTTTGCATGGAAGGTCTGCACCGAAAACTCGGCCAAGCAGCCGAACGAGTACCCCATCGACAGCATCATCGCTGACAGCGATGGTATCGAGTTTGACTGGCTGGTCGGCAAGGGCGCCCTCACATACAAAGGCAGCCTCAAGTTTGCGGTCTGCGCCAAGCAGGTCAACGGCGAGGATATCGGCGGGTTTGACCTCCGAGCCTACATCCAGCAGACCGCTGACGAAGTCAGGCGGGCGGTGCAGGACGCGGCGGCCAGCGCTAAAAATGCAGAGACGCAGGCCAGCGATGCAAACAAGGCTGCAAAGTCTGCCGCCGACAACGCTACGGCCGCCAAGAAATCGGCAGACGATGCAGCAGCTGCCGCCAAAACGGCTGGCGATGCGGCAACTAAGGTTATCAAGGAGGGCGTAGCCGAGAAATTGACGGAGATGCAAAACATCCAGAAGGACGTCTCGACCAAAGCCCAGACAGCCGAAACGGCGGCAAAAAATGCGGACACCGCCAAAACTGCGGCGCAAAACGCGCAGAAGGCTGCCGAGAAGAGCGCGGGCAACGCAGCCAACAGCGAATCGGCAGCCAAGACCTCTGCGGAGCGGGCTGCCGCCGCCCGCGACACGGCGCAGGAGCTGGCGGGCCGTGTGATCGTGGATGATGCACTGAGCGACACCAGCGCCAGTCCTGTCCAGAATAAGGTGATCTTCGCGGCACTTGCCAAAAAGCAGAATGTGCAGCGCGTCACTTTCGTAATCAACGACACTGACGGCGGCTTGGATGCCGTCGTGGCCGACTAATTTAAACACCGTTTAAAGGAGTTTTTATCATGGCAGAAACTGTTAATCTTCCCCGCGACAGCACGCTGCGGGAACTCGTGGCCGTGCAGAAAGCCAGCATCATTGCCAGCGGAAACACGGCGGCCATTGACCGCCTTTATGGCAGCCTTGTTCGCGCGGCCAAAAGCGTTGAGGAAGTCAACACACTCTTCGTGGACTGGTGGAACATCTGCTGGAAGGAGGGCGTGACGACGCGCAATGAACTGTGCGAGCGCTGGTTCGGCACGGTGCTGGACGACAACCGCGTGCATGGCACGAAAGAACCTCTGTTTGCTACCAGTCAGAGCGCCATCGGCGAGGCAACCGATGACAGCGTCGGACTTGTCTGCACGCCCAGCACCGAGGCTGCGGCCAACCGTGACGACTTCGCCAAACTGCCGCAGTTCTGGGCACTGGAAGTCGCCGCCGAGAAAAATGCGGACGGCACGCACACGATCTATGCTGTCGAGTTCATCGATAGCTATGACGATGTGCGCCGGAGCAAGCACCTGTGCTGGGTGCTGCAGAAGAACACCTACACGAAAGAATGGGATGAGGGCGGTTACCGCTATTTCAAAATGCGCTGCCATCCCAGTACCGGGTATGAAACATGGCCGCAGGGCACGGATAAAAACGGCACTGTCTACGGCTACATTGCAAACCCGAAATATGCTGCTGGATTTGACAGTGAGGGCCTCATCGGCTGCGGCAGTGGCCGCCCGCCCATCAACTATTCCAGCCACAGCGACAATGTGGGTCTGTGGCGCAAGCGCGGCGCACAGTATGCGGGCGCATCCGGCAGACTGCTCAAATGGCAGCTTGCCATGATCCGGCTGAAATACGCCCGCAAGGGCAACAGCGGTACGATTGAGGGCTGCACCGGGTACAATTATCAGTATACTGCGGCTGCCGGAGAATCCGGCGTGAAGCGTGTCCTGCTGACGGCAGCGCAGGCGGCCAACCTGTTTGTCGGGTCGAGCGTCATTATCGGCGATAAGGGTACAGGCACGAGCGCGGATCGCGGCGTTGCCAGCATGTACAAGCTGGCGAAAAACAAACGCATTGCCAGTATCACGGATGTCACCATCGGCGGCACAGCCTACAAGGCGGTTAACATCGAGACGGACACCGCCTTTGACACCGAAGCGGGCGTCACCTACATCTCCACGATGCCCTATTGGAGCGGCTGGAACGATACTGTGCAGGGCTATGATGGCAGCCGATACAGCCCGACAAGTGGCAAGGAACCGGGCCTTATCCAGCGCACGGAGTTCCAAAATGGCTCGTATCTGATCCTCGCGAATGAGTTTATGCAGTGGGGCAAAGATGCTGACGGAAATTATACCCTTGACCTGTATACCTGCCACGACCAGAGCAAGGTTACGACAGGCTCTATCACGGCAGACTACACGAAGCAGGAGGACTTGACGCTGACTTTTGCCGCCAGTGAAAAAGACGGCTGGCGGTATATCGAGGATACCGCTGTAAGCAAGGATAAAGGCGTTCTGTGGCCTGCTAAAGTATCTACTACGGCAGGCAGTGGAACAGGTGTTAAGGCAGGCTTTTATGTGGGGCTTGCAACCTCCGGCGTGCGGGCCTCGTGGCGTTGCTGCAACCTTAATTACAGTGGCAATGCCTCGCTCGCGGCGGCTAATTCTAACCATGCTACGGGCAGTAGGTTTTGGATTGGCTCGGCTGGCGTGGCTGATTTGTCGATTACACCATACATTATATACTGCACCGTATAATCCGCCCATATCGGGAAAATTGTGTTTGAAACCAGCGGGGGCTAGTAGCGAGAGCGGACGCCGCCGACGACACAAATCAAAGGAGGATTTACTGGTGAAAACGTACTGCAAGCCAGCGGAGATCAACATCGAGAGCCTTGATTTTATCAAGGAGCAGGTGCATCTGTGCTTTACTGGCAAGCGGTCAAAGAGAAGATTTCAAAATTTATTAGTGTCTACCGGGAAAATCACGCGGGCTGAACTGCGTGAAGAAATCCGAAATTGTACTTGCAACAAAAGCCTAACGGCCATTGACGCCGTGGCCGAGCAGGCTCATGCCGACATTCTGACGCGCAGCGTTTCGTTTGAGCCTGTGCGTCAGTTCCAACTGCGGGAAAACGGGAAGCTGCGCAACATCTGCGAGGAAAGCCCGTGGCAGCAGATTTTTGAGTACATTGCAAAGGGAGCGCTTGACCCTCTCTTCCGCGCGAAGCTGCTGCCGATCCAGTACGGAAGTCTGCCCGGAAAAGGGCAGATTGCCGGGAAACGGCAGAACGAGCGAATCCTTCGCCGGATGCTCCACAACAAAACCGACGCCGCAAAATGCGACGTTAAAAAGGCTTATCCTTCCACGACAGTCGAATGCGTTATGAATCTTCTGCGCCGCGACATCGGAAAGAATAAGCCCTTGCTGTGGCTTGTGGAGGCCGTCATGGCAAACTACCCGGACGGCGTTCTGCTAATTGGCGGGTATCTGCCTTGCTGGCTGTTCAATTATGTTATGAGTTATGTGCTGCGGTACATCCTCTCCCATCGCAAGGTGCGGCGTGGGAAGTCGTTCAAGATGATCCTTGCCATCTGCTGCTATGCCGACGACATCACTGTGTATGGGCGCATATCCAACCTTACAAAAGTGATGAAGGACACCACCAGATGGGCAAAGGAGACGCTGGGGCTGACAATCAAGAGTGCGTGGGATATTATCCACTTTGCGTCCTTTGATGCCGAGCGCCAACAGAACAAGCGCCGCAAGGCTGGCAGCCATCAGCGCACGCCGGGTCTTGATATGATGGGCTATGTGGTACGCCGCACTTATACCATCATCCGAGGCCGCAACTTTGTCAAACTGCGGCGGGCAATCCTGCGTGCCCAGCGCGATCTGGATGCTTTGGGGTATGTGCCGTGGTGGAGAGCACAGCGCATTATGAGTCAGTGGGGCGAAATCAAGCACAGCGACAGCCGTGGCTTTTGCCAGAAGTACAACGTCTATAAAATTATCCGCGCCGCGAAACGTTCTGTATCGTGGCATAGTAAACAGTTACTGTTAAAGGAGCAAACGCATGGAGCAGTATGTTAAAAAGCCCGCTGCCGTGCAGGTGTTCGCACTGAATGGCGCGACGGACATTATCCTGCGCAAGGATATTGCGTCCGAGAAAATCACCGACGAAGAGGGCAACAAGCAGACGGTCTGGAACTGCGATGAGCGCCAGATTCGCGTTGCGTCCGCAGTCACCGAGGAAGAAGTCACGGCGGACTTCGATTCGTGGTGGGACTATCAGCCGCCGCGCGAGGCTGAGCCTGTGACTGCCTCTGACCGTCTGGATGCCCTTGAGGCAGCCGTTTATGATTTGGCGGAGGTGGTATACAATGGCTAAATTTTACGCGACACAAATCCGCATGGGCCGCACGACGCTGGAACAAGTTCCTGCCGTCTGGCGGGAAAAAACGGCGGCTTTGCTGTAAATCATGTATCCGCGAGCACCCTGCAAGGGGTGCTCTTTTCTTTGCACAAAAATGAGGTACACTCTATGGGAAAAAGCATTTTTGATGGCCGCGTGCAGATCAAGTACAGCTATGGCTGCTACGGCATGACACGCGGCGGCGGAAAGACATGGCACGGCGGCATGGACATCGTGGGCGTCGACAGCGACATTATCCTCATGCCGTACTATGAGATGCCCGACGGCACGCAGAAGCCCATCAAAGGCCGTGTGACGCGGGCGCGTATCGTGACCGACCATTCCGACAGAACGTGGGAGTGGGGGTATTATGTTTGTGTCCAGCTTGATGCCGACCAGACCCCCGATGCGGTCAATTTCATGTACTTCTGCCATTGCTCCCGCTTGCTTGTCGATGTCGGTGATCGCGTCATCAGCGGCCAGCAGCTTGCCATCATGGGCGAGACGGGCAATGCAGAGGGCACGCACCCGCACTGTCATTTTGAAGTACGAGCCACGGCCAGCGGCAAGGGGCTTGACCCTACGGCCTATGCAGCCATCCCCAACAAAGCAGGCATCTATGGCGCTGCTCCGGCAGCGGACAAGCCTGCCGAAATCCCTGCCAACAGCGAAAAAGCTGCCACTTCTCTTTTGCAGAACATCAATGTTGGCCCTGTCAGCAGTGGCGATGCCGCCGCAGTTGTTGCGGTCTGCAAGGAACACGGCACGACGGCAGACAGCTACACTAATGCTGAGAATCACTTGCAAATCATCTGCATCCGCAGCGTGGTGCAGGCTGTTGCAGACGCTGTGCTGGCGGTTTGCAAGGAACGCAAGCTGACTGACGCGAAACTCTACACGAGTCACTGGGCATAAAGGAGGCCTTTTATGAAGCAACTTTTTGAAGCCCTCACTGCGCTGTTGAAGGTGAAAACCATCGTCACGCTGGTCATTATCGTTGTGCTGGCCGTGCTGTCTCTCAACGGAAGCGTCGAGCCGGACAAGTTCCTCACCATCGCAACAATGGTCGTTGCGTTCTATTTTGGAACGCAGAATGAAAAAAAGTCGTAGTTCCCCCATAAAATCACCTTTTCGCCCCGGAAAGGATGATTTGCATGAATAGTTTTATCGGATGGATTGGCGGCAAGCGTGTCCTGCGCAATGAGATTCTGCAGCGTATGCCTTCGGGCATCGGGCGCTATATTGAGGTGTTCGGCGGCGCAGGCTGGGTGCTGTTTGGGCGAGAGCCGAGCAGCAAGGTTATGGAAGTGTTCAATGACTATGACGCAGAACTTGTCAACATTTATCGCTGCATCAAGTACCACCCGGACGCCCTGCAGCATGAACTTGATATGCTCCCAGATGCGCGGGAAGTGTTCTTTGACTGTCTGGCACAGGAGCAGGTGCGCGGGTTGACTGACATACAGCGAGCGGCACGCAGCCTATACCTTATTAAGGCCAGCTTTGGAACAGACCGCCACACATTTGCAACTGCTCCGAAAGGCGTCTGCAACATTTCTGCATCGTTCCCTGCAGTGCAGGAACGGCTTCGCCGGGTCATAATTGAAAACCTTGACTTTGAGCATCTGATTAAAACCTATGACCGGGAAAACGCGCTGTTTTATTGCGATCCGCCATATTTTGAAACCGAAAAATACTACCGCGCCCGCTTTCAAGAAAGCGACCACAAACGGCTGGCCGACGTGCTTCACAGCATCAAGGGCCGCTTCTTGCTGTCCTACAATGATTGCCCACAGGTGCGGGAGTTGTATGCCGACTGCATTATTGAGCCTGTTTCGCGGCGTAATACGCTGTCTGCGCAAAGTGTGGACGGCTACAAAGAAGTCCTTGTTCGCAACTATGAATTGTAACGGAAAGCGTTATATCCTACCAAAATGAAGACGCCCCACTAAGGATTATTTTAGAATGGTCGCAGGGGCGATAAGGTGATAAAAAATCATCTCTCCCGCTTGTTAGGTGAACGACGCTGGACACAGGCGCGACTTGCACGAGAAACAGGCATCCGTCCGTCGACCATTTCCGCCTACTATAACGAACTGGCGGAGCGCATCAGTTACGAGCACATGGATCGCATTTGCGAAGCTCTCGACTGTGATGTAAGTGATCTTCTGGAACGAGTGCCTTCTCGGCAGCGCAAAACGGGCAAAGACCTAATCTTAGAACAGCACGGAAACCGAAAAACTAAACAATAAGCGGGAAACAAAAAAGGCGTTTTAGAGGTATTTAAACACTTCTAAAACGCCTTTTTTTGTTTCTCAAATTGAGCGGAAATCCCGCTATTTCTTTTTCATTTTAAAATCAAAGTCTTTTCAATTTTTTTGCAAAGCAACAACCTGCATGAAACGTCTCCTTTTGTGTTTTTTGTCATTATACCATGGTTCCAAACAGACGGCAAGGCCGCCCCCATCGCACGGGAGCGGCCTTGTACCGTTTTCTTATTTATTCCTCGACGTACTCCTTCTTGAGCAGGCTCAGGATCACAGCGCCGACGACGCTGCCGACGATCAGGGCAACTACGTAGAGCAGTGCGTGGTCAACCACCGGGAATACGAAGATACCGCCGTGGGGTGCGCGCAGGGCGCAGCCGAACACCATGGAGAGCGAACCGGCCAGCGCGGAGCCGATGATGCAGCTGGGCAGGACGCGCAGCGGGTCAGCGGCAGCATACGGGATCGCGCCCTCAGTGACAAAGCAGAGGCCCATAACGTAGTTCACGATGCCGTTGCGGCGCTCGTCGGGGCTCCACTTTTTGGGGCAAAAGGTCGTAGACAGGGCAATCGCAATCGGGGGCACCATGCCGCCGACCATGACCGCGGCCATAACCCCGTAGTTGCCGGAGGCCAGCGCCGCCGTGCCAAAGACGTAGGCCGCCTTGTTGAAGGGGCCGCCCATATCAATGCTCATCATACCGGCAACGATTGCGCCCAGCAGGACCTTGGACGTGCCGCCCATGGCGTTCAGCCAGTCGGTCATTGCCGTGTTGATGATGCCCATAACCGGGTTGATGCCGCACATGACCGCACCAATAATGAGGATGCCGCCCAGCGGATAGATCAGCATCGGGCGGATGCCGTTGAGGCTGGCAGGCAGCTTCTCGGTGATCTTCTTGAGGAACTGCACGATGTAGCCCGCGGCAAAGCCCGCCAGCAGCGCCGCCAGGAAGCCGCCGGAGATGCCGGTGGTCTCACCGTGGGCAAGGCCGGCAAAGTTCGTACCGTTCATGGCCAGCACGCCGCCCGCAAAGCCGACGGCCAAACCCGGACGGTCCGCAATAGACATGGCGATAAAGCCTGCGAGAATCGGCAGCATATAACCGAACGCCGCACTGCCGACGGTCTTGAAGAACGCCGCCACCGGCGTGTTCATGCCAAAGTTGGAAGGGTCAATCGTGTAATCGTCCAGCAGGAAGGCCAGCGCGATCATGATGCCGCCGCCCACGACGAAGGGCAGCATGTGCGATACACCGTTCATCAGGTGCTTGTACAGGCTGTGGCCAAAGCTGTCGCTTGCGCCGCCCGCGGCCTGCCGGGTCTTGGCCCCGGCCTCGGCGTGGTAGATGGGAGTTTCACCGTGGGCAATTTTCTTGATCAGCTCCTCCGGCTTGTGGATGCCTCGGCCTCGCGGGCGTAGAGAGCCTTTTTGTAGGCGTCCTTATCGGTGATATTGCCGTGGGTCGCCTGCAGATCAACGAGCTTGTCAAGGATGGCGGCCTGATCCGGGGCAGCGACATCCAGCGCGATGGACTGCGCGGTGAACAGTTCCGTGATACGCATAGGACAGTTCTCCTTCTTCTTTTTAAATAATATCTTTGTAGGGGCCGGGCATGCCCGGCCCGCTGCCTTACGGTAAATGGGTGCTGCCGGGAAGGTTGAGGGCCGGACATGTCCGGCCCCTACGGGGCAGCCGCCGCTTTTGCAGGGGTCGATGCTTGCATCGACCCGCGGGCGGATGCAGGCATCCTCCGTTACAGCGCCGCGTCACATCGTTGCCAGCAGTGCATCAATATCCGCCTTCGTCGCCAGACCCAGGCTGAACGCGGTGGCGCTGCCGCAGGCGGTGCCCAGGCGGAGGGCGGCCTCATAATCGCCGCCGCTCTGCTGGTAACCGGCCACAAAACCGGCCACCATGCTGTCGCCCGCGCCGACACTGTTGACGACCTTGCCCCTGGGGCAGCCGATGCGGTAGACCGTGCCGTGCTCATCCAGCAGCAGCGCACCGTCGCCCGCCATGCTGACCAGCACATTGCGCGCGCCCTTGTCCTGCATCATGTGGGCAGCAGCGGCAATTTCCTTATCATTCGTCAGCCTGACGCCCGTGATCTCGCTCAGCTCGTGGTTGTTCGGCTTGATGAGGAACGGCTTGTAGGGCAGCACGTTCACGAGCAAATCGCGCGTGGCATCGACCACGGCGCGGATGCCGCGGCCCTCCAGCCGGGCCAGCAGCCGCTCATAGGTCGTCTGGGCCAGACTGGCCGGAATGCTGCCCGCCAGCACCAGAATGTCATCCTTTTGCAGGGCGTCGAGCTTTTGCTCCAGCGCCTGCATGGCGGCTTCCGGGATGTCGGGGCCCGCGCCGTTGAGCTCGGTCTCCTGCCCGGCCTTGATCTTGACGTTGATGCGGGTCATACCGTGGTCGAGGTGGACGAAATCGGTTTTCAGGCCCTGCGCAGCCAGGCCGCGCTCCAGCCAGGCACCGGTCTCGCCCGCCACAAAGCCGAGGGCGACGCTCTCGCACCCGAGCTGGGCCAGCACGCCGGACACATTGATGCCCTTGCCGCCCAGCACGCAGTCCTCGCCCCTGGCGCGGTTGACGTCGCCCACCTGCAGCTCACGGTCCAGCCGCACGACATAGTCAATGGCCGGGTTGAATGTCACTGTGTAGATCATTGCTCTGTCTCCTTTACCAGTGTCAGCTGTCTGTATTTTGGGTCAGGGCAGCGGTTTGTCAGGATCGCGCCGCTGTAAATCTCCCCGATGACGGCCGGATAGACCCGGCCGAATTTGCTGTCATCCACCAGATACCAGGTCTCCCGCGCGCGGCGGGCGGCAGCGGCCTTGACGGCGGCCTCCTCCGGGTCGGGCGTTGTGAATCCGACGTTCAGCGCCACGCCGTTGGCCCCGATGAACGCCTTGGTGAAATTGAACTGCTGCAGCGCCGTGATGGCCGCCGCACCGATGATGGCCTCTGTCCGGGGGCGCAGCAGACCGCCCGGCACGCAGACGTGGCAGCTTTTTTGTGCCAGCAGCCGCGCGTGGGCGATGCCGTTGGTGACGTAGTGGGCCTCCAGCGCGGGGCCGCTCAGCGCCCGGACCATGGCCAGCGTGGTTGTACCGGCGTCGATGTAGATGAAATCCTCCGCCCGGATCAGGTCTGCCGCGGCCTGCGCGATGCTGCGCTTCTGCCCGACGGCAAGCGCCTCCTTGGCGGCCATCGTCGGCTCATCGGCCAAAAACTGGCCGTCCGGCAGGGTCGCACCGCCGTGGACCTTATTCAAACGGCCCTGCCGCGCCAGCTCGGTCAGGTCGCGGCGGATCGTGGATTCACTGGCGTTAAGTGCCTCGCACAGCTCCTGCACGGTGGCGGTGCGTTTTTCCGCCAGCAGGTTCAGGATCAGGGCAAAGCGTTCCTCGGCTAACATAGGGTTTTGCTCCTTTCCCGGTCTTTGTTTGACCGATTTTGGTGTTTTGTGGATGTTTCTGATTGACTGTAGCTTTATTATAGCAGATTATCCGTCAAAATCAATCAGTTTCGGTCATTTTCACTCACCAAAAATGAAGGGTAGTTTTTGTGCAGGATGTACAAAACAAAAAAGGCTTCCCCCTCGGGGGAAGCTGTCACCGAAGGTGACTGATGAGGGGCGAGTTTGCGCAGCAACCCTTTTACGGGCAATCACGGCAAGCTCGCCCCTCATCCGGCCTACGGCCACCTTCCCCCAAGGGGGAAGGCATGATACGTTTCAGATAAATTTCCCCGTCCTGCTCTCCGGGTTCCGCTTCACCTCGGCGGGGGTTCCGCAGGCGACGACACGTCCGCCCTCCTCACCGCCGCCGGGTCCCATGTCGATGAGATAGTCCGCGCTGCGGATGACGTCGAGGTCATGCTCAATGACGATGACCGTCGCGCCGTTTTCGATCAGGGTTCGGAACACGCCCAGCAGCGTGCGCACGTCCAGCGGGTGCAGGCCGATGGTCGGCTCGTCAAAGACAAACACTGTGTCATGCTGGGCCCTGCCCATCTCGCTGGCCAGCTTCAGCCGCTGTGCCTCGCCGCCGGACAGGCTCGGCGTTTCCTCGCCCAGCGTCAGGTAACCAAGGCCCAGATCCCGCAGCACTTTTAAGCGCTGTGTCACCAATTTCAAGTCTGTACAGACGGTCAGCGCCGTGTTGATGTCCATGTCCATGAGCTGCGGCAGCGTGCAGGTCCCGCCGTGCCTGTTCTCGTGCCGCACGGCGTCGGCGTCGCGGCTGTAGCGGGAGCCATGGCACCCGGTACAGGGAATTTCCACATCGGGCAAAAACTGCACGTCCAGACTGATGACGCCGGTGCCGTCACAGACCGGGCAGCGCAGCTTGCCTGTGTTGTAGGAGAAGTCGCCCGCCTTGTAGCCCAGCCGTTTGGCATCGGGCGTGCGGGCAAAAACCTTGCGCAGCTCGTCGTGTACATTGGCGTAGGTCGCCACGGTGGAGCGCACGTTGATGCCAATCGGCGTTGCATCAATGAGCTTTACCTGCGCGATGCCGTCGGCCTCGACGGCCCTTACGTGGGGCGGCAGCGGCTTGCCCGCCGTCTGCGCCGCCAGCGCCGGGACAAGGCTTTCCAGAATCAGCGTCGTCTTGCCGGAGCCGGACACACCCGTGACAACGGTCAGCCGCCCCTTGGGAATGTCCACCTCCAGCGGCTTGACCGTATGGATGGCGTCCGTCGAAAGATGGATGTGCCCCTCGGCAAACAGCTCCGCCGCCGGGCGGTTCCGGGGCGCAGCACTCCCCTGCCCGCCCAGAAACGGGCCGATTTGGGACGCCGGGTTCCCGGCCAGGTCGGCCACCGTGCCCTCGGCAATGACGTGCCCGCCGCCCGCACCGGCCTCGGGGCCCATCTCGATGAGCCAGTCCGACTCCGCCAGCACCTGTGTGTCGTGATCAACGAGCACCACCGAGTTGCCGTCGGCGATCAGGTCGTGCATGACGCCGTTCAGGCCGACGATGTTGGAGGGGTGCAGCCCGATGGACGGCTCGTCCAGCACGTACAAAACGCCCGTGGTGCGGTTGCGCACGGCGCGGGCCAGCTGCATCCGCTGCCGCTCACCGGTGGAAAGCGTTGACGACGCGCGGTCCAGCGTCAGGTAGCCGAGCCCCAGATCCAGCAGCCGACGTGCGGTCTCGCGGAACGAGGCGCAGATGCTCTCGGCCATGGGGCGCATCTCGGGCGGCAGGCTGGCGGGCACGCCGTCCACCCAGCCACAGAGTGCTGTCAGCGTCATCCTGCACGCCTCATCCAGCCCGATGCCCCGCAGCCGCGGCGCACGGGCGGCCTCTGACAGGCGCGAGCCACGGCAGTCCGGGCAGGTATCCAAGCGCAGGAATTTTTCCACCCGCTTCATGCCCTTCTCGTCCTTGACCTTGGCCAGGGCGTTCTCCACCGTGTAGACCGCATTGTAATAGGTAAAGTCCAGTTCCCCGGCCTCGGGCGTGCTTTTGGCTTTGTAGAAGATATGCTTTTTCTCCGCCGGGCCGTTGAAAACGATGTCTCTTTCCCTGTCGGTCAGTTCACGGAACGGCACATTGGTGCGCACGCCCATGGCGCGGCAGACGTCGGTCATAAGCGACCACATCAGGCTGTTCCACGGCGCGACGGCCCCGTCGTCAATGCTGATGCTCTCGTCAGGCACAAGCGTGGCACGGTCCACGGTGCGGACCAGGCCCGTGCCGTCGCAGGTGCGGCAGGCACCTTGGCTGTTGAAGGCCAGCTCCTCCGCCGACGGCGCACGCACAAGTGCGCCGCATTCCGGGCAATAAATCGGCTGCTCGGCGGCGACGTTCAGCGTTGGCGGCACATAATGGCCGTTGGGGCAGCGGTGGCTGGCCAGGCGGGAGAACATGAGCCGCAGACTGTTCAGCAGCTCGGTACCCGTGCCGAAGGTGCTGCGGATGCCCGGCACACCGGGCCGCTGGTGCAGCGCCAGCGCGGCGGGGACGTAAAGCACCTCATCCACCTGTGCCTTGGCGGCCTGGGTCATGCGGCGGCGGGTGTAGGTGGACAGCGCGTCAAGGTAGCGGCGCGAGCCTTCGGCATACAGCACGCCGAGTGCCAGCGACGATTTGCCCGACCCGGACACGCCCGCAATGCCGACGATTTTGTTTAAGGGGATATCGACGTCGATGTTTTTCAGGTTGTGTACCCGCGCACCGCGGATTTTTATTGCGTCAATCATAGTACCTCACACAAACAGCTCGATCACAAACACCAGCACACAGCAAATGACCGGCACAGGGAAAAGCCCTGCATCCCCGCGCAGAACACCTTGCGGCAGCGCTGTGTTGTTTTCCCTGTTCCGATAGCTTTCCTGTACTTCATTATAGCGCAGGCACAGGGCAAAAGAAAGGGCGGTCCGCAAAAATGTTGCCGTGCCGCTGCAATCTTGACGCCCGCTCCCTCGTACTTTACAATGAATACGAAAGGGGTTTTTACCATGTCCCGTGATTCCATCAAGATGGTTGCCATGCTCACCATGCTTATCAACCACATTGCGAACGTCTTTCTGCCCGCCGGGCAGCCGCTGACAAATCTGTGCCTCTGCATCGGCTACTTTACCGCCGTGACGATGTGCTTTTTTCTCGTCGAAGGCTACGGCTGCACCCGCTCCAAACGTCGCTACGCCGGGCGGTTGCTGGGGTTTGCCGTGCTGGCGCAGCTGCCGTATCAGCTGGCTTTTCCGGCAAACGGCATCGCCGGGTTTGTGCAGTTCAACATGCTGTTCACGCTGCTGCTCTGCTTTCTGGTGCTGCTGGTGCAGGAGAAGATTCGGGACCGCGTGCTGCGTGGCGTCTGCATCGTGCTGCTGATCTGCGCATCGCTGTTCTGTGACTGGGCGCTGCTGGCCCCGGTGTTCACGCTGCTGTTTGCCTGGGCCGGGGGGAACCGAACGCGGCAGAAAGCCGCGTTCGGCGCGGCGGCGCTGCTCTACGGCGGCATGGCCGGGCTGGGCAGCGGGCAGGTGTGGGAGGCCGTCGGCTGCGCTGTGCCGATCCTTGTCTCTGCGTTTGTGATCCTGTACCTGTACAACGGCCGGCGCGCCGCCCGCGGGCGCACGTTTTACAAGTGGTTCTTCTATGCCTTCTACCCCGCGCACCTGCTGGTGCTGGGGCTGCTCCGCCTGGCTGTATGATTTTTGCCGCGCCGGGACTTGACGCCCGCACCGCTTGTGTATTATAATGGATAAGTTATAAGAACGAGGTGTTGCGCAGTTGGTAGCGCGCGTGGTTTGGGACCACGAGGCCGCAGGTTCGAGTCCTGTCACCTCGACCATCGGAATGCGCCGCAGATTCATTGAAATCTGCGGCGCTTCTGTTATTCGGTACACACGTAGGAATGTTCTTCGGTTTTCTCTGCCAAAAGGCGCTGCCGCGGTTCATTTTTCTGTTGTCTTTTCCCAACAAAAAGGCTATAATAATCTCAAATTTTGCATAGCATAGGAGGGGTCGTCTTGGAGCGGATCAAACGGTATCTGCGCAGCGCGGCGGGGTATCAGGCGGTGTGCGCCAAGTGGCTGGTGCTGGCGGCGCTGGTGGGCTGCGTGGTGGGCCCGTTGGGCGGCGCATTCGGGCTGGCGCTCAACTGGGCCAACGCCACCCGCGGCGCGCACCCGTGGCTGCTTTACCTGCTGCCCGTTGCCGGTCTTGTTATCGTATTTTTGTATCACCGCTTTGACCCGGATGGCGGCGGCTCTACGAACCAAATCTTCGTATCCGTGCGGGAGCACAAGCCGCTGACACTGCGCACCGCGCCGCTCATCTTTGTTTCCACCGTCGCCACGCATCTGTTCGGCGGGTCCAGCGGACGCGAGGGCGCGGCTCTGCTGCTGGGCGGCAGCGTATCCGGGCAGCTCGGCAGGGCGCTGCGCTTAGAAAACCGCGACTGCCGCTTAATGACGATGTGCGGCATGGCGGGCGCGTTCTCGGCCATCTTCGGCACGCCGCTGGCCGCAACGATCTTCACGCTGGAGGTCGTCGATGTCGGCTCCATGCAGTACGCGGCACTGCTCCCCTGTCTGGTGTCGGCGCTGCTGGGCGTTTTCATCAGCGGCAAAATGGGGCTGGCGCCCGAGGCGTTCGTCTTACAGGCCGAGGCTGCCCCCACGCCGGACAATCTCGTCCGCGTTATCATCCTGGGTGCGCTGCTGGCCGCGCTGAGCATCTTCTTCTGTGAGCTGCTCCATGTCACACCGAAGCTGTACCGGAAATTCTTTCCGAACATCTACCTGCGCGTCGCCGCGGGCGGCGTGCTCATTATCGCCTTGACAAAGCTGCTGGGCACCACCGACTACAACGGCGCGGGCGCGGCGGTCATCGAGGCCGCCATCGACGGCGAGGCCGTTCCCTACGCCTTCCTTTTAAAGATGCTGTTCACCGCACTGACCCTGGGCGCAGGCTTCAAGGGCGGCGAGATCGTGCCGATCTTCTTCACCGGCGCGACGTTCGGCTGTGTGGCCGCGCCGATGCTGGGTCTGCCGCCGCAACTGGGCGCGGCGCTGGGCATGGTTGCACTGTTCTGCGGCTGCACCAACAGCCCGCTGGCGTCCATCTGCCTTGCCATCGAGGTATTCGGCGGGCAGTGCGTCTCGCTGTTTGCGCTGGCATGCGCGGTTTCCTACATGCTGTCGAGCTATTTCAGCCTTTACCGCGAACAGCACTTCCTGCATTCCAAGCTGCGCATCGTCGGCGTGCAGCGGGTACACGGCCACTGGTCCGAGACGGACGCCGCACACCTGACCACAAACGACGACGGCGAAAATTAGAAAATCAGAAAATTGGTTGCAGGAACGCTGTTTTCATGCTATAATAAACTGTTACGGAGGAAATGGCGCACTATGAATACACTTACCTTGGAAAAGCACTGCTGGGCCGAGATCGATTTGACGGCTCTGCGTGAAAATTATGAATATATCCGCCGCACCGTAGGCGGGCCGGTCTGCGCCGTCGTCAAGGCGGACGCCTACGGCCACGGCGATAACGTCATTGCCCGCGTTCTGCAGGAGGCCGGTGCTGCGGGCTTCGCGGTCAGTTCCCTTGGCGAGGGGCGGCACCTGCGCCGCGGCGGCATCACAACGCCCATCCTGATTCTGGGCTACGCAGACCCCACCTATGCGGCTGTGCTGGCTGCCAACGACCTGATCACCACCTGCTATTCGACCGAATACGCACAGGCGCTCTCCGCCGCCGCCGTCAAGGCGGGCGTCAAGGTTAAGGTCCACCTGAAGATCGACACCGGCATGGGCCGCATCGGCTTTGCGGTGCGTTCCGGCTTTGCGGAGACCATCCGCGAGCTGGAGGCTCTCTACGCCCTGCCCGGGCTGGACATCTGCGGCGTCTTTCAGCACTTTGCGGTGGCGGACAGCGTCGAGCCCGACGACGAGCGCTACACCGACGAGCAGCACGCGCTGTTCGCGCAGGTCGTGGAGCGGCTGCGTGCGGACGGCTGCCCCGTCGGCACGGTACACTGCGCCAACTCTGCCGCACAGCTGCGCCACCCCGAGTGGCGGCACGACATGACCCGCGCGGGCATCATCCTGTACGGGCTTGACCCCAGCAATGAGGTACACTTCCCCGCCCTGCAGCCCGTCATGTCGCTGAAATCCGTCGTGACCTTTGTCAAGGAGCTGCAGCCCGGCCAGAGCGTCAGCTACGGGCGCACCTTTACCGCCGATAAGCCGATGCGCGTCGCCACAGTCTGTGTGGGCTACGCTGACGGCTACCCGCGGATGCTGTCCGGCGGGCCGGACCGGGGCGTCATGGTTATCCGCGGCCAGCGGGCCCCCGTGGTCGGGCGCGTCTGCATGGACCAGACAATGGTCGATGTGACGGACATTCCCGGCGTGAAGATGGGCGACGAGGTCACGGTCTTTGGCCCGGACGGCGGCGACACGGCTGACACGATTGCCGCCAAGACACAGACCATCAACTACGAGGTCGTGTGCGGCCTTGCCCGCCGCGTGCCCCGCGTATATAAGGAAAACGGCAAGATCTGCGAGATCTGGAACAATTTGGAGGAAACCTGATGGCCCGCAAGAACATCCGCAACTTTTGCATTATTGCCCACATCGACCACGGCAAGTCCACTCTGTCGGACCGTATGCTGGAGCTGACCGACAGCGTTGACAAGCGCACCATGACCGACCAGGTGCTGGACGACATGGACATTGAGAAGGAGCGCGGCATCACCATCAAGGCCCGCGCCGTCACGATGCGCTACAAGGCCGACGACGGCGAGACCTATGAGTTCAACCTCATCGACACCCCGGGCCATGTAGACTTCCAGTACGAGGTCAGCCGCAGTCTGGCCGCCTGCGAGGGCGCAGTCCTCGTCGTCGACGCCAGCCAGGGCGTTGAGGCGCAGACGCTGGCGAACTGCTATCTGGCGCTGGACCACAATCTGGAGGTCGTGCCGATTTTGAACAAGATCGACCTGCCCAGTGCCGACCCTGACGCCGTGGCGAAGGAGGTCGAGGACGTCATCGGCCTGCCCTGCATGGAGGCACCGCGCGTCTCGGCCAAGCTGGGCATCGGCGTCAAAGAGGTGCTGGAAAGCGTTGCGCGGGATATCCCCGCCCCCACCGGCGACCCCGACGCACCGCTGAAAGCGCTGATCTTCGACTCCATCTACGACAGCTACAAGGGCGTCATCGTCTACGTCCGCATCTTTGAGGGCACGGTCAAGCCCGGCGATACCATCCGCCTGATGAGCACCGGCGCGGAGTTCCAGCTGGTGGAGGTCGGCCACATGGGCGCAACGAGCCTGACCCCCTGTGACAAGCTCGAGGCCGGTGAGGTCGGCTACTTGACGGCCAGCATCAAGACCGTGCGCGACACCCGCGTCGGCGATACCGTCACGCTGGCCGCGAACCCCACACCGGAGCCGATGCCCGGCTTCCGCACGGTCACGCCGATGGTGTTCTGCGGCATCTACCCCGCCGACGGCGCGGACTATCCCGACCTGAAGGACGCGCTGGAGAAATTGCAGCTCAACGACGCGAGCCTGACCTTTGAGCCGGAGACGAGTGCCGCGCTGGGCTTCGGCTTCCGCTGCGGTTTCCTGGGCCTGCTCCACATGGAGATCATCACCGAGCGTCTTGAGCGCGAGTTTGACCTTGACCTGATCACGACGACGCCGGGCGTCCAGTACCGCCTGACGCTGACCGACGGCACGGTGGAGGTCATTGACAACCCCTCCGCCTACCCCGACCCGACCCGCATCGTCAAGCAGGAGGAGCCGTTCGTCAACGCGCATATCTACACGCCGAACGATTACGTCGGCCCGCTGATGGACCTGTGCCAGACGAAGCGCGGCGTGCTGGTCGACATGAAGTATATGGACGAAACGCGCGTTGACCTGCATTACCTGATCCCGCTGGGCGAGATCGTCTACGACTTCTTTGATGCCATCAAGTCCCGCAGCCGCGGCTATGCCAGCTACGACTACGAGTGGGAGGGCTGGCATGAGAGCAAGCTCGTCCGTCTGGACTTTTTGCTCAACGGTGAGGTCGTCGATGCCCTGTCGATGATTGTCTTTGCAGACAACGCCTACGCGAAGGGCCGCCGCATCTGCGAGAAGCTGAAGGAGAACATCCCCCGCGCGCTGTTTGAGATCCCGGTGCAGGCGGCTGTGGGCGGCAAGGTCATTGCCCGCGAGACGGTCAAGGCCATGCGCAAGGACGTGTTGGCCAAGTGCTACGGCGGTGACATCACCCGTAAAAAGAAGCTGCTGGAAAAGCAGAAGGAAGGCAAAAAGAAGATGCGCCAGCTGGGCAGCGTGACCCTGCCGAGCGAGGCGTTTACCGCGGTGCTGAAGCTGGATTCGGATTCTTAACGGGGGTTTGTTCCTTCTTTGCAAAGAAGGAACCGAAGAAATTCCAAACAAAATCACAATATTGGTAGGGGCCGGGCACGCCCGGCCCGCGGCTTTCCGGTAAAATTGCTTTTGCCGTAAGGTTGCGGGCCGCACATGTGCGGCCCCTACCCTGCTTGTAGGGAGGGGTCTTGACCCCTCCGGGCTGTTTGCGGCCATCGTCACGTTCCCGGAGCGGTCAAGACCGCTCCCTACGGACCACCCATAAAACAACATAACAGCAAAAAAGAGGGTATCTGCCATTTCAGCAGATACCCTCTTACATTATGTAATGCTAAATTACATCAGGCTGCGGTACAGCTCCTTGATCTCCTCAACGCTGGTGTCGCGGGGGTTGCCCGGGCAGCAGGCGTCGGCAAAGGCGGACTCGGCCAGGAACTGGACGTCCTCCTCCTTCAGGATGCCCTTCAGGTCGGCGGGGATGCCCACGTCGGCGCTCAGCTTCTTGACGGCGGCAATCGTGGCATCGGCGGCCTCGACGTCGTTCATCTCATCAATGCCGGTCACGCCCATCGCCTTGCCGACGGCACGGTAACGCTCGCCAGCCACGGTCTTGTTGTACTCCAGACCGGTGGGCAGGATGATGGCACAGGCAACGCCGTGGGGGGTGTCATACAGGGCGGACAGGCCGTGGGCCATGCTGTGGACGATGCCCAGGCCGACGTTGGAGAAGCCCATGCCGGCAATGTACTGGCCCAGAGCCATGCCCTCGCGGCCCTCCGGGGTGTTCTGCACAGCGCCGCGCAGGTTCTCGGAAATCAGCTTGATGGCCTCGAGATGGAACATATCGGAGATGGTGCAGTGACCCTTGGTGATGTAGCCCTCGATGGCGTGGGTCAGGGCGTCCATGCCGGTAGCGGCGGTCAGACCCTTGGGCATGCTGGACATCATATCGGGATCGACAACGGCGATCTCGGGGATGTCGTTGGTGTCCACGCAGACGAACTTGCGCTTCTTCTCGACATCGGTGATGACGTAGTTGATCGTGACCTCGGCAGCGGTGCCGGCGGTGGTGGGCACCGCAATGGTGAACACGGCGTGCTTCTTGGTGGGGGCAACGCCCTCCAGGCTGCGGACGTCCGCGAACTCGGGATTGTTGATGATGATGCCGATGGCCTTGGCGGTATCCATGGAGGAGCCGCCGCCGATGGTGACGATGCAGTCAGCCTCGGCAGCCTTAAAGGCGGCAACGCCGTCCTGAACGTTCT
>ENA-UOJD01000584-UOJD01000584.1-human-gut-metagenome-genome-assembly--contig:-P48-NODE-584-length-49807-cov-42.016663_pt1 | contig 49807 bp, 50 predicted proteins | sample MGYA00242342_ERZ723889 | MGnify/ENA metagenome assembly ERZ723889 | reverse complement strand
GAGACGAACCGGCGGCTTGCGCTCTTAATCAGTGGGCCCAGGGTTCGAGTCCCTGGAGGTGCACCAGATATTGAACGTCAAATCGTAAGATTTGGCGTTCTTTCTTTATGTAGAAAAGCTGCTGCACACTTTCTGCACACCGTTTGCACATTTGCCCGAATCAGGGGCTTTTCTGTGCATGGCTTGCACAGCCTGTTTTCCTTTGCATAAAAAGAAGAAATTTTAGGCGAACAAGGCTCTCGTCAACTCCCTGTGTTCGTCTGCGTCCATCGACTGTCTTGCCCCGGAGCAGCTGGAAGCCTACAAGAGTCTGGTGTAAATGCCGGATTTCTTCAGGAAAGCAGTCGCTTTTCTGCAACCGCTTTTGGGCTTTCTATGCTACAATAGAGCCATAGAGAGGTGAACGAAAATGCTGTTTGGTCGGGAATATATGCCAGAGGGCGCGGGTGTTGACCCGGACGCGCCCCGCAAAAAAGCTGCAACCCGGCCAGATTCCGCAGGCGTATAATCCCATCGGGGAGTACCAGCGCAGCTTCACCATGCCGGAAAACTGGGCCAGCTGCTACCTGCGCCTGAACGGTGCGACCATGACCGACCTGCGGGATTGGCTGAAGGCGCACAACATTGTGACACTTTACAAAACGCAAAATCGCCTGACGAAAAAACTGCTGCACTTTTCAGATTGAAAAAGCCGTAAAAAACACGATACTTTCGCTAACGGAAGCAAAGGCGCTTGGTGAGAAGATCGCCAGGCGCCTTTTTTGCACCCTGCGGCGCGGCTGACGCTTTACGGCTGGGTGAGCACCTCCGGGTCACCGGGCTTATAGATATGGGTCTTGGTCAGGCGGCGCATGGTGTCCTCGTGGTTGCGGCTGGCGTAGGCGGTGTACAGGATATCCATCACGTTCAGCTGGGAAAGGCGGGAGGACATGGCACCGTTGCGGAACAGGCTCTCGTTGGCGGCCACATACAGCACATGGTCGGCCAGCTGTGCCACCTCGGAGGGGTAGTAGCGGGTCACTGCGATGACCGGTGCGCCGCCCGCCTTCATCTCCTTGATGCACTGGATCATCTCCATGGTCTGCCCGGAGTAGGAGAACACGATGCCCACATCCTGCGCGGTGGCGTTGCGCGCCTGCAAAAGCTGCGAGTGGGAGTCCTCGTTGACCACGCAGGGCTTGTCCAGACGCAGAAATTTCAGGTAGGTGTCTTTTGCCACGCACAGCGAGGAACCGATGCCGAACAACAGTACCGTGCGGGCGTTGGCGATCAGCTCCACGCACTGCTCCAGCTCGTCCAGCAAAAGCAGCCGCTGGGTGTCCAGCAGGCTCTGGATGTTCTTGTGGGTCACCTTGTCCACGATCTCCTGCAGGCTGTCCTGCGGGGTGATGTCCTTTTCCCGGTGGCTGCCGTTCTCCCCAAGGGTGGCAAGCTCCAGCGTCAGGGCGTGGCGCAGCTCCTTGTAGCCCTGAAAGCCGATCACCCGGCAGATGCGCACCACGCTGGAAGGGGAGGAGAAGGAGCGCCGCGCCAGATCCCGGATGGTAAGGGTGGTGGTCTCGTCCGGGTTGTCCAGAATGAACTGCGCGATCTGCCGCTCGGTGCTGCTGAGGGAGGGCTGCACCTCCCGCAGGCGTAAAAGAACGTTCTGCATATAGATACCTCTGTTGTATTTCAGGATGGATTGAACAAGCTGCACAAAAAAGTCGTACTTGTACGCAAAAATTTCAAAAACAATGCTTGCATAAAACATTGTACCACAAAATAGTCTTTTTGTGGACATTTTGTTTGAAAAAGTTTATACTTTGGTCACAATCACGCCGCAAGGGGTGTGGCGGAAAATGGAGGTGCAGGAAATGGGTTTGAATCTGAGTGGGATGACCACCGAGACCCGCAACCCGCGCACGATGCAGCTGGACCAGATGTCCCCGCTGGAGATCGTGACTGTCATGAACGAGGAGGACGCCCGGGTACCGCTGGCCATTGCCAAGTGCCTGCCGCAGATCGCGCAGGCGGTCACATGGGCGGCAGAATCCTTTGAAAAAGGCGGACGGCTGTTCTATATGGGCGCCGGTACCTCCGGCCGCTTGGGCGTGCTGGATGCCGCCGAGTGCCCGCCCACCTTCGGTGTGCCGAAGGAGATGGTGGTGGGGCTCATCGCCGGCGGCGAAAAAGCCTTTATCGAGGCTGTGGAGGGCGCAGAGGACAGCCGGGAGCTGGCTGTTGAGGATCTGAAAGCCCACGGCCTGACCGCAGACGATTTTGTGGTGGGCATTGCCGCTTCCGGCCGCACGCCCTATGTGCTGGGCGGTCTGGACTACGCCAAGAGCGTGGGCTGCCACACTGCCGCCATTGCCTGCAATATCGGCAGCGCCATCGGCAAGGCCGCAGAGCTTGCCATTGAGGTGAATTGCGGCCCCGAGGTACTGACCGGTTCCACCCGGCTCAAGTCCGGCACAGCACAGAAGCTGATTTTGAACATGATCTCCACCGGCTCTATGGTGCGCACCGGCAAGGCCTACCAGAACCTGATGGTGGACGTGCAGCAGACCAACGAAAAGCTGCACACCCGCGCCGAGAATATCGTCATTGACGCCACCGGCGTGGAGCGGGAGAAAGCCCGCGCCGCCATTGACGCAGCGGGCGGCAGCGTAAAGACTGCCATCACCATGCTGCTGGCAGACTGCGATGCCGCAGAAGCCGCCCGGCGGCTAGAAAAGGCCCGCGGCCATGTGCGGGAGGCCATCCGGCTGGAAGTGCTGTAAGATATCTCTAAGTTCCTTAGCGGCAAAGGCCGCATCGGATATACACCTGTTTTAAAGGAGGACCCACTTATGACGAATGAAGAACTTGTCCGCGCGGCGCTGGAGAAAGTCGGCGGAAAAAGCAACGTTCTCACCGCAACCAACTGCATGACCCGTCTGCGGGTGCGCGTTAAAGATGACGCCAAGATCGATGACGAGGGCCTGAAGGCCATCGAGGGCGTGATGGGCATCGTGCATGACCGTACCGGCTATGTAGAGATCGTGGTCGGCCCCGGCAAGTGCCGCAAGTGCGCAGATATCTGCCGCGACATGGGCATCCCGGCGGACGCCGCCGCTTCCACCGCCAACGACTGGCAGACCAACAAGGCCGCAGTCAAGGCCGGACAGAAGCAGAGCAAGGTCAAGGAGCTGTTCAAGACCTTCGGCGATATCTTTATCCCCCTGATCCCGGGCGTTGTGGCTTCCGGTCTGTGCGCCGGCATCAACTCCCTGATCGGTCAGGTGGTGCCGAACTACGCCGACATCCCCGCACTGGCTCTGATCAGCACCCTGCTGGGTCTGATGAACACCTGCTTCTTGGGCTACCTGACCGCATGGGTCGGCTACCGCGCAGCCGAAAAGTTCGGCGGCACCCCCATTCTGGGCGGTATGCTGGGCATGATCACCGGTTTGGACGGTATCAACAAGATCTCTTCCATTCTGGGTCTCTTCAACGAGGCTGTGCCGCTGGATTCCATCCTGCGTGCAGGCCGCGGCGGCGTGCTGGCCGTTGTGCTGGGCGCATGGTGCCTTGTCAAGATCGAGCGCTGGGTGCGTAAGTGGATGCCCGAATCTCTGGACATCGTGTTCACCCCGCTGATCACCATGATCCTGTGCCTCGTGCCCTATATCCTGATCATCATGCCCGCTACCGGCTATGTTTCCACCGCGCTGTGCTGGGTGGTTGAAAAGCTGTGCATGAGCGATATCCTGATCGTGCGCATCATTGCCGGTTATATTTCCACCGCTCTGTTCCTGCCCATGGTCGCTATGGGCATGCACCATGGTCTGGTTGCTCTGTACTCCGTGCAGCTGGAGAGCTTTGGCTACGTTACCCTGTACCCCGCTCTGGCTATGGCCGGTGCAGGTCAGGTTGGCGCTGCTGTCGCTATCTACTTCAAGGCTAAGAAGTGCGGCAACACCCGCCTGAAGAACGTTATCACCGGCGCACTGCCCGCAGGTCTGCTGGGCATCGGCGAGCCGCTGATTTACGGCGTCACCCTGCCCATGGGCAAGCCCTTCATCAGCGCCGGTCTGGGTGCCGGCTTCGGCGGTGCCTTCGTTATGGCCATGCAGGTGGCTGCTACCGCTTGGGGCCCCTCCGGTCTGCTGGCTCTGTTCGTCATGACCGCCGGCCCTCACGGTGTGGCTGCTTCCGTTGGCTGCTACGCAGTGGGTCTGGTCATCTGCTACATCATGGGCTTTATCGTGACCAATGCAATGGTCTCTGTTGAGGACGTTGCCAATGCTTAAAACACTCGGACGGTCAGTGTATCTGACGCAGTTTGAGGAACAGCGTGCGTCGCTTTCCGCTTTTGCGGCAGGCGGCGCGCCTGTTTTTATCTCACTGCATATCAGCGAAGAATTTGATGCCGCTTACTGCGCCCGCGTGCAGGAAATGTGCGACTTTCTGGCGGCACAGGGCTGGCGCATTCTGGCGGACGTGTCGGAAAAGACCATCCGGCAGTTCGGCTGCGCCGACCTGACCGCGCTGGCAAAGCGGCTGCACCTGTGGGGTCTGCGGCTGGACTACGGCTTCTCGCTGGAGGAGATGTGTGCCCTTGCGCAGCAGCTGCCCGTTGCCGTCAACGCCTCCACCACCACCCCGGAGGTGGCACGGCAGCTGGCGGCTGGCGGCGGCACGGTCATCGCCATGCACAACTTCTACCCCCGCCCGGAGACCGGCCTTGACCCGGAATTTCTGCGCGAGAGCACCGCAGCTTTGCAGGCAGAGGGCTTGCAGGTGTACGGCTTTATCCCCGGCGACGCCCTGCTGCGCGGCCCCTTGTATCAGGGTCTGCCCACGCTGGAAGCCCACCGCACCGCTGCCCCCTCGGCGGCCTTTGCGGACTTGGCACTGAACTACGGTCTGGACGGCATTTTTGCGGGCGACCCGGAGGTCAGCGCGCGGGAGCAGGAGTACATCCGGCACTTCTGCACCACCGGCGAGCTCTGCCTGCCGGTCGCCCTGCGCCCTGGCTACGAGACCCTGTACGACCGCACCTTTACCTGCCGCCCGGACTCGCCCAAAGGGCTTGTGCGGTATCAGGAATCCCGGCTCTACTCCTGCTTTGGCAGCACCGTGCAGCCGGACAACTGCGTGGAGCGCCGCCGCCGCTGCGTGACCATGGATAACATCGGCTACGGGCGCTATTCCGGCGAGATCCAGCTTGTGCGCGATGCCCTGCCCGCAGACGAAAAGGTAAACGTCATCGGTGAAGTGCCCGCAGAATACGACCTGCTGCTGGACTGCATTAAGCGCGGAAAGACCTTCCGCATGGTAAAAACATCATAAAAACAAGCACCGGAGCGTCCGCAGACGCTCCGGTGCTTGTTTTTGTTTATTTATTGATTCTTTCTTGGATACACAAAGGCGTCGCGGCGGTACACTGCCACGAGATATGCCGCCATGAAGCACCAGATGATGGGCTCGCATAGGATAACGGCGTTGTAGGCGTAGCGCGGGATGAACACCAGCACAAAAACCACCTTGCCCACCAGCTCGATGACGCTGGAAAATAGCGGCAGCACCTTTTGCCCAAGGCTCTGCAAAGCGTACCGGGTGCACAGCAGCACTCCCAGCACCGCGTAGAACGGCGCGTTCCACATCAGATACCGTGCGCCGTTTTCCAGCACGAGGGGCGCAGTGGAGCCGGAGATCAGCTGCACCAGCTGCCGGGCAAAAAGCTGCATCAGCACCACCTCTGCCGCCATGATGACCACCGAGCACAGGTACATGGTGCGCATCCCTTTGCGCACTCGCTCCGGCTGGGCTGCACCCCGGTTCTGGGAGACAAAGGTGGAGCCGGCGTTTGCCATGGAGATCAGCGGCATACTGGTAAAGGAGAACAGCTTGCGCGCGGCGGTGTGCCCCGCAATGGTCAACGTGCCCAGCCCGTTGATGCCGTATTGCAGCACCACCGACCCCGCCGACACGATGCTGCTCATCAGCCCCATGGAGATGCTCTGGCTGAACAGTTCCCAGTACAAATGCTGTCCCACCGCCCAGTGCTTGCGGGCGGGCAGCAGCAGCGGCACGCGGCGCATCACATACAGAATGCACAGCACCACCGAGATGCCCTGCGCAATGACGGTAGCCACCGCCGCGCCCTGCACGCCCATGCCAAGCCCGGCAATGAACCACAGATCCAGCGCCACGTTCAGCCCCGAACTGATGAGCAGGAATACCAGCGGCATCACGCTGTTGCCGATGGCGCGCAGCAGCCCGGCGCACAGGTTATAAAAGAACATCACCAGCACGCCCAAATCGATGACGATGATATACCGGTAGGCGTCCTCTAAAATTTCGGCGGGGGTGTCCAGCAGCTGCAACAGCGGCCGCAGGCCGAAAAAGCCCGCCGTGGTAATGACAAAGCTTGCGCAAAGCCCAATGACCAGCGCCCCGGCCACCGTCCTTTTGAGCAGATCCTCGTCCTGCGCTCCGTAGGAGCGTGCAGCCACGATGGAAAGCCCGTTGCCGATGCCGATGCCAAAGCCCACCAGCAGCTCGTAGATGGACCCGCAGGAGCCGATAGCAGCCAGTGCGGTATCGCCCAGCACGTTACCAACGATCATGGTATCCACGGTATTATACAGCTGCTGGAATAAATTGGACACCAGAATGGGCAGCATGAACAGAAAAAGGTTCTTGAAAATAGGCCCGTGCAGCAGGTCTGCATTCCGGTTAAAGAGGTTTGTTTTCAGGGGTCGCGTCTGGGTCATAGGGTTCCTTTCTTCGCGCAAAAAGGAGGCCGTTGCACATTTTTTGTGTGCAGTGGCCTCTTTTGCGGTAAAACGATTTAAAAAATTTTATTTGTATAGTTGCGAAACACCGTAGGTGTTTCGCAACTACTTTTTTATAACTCCTGCTGCTCAAACCCGTTGACGGTCAGCACGGTCAGGGCGGTGAAACCGGCGGCCTTGATGGCGGCTGCGGCTTCGTCAAAGCCGAAAGTCAGCGCGGTGGTGTCGTGGGCGTCAGCGGTGATGAGCACCCTGCCGCCCAGCTTGTTCCACTCGCCCAGCAGCCATGCACCGGGGTAGAAGTCCTTGCGGTAGCCCCGGTATACGCCGCCGGTGTTCACTTCCAGAATGCAGTCGTTCTCCCGGGCGGCTTGCAGCGCCTTGAGCGCTGCGGCCTTGTAGCGGGGGGCTTCCTCGTCAAAGAAGCTGCCGTCCGCGTTCAGCTTTTTGACAAGATCGATATGTCCCAGAATATCCGGCTTTTTGGCGGCAATCTTTTCCACCTCGGCAAAATAGGCTTCCACCGCTGCCAGCGGGTCGCCATCAAAATCGTTGTCGATGCAGTCCCGCAGATCCTCGGGGCGGAAATCGATCTCGTAGTATTTGCCGGTATTTTTGCCGTACAGGTGGTGTGCGCTGCCGATCCAGTAATCAAAGCCCTTGGGCGTGCCCTCGCTCAGCAAATCCCACTCGATGCCGCACAGGATGTCCACCTTGCCCCGGTACTCGTTTTTCAGCTTGGCAATGGTGGCGCGGTACTGCGCAGTGCGGCCGGGGGTCATGCAGTATTCGCGGTCGGGCTTTGTGTAGCTGTGGCCGCTGAACCCAAGGGTGGTCAGCCCCTGCGCACAGGCGGCACCGGCCATCTCCTGCAAGGTGTTCTTGCCGTCACACAGGGTAGAGTGGCAATGTACGCTGGACTTTCTGTAATCTGCCATAGGCTTCTCACTGCATCCTTTCCTGCTTGACCTTGTGGTCGATGACGTGGCGCTTTTCCAGCTCCCGGGTCACATCCTCTACGGTGATGCCCGCGCTGACCATCAGCACCAGCACATGATAGGCAAGGTCGCTGATCTCGTAGACCGTCTCGGCCTTGTCCTCTTTTTCACCCGCAATGATGACCTCGGTGCACTCCTCGCCCACCTTTTTCAGGATCTTCTCCTTGCCCTTTTCAAACAGGTAGGTGGTGTAGCTGCCCTCCGTGGGGGTATCCTTGCGGCCCTTGATGAGGTTATACAGCCCCTGCCAGCTGAACTGTTTCAGCTCCGGGGAGACGTATACCTCGTTGAAAAAGCAGCTCTCTGCCCCGGTGTGGCAGGCGGGGCCGTCTTTCACCACCTCTACCACCAGTGCGTCGGCATCGCAGTCAGCGGTAATGGACACCACCCGCTGCACGTTGCCGCTGGTCTCGCCCTTGCGCCAGATCTCCTGACGGCTGCGGCTCCAGAACACGGTGCGCCCCTCGGCAATGGTCAGCGCCAGCGTTTCGGCGTTCATGTAGGCAAGGGTGAGCACCTGCTTTGTGTAGTGATCCTGCACGATGGCGGGGATCAGGCCTTTTTCATCAAATTTCAGTTCCATGGCGGTTCTCCCTCCTCGGATGGGGATACAGTGTATTTTATCGTATTCAAGATAAAAATGCAAGGTATTTTTGTGTTTTTTACAGCCGCATCTCCACGCCGCTTGCGTTCAGGTATTCCTTCAGCTCCCGGATACCCAGCAGCTTTTGGTGGAAGATGCCCGCCGCCAGCCCGGCGTCGATGCCCTTGTGGTGGAACAGCTCCAGAAAATCCTCTTTTTTGCCCGCGCCGCCGCTGGCAATGATGGGGATGTTCACCCGGGCAGCCACCGCGTCCAGCATTTCAAGGTCGAAGCCGTTGCGCACACCGTCGGTGTCGATGCTGTTCAGGCATATTTCGCCCGCGCCGTGGGCGGCGCACCAGCTGATCCAGTCCAGCGCATCCCGGCCGGTATCCTCGCGCCCGCCCTTGGCGAACACCCGGAACTGTCCGTTCACCCGCTTCACGTCTGCGGAAAGCACCACGCACTGGTCGCCGTAGCGCTGCGCGGCGGCGGGGATGAGCCCGGGGTCTTTCAGCGCACCGGAGTTGACGCTTACCTTATCCGCGCCGCATTTCAGCACCCGGTCAAAATCCTCCAGCGTGTTGATGCCGCCGCCCACGGTCAGGGGGATAAAAATCTCTCCCGCCACCCGGGTCAGGATGTCGGTAAAGAGAGCGCGCCCCTCAAAGCTGGCGGTGATATCGTAAAACACCAGCTCGTCCGCCCCGGCGGCGTTGTACAGCCGTGCCATCTCCACCGGGTCGGCCACGTCCCTGATGCCCTCAAAGTTCGTGCCCTTGACCACCCGGCCGTCGCGCACGTCCAGACAGGGGATGATGCGTTTGGTTATCATAAAGCTCCCTCTTTCTCAGTCCTGCACCAGCTGCACGCAGCGGGCAAGGTCCAGCGCGCCGGTGTACAGACTTTTGCCCAGAATGGCCGCTGCCGTGCCCATCTGCTGCAATTCCAGCAGCTCTGCCTCGGAGGAGATGCCGCCGCTGGCGGTAAAGGCCACCCCGGGCACTTGGGCCGCTAATTGCCGGTAAAGGCTCAGGTTTGTGCCCTGCATCGCGCCGTCACAGGCAATGTCGGTGTAGATGATGGCGGTGCAGCCGGCTTCTGCCAGCCGCTTGCAGAAGGCCACGCCCGGCTCGGCGCTGACCTCCTTCCAGCCGTGGATGGCAACATAGCCGTCCTTGGCGTCCACGCCCACGGCAATTTTATCGCCGTACTTTTGCAGCATCCGGGCGGTAAAGGCAAAATCCGTCACCGCCACGCTGCCCAGAATACAGCGCCCCACCCCGAGGGAGAGGTATTTTTCAATGCGCTCCTCGGTGCGGATACCGCCGCCTACCTCGATGTACAAACCGCCCTGCTTTGCCAGCGCGGCAATGGTGTCGTAGTTGGAAAGGGTGCCGTCCTTGGCACCGTCCAAGTCCACCACATGAAGATTTTTTGCCCCGGCGGCCACAAAGCTGCGTGCCTGTGCGCAGGGGTTCTGTCCGTAAACGGTCATGCGGTCGTAGTCGCCCTGTGTCAGGCGCACCACCTGCCCGCCGCGCAGGTCAATGGCTGGAAATAATTGCATGGTTTTCTCCTTTAGCGTCCTCGCCCGCTTACAATTCCGCAAACGCCTTGAGGATCCGCAGCCCGGTGTCGCCGCTTTTTTCCGGGTGGAACTGGGTGCCGTACACCCGCCCCGCCCGCACCGCGCCGGTGACCGGGATGGAATAATCGCTGACGGCAAGGGTGCTTTCGGCGCAGTTTTTGCCGTAGTAGCTGTGGACGTAGTACACATACTCGCCCTCGCGGATGTAGCGGAACAGGGGGTCGTCCTTTACGATGTGCAAAGCGTTCCAGCCCATCTGCGGCACTTTCAGACTTTTGTCCGCAAGGTCGGGCCCCAGCGGGCAGACCTCGCCTTTGATAAAGCCCAGCCCGGCGTGCTCGCCGTACTCGTAGCTTTTTTCAAACAGCAGCTGCATCCCAAGGCAGATGCCCAGCAGGGGCTTCTGCGCCGCCTGCTCCTTCAGCACCGGCACAAGGCCGGTGGCGGTAAGCTTTGCCATGGCATCCCCGAATGCGCCCACCCCCGGCAGAATAAGCCGGTCGGCGGCGCGGAGGACAGCGGCATCAGCGGTGACCACCGCCTGCAGCCCCAGCTGCTGCAAGCTGGAACGCAGGCTGAACAGATTGCCCACGCCGTAATCAAGAATGGCGATCATACCAGCAGTCCTTTCGTGGAGGGGATCTCGTCCCGGTGTGCCGCGTCGATGCGCACAGCTTCGGCCAATGCGTGGCCCGCGCCCTTGAAGCAGGCTTCCAGAATGTGGTGGGTGTTTTCGCCCGCAAACTGCACAAAATGGACGGTGGCGGGCACGCTGCGGGCAAAGCCGTACCAGAACTCCTTGGCGCACTCCACGTCAAAATCGCCCACCTTTTCGGTCTGGCAGCGGATGTCCCAGTTCAGGGTGCAGCGCCCGGAAAGATCTACCGCGCACAGCACCAGTGCCTCGTCCATGGGCAGGTAAAAGCTGCCGTAGCGGCAGATGCCGCGCATCTCGCCCAGCGCCCGGGCAAAGGCCTGTCCCAGCGCAATGCCCACGTCCTCGGTGGTGTGGTGGTAGTCCACCTGCACATCGCCGTGGCAGGTGAGCACCAGATCAAACCGTCCGTGCCGGGCAAACAGCTCCAGCATGTGGTTCAGAAAGCCGCATCCGGTGTCGATCTCGTAGCGGCCGGTGCCGTCCAGATCAAGGGTCAGCTCGATCTGGGTCTCGTTGGTGTTGCGTTCCAGCGTTACCATGCGCTCTGCCATTGTCACACCTCCAGTATTTTGTCCACGGCGTCCATCAGCGCCTGCATCTGCTCCGGCGTGCCGATGGTGATGCGCAGCCAGTTTTCAATGCGCGGCGCATCAAAATGCCGCACCAGAATGCCGTTTTCCTTTAACTTTTTGTATAGTTCGCTGCCGTTTATCCGTTCTGTGCTGGCAAATACAAAGTTTGCGCGGCTGTCCAGTACGGTAAAGCCCCGGTCGGTCAGCTGCTGCATCGTCCATGCGCGGGTATCCATAATGGCGGCGCGGGTCTTTTCAAAGTAGGCAGTATCTTCCAGCGCAGCCTGCCCGGCCTTCAAAGTCAGGCGGTTGATGTTGTAGGGGTTCAGGCTGAACTTGACCCGGTTCAAATCGGCGATTAGCGCCGCGTTGCCCATGGCAAGCCCCAGCCGCGCACCCGCCAGCTGCCGGGATTTGGAAAAGGTCTGCACCACCAGCAGATTGTCGTATTGGTCGATGAGGGGCACGCAGCTCTCGCCGCCAAAGTCCACATAGGCTTCGTCCACAATGACCACGCTGTCCGGGTTCGATTGCAAAATGCCCTCGATGGCATCCCGGGGCAGGCACAGCCCGGTGGGGGCGTTGGGGTTTGCAATGACGATGGTCTCGTGCAGGCCGTGGTAATCGGCGGGGTCAAGGGTGAAGTCCTCTTTTAAGGGGATGATATGGGTGGGGATGTGTAGCAAACCGCACCACACGCCATAACAGCCGTAGGTGATATCCGCAAAGGCCAGCGGGTGGCTCTCGTCACAGAAAGCCCGCAGCGCAAAGAACAGGTTCTCGTCGCTGCCGTTGCCGGGCATGACCTGGGAAGGCTGCAAGCCGAAATGCGCCGCCGCCGTGCGCAGCAGCTGGGCACAGGCGGGGTCGGAGTAAAGGCGCAGTTTTTCCACCTCGGCTTCGCTCACGGCTGCCACCACCCGGGGCGACGGCAGATAGGGGCTTTCGTTGGTATTCAGTTTGATGTACTGCTGATCCTGCGGCTGCTCCCCGGGCGTGTAGGGGGTGACAGCGGACAGGGCAGGGGAAAGAAAACGACTCATAATGGTTTCCTCTTATTTCTCATACCGGATGGTCACGCTGCGGGCGTGGGCGTGCAGACCCTCGCGCTCGGCAAAGTCTGCAATGCGGGGCGCAACGGCTTCCAGCGCGTCGCGGGTGTAGTAGATGAAGCTGGACTTCTTGACGAAGTCGTCCACGCCCAGCGGGCTGGAAAAGCGTGCGGTGCCGCTGGTGGGCAGGGTGTGGTTGGGGCCTGCAAAGTAATCGCCCAGCGCCTCCGGCACATTGCGGCCAAGGAAGATGCTGCCCGCGTTGCGGATCTCGTTCAGCACCCCGAAGGGGTCCTCCACGCAGACCTCCAAGTGCTCCGGTGCGATGATGTTGCAGGCCTCGATGGCCTTGTGCAGGTCGGTGCAGAGGATGATCTTACCGTTGTCGTCCACGCTGGCGCGGGCAATGGCGGCGCGGGGCAGCTGCGGGATCTGCACCTCCAACTCGGCCTGCACCGCCTTGGCAAGGGCTTCGCTGTCGGTGACAAGCACCGGGCTTGCCAGTTTATCGTGCTCGGCCTGACTTAACAGGTCTGCCGCCACCCACGCGGGATTGCAGCTGCCGTCTGCCAGCACCAGAATTTCGCTGGGGCCAGCGATCATATCAATGCCCACCTTGCCAAACACCTTGCGCTTGGCGGTGGCAACGTAGATGTTGCCGGGGCCCACGATCTTATCCACCGCCGGGATGCTCTGGGTACCGTAGGCCAGTGCCGCCACGGCCTGTGCACCGCCGGTCTTGAAAATTTTGGTCACCCCGGCGGTGGCGGCAGCGGCCAGAATGACCGGGTTCACCTTGCCGTCCTTCCCGGCGGGGGTGGTCATGACGATCTCGGACACCCCTGCCACCTTGGCGGGGATGACGTCCATGAGCACGGTGGAAGGGTATGCCGCCGTGCCGCCGGGCACATAGACACCGGCCTTTTCAATGGGGGTATATTTCTGCCCCAGTACGATGCCGGGGTGGTCGTTCATCACAAAATTCTTGTGCACCTGCTGGCGGTGGAACTGCTCGATGTTCTCCGCCGCCTGCTGCAGGGTCTCGAGGAAATACGGGTCCATGCCCGCAAAGGCTTCGTCGATCTCCGCCTGCGTCACCTGTAAATTTTCGATTGTTGCACCGTCAAATTTCAGGGCGTAGTCCTTCAGGGCATCGTCGCCCCGGGTGCGCACGTCCGCAATGATGGCGTCCACCACGTCCTCTACGTTCTTTTCGGCGCGGATGTCCCGGTTCAGAATTTCCTCCGGCTTCAGCTCGTCAAAATTATACAGCTTGATCATTTCTCTTCCTCCTGCTTGTGCAAGGTGTCGCGCAGCTTTTCCAGCATGGTGTCCATCTGCCGGTGCTTGAACTGGTAGCTGGCCTTGTTGGCGATGAACCGCGCCGAGATGGGCATGAACTCGGTGACCACCTGTAAGCCGTTCTCCCGCAGGGTGGTGCCGGTCTCCACGATGTCCACAATGACATCCGAAAGCCCAAGGATGGGCGCCAGCTCAATGGAGCCGTTCAGCTTGATGATATCGATATCTCGCCCCATGGAGGCGTAGTAGCGCTTTGCAATGTTGACGAACTTGGTGGCTACCCGCACCGGGCGGCTGGGGTCGTCCCGGTAGCCCGCCGGGGCGGCTACGCACATCCGGCAGCGGCCAAGGCCGGTGTCCAGCAGCTCGTACACATCGGCGGCGGCCTCGGTCAGGATGTCCTTGCCCACGATGCCCACATCGGCAGCGCCGTGCTCCACATAGATGGCCACGTCGCTGGGCTTGACCAGAAAATACCGGATGCCCGCCGCCGGGTTCTCCACCACCAGCTTGCGGGTGGCGTTGTAGTCCTCCGGGCAGCCGTAGCCGATGCCCGCCAGCAGATTATACACCTTGTCGCCCAGCCGCCCCTTGGGCAGCGCCACGTTCAACATCACCTTGCCGGTGTCCTGATGCTGTACCGGCGGCATCGCGTTCAGCCGGTCAAGCTCGTCCAGATACACAGCAAAGCCGATGGCGCCCGCCCCGGGGGTGAATTTCTGCAGCAGCAGGTCGTACCGTCCGCCCTTCAGCAGCGGACGGGGCAAAGCCTTGAGATAGCCCTGAAACACAAGGCCGTTGTAGTATTCCATCTCACCGGCTAAGGTCAAGTCCAGCCGGATGCTGCCGCCCGCCTGTCCCAGCGTGGGCGCCAGGGCGGTCAGCTCTGCCACAGCGGCAGTCATAGCGGGGTTGCGGCAGAGCGCTGCCGCCTTGGAAAGGGTAGCCGCGTAGCCGCCGGAAAGCTCCAGCACCCCGCACAAGGCGTCTGCCGCCGTTTCAGAAAGCCCCGCAGAGAGCGCAGCGGCGCGCAGCTCGTGGGCGTTTTTCTGCCGCAGCTTTTCCAGCAGCTGCGCCCGGGCGGCTTCCGGCACGCCCAGCGCATCGAACAGGCCGAACAGGTAGCCCATGTGGCTGACTTCCAGCACCCACTCTGCACCCAGTGCCGCCAGCGACTGCGCCGCCAGACACACCGCCTGCTGCACCTCGGCTTCGCCCACAGCGCCCAGCAGTTCCAGACCCATCTGGGAGATCTCTTTAAAGGTGTGGCTCTCGGCAGAGGGACGGTAGACGTTTTCGTGGTAGTAGTACCGCAGTGTCTCGCCCGGGGCGGGCTGCGCCGTCTTGGCGATGGACAGGGTCACGTCCGGCTTGAGCGCCAGCAGACGGCCGTCCAAATCGGTAAAGGTGATGACCTGCTCCGACGACAGAAAGCTGCGGTTCTCCTGATACAGACTGTACTCCTCGAACCGTCCCATGTGGTACTTGCGGCAGCCTGCCGTCTCGTACAGGCTGCGCAGCGCAAAGGAGGCACGCTCCTTTGGCTGCAGATGCTCCAGACTGAACTCCATTTCGCTCCCTCGTTTCCTTTCCCGTGGTTCTTTTCCCTTGTTTCTTTCCCTGCGCCGGCACAATTCCGGCGTCTCTATACACAAAAACATCCGGCGCGGCATTCTCCGCACCATAGAATGAAAGGCTTCTGTTCTTATTTTACTTTATCTAGGTAAAGTTGTAAAGCGTGAAAGCGACGTCTTTTCCATTCTTATCCTACAATTTTTCAGTGCGTTTGTACAGAAAGGCGAAAATTTTTCACCCCATCAGCCCCTCTCGTGAAAATGGAGCACCGGAACGTCCGCAGACGCTCCGGTGCTCCGAAATTATAAATATTCTTTCCGCTGACCATGCGCAGCAACGATGACGACCGCCGCCAGCGGCGGAAACAGGGAGGAGTTGTTGGGGCAGCGGCCAGCAAGACGCGAGTGCCGCCCAAGGCACGAAGCGGATGCTGGGTGCCGCAACCCGTAAAACGCGGCGCGCAATCCAAATCGTCCTCCTCCCGGCAGCCTTGTATTCCGCCGTACAAAGGCGTATACTGGGGCAAAAAGGAGGCGTTTGCCATGTGGTTCGTTTACGCGCTGGGGTCTGCGGTGTTCGCTGCCCTTACCTCGATTCTGGCAAAAATCGGCATCGAGGGGGTCAACTCCACCCTTGCCACTGCTATCCGCACGGCGGTGGTGCTGCTGATGAGCTGGGGCATGGTGTTCCTCACCGGCACCCAGACCGGCATTGCGGAGATCTCCCGCCGCAGCTGGCTGTTTCTGGTGCTGTCCGGCCTTGCCACCGGCGCAAGCTGGCTGTGCTACTACCACGCTTTGCAGGTGGGTGCAGCGTCCAAGGTGGTGCCCATTGATAAGCTCAGCGTGGTCATCACTCTTGCGCTGGCCTTTGTGGTGCTGCACGAGCCCTTTACCGCTAAAAGCCTCATCGGTTGTGCCCTCATCACCGCCGGTACGCTGTTTATGGTGCTGTAACGAGATATGCAAACGGCTGCTGCACGTTTTTGTGCAGCAGCCGTTTTATCGTTTTTAGTCCTCGCCTTTTTTCAGTATGTCCAGTTCCGGCATCAGCTCGGTGCTCACGATGGTAAGCATCTGTTCCAGCTTTGCGCATTCCTCGGGGGTAAAGCGCTGCCGGGCACGCTCCACTACGGTGTGCAGGTAAGAGTAGCTGATGTTGTAGTAGTCGATATACTTCTGGGTGGGGCGCAGATGGTACTCCCGCCGGTCGGTGGTGGACTGGATCTTTTCCACATAGCCCTTTTTCACCAGACTGCCGATCTTGTACGCCGCATTGGGGGTGGAGATCTGCATCATGCGGGAAAACTCCGCAATGGTGGGCTCGCCCATGGCCATGATGCCCTCCATGCAGAAGGACTCCACCGTGGTCAAGGTAGCCTCACGGGTGGCAAAACGCTGGAACACGTTCTGATAAAAGTGCAGCTTGAATTTGGTGTAGACGTCCTGAAAAGCTTTTTCCAGCATGGGTCATGCGCCTCCAATGCTTTAGTTTTCTTGCTATACGGCTAGTATACCACGAAAATGCCCCGCTGCATAGCGGAATTTTACGCAGCATCCCCGGAAGTTTTTGCCCGGGTGCGGGCGCGGATGACGCTGAGCACCGCCAGTTCCAGCACGATGGCAACCACCAGCAGCACCAGCGAGGTGACAAGGCTTGCGCGGCTGCCCAGCACTGCCTGTGCAAGGCCGGTGATGATGTAGCACACCGCCGAGCAGGCCGCCGCCGTAATGGCGTAGGGCAGCTGGGTGGAAACGTGGTTCACATGGCTGCAATGCGCGCCCGCCGAGGCCATGATGGTGGTATCCGAGATGGGGGAGCAGTGGTCACCGCACACCGCGCCGGACAGGCAGGCGGCAATGGACACCACCAGCATCTCGCCGTTCGGGAAGGCGTGGCAGACGATGGGGATCAGGATGGAGAAGGTGCCCCAGGAGGTGCCGGTGGCAAAGGCAAGGAACACTGCCACAAGGAAGATGATGAACGGCAGCAGATACTGCAGCGCCGCCGCAGAATTGCCCAGCAGATTTGCCACATAATACTTTGCGCCCAGCAGGCCGGTCATACCGGACAGCGTCCATGCAAGGGACAAGATCAGCATGGGACTGACCATGGCCTTGAAGCCCTCGGGAATGCAGGCGGCAAAGTCCTGAAAGGTCATCACGCTGCGCACCCGGTAAAATACAAAGGTGAACAGCAGGGCAATGCTGCTGCCCAGCACCAGACCCGCCGAGGCGTTGCAGTCCGCAAAGGCGGTGATGAAGTCCACGCCCTCAAAGAAGCCGCCGGTGTACACCATGCCGAAGATGCAGGCCGCGATCAGCACCAGCACCGGCGCAAGCAGGTCGATGACGTGGCCGTTCGTGTCCGAGCCATCGTCCACATCGTCACCGTAGGGACGGTCGGTGGTGGTGAACAGGTCGCCGTTCTTGGCGTTGTCCTCGTTCAGCTTCATGGGGCCGAACTCTGCCCCGGTAAAGATGAGGAACAGGCTCATCACCACGGTCAGGACGGCGTAATAGTTATAAGGAATGGTGCGCAGGAACATGGTAAAGCCGTTGATGCCGGAGCCCTCCGGCACGCTGGAGGTAACGGCAGCCGCCCAGCTGGACACCGGCGCAATGATGCAGATGGGCGCGGCGGTGGAATCGATCAGGTAGGCCAGCTTTGCGCGGGACACCTTCTGCCGGTCGGTCACCGGGCGCATCACCGAGCCCACGGTCAGGCAGTTGAAGTAGTCGTCCACAAAGATCATCACGCCCAGCAGCAGGGTGGCAAACTGTGCGCCCGCCCGGCTGTGGATGTGGGTGGACGCCCAGCGCCCGAAGGCTGCTGAGCCGCCCGCCTTGTTCATCAGTGCCACCAGAATGCCCAGCATCACCAGAAAGGCCAGAATGCCCACGTTGCCGGAGTCCGACAGCTTGGTGATCATGCCGCCGTCCTCGTTGAAGAACAGGGTGTTCAGCGCCAGCTCAAGGTTGCCGTTGGCATACAGCAGCGCACCGGAGGCAATGCCCACCAGCAGTGAGGTGTACACCTCCTTGGTGTTCAGCGCCAGCACGATGGCAATGACAGGCGGCAGCAGGGAAAAGAAGGTGCTGTACACCGCACAGGTGTAGGTGGCGGGGTCGGCCACCTTGCCGGGGGTCACCGCCGTGCACCACAGCAGCAGGGCAAAGACGAACAGCGCCCCCACCCAGGATAAGTTTTTGTTTTTCATAAGCTCCTCATATCAAGTATCAGTCATTGTCTGCGAAAAAAGCTCCGGCGTATCGGGGCGCAGGCTGCGGGGCAGACTATCCACAGAAATGCAAAGGGGGTGTGCACCGTGCCGGATTACAAGGCCATGTACTTTGAACTGTTCCGCGCCAGTGTGCAGGCTGTGCAGCTTTTGCAGGACGCGCAGACCCGCGCCGAGCAGCAGCTGCTGGCCGCAGACTTGCCGCCGCTGCGGCTGGACGAAACAGAACCGGACGATCCTTAGCCCTTTTTGGCCTCTGCCTTAGCGGCAAACTTTTCCTCAAAGATGATAAAGCGCTCGTGGGTGCCGCCGCCCACAGGACCCTTCTCGTCCGCAAGCGTCACCTTAAAGGTCAGCTTGCGGCCCTCTACGGCCACCAGCTCACTGTGGCAGGTCACGGTCATGCCCACAGGGGTGGGTGCGGTGTGCTCCAGCTCCAGCTTGGTGCCCACCGTGCCGCTGCCTGCTTCCAGCGCGGGGGCAACGCTCTGCCAGCAGGTCTTTTCGGCCAGTGCCACCAGTGCAGGGGTAGCAAACACGTCCAGCGTGCCGCTGCCCATGGTCTTTGCGGTATTCTCTGCGCTCACGCGCACGCTCTGCTCGCCGCAGATTCCGGTTTCCAGCTTCATATACAGTTCCTCCTTATGCGTCCTATGGACGCAGTTGTGTTATTTGTGGTTACACACTTTTATAAGATATCACAAAACGCACCGGAATGCACTATTTTTTGCATATTTTTTCAGAGAGGGACTTTATACCCCCTCAGTCTCGCTGCGCTCGCCAGCTCCCCCAAGGGGACGCCTTATGGCACTGCCAGAAATTTTATCGCCACCACCAAGAGCCGTCCCCTTGGGGAAGGTGGATTGCCGCGCAGCGGCAAGACGGAAGGGGTAAAACCCGCACCCAATTTGCAAATTTAAATTGCATCTTTTTTGCGTTTTACGGAAATTTTTAGCAATTTTGCGGCAATGTAAAAAACTTTGCGGATTTTGCTTGACAGGGGGCTGTCTGCGTGTTATCATGAACACATGAACAGATGCTCATATGTCGAAACGAAAGGAGATGACAGCATGACCGGGCTAGAACAGACCGCGCCGGAAAAGGAAAAGCAGCCGGTAGAGATGCCGGATGATGAGGTGCTGTACGAACTGGCAGACCTGTTCCGCGTGTTCGGCGATTCCACCCGCATCAAAATTCTGTACGCCCTGCACGACAGCGAACTTTGCGTGCAGGATATCGCGGACGCCGTGCAGCTGAGCCAGTCTGCCGTCAGCCACCAGCTGCGGGTGCTCAAGGACTCCAAGCTTGTGCGCTTCCGGCGGGAAGGCAAAACTGTTTTCTACGCACTGGACGACGACCATGTGCGCAGCATCCTCTCCATGGGGATGGATCATATCGAAGAATGACCGGGCACACCGCCCGCAGAAAAGAAAGGCTGGTACTTATTATGAAAAAGACCTACAAGATCGAAGTGGACTGCGCCAACTGCGCCCAGAAGATGGAGGATGCCGCCAACACCGTTTCCGGCGTGGAAAAGGCGACCGTCAGCTTTATGACCCAGAAGATGAAGGTGGAGTTCGCCGAGGGTGCCGACCCTCACGCCACCATGGAGAACGTGCTGTCTGCCTGCAAGAAGGTAGAGGACGACTGCGAGATCTTTGATATCTGATGTACGGCAAAGCTCTCCCGGTCGGTGTGGACTGGGGGAGTTTTTCTGTGGAAAAATCCGCCACTTTTCAACAATTTCCACCGGGTTTTCAACGCACTTTGCGGAAAAAGAGAAAAAGAAGCGTGGAAAAGCGCTTTTTTACAGGAAAACTGTGTGGAAAACGCGGTTAAAACTGTGGAATACCCATTTTTTGCCGAAAAACTTGTGGAAAACCACCCGTTTTTCACCCACTGCACCGCAAACTGAGGAGCGTTGCTTATGAACAAGAAACAAAAAAAGACCCTTGAGCGGATTCTGATCGCCGTGGCACTGGTGATCGTGCTCAAGCTTTTGCCCGCCTTGCCCATGCCGGTGGAGCTGGCGCTCTACTGCATCCCCTACCTTGTGGTGGGCTGGGATGTGCTGCGCAAGGCGCTGAAGGGCATCAAGAACCGCCAGCCCTTTGACGAGTGCTTCCTGATGGCAGTGGCCACCGTGGGCGCGTTTGCACTGGGCGATTATGTGGAGGGCTGCGCCGTTATCATCTTCTACCAGATCGGCGAGCTGTTCCAGAGCGTTGCCGTGGGCAAGAGCCGCCAGAGCATTGCCAGCCTGATGGATATCCGCCCGGACTACGCCAACATCGAGGGCGAGGACGGCAAGCTGGAACAGGTGGACCCGGATGAGGTCGAGGTGGGCACCGTCATCGTGGTGCAGCCCGGCGAGCGGGTGCCCATTGACGGCATCATCGTGGAGGGCGCTTCTGCCCTGAACACTGCCGCCCTGACCGGCGAGAGCCTGCCCCGGGACGTGAACGCCGGGGACGAGGTCATCAGCGGCTGCGTGAACATGACCGGCCTGCTGAAGGTGCGCACCACCAAGGAATTCGGCGAGTCCACTGTCTCTAAAATTCTCGACCTTGTGGAAAATTCCAGCATGAAAAAAGCTCGGGCAGAAAACTTTATCACCCGCTTTGCCCGGGTGTATACCCCCGCTGTCTGCTACGGCGCACTGGCGCTGGCGCTTCTGCCGCCGGTGGTGCTGCTGCTCATGGGACAGCCCGCCCGCTTTGGCGACTGGGTCTACCGCGCTTTGACCTTCCTTGTCATCAGCTGCCCCTGTGCGCTGGTCATCTCCATCCCGCTGAGTTTCTTCGGCGGCATCGGCGGCGCTTCCTCCTGCGGCATCCTGATCAAGGGCTCTACCTATCTGGAAGAGCTTGCCAACACCGGTATTGTGGTGTTCGATAAGACCGGCACCCTGACGCAGGGTACCTTTAAGGTCACCGGCATCCACCCCGCCGAGGGCGTGACCGACGCCGCACTGGTGGAAGCCGCTGCGCTGGCGGAAAGCTGGTCGAAGCACCCCATCTCCCTGAGCATCAAAGCTGCCTACGGCAAGCCCATCGATGCCGCCCGGGTCACGGATGTGCAGGAGCTGGGCGGTCATGGCGTGACCGCGAAGGTGGACGGCAAGAGCGTTGCCGCCGGTAACGTCCGCCTGATGGAAAAGCTTGGCCTTGCCGTCCCCGCCGTGGACGGCGTGGGCACCATCGTGCACGTTGCCGTGGAGGGCAGCTACGCAGGCTATCTGCTGATTGCGGACGTGGTAAAGCCCCACAGTGCCGATGCCATCCGCGCTTTGAAGGCTTCCGGTGTGCGCAAGACGGTCATGCTGACCGGCGATGCACAGCCGGTGGCACAGGCGGTGGCGCAGCAGCTGGGTCTGGACGAGTACCACGCCGGTCTTTTGCCCGGTGACAAGGTGGACCAGATCGAAAAGCTGCTTGCCGCAAAGCAGCCCAAGGAGAACCTTGCCTTTGTGGGTGACGGCATCAACGACGCACCGGTGCTTTCCCGCGCAGACGTGGGCATCGCCATGGGTGCGCTGGGTTCGGACGCCGCCATCGAGGCGGCAGACGTGGTGCTGATGGATGACGACCCCGCCAAGATCGCGCTGGCTATGCGCATCGCCCGCCGCACCCTGCGCATCGTGCACCAGAACATCGTGTTTGCGCTGGGCATCAAGGCACTGTGCCTGCTGCTGGGTGCACTGGGCATTGCCGGAATGTGGGCAGCCATCTTTGCAGATGTGGGCGTGATGGTCATTGCCGTGCTCAACGCCACCCGCGCCCTGTATACCAAAGACCTGACCAAAAACTGACATAAACGCAAAACAGCCAGACCGGCACTGCCGGTCTGGCTGTTGTTGTTTTGGGGAAATTTACAGCTTTTCCACCATTGCTGCCACGATCTTAGTGGCGGTGGCGACATACTCGCTGATGCTGAACTTCTTCACCACCAGTACCTCGTGGCCGTCCTCGTCGGCGTTGTCGCTCATGGCGCGCAGGATGACGCAGGGCACGCCGTTCTTGGCGGCGATCTGGCTTACCGCAGCGCCCTCCATCTCCACGCAGTCCGGGGCGCACTTGGCTTCAATGGCGGCCTTCGTCTCGCTGTCGCCCACAAACAGATCGCCGGTGGCGATCTTGCCCACCAGTGCCTTTACCCCGGCTTCGGCGCAGGCGGCCTCGGCGGCGGCGATCAGTGCCGGGTCGCCGGTGTATTCCTTCAGGAACGGCGGGTTCTGGCAGATCATATCCAGCTGGGCGTCGTGGTACAGCACCGTCTTGCCGATGACCACATCGCCGATGCCGATCTTGCTGGTCATGTTGCCCGCAATGCCGGAGAAGATGATCTTCTCCGCGCCGAACTTGGTAATGAGCACCTGCGTGGTAGCGGCGGCGTTGGCCTTGCCCATACCGGCGCAGCACACCACCACCTGCTTGCCGGCCAGCGTACCCTTGTGGTACTCCACGCCGCCGTAGGGCTCAACGGTGACATTTTCCAGCTTTGCACACAGCTGGTCTACTTCATCGGGCATAGCGCCCATAATACCCAAGATCATGGTAAGCTCCTTTTACGATCAAAAATGGCCGCCGCGTGCGCTTTGGCCATATTCAGAGGAATGATTCTTTTTAATTCAGGAACCCGAACCGCCTGCGGAGCTTGTCGGGGTAAAACCCCTCCATCTGCTTACGCAGACCGCTCTGCCACTTAAAAGCCCCACTGGGGCTTTCATTGCTGCGCAAACGCGGGCATTTCGGGTTCCACTTTTCACGGGAAGGACTTTAAACATTAAACAGGAACTCGATGACGTCGCCATCCTGCACAACATACTCCTTGCCCTCGGTGCGCTGCAGGCCCTTGGCCTTGACGGCGGCGTAGTCGAAGTTGTTGGCTTCCAGATCGTTGTAGCCGATGACGCTGGCGCGGATGAAGCCGCGCTCGAAGTCGCTGTGGATCTTACCGGCAGCCTGCGGAGCCTTGGTGCCCTTGCGGATGGTCCATGCGCGGCACTCCTTCTTGCCGTCGGTCAGGAAGGAGATCAGACCCAGCAGGTCGTAGCTGGCGGTGATCAGGTTGTCCAGACCGCTGGCCTCGATGCCCATCTCGGCCAGAAATGCCTTCTTTTCCTCGGGGCTGTAATCCGCAATGTCCTCCTCGGTCTTGGCGCAGATGGGAATGTAGCGGGCACCCTCTTCCTTGGCGCGGGCAGCCACCAGCGGGACGTACTTGTTGTTCTCGATGCCCTCCATCAGGTCATCCTCGCCCACGTTGCAGGCGTACAGCACCGGCTTTGCGCTCAGCAGACCCATCTCGTGCAGCACGGTCTGCTGCTCGGTGTCAGTGGGGTCAAAATCGAAGCTGCGGGCGGGCTTACCGGCGCTCAGATGGTCGGCCAGCTGCTGCAGCCATGCGGCCTCGGCGGCAGCGCCCTTGTTGTTGCCGCTCTTGGCAGCCTTTGCCATGCGGCCTGCGCGGTTCTGCACCACCTCAAGGTCGGAGAGGATCAGCTCGTAGTCGATGGCTTCAATATCGGCAATGGGGTCCACGGCCTCGGCCTTGGTCACGTCCTCCACCACATGGATGATGTTGTCATCGTCAAAGCAGCGCACCACGTGCACAATGGCGTCGCACTCGCGGATATGGCCAAGGAACTTGTTGCCAAGGCCTGCGCCCTGACTTGCACCCTTCACAAGACCGGCAATGTCCACGAACTCCACGATGGCGGGGGTCTTTTTGTTGGTCTGCCAGATCTCGGCCAGCTTGTCCAGCCGCTTGTCCGGCACTGCCACGATGCCGGAGTTCGGCTCGATGGTGCAGAAGGGATAGTTTGCAGCCTCCGCATTCTTGGTGGAGGTAATGGCGTTGAACAGAGTGGACTTGCCCACGTTGGGCAGGCCGACGATACCTAACTTCATATAAAATACGCTCCTTACACGTTTTTTGGCATAACGATACATCTATCATTATACGCGATGAACCCCGCCAGCGCAAGGGGGCAGGGCTATCTTGAATCAGGAATCCTGAAATAATCCGGGATGGTTTATCGGCAAGAAATCAAATCCTGGAAGCTCCGCGGTAAACGTTTCTTGCCGATAGCGCGGCTGCGTAAGGTGTACCCTAGGCAGAAATGTGAAAAAAACTACACTTCCTTCTTTATTTTGTCATAACTGTCCCGTATAATAGAAAGGAAAGAGCCTGTCAAAACGCCCGGAAGGGCTGAAGATACAGCAAAAACCTGCATAAAAGGGGAGGAAAACACTTATGGCAAACGAAAAGATCCTTGTGGTGGACGACGACGCCAACATCTGCGAGCTGCTGCGGCTGTACCTGACCAAGGAGGGCTATCAGGTCACGGTGGCAAACGATGGTGAAGAAGGGCTGGAAAAGTTCAACGCGGTCAAGCCGGACATGGTGCTGCTGGACGTGATGATGCCCCGCATGGACGGTCTTGAGGTCTGCCGCCGCATCCGCAAGGCGGGCAACACCCCGGTAATGATGCTTACCGCCAAGGGCGAGACCTTTGACAAGGTGCTGGGTCTGGAACTGGGCGCAGACGATTACATGGTCAAGCCCTTTGACGCAAAAGAGGTGGTGGCACGCATCAAGGCGGTGCTGCGCCGCTGCCAGACTACCTCCGCTGCTGCCGAGAGCACCGAGGGCGTCATCGAGTTCGACAACCTGCGGCTGGATATGAACAGCTACGAGCTGCGGGTCAAGGGCAAGGTGGTGGAGGCTCCTCCCAAGGAACTGGAACTGCTGAACTGTCTGGCCTCCCACCCCAACCGCGTGTACACCCGCGACCAGCTGCTGGACGAGGTGTGGGGCTTTGAGTACTACGGCGACAGCCGCACCATTGATGTCCACGTCAAGCGCCTGCGCGAAAAGCTGGCCGGTGCTTCCGATAAGTGGGAACTGAAAACCGTCTGGGGCGTGGGCTATAAGTTCGAGGTGCGTCAATAATGCGTAAAAGTATCTCCACGGCCTTTTTCTCCATGGTGTCCACCCTGATGGTGCTGGGCATCGTGCTGATGGGCTGCTCGGAGTGGGTGCTGTTCAAGAATTATTTTGCGAAGGATCGCTACGAAACACTGGATCAGGTGGTAAACGTCGCCAAGCGCACCGCAGAGTATCTGGTAAACAGCGAGACCATGCCGCAGGGTGCGGAGCTGGACGCTTTGAACACCAAGTTGGAGATCATCGGCGAGAGCGCCGAGGCGTATCTGTTTTTCACCGACCGACAGGGCAATGTGCTCATCGCCTCCGACCCGGACAAGCTTACTACCACCACCGTGCCGCTGGATATCTGCCAGCGCGCCAACGCAGTGGCTGACCCGGACGCCCGGCACTACCACGCTTTCGGCGATTTGGGCGGTGCCCTGACCGAAAAAAGCTATATCGCGGCGGTGGAGACCATCGACGACCAGAGCCTGTTCAGCGGCTGGCTGTTTTTGTGCTCCTCCGGCGCGCAGCTTACCGACTTTAAACAGCAGTTCTGGTCCAACTTCCTCCTGTCCGCCTGCGTGATGCTGCTGTGCGCCAGTGTGCTGACCCGCCTGTTGATGCGTCAGCTTACCGACCCGCTGCAGAAGGTCACCGATGCCGCCCAGCGCTTTGGCGGCGGCGACCTCTCCGTCCGCGTGGAGGGCGTGGAGGGCGATGGCGAGGTGGCAGACCTTGCCCGCACCTTTAACCAGATGGCGGAGAATATCCAGTCCAACGATAACTCCCGAGGTCAGTTCATGGGCAACATCGCCCACGAACTGCGCACCCCCATGACCACCATCAAGGGCTTTGTGGACGGCATTCTGGACGGCACCATCCCGCCCGAGATGCAGAACCACTACCTGCAGCTGGTCAGCGAGGAGACCGGGCGTCTGGCGCGGCTGATCCAGAATATGCTGGATCTCTCCAAGCTGGAAAGCGGCGAGTATCAGGTGAACGCCCGGATGTTCAATATCTGGGAGACCCTGACCGGCGTGGCACTGGCGACAGAGCAGCGCATCAATGACGGCATGATCGAGCTGGAAGGCCTGACCATGGATGAAAAGGTGCTGGTCTACGCCGACCCCGACCTGATCCATCAGGTGGCGTATAACCTGCTGGACAACGCCATCAAGTTCACCCCGGCGGGCGGCACCATCCGCTTCAGCGTGGAAAAGCTGGGCCCCGAGGCCGAGATCTCCATCTGGAACTCCGGGCAGGGCATCAGCCCGGAGGCGCTGCCCTATGTGTTCGAGCGGTTCTACAAGGAGGATCGTTCCCGCGGTCTGCACGCCCGCGGCTCCGGTTTGGGACTGAACATTTGCAAGGTGCTGGTCAATCTGGCCGGCGGTCAGATCCGCGTGGAGAGTCAGCAGGGCGAGTGGTGCCGCTTTGTGTTCACCCTGCCCACCTGTTCCCCCAACCCCGGCGGCATGAAGCGCCTGCCGGACGCCGCCGGGCAGCCCGGCGCAGTGGAGGAACCCGCCAGCATGAAGCCGGTAGAATAAGACCCCGCAGCCAGACTGCCCCGCCCGGGCGGTCTGGCTGCTTTGGCGTTGTTGGAATAAAAATTCTGCTTACCGCTGTGACCCCCTCTTGTGAAAATGCGTTTGGAGCACTCCGCAGAGTGCGACAAACACGGAATTAAAAATCTATTTTCCGCTGAATATGGCTAGCAACGACGACGACCGCCGCCAGCGGCGGAAACAGGGAGGAGTTGTTGGGGCAGCGGCCAGCAAGACGCGAGTGCCGCCCAAGGCACGAAGCGGATGCTGGGTGCCGCAACCCGGAAGCAGCGGAGGCCATTCCAAATCGTCCTGCTTCAAAGAAAGCTGCTGCAAAATGGCAAGCCTTCGGCGGCAGCTGCGCGTCACATGGAGATGCTGCCGCGCAATGGACTTTTTACGCCATTTACGACTTTTCGGTGAAAAAAACTGCTGCGGGTTTGATTTTTTGGCCGTTTTCATGTAAACTAAAAGATAACCATGCCCGCGTATTTTTTGCCCGGCAGAACCCTGCAAAACGCGCAACACATGGGATAAAAATTGCTAAAAATAACGGAGCGTAATGAAATATTATGGCCATCGTAAGTCCTTCTATTCTTTCTGCTGATTTTGGCAAGCTGGGTGCAGACTGCCGCATGGTGCTGGACGCCGGCGCACAGATGCTGCACTACGACGTGATGGACGGGCATTTTGTGCCCAACATCAGCTTTGGCGTGCCGGTGCTCAAAAGCCTGCACAAGGCGCTGCCGGATGCCTTTTATGACGTGCATCTGATGATCAGCCACCCGCTGCAATACGCCGAGCCCTTTATCAAGGCCGGTGCGACCCTGTATAATTTCCATCTGGAGTGCGAAGATGATATTCAGGCCACCATTGACGCCGTCCGTGCGCTGGGCTGCAAGGTGGGTCTGACCATCAAGCCCGGCACCCCGGCCGAGGCGCTGGCACCGTGGCTGGAGCAGCTGGATCTGGTGCTGGTGATGAGCGTGGAGCCCGGCTTCGGCGGGCAGAAGTTCATGCCCTCGGCGCTGGACAAGCTCCGCTGGCTCAAGGCAGAGCGGGAAGCACGCGGCCTTTCCTATCTGCTGGAGGTGGACGGCGGCGTGGATGCCGCCACCGCACCCTTGTGCGTGGAAGCCGGAGCCGACGTGCTGGTGGCAGGCAGTGCCGTGTTCGGCGCCGCCGACCCTGCTGCGGCTGTGGGCGCACTGGCCAGCCTGTAAGGAGGCCCGTATATGGATGAAACTTTGATCCAAGAGCAGGAGCGGCAGCTGCAAAAGACCGGCCGGTACTACAAGCACGTTTTCTGGCTGTGTGTGCCGCTGCTGTGCATGGCCTGCTATTTCTATGGGGCGCGTCCGCTGCTGCTGTGCGGCATCGCCCTGCTTACCGGCAACCTGTGCGACCGTCTGGTGGCGCTGCTGCGCCATCGGGTGTACACAAACAAAGATCTCTCCAACGAGAGCTTCAGCCTGATCATCGCCCTGCTCATGCCCGCCACCGTGGACATCTATGTGCTGGTGGTGGCGGTGATGGCGGGCGTGCTCATCGGCAAGGAGGTCTTTGGCGGCTACGGCAGCTACCCCTTTAACCCCGCTGCCGTGGGCTACGCCGTGGCGGCGGTATCATGGCCGGAGCAGGTGGTGCGTTACCCGCAGCCCTATACGCCGCTGCCGCTGTGGGACGCCTCTGCCGTGCCGGTGAGCAGCACCATCGAGGATACCCTGCGCAGCGGCGGTATCCTGAACCTGAACGCCCTCGCCGTTGTGCTGGGCGAGTTTGCTGCCCCCATGGGCACCGGTGCGGCGCTGGTCATTCTGGCCTGCGGCCTCGTGCTGTGGACCCAGAAGGACGTGCACATCGGCGCATCGGCAAGTTTTCTGATCACCTGCGGGCTCATCGCCTTCTTCTTCCCGCGTCAGGTGGGTCTGGCGGACAGCACCCTCTTCAGCAGCCTGCTGCCCCGCCTGCAGGGCATCCGGGACGAGCTGCACACCGGTGCGGTGCTGTTCTGCGCGGTGTTCCTGCTCAACGAACCCTACACCTGCGCCCATCACCGGCTCGGACGCATCCTGTACGGCGCCCTGGTGGGTGCTGCCACCATGGGCTTCCGCTATTTCGGCGTGTACGAGACCGGCGTCTGCTTTGCACTGCTGGCCGTCAACAGCGTGTCCGCGCTCATTGACCGCACCGAGGAGCGGCTGTACCGTCTGCTGCACCGTCTGCCGTCCGAACGAAAGGAGGCTGCGGAATGAAAAAGCGTACTGCGGAACTGATTTTAAAGGATCCCGAAAAGTTTGCCCATCATGACCGCGTGTTCCTGAATAACCCGGTGGTCATGCAGGGCATGGGTCTGGCACCGCTGGTGGTCGTGGCTACCACCGGGCAGAACGGCCTGATGCTGGCGGCGGCGGTGACGCTGCTGCTGGTGCCCTCCCGCGTGCTGGCCTGCCTGCTCAGCCGCCTTGTGCCCCTGCGGGACGAGGAGCCTACCCCGGAGCAGCTGCAAAAAAAGCTGCTGCCCCGTGCACTTTTGTACGCAGCCAGCGCCGCTGTGGTGTACCTGGCGGCATATCCCATTTTGAACTTTGTGTTCGGCACGGGTCTTTTGAACCTTGGCATCTACCTGCCCATGCTGGTGGTGGAGCCGCTTCTGACCTACCGCTTCGGCCGCGTGCAGGAGACGGTGCACAAGGCCGTTTCCAAGGGCGTGCGCATCACCGTGGGCTACGCGCTGCTGCTGCTCGTGGTGGGCGTGGTGCGCGAGTGGCTCAGCCTTGGCACCGTGTTCGGTGCCCCGGTGGGGCGCTGGGCGCTGCTGCCACTGGCTAAGATGCCGGCGGGCGGCTTTATCGTGCTGGGCATCCTGTGCGCCATCTGGCGCGCTGCGGCTGCAAAGCGCAAGGAATATCTGAAAAAGGAAGCACGGGATACCCTGACCGTGCACTACCAGAAGGAGGGGAACCGCGAACCGTGAAGGAAGTTGTAAGCAGCTCGGCAGTGTTTTTCAGCTATGCACTGCTGGCCATTTTTGCACAGAACGCTGTCTTTACCCGTGCACTGGGCGTGTCCCGCATGGTGCAGCTGGTGGGGGACGACCGCACCAGCAGCGCCTTGTTCGGCATGATGCTGTGCATCACGCAGGTGCTGGTGGCGCCGGTGGCTTTTCTTGCCGGGCGGTTCATTGCCCCGCTGGATAACCGCGCCCAGCTGCGCCCGCTGGTGTATATTGCCAGCATTGCCGTGGTGTGTCTGGCGGAGCATCTGGTGCTGTGGCTGCTGCGCAGCCTGCCCCGCCGCGCCCAGCTGCTGCGCATCGTGCCGCTGGCCGCGCTGAACAGCGGCGTGCTGGGCACGGTGCTGGTGGAGCGCACCCAGTCCTTTACCCTTGGCCAGAGCCTTGGCTTTGGCCTTGGCAGCGGCCTTGGCTATGTGCTGGCGGTGCTGCTGGTCACCGAGGCGCGCCACCGCCTGCGCAGCAGAGCCATCCCCAAGGCATTCCGCGGCCTGCCCATCACGCTGGTGTATATCGGCGTGCTGGCGCTGGCGATCTATGGCTTTACCGGACATTCCGTCATCCTGTAATGCAGACAGGGAGGAAAGGATACCATGGCTAAGAATAAACGTCAGAAGGTCAAGCATTATAACCGCAGCTTTTACAGCAGGGAAACGCGCGTAAAGCGCGGCATCGGCATCGTGGTGCTGGTGGCGGCAGTGCTGGCAGCCGCATGGTTTGCCGCACCCCATGTGCTGGATTGGGCCACCCACACCTGGTATACCGTGGTCAAGGATCGGGATCTGGAGGCCGAAAGCGCTTCCCGCGCCGAGGCAGCAGCCTCCTCTGCGGCGGCAAGCAGCGCTGCTGCTTCGCAGGCAGCGTCTGAGCCGGAGGAGGAAAAGCCGCTGGACGGCAAGGCCATTACCGGCGGCAGTTGGGCAGAGCTGGACGTGACCACCCTGACCGATGAAGCCGCCATCCGCGCCGCCGCCCGGCAGCTGAAGCAGCAGGGCGCAGACTACGCCCTTGTCACCCTGAAGGACGCCGCTGGCACGGTGTACTACGCTTCCGGGGTGGCAGCCGCTGCCCAGAGCATCACGGAGAACCCGGTGGATGCGGCCAATATCGCCGCCATCCTGCGGGAAGAGGGCATCATCCCGGCGGCGCAGCTTGCCGCCTTTACCGACCCGGTGTCGGTGTACACCGACCGCAGCATGGGCGTGCACTACGACGGCAACAGCCTCTGGCTGGATAACGTCAGCGCAGCCAAGGGCGGCAAGGCATGGATGAACCCCTTTGCCGCAAGCGCGGTGCAGTATGTCGGCGACCTCATTGAGGAGGTGCAGGGCATGGGCTACGAGCAGGTGGTGCTTACCGGGGTGCAGTTCCCCAATATCATCACCCGCAAGCAGGACTTCGGTGCCTCCGGCGGCAAGAGCCGGGAAGGACGCGCCGCCCAGCTGACGGCGGATATCGCCGCATGGCAGACCCGCTTTGCAGGCAGCGTGACCCTGTGGGTCAGCTACCCGGACGCACTGTGCACCGCTGCCACCGATGCCCTTGGCACCACCGGTACGTCCCTTGGCATGGAAAACCTGCTGGTCACCAGCAGCACCGCGCTGGACGCGGACAGCCGCGCTGCGCTGGAGCAGGCCGCTGCCGACGCCGGTGTGCAGCACATTGTGGTGCACGATACCGCAGCGTTCCGCTGAGAAGCGGCTTTGATAGAGAGGGGAGGAAACGACTATGAAACCGACTACCTGTTTTGCACCCGCACACATCCTGCTGCCTTCGGAGCAGGTGCCGCTGGAGCAGTGGGGCTGCATTGCCTGTGACCAGTTCACCAGCGACCGCAGCTACTGGCAGCGGGCAGAAGAGACCGCTGCGGGTGCGCCCAGCACCCTGAACCTGATCCTGCCGGAGGTGTATCTGGAGGACGGAGACGCCGACGCGCGGGTGGAAAAGATCCACGCCACCATGCAGGACTACGCCCAGAACGTGCTCACCCGGGCGGTGGACGGCTTTATCTATGTGGAGCGCACCGAGCAGAGCGGCCGGGTGCGGCAGGGCCTTGTAGGACGTGTGGACTTGGAGGCTTACAGCTACCGCCGGGGCGAAAAATGCACCGTGCGCCCCAGCGAGTGCACCGTGGAAAGCCGCATCCCGCCCCGCATGAAGGTGCGTACCGGCGCTGCGCTGGAAACGCCCCATATCATGATGCTGGCGGATGACCCGGACTGCACCCTCATCGAGCCCATTGCCGCCCACAAGGACAGCCTGCCCAAGGTATACGAGGGCGAGCTGATGCTGGGGGGCGGCCATGTGGCAGGCTGGGCAGTGGAGGACCCCGCCCTCATCGCACAGATCGAAAACGCGTTGACCGTGCTGGGCAGTCAGGAAGAATTTGACAAGAAATACCCCGATGCCACCCGCCGCGACCCGCTGACGCTGGCCGTGGGCGACGGCAACCACTCGCTGGCTACCGCAAAGGCCTGCTGGGAGGAGCTGAAAAAGACTCTGACCCCGGAGCAGGCAGAAAACCACCCCGCCCGCTGGTGTCTGGCAGAGGTGTGCAACGTGCATTCCCCGGCTATTGAGATCGAGCCCATCCACCGGGTGCTGTTCAACGTAGACTGCGCCACCGTGCTGCTGAGCCTGATTACATGGAGCGATTCCAACATGGTCGGCTGCTGCTTTGGCGGCAGCAAAAAGCAGCCCTTTACGCTGGCAGGCCCCCACATGGCCAATGTGCTCAGCTTTGAGGACCCCACCGAGCCGCTGACCGTGGGCACCATCGACGATTTTATTTCGGATTATATCGAGCGCCACCCGGAAGCAAAGGTGGACTATGTGCATGACGAACCGGCTGTGCGTGCGCTGTGCAAGCAGGGCGCAGTGGCGTTTTTGATGCCGCCCTTCGCCAAGAGCGACCTGTTCCGCAGCGTTGTGATGGGCGGCGTGCTGCCCCGCAAGACCTTCAGCATGGGACACGCGGAGGAAAAGCGCTACTACATCGAGTGCCGGAAGATCACAGAATAATAGGAGAACCATGACATTTAAAGAACTGAATCTGTCCGCCCCGCTGCTGCGCGCTGTGCAGGAAGCGGGCTACGAGACCCCCTCGCCCATTCAGGCAGCGGCCATCCCGCCGGTGCTGGCAGGCCGGGATCTGATGGGCTGCGCCCAGACCGGCACCGGCAAGACGGCGGCCTTTGCGCTGCCCATGCTGGACCGGCTCACCGCCAACGCACCCCGCCGCAAGGGCGCTGTCCGCGCCCTGATCCTGACCCCCACCCGGGAGCTGGCCTTGCAGATCGGCGAAAGCTTTGAAGCCTACGGCAAGTACCTGAAATTGCGCAGCACCGTCATCTTTGGCGGCGTGGGGCAGGCTCCGCAGGTGGAAGCGCTGAAAAAGGGCGTGGACATCCTTATCGCCTGCCCGGGACGGCTGAACGATTTGATCGGGCAGGGCTTTATCGACCTGTCCGCACTGGAAATTTTTGTGCTGGACGAGGCCGACCGGATGCTGGACATGGGCTTTGTCCATGACGTGAAAAAGGTCATTGCAAAGCTGCCCGCCCAGCGCCAAAACCTGATGTTCAGCGCCACCATGCCCGCCGAGATCGAGCAGCTGGCCGCCGGCATCCTGCATGACCCCGCCTTTGTCAAGGTGGACCCGGTGTCCAGCACCGTGGACCGCATCCAGCAGAGCCTGTACTATGTGGAAAAGGGCAACAAAAAGCTCTTGCTGCCGTGGCTCATCAAAAATTTGCAGCCGCCGGTGGTCAATGCGCTGGTGTTCAGCCGCACCAAGCACGGCGCGGATAAGATCGCAAAGGATCTGACAAAGCAGGGCATCCCCGCCGCCGCCATCCACGGCAACAAGAGCCAGACCGCCCGCGTTACCGCGCTGGAGGATTTCAAGTCCGGCAAGACCCGGGTGCTGGTGGCGACCGATATCGCCGCACGCGGCATTGATATCAGCGAGCTTTCCCATGTGTTCAACTACGACCTGCCCGAGGTGCCGGAGACCTATGTGCACCGCATCGGGCGCACCGCCCGCGCCGGTGCGGACGGCACCGCCGTCAGTTTCTGCGCCCCGGAGGAGCAGGAGTATCTGGCAGGTATCGAAAAGCTGAACCGCCGCAAGATCCCGGTGGTATCCGGCCACCCGTGGGACGGCGTGCCCGCCCCGGTGCGCCCGGTGCTGCCCGTGCGTGGCAAAAAGCCCCGCCCCGAAGCAGAAAAACCGGCCGAAGCGCCGAAAAAACAGGCCGAAACTGCGCCCGCAAAGGCTGCAAAGGCAGCTGCGCCCGCGCCGAAGCAGGAGCCGAAGGCCGCAAAGAACGCGGTGCCTGCAAAACCGAAAAAAGAGGATACACTGATGCAAGACAGCAACGCAAAGCGCGGGGTACGCAACGACCGCCGCGCCAACAACCGGGGCGCAAACGCCCCCAAGGAAGCGGCAGCGCCCCGCGCCCGCCGCGAGAATGCCGCCCCCGCCCGGGGCAGCAACGTCCAGCCCAAGTTTGACCCCCATTTTGTCAGCGCCCCGGAGGCTACTCCGCTGCGCCCGGCACGCAAGACCCCTGCCGCTCCGGCAGCACCTGCCATCCGCAGCGCACAGGAGCCCCAGAATAACCAGAACGCAAACCGCAGCGGCAGCCGCCGCAACGACCGCAATGACCGGGGTGAACAGCGCAATGCCCGCCCTGCGGCCCAGAGCAATAACGCCCGCCCTGCTCGCAACGAGCGCGGCAATGCAGGCAGCCAGAACCGCACCGGCAGCGCACCCCGCGCTCCCAAGGCCGAGCCTGCCCGCCGCGGCCGCAATGCTGCCGCCCGGGACGAGGACCCGGGGCTGATGCTCATCAGCCGCCGCCCGCCCCAGCAGAAGTATACCAGCTTTGAGGAGTATATGGACGCCCACGGCGGTGCCACCGCACCCATTGAGGATCACAGCGAAGAAGTATGAGCCGGAACGAAGCCTTTGCCCCGTGGCAGTGCCCCCTGTGCGGCGGCGCGCTGCAAGGGGAAAACGACCTGAAATGTGAAAAAGGCCACTGTTTTGACCGCGCCCGGGAGGGCTACTGGCATCTTTTGCCGGTGCAGAGTATGCGCACCAAAGCCCCCGGGGACAGCAAGGAGATGGTTGCCGCCCGCCGCGCCTTCCTGAACGCCGGATATTACGGCATTTTCGGGCAGGCGCTGGGGGAGTTGTGCCTTGCCCACGGCGTGCCCGCCGCGAAGGACGCCCCGCTGCATCTGCTGGACGCAGGCTGCGGCGAGGGCTGGTACGACCGCTGCATCGCGCAGCAGTTCGCGGCGGCGGAAAAGCCGCTGCAGCTGGCCGGGTTCGATATCGCAAAGCCCGCCGTGCGTCTGGCGGCAAAGGCGCTGCCCGCCGCGCAGTACGCGGTGGCGTCCAGCTTCAGCCAGCCGGTGCGCACCGGCTGGGCAGATGTGCTGCTGAACTGCTTTTCGCCCTTTGCACAGGAGGAGTTCAGCCGGGTGCTGCGCCCGGGCGGGCGCATGATCTACGTTGTGCCGGGGGCAGAGCATCTGTACCAGATGAAGGCTGTGCTCTACGAAAAGCCCTACAAAAACCCGGTGCAGCAGGTGGAGTACCCGGGCTTCCGCGCCATCGACGAGCGTGAGGTGCAGGGCACCATCACTGTGCCCGCCGCCCAGCTGGAAGCCCTGTTTGCCATGACCCCCTACTACTGGAAAACGCCCCGCGACGGTGCCGCCCGCCTTGCGGCTCTGCCGCAGCTCACCACTACCATCGCTTTCCGCTTTCTGGTGTTTGAAAAGCTGTAATAAGATAAAAAGGACTGCCGTGCAGAGTGCATGGCAGTCCTTTTTTGTGCCCATTCTCATGCTTGTTGATTTTCACAAGAACTGGCATACTAATATATCAATTTCGCACAAAAACAACAAAATCTATTTACAAGTGCGTTATATTGTGGTACGATTTGTGCAGATTTCGATGGCGTGATACAACTGGAATGTCTATCGGGCCCGGCAGCAGGGCGTTTGCTGCACAGCTTTGGGCGGCTTTGCTCTGCACAAACGAGCCGTCTGCATTTAAAAGGAGAAATGATGATGAACAGAAGAGACTTTATGAAGCTTTCCGCCGCTTCTGCCGTGACCATGGGCGCAGTGGCTGGCATGGCGCCCGCATCCTTTGCTGAAAACGCTGGCGTGCACACCGATGCTGAGGTGCAGGCCATGGTGGCAGAGGAACTCCGCCTCTCCCGCGAGGTAGCCTTTTATCCGGCTGCTTTCCGGGGTGATTTTGACAAGTTCTATGTGCTGTTCCACAAGCTGTCCCGCGCTCAGTACGAGAAGGTGGACGGTGCAGCTGTGCCCGGCATCAATGCTTCTCACTACGAGATGTGTGTTGCTCTGACCAATGCCCGCAAGGCGTTGCGCCAGATCAAGGACCCCAAGAGCACCGTTTGGGAAATCTGGGGCGACCAGATGGCCGTGGAATCTCCGCTGCCCACCAACTGGGAAAATTGCTACGATAACGAGGGCTTCCGTCCCTTCCTGAACCCGTACCTGCTGCGGGATCAGGGCAAGGTAAAGGGCAACGTGATCATTATTGCAGGCGGCGGCAGCACCCACCGCAACAACGTGGTGGAAGGCTACCCTGTGGCCGAGTTCTTCAACAAGAACGGCTACAACGCCTTTGTGCTGCAGCGCCGCGTCAACCCTTATGCCGCTGTGGATCAGCAGCTGGATCTGGCCCGTGCTATCCGCTACATCCGCCACAACGCCTCTGAAAAACACATCGGCAAGACCGATATCATGATCGCTGTGGGCTTCTCTGCCGGCGGCATGAATGTGATGCAGGTGGTGGCCGACCAGTTCGGCACTACGAATACCCCGGATAAGGTCTATCCCAGCTACGTCTGCGATGCTGTGGACTATGAGAGTGCCGACCTGAACGTGGCGATCCCCATCTACGGACTGTTCGTCACCGGTCTGAACTTCACGAAGAACCCCAACCTGCCTCCGGTCTTTGGTGTTGTGGGTCAGAAAGATGGCCTGAGTGCGATGATGCTGCCCTCTCTGCCGGAGTGCGCAAATATCTTCACGGACTTCAGCTTCTATCTGGCACCTGATGCGCCCCACGGTGTGGGTCTGGGCACTGGCACCAAGGGCTATGTGGATTACTATACCCAGATCGCCCAGTGGCCGGATATGGCTGTCAACTTCATCGAGAGCCGTCTGGGGCTGATGGAAAAGAAGATCGACATGGACTCCGTGGGCTTTGCATGGTAAGCTGCCCCGACAGAAGTTCCTGAAAAAACAACGACCTGCCGCGTCTTTTTCGACGCGGCGGGTCGTTGTTTATAAAAATGGTTATGTATGATACTCCATCCACTTGCCCTTCCATGCATACAGGATCATGAGCAATGCGCCCAGACCCCAGCTGACGGGGTAGAGGATGAACACGCCCTCGATGCCGGAGAAGAAGGGCAGCAGAAACTGGATCCACACCACACGGAACAGGCACAGCGAGACCAGCAGCACCACCATGGGCGGGATGCTGGCACCCGTGCCGCGCACGGCACCGGCAAGGCCGTGAAGGATGCTGAGCAGGAAGTAGAACGGGCAGAACCACCGCATGGCCAGCTTGCCGTAGGTGACCACGGCCTCGTCGGCGGTAAACAGGTGCAGAATGGCGTCCTGTCCGGCCAATAGCGCCGCGCCGGTGCAAAGGGTGTAGATGACCCCGATAGCAAGGGTGACCCACACCGAGCGCTTTACCCGGTCCAGACGCCCCGCGCCGTAGTTCTGCCCCACAAAGGTGGTGGCGGCCATGCTGATGCTGCTCACCGGCAGGATGTTGAAGCCGTCGATCTTCATGTAGGCTGCAAAGCCCGCCATGGCGGCGGCGCCGTAGCTGTTCACGCTGGCCTGCACCAGCACGTTGGAAAAGGAGATGACCATGTTCTGGATGCCGGTGGGCAGGCCCACCCGGATGATGCGGCCTGCCATTTTGCGGTGCAGCCGGATGGCGGAAAGCTCCACCCGGCAGGCGTCCTCGCTTTTCATCAAAAAGCGCAGGCTCAGCACGCAGGACACCAGCTGGCTTAAGTCGGTAGCGATGGCAGCGCCCGCCACCCCCATCCGCAGCCCCACGATGAACACAAAGTCCAGCACGATGTTGGTCACCGACGCCCATGCCAGATACACCAGCGAGCGGCGGGAGTTGCCGGCGGCGTTCAGGATGCCGGCGGTCATGTTATACACCACGCTGAACAGCACCCCGCCGAAGTAGATGCGGATATAGGTCACGGCATCGGCCAGCACCTCGGCGGGGGTGTTCATGGCCACCAGCAAAGCGCGCCCGCAGGCAACGCCGCCCACCGTCAGCAAAAGCCCCATGACCACCGCAATGGCAAGGGAGGTGTGCACCGCCTCGCGGGTCTCCTTGTGGTCGCCCGCGCCCAGATACTGCGACACCACCACGCCCGCGCCCACGGCAAGCCCCTGACTGAAGCCGATGAGCAGATAGATGGGCGACCCGCTGGAGCCCACGGCGGCAAGGGCATTGCTGCCCACAAAATTGCCCACGATGATGCTGTCGGCGGTGTTGTACATCTGCTGCAGCAGGTTGCCGAAGATCAGCGGCAGGGCAAACAGCAGCAGGCTTTTTACAATGCTGCCCTCGGTCATAAGGGTAGCGGTATTCCGTGTTTTTACGGCGGCCATGGGGTTCCTCCTCTCAGCGCAAAAAATCGCTTGTACCCCTTAGCATAGCACAAACCCCGCCTTGAGACAAGGGGCGGGGCTGACGATTTTAAATCGTCTCACCCGCAGACAACAGCGGCGGCGCGGCGCTGCCGTGCAGCTTGCGGGCGAGGTAGTTCTGGGTGATCTTCACCACCGTACCGGACAGCGCCACCACGCCGATGAGGTTCGGCAGCATCATCAGGCCGTTGAAGGTGTCGGAAAGCGTCCATGCAAGGTCCAGCCGCATCACCGCGCCCAGCGGCATCAGCGCCACGAACAGCACCCGGTAAAATGCCCCTGCCCCTGCGCCGAAGAGATACTCCACGGCTTTGCAGCCGTAGCAGCTCCAGCCCAGCGCGGTGGAATAGGCGAACAGCAGGATGCACACCGCAATGAGCTTTGACCCCAGCGTGCCGAACACGGCGTCAAAGGCCTGCCCCACCAGTGCACTGCCCGCCGCCCCGGCGGCAATGCGCCCGGTGTCCGGCTCCACAAAGCCGGAGGTCAGCACCACCAGCGCCGTCAGGGTGCACACCACCATGGTGTCTGCAAACACCTCAAAAATGCCCCACATCCCTTGCTGCACTGGCTCTTTTACGTTGGAAGCCGCGTGCACCATCACCGAGGAGCCAAGCCCGGCCTCGTTGGAAAAAGCACCCCGCTTGAAGCCCCAAGTGACCGCCCGGGACAGCCCGTAGCCCACCATGCCCCCACCGGCGGCGCGCAGCCCGAATGCGCCCTTTACGATGGCGGCAAGCGCCGCCGGGACGGCAGTGATGTGCACCCCCACCACGGTGAGCGCACCCACGATGTACAGCAGCGCCATGGCGGGGACAAGCCTTTCTGCCACCGCAGCCACACGCTTCAGCCCGCCCAGCAAAATCACCGCCGACGCTGCCGCCAGCACTGCGCCGGTAACGGCCTCCGGCACGCCAAAGGCCGCTTTCAGGTTGCCTGCGATGGAATTGAGCTGGCTCAGGTTGCCGATGCCAAAGCTTGCCAGCGCGCAGAACGCGGCAAACAGCACTGCCAGCACCCGCCCCGGCTTGCCGCCAAGGCCGTCCCGCAGGTAGTACATCGGCCCGCCGCGCCAGCTGCCCGCCGGGTCTTTGCGGCGGTAGTAGATGCCCAGCACGTTCTCGGCGTAGCTGGTCATCATGCCCAGCAGCGCCATGACCCACATCCAGAACACCGCCCCCGCCCCGCCGGAAAGGATGGCGGTAGACACCCCCACAAGGTTGCCGGTGCCGATGGTGGACGCCAGCGCGGTGCACAGGCTCTGAAACTGGCTGATGGCCTGTTCCTCGCGGGCGGTATGGGCGGTGACGCTCCGGTCGGTCAGGATGGCGCCGAGGGTGTGCCGCATCCAGTAGCCCCACCGCCGCAGCTGAAAGCCCCCGGTGCGCACCGTCAGCAGCAGCCCGGTGCCGAAGAGCAGCCCCAGCCCCATCGGCCCCCACACGATGCCGTTCAAAGCCTCGATCCCCCGAATGAACCCCTCTGGCATCCCATCCCCCCTTTTTTACCGTATCCTATGCAGCAACCTTAGTCCTCATGCGGTGCGGGCAGCGGAGATTTTTCAGGGTCTGGGACGGGAAGGGGTTCCAGCGTCAGCCAGAAGTCCTCCTGTTCCTCGCGGTTTTTTTCGTTGGGGTTTTCTGCTTTATCCATACAGCATCCCTGCCTTTCTGCATAAAGGGTCGCCCGGTGGGCTATGCTTTATGCACAAAAAGGAGGCAGAGCCATGAAACACGCAAAACGCAGCGGCTGGCGTCCCTTCTGGGCGGCGCTGTGCGCCGCCCTGCTGGTGCTGCTGCCGCTGGTGGGCGGCACAGTGCTGCTCAGCCGCGCCCAGCTGCGCAGCAGTCTGCGGCAGGCCGCAAAAAGTCAGAGCGGGGTGCTCATCCGTCTGCCCAAGGCCGCAGACCAGTGCACCGTGCTGCTGTGCGTGGCAGACGAGACCCCGGGCTTTGTGCTGGCTTACCTGAACGCCGGACAGAACTGCATCCATCTGCTGGCGGTGCCCGCCGCGCTGGAAGTGCCCTTTGGGGGCAAAAATGTCCCCCTTGCGGACTGTTACGCCGCCGCAGGCCCCGCCCGCTGCCGGGAAGCGCTGGGCGAGGTGTTCGCCCTGCCGGAGGATACCGACTATCTTGCCATCGCCCCGGCGGTGCTGACAAAGCTTGCTGCGCGGTACGGCGCAGTGCGGGTGGGTTTTACCGGGGCGCTCACACCGGAGCAGCTGGCGCGGTACGGCAAAGGCACCGGGGTGCAGGGCATCTCCGCCGCCGATGCCCACAGCTTTTTAGCGGCGCTGGATGCCGACACTTCTCTTTCGCCCCGGCGCAGCGCCGCCGCCCGGGCGGCGGTGTGGGATGCCTTTTTCCGGCAGGCGCTGGAGCTGCTGCCCACCACCCTGCCGCAGGGTCTGCGGGAGGTGAGCGGCAGTCTGCTGACCAGCCTGACCGCCATAGACCTTGCTACACTGGAACGCACGCTGGAATTTTTAGCCACCAGCGCCGAGCCGGTGGAGGTCACCGCTGACGCCCTGCCCGGGGACTGGGCAGGCGGACACTATACGGTGTCCGATGCCTCCCGGGCGGCGGTGCAGAGCTTTTTCAACCTCTCTCCGGCGGCGGCGCAGTCCGCGTCTGGCAGCGAGCCGTAACCCAGCACCAGCGTCCCGGCGGCAGAGTGCGCCGTGCCGGTCAGGTCGTAGTCGCTCAGCAGGGAACAGCGCACCCCATACTGCCTGGCAGCAGCCCGCAGGGCGGCGTCCGGCGGCGGGTCTTTCAGCTGCGCCAGCAGGTGCAGGCCGGTGTGCAGCCCCGCAAGGGTCAGCTCCTCCGGTGCAAAGGAGGTGCGCAGCGCCGCCACCAGCGCATCCCGGCGGGCTTTGTAGGCGGTGCGCTCCCGCGCTAAGTGCCGGGTGAAATACCCCCCGGTGATAAAGCGCGCCAGCGTCTGCTGCTCAAACCGTCCCACCGTGCCGGAGTACAGTCGGTACTTGGCCTGCCACGCGCCCAGCAGCTGCCGGGGCAGCACCATATAGGCAATGCGGATGCCCGGGGCAAGGCTGCGGGAGCAGGTGGACAGGTACACCACCGGGCCGTCTGCGCCCGCCATGCCCTGCAAGCTGGGCAGCGGACGGGTGTCGAAGCGGAACTCGGAGTCGTAGTCGTCCTCAATGATGTACCGCCGCCCCGGGGCGCGGGCTGCCCAGTGCAGCAGCTCGGCCCGGCGTCCGGCGGGCATGGTGACCCCGGTGGGGAACTGGTGGCTGGGGGTAACGTAGCACACCGCCGCATCGCTGGCGGAAAGGGCGGCAAGGGACAGGCCGTCCGCGTCCACCGGCAGGCAGCGGCAGGGCACGCCGTTGTTTTCCAGCACCTGCCGGGCGCGGGGGTAGCCGGGAGTCTCCACGGCGGCAGGGCCGGGCAGAAGCGGTGCCAGCAGCCCTAGAAGATATTCCAGCCCTGCACCCACCACCAGCTGCTCCGGGTCGCACTGCACGCCCCGGTACTCGGCCAGATACTCTGCCAGCGCCTGCCGCAGAGCAGCGTCGCCCCGGGCATCCCCGGGGGTGAGCAGCTCCGGCGCGGAATAGAGCAGTTCCTTTTGCAGCCGCGCCCATGTGCGGAAGGGGAACAGCCCCGGGTCCACGCCCCGGGTGGATAAATCGAACTGCACCGGCGGGGTGGTTTCGGCGGGGGGCGCTGCCATCGGCGCAGAGGGCGCGGCGGGCGTCTGCACCCCCTGCGGCAGGGCAAGATACTCCTGCACCGTGAAGCCGCTGCGCTCCCGGGCGGTCAGGTAGCCCTCGGCTGCCAGCATCTGGTAGGCGGTGTCCACCGTGTTCACCGAGACCGACAGCTCCGCCGCCAGCCGCCGCTTGCCGGGCATCCGGGTGCCCGCCGTCAGGGTGCCCGCCCGCATCTCGGCGGCAAGGCTGCGGTAGAGCTGCTCGTACAGCGGCACCGCCGAAGCCGGGTCCAGTGCCGTGGTCAGATGTACCATAGAATGTCCCTCCCATCTGGGCATTGCGTTAAACTGACCCCATAAAAAAACTTTGTTCTGGGTATTTTCATGGGGTCAGTTTTGCGTATAATAGGAGCATACCCGCCGGACACCCAAATGTCAAGTGGTTTTGTGGGGTTATCGGCGCGATTGGAGGGAAAGCATCATGTCTACTACCGCAATGTGGCTGCTGCTGGCAGTCGTCGTTATCCTGATCCTGTTTTTCAGTGTGCTGTACAAGCGTCGCTTTACGGTGCACGAGCTGGCGCTTACCGGTGTGATGGCTGCGCTGAGTCTGGTGGCCTATCTGTTCTTCCGCATCCCGTTCTACGGCGGCTCCTCGTTCCATCTGGGCAATACCTTTACTGCCCTGACGGCGCTGCTGCTGGACGGCGTATCCGGCGGTCTGGCGGGTGCCATCGGTCTGGCACTGGCAGATATCCTTGCCGGTGACCCGGGCTACGCCATTACCACCTTCGTGCTCAAGTTCATCATCGGCATCACCTGCGGTGCCGTGGCACATAAGGTGTTCAAGCTGCGGGATCAGGATCGTCACAGCGCCGGGTATCTGGTCAAGGTGATCGTCTCTGCGGGTTCCGGTCTGCTGCTGAACGTGTTCACCGACCCCTTCCTTGGCTACTTCCGCAACGTGTACATCTTTGGGCAGGAGTACACCGTGGCACAGGCGCTGACCAAGATCGCCGGCGGCGTCACCTTTGTGAACAGTGTGGCTTCCACTGCCTGCGCCGTGGTGCTGTATCTGGCACTGCGCCCCGCACTGGAGCGTGCAAAGCTGCTTTCAAAGGGCGAGTAAAAATAAAAAGGGATCCTGAAGCGCCAGCTGGCGTTTCAGAATCCCTTTTTTGTTACCGCTTTCGGCTGCAAAGGTGCTTTGCGGCGTCCCGCCCGGCGGCAAGGCCGCTGCCGAACGCCCAGTGCAGGTTGAAGCCGCCGCAGCTGCCGGCGCAGTCCAGCGTTTCACCCACAAAGTACAGCCCCGGACAGCCCTTGAACTGGAAGGTCGGTTCCACCTCGGTCAGGGCAAGCCCGCCGCCGGTGGTCTGCGCCTGCCGCCAGCCGCAGGGGGCAAGCCCCTCGAACCGCCAGTGCTTGGCGGTGTGGGCAAGGGGCTGCATCTGCTTGACCGAGCGGTTGTTGGGCATATTGGCAGCTTCCCAGAGGGCGTAGCCCAGCTTGACGTTCAACAGCCCTGTCCAGAACCCGGCAAGGGTGTCGGATGCAGTTTGGATGGCGTGCCGGGCAAGCAGACGGGTCAGGTCTATCTCGCTCAGCTCCGGGAACAGGTCAAGTTCCACGACAGGGTCTCTCAGCCTGCGCCCGGGGGCAAGCAGGCCGGACAGCTGCATGATGCAGATGCCGGAAAGCCCGTAGTCGGTAAACTGCACCTCGCCCATTTCTTCAGCCAATACCCGGTCGCCGTCCAGCAGGCGGGCGGCGGCCTTGGCGCGGATGCCTGCAAGGCTTTTGTTCGGCTTTGCACATTGCAGGGCGGTCAGGCAGGGGTAAAGCGGGCGCATCTGCCCGCCGCAGTCGGCGGCAAAGCGGGTGCCGAAGCCGTCCGTGCCGAACTGCGGCCCGGCGGCGCCGCCCATGGCGCAAATAACGGCATCTGCCCGCAGGCTTTCGGTGCCGCCCTCGGCGTTCGTAAACTGCACCGCGTAGCCGCCCTTGCTCTGGCGCAGGGTGCTTACCGTGCAGCCGGTGCGCAGCTGTACGGTGTGCCGCTGCAAATGCAGCTCCAGCAGCGCCAGCACGTCTGCCGCCTGATTGGAATAGGGGTACACTCGCCCGGCTTCATCGGTGCGGGTATACAGCCCCAGCTGCTCAAACCACGCCAGCGGCGCGGCGGCATCCACCGCCGCCAGCAAAGGCCGCAGCGCGGCGGGGTCGGCGGTGAAGTACTTTTCCGGCGCAATGGCGGTGTTGTCCAGATTGCAGCGGCCGTTGCCGGTAGCCAGCAGCTTTTTGCCCACCTTGGGGTTGCGCTCCAGCACCGTGACGCGGGCAGCGGGCGCGGCCTGTGCAGCCGCCAGCGCAGCGGCCAGTCCGGCGGCACCGCCGCCCAGAATAAGGATGTGTGCCATGCGGACACCTGCTTTCTTTGGGTTTATTCCTATTTATTGTAGCAGAACCCCGCCCGGAACGCAATGCGGCGGGCAAAGCAAAAAATGCGCTGCCGGTATAATTTGCCGCCGCTGACAGATACTACATACAAAGGAAACCGCAAGGAGGGCAAAATAATGAAAGCAACCGGTATCGTGCGCCGCATCGACGAGCTTGGCAGGGTGGTGATCCCCAAGGAGATCCGCCGCACCCAGCGCATCCGGCGGGGCGACCCGCTGGAGATCTTTACCACCGGCGACGGGGAAGTGATCTTTAAAAAGTACTCGCCCATGGGCGAGGTGAACACCCTTGCCGCCCAGCTGGCAGAGGTGCTCAGCCGCCAGTTTGCACTGACCGCCTTTGTGTGCGACAGGGACCGCATTCTGGCGGTCAGCGGCAGCGGGCGGCGGGAGCTGACCGACCGCAGCATCAGCCAGCCGCTGGAAAAGCTGATGGATGCCCGCAAGCCCTACCAGAGCCCGGGCAACCCGGAAAAGACCCTGCTGCCCTGCGAGGGCGCACCCCGGGTGCTGCTATGCGCCGCACCGGTACTGGCGGGCGGGGACGTGACCGGCGCGGTGGGTTTACTGACCGAGGACCGCACCGCCTGCCCGGAGGACGCCCAGTGCAAGGCAGTGGCAGTGGCAGCGGCCTTTCTGGCAAAGCAGATGGAGGAGTGAAAACACCGCCGCCCGGCCTGTGGAAGCAAGCCGGGCGGCGGTGTACATGAAAGGATGAATGTGAGGATGATTAGTTTGTGATGGGCACAGGCACCTTTTTCAGGCTGTTCCATGCGCGGATGATGCGGGCATTGGTCACCGTGGTGTCCGGGCCGAAGGTTGCGCCATAGTCGGAGAGCAGACCCTGCTCCACGCACCAGCGGGCGGCCTTCTGCTGCTCGATAGCGTCAGCGGGGATATCGGTATACAGGGCGGTGCTTACGGGGTCGGGCTTGCCGGCAGTCGTCCACAGGACGTTTGCCAGCTCCTGACGGGTGGAGGGGATAAAGCCGCCCGGCAGCGCATAGTGCAGATACAGGGAAGTGCCGTTGATATAAGCGACATAACCCAGACCCGCAGTGCCCAGCACGATGCCAAGTGCGGCTGCGCCGGAGGAGAACGCCGGGTCGATCTCGTCGCCGGGTTCGTCCGGTGTGGACGGCGCGGGCTTCTCGGTCACCAGCACGATGGACTCCGGTTGATACACTTCAATGGTGTAACTGCCGTCATTGTTTTTCCGGACTTTATCGGTTCCCATAATGGATTCGCCGTCTGCAAGGCAGTCGGTCAGTGCAGTATCAGTCTTTACGGTAATGGGGTTTGCCTGCCGCTCAGACATACCGTGGGGCACATACAGCGCTTCATAGCCGTTTTTAGAAAAACCACCATTTACACGCACTTGGAAGGTTCTGCCATTCTGATCGCTCACAGTGGTAAAGGCAATGTCGCTGCCTTCCGGCACAGTGGGCTTGCTTACAAAATAGCCGCCGGTGATCTGAAGATTGGACGGGTCGGTGATGCTTACATCCACGGCGTTGGTAAACAGGCCGCCGCTGATGGAAAGCGGGGAGCTACATCTTTCGGTGAAAACCTCGCCGTTAAACAGGCCGTTGCTGATGGTGATGGAAGCGTCATCATTCTTAAGCTTCATACCCTTTTCAAAGGTTCCGCCCTCGATCGTGGCCTCATTGCCGGAAGAGGCGTTTACCTCGACAGCTTCCTTAAAGGTGCCGCCGGAGATGGTTTTGTAGTTGACCACCATCCCTTGGAAGGTACCGTTGGAGATGGTGCCGTGGTTGTACACATTCTCTTGGAAGGTACCGCCGGAGATGGTGCCGGTGTTGCCCACCATCCCTTGGAAGGTGCCGCCGGAGATGGTTTGGTAGTTGTACCCCCCCCCAGGAAGATGCCGCCGGATATGGTGCCCCAGTTGTTCATATCCCCCAGGAAGCTGCCGCCGGAGATGGTGTCGTTGTTGAACACCACCCTTTGGAAGGTACCGCCGGAGATGGTGCCGTTGTTATCCACATCCGCTTGGAAGGTGCCGCCGGAGATGGTTCCGTAGTTGTTCACCTCCCTTTGGAAGGTACCGTCGGAGATGGTTCCGTAGTTGTTCACCTCCCTTTGGAAGGTACCATTGGAGATGGTGCCCTCGTTGTGGGCTCTTTTGCCGACGGTGCCGCCGTTAAATTCGGCATCTTTATAAATATCGAGATCTGTCTGCAATGCGCTTTCAGCCCCGGGCTCCGAAGAGGGCTGCAGGGTGAAGGTGCCTTGACGCAAGTTCAAGCTAAAGCTTGTTGCATAGTCATATGCCCAATGCTCACTGTCGCCTTCGCTTTCGGGCTTCCCTTCGGCATTCAGCTGGATGGTAATGCTATCGGCGGTGCCGTTTTCTGCGTCCAGATCACGGCTGCTGCGGGTGGCGGCTTCCTCCTCGGTGCTGCGGGAGGCGTCGGCCTCCTGTACAAGGGGTGCAGCCTTTTTGGCCGTGGTCTGGGCGGGTGCATCGAACACCGGGGTGGCTGCCAGTGCAGACACCGGCAGCAGGGACAGCAGCATACTGCCGGTCAGCAGGATGCTTACAATGCGTTTGGCTTTCATAAAGTTTCGCTCCTTTCGTGTGGGTTTTATACGGGGGTATCGTTACTATAAATATACCATAAACTAGGCAAAAACAAAAGAAATTCTGCGCGAATGGGGGTTAAAACTGCGCGAATGGCTGAAAAAAGGGGGGAACGAACCCTCTCAGGCGCTCCCGCGCCAGCTCCCCCGAAGGGGGAGCCAAGGTCTAAGCCGCGTTGCTAAAGTATTAGGCGTAATGAGGAAGCTTCCGGCAGTGCCCTTGGCTCTCCCTTTGGGAGAGGTGGCAAGCCCGACAGGGCTTGACGAAGAGGGCGCACGCCGTCAGCCCTATTTTAAGGTATCAAGTGTAATGAGAAACTTCCCCGCCACGCCAAAAGCTCCCCCTGAGAGGACAGATTTCCCCCGGCCGGGGGAAAATGTCACCGCAGGTGACAAAAGGGGGAATCTGGCACGCCGTCAGGCGTGACTGAGAGGGTTCAGCCCCGCCCCACCTAGGGCGCACCTCCCCTTTATGACAGAATTATGAATCTTTATAAACATTTTTGCAAAGGGCTTGACAGCAGGGCAAAAACGATTATAATGGTCTTAGCACTCAGGAACAAGGAGTGCTAAACAAACAAAAGCAATACAAAAAGGAGGCAGGCGCTATGACGATGGATGCACGCAAGCAACGGGTCTTGCAGGCAATCGTGGCGCTGTATGGCCTTGAGGGCGAGCCGGTGGGCAGCAGCGTGCTGGCAAACTACTTTGATATGGCAGTGTCCAGCGCAACGCTGCGCAACGAGATGGCGGCGCTGACAAAGCTGGGCCTGCTGGAGCAGCCCCACACCAGCGCGGGCCGTGTGCCCAGCGCCAAGGGCTACCGGTATTATCTGGACAATCTGCTGACCGATGATCAGCCGCTGGACCGCGTTACCCGCGCCCGGGTAGATGCGGTGTTCGCCAGCCTTGACCACGAGCCGGAAAAGCTGGCACAGGGCGCTGCCAAGGCGCTGGCCGCCATCAGCGGCTGCACCGCCGCCGTCAGCACCCCCTGCGCCGAGGATCTGTGCATCGCCCATTACGAGGTGGTGCAGGTGGGCCGCAGCGCAGCCGCTGTGCTGGCTGTGACCACCGCCGGTTACGTCCGCACCCGGGTGGCGCGGGTACGCACCGGGCTTTCCCGGGAAAATGCAGCTGCCCTTGCGGCGCTGCTCAACCGCAACCTTACCTTTGTGGCACCGGTGGATCTTTCCACCCGGATGCTCAGCGAGCTGTGCAGCCAGATCGCACCGGAGCTTGTGCCGGTGGTCAGCGCCGCAGCCGCAATTTTGCAGGACAGCGTAAAGCCCCATGTATTTCTGGGCGGCGAGCAGTACCTGCTGGACTGGCCGCAGCTGGACGGCCGGGTGGGTGATATCCTTACCCTGCTGAACGACGAGGAACAGGCCGCAAGCCTGATCGCACCCCCGGAAAACCGCAGCGAAAGCGTGCTGCTGGGCGAGGATCTGGAACCGCAGATCCCCGGGCTGTGCATCGTGAGCGACCGGTATCTGGTAGGCGGCGGGCTGTGGGGCTCCATTGCCCTGATCGGCCCCACCCGGATGCCCTTCCAGAAGCTGATGCCCCTGCTGCACGAGTTTGCAGACCAGCTTGGCGAGGGCATGAGCGGCAAACGAAAAGACACCCCGCAGGCCGCCGTACCGCGGCGGACTGTGATCTATAAGGAGGATCTGGAATGAGCGAAGAAGCAAAGAACACGGTGCCCGAGACCGAGCAGCCGGAAACTGCCCCCGAGGAAAAGACCGCTGCCGCAGCGCCCGAACAGGCTGCTGCCGAAGCTGCCACCGAAGAGGACAAGAAGAAGGACGGCGGCTGGTTCAACAAGAAGGCCCGGGAGCTGGAAGCCGTTAAGGCAAAGCTGGATGCAGCGGAAAAGAACGCCGCACAGGCCAAGGATCAGCTGCTGCGCATGGCTGCCGAGTACGACAACTACCGCAAGCGCTCCACCCGTGAGGCCGACCAGAAGTTTGGCGACGGTGTTTCCCACGCAGTGGAAAAGATCATCCCCATTCTGGATACGCTGGACATGGCAGCCAACGCCCCCACCACCGACGAGAACTACAAGAAGGGCGTGGTCATGACGCTGGATAAGGCGGCAAAGGCACTGGAAGCCCTCCATGTGGAGGAGATCGAGGTGCTGGGCAAGCCCTTTGACCCCAACTTTATGAATGCTGTGCAGCAGATCCCCGCCCCGGACGGGCAGGAGAGCGGCACGGTGGTCACCGTTTTCCAGAAGGGTTACAAGCTGGGTGACAAGATCATCCGCCATGCAACCGTTGTGGTGGCCGAATAAATAAGCCGAACCTCCCGCAAGGGAGTTTGCAATAACATCCGCTTGACATCATCATAAGCATCATATAAACAAGATTTGTTCTTTCGAGAGGAGACATCATTATGAGTAAGATTATTGGTATCGACCTTGGTACTACCAACAGCTGCGTAGCTGTTATGGAGGGCGGCGAGCCCGTTGT
>ENA-UOJD01000574-UOJD01000574.1-human-gut-metagenome-genome-assembly--contig:-P48-NODE-574-length-50636-cov-11.607402_pt1 | contig 50636 bp, 41 predicted proteins | sample MGYA00242342_ERZ723889 | MGnify/ENA metagenome assembly ERZ723889 | reverse complement strand
ATATTATCTGTACAAAAAATACCCCCTCTGTGTCTAAAATAAGTTTACCACTTCAGGCGAACACTAAACTTCGCAAATCCACCCAACTTTTATATGCTCCCTGAAAGGGAGCTGGCATCGCCAAAGGCGATGACTGAGGGTTGGCGTAAAAAACACTAAGGAGTGATCCTCATGGAATTTGACAGACTTCTCTCCGCTGCTGCGGATTATGGTTTCCCCATGCTCGTCAGCTCGTATCTTCTGGTCCGTATGGAAGGCAGAATAGAAAAGCTGAGTGCTAATATCGACACCTTAACCCGTGTATTGCAGGAAAGACTTGTGATGCAATTTCCATATGCACAGCAGTAAATAGTATATACAAGCAAAAATATACTAAGAACTAATCATATGGTACAGGGGCTGTCGTACACAAAGTACGGCAGCCTCTTTTTATAGGAAAGGAACATAATATGCGCTATAAAATAATCACCTATATTCTCTTTCTGCTCTTTGCCCTCGGCCTTATCGGCGCAGCCTCCATCGTTAGCGCACAAGCGAGGCCTGCCAGCACCTATACAGCATATGTGGTACGCATTATAGATGGTGATACCATCCATGTACGCGATATAACAGGAGAAACCCACCGCATCCGCCTTGCTATGATAGATGCACCGGAAAGAGAGCAGCCCTTTGGCACGGAAGCAACAAAAAAACTAAGCGAACTGTTACACCAAGGCACAGTTCGCTTGAAGGTTAAGTGTATTGATAAGTATAACCGTGAAGTTGCTTTTGTATATTGCGAAGGAAAGGACGTGAGCGCCGAAATGCTTAGGGAAGGCATGGCACTGCATTACCACATGAACTTCGATAACTGCGAAATGTATGATAAATTTGAGGCAGCAGCAAAGCACTGCCGCCAAGGCTTATGGTCACAGGAAAAAATTGAAAAGCCTTGGAATTTCAGAAGAAAACATCGGAAGGAGAATGAATAATGTTTATCAGAACTTTTAACACACCTAATTGGCCATCTGACTTTAGTGTTTCAGATAATATTGAAGGATTGGATTTCTATGATAATCATTGGAGATGTATGAACCGTCTGCCGGATTACATAAACAGCGATACAATTACTAATCTGGTATATGATAATGGTGATTGGTGTTTTACTGCTGATGGCAAATACAAAGATTATTATTATGTGATGGCTTTCGTTAACTGGTCTAAGGCACCAGTCATTCTTTCTATGCACCAAACGGAAGAAGAAGCACAGGAGAAAATTAAGCTTTTGGCTATAGAACTGAACAATAAATAATAAAATGCTCCGCCTACCCTAAAAAAAGAGTAAGCGGAGCATTTTTATTGTTGACAAAATTAAGTTAAGTAACTACCCAACCAATTATTTATCTGCCGTATTACTCAGATAAATTATATGATAAACGCAAGCAGGATAAACTATCTTCAAATTTCTCCTGCTTATTTTTTTGCGTTAGGGGGTGAATAAAACGACAAAAAAAGCCATTAGTATAGTGAGAACACAAAAACAACCGCTTAAGCACTTTCCCCAAGCACCCAAGCGGTCATTCACAGCCTTATTCACTTCTCGTACTTAAACTCAAACACGCCAAAGCCCTTTCCCTGCGTCAGATGACTCACATCATTCAAGCGGAAAACAGCATGCTCATGCCATTTGTTAATCCCCAGAACAGTTACGCTGGCAGGCTGCACATCAACCGAAAAGTTAAACGCCGCCACCTGCTGCATATCCATTCCCAGCCAACGGAAAATAATATTCTGAATCGTGCCCTCATGCGCAACAATCAGCAGATTTTCCTTGTCGACATCCGCACAATGCCACAGGCCGTGTACATTACGGCGATAGAACTCATTGCGCGTTTCACCGCCGGGATAGTTGCGGTGATCCAGCTCCTGCTCGGAAGCAGGCTTGCAAAAATGCTTCTTGGCCTCTTCCTCGGTCATGCCGGCAGCAATGCCGTTATTCTTTTCCCTCAGGAATCGGCAATGCTCTATTTCGCCCTTAAAGCCAAGCTCATTGGCAATAATCTGCGCCGATGCGGAAGCGCGCTGCAAATCACTTGCCAGAATCCGCAGCTTGCAATTACGTCCGGCAAAATCCTTCGCCAGCTTTACCGCAGCAGCCTTTATCTGCGCCCTGCCCTTATCGGTCAGCTGTGAATCCGTCCAGCCACCGGTCAATCTTTGCGTATGATGCGTTGCTTCACCATGCCTCACTAAGATAATCATCATTCAGCCTCCGACTATTCTTCGTTATGACTGGCATAGTTTTTGAGCAGCTCAACCTGCGTTTCCAACAGATGCAGCATATTTTTTCGATGCAGCGCCGCCTTTTTCACCTGCTCGTTATAAGCCTGTTCGGCCATAGCAGCCTTGGCATCAGCCTCAAAAATAATTTTACGGCTGCGTTCCTCTGCATCTCCCACCAGTTTACGATATTTAGTATTTGCATCCAGCATCATTCTGCCGGCTTCGCTGCGAGCATCCTCCAACAGCTTGTTAGCCTCGCTGGCAGCACTGTTAGCGCGTTTTTTGCAGACATCCTCGGTAGTAATGCGCAGTTTATCGGCATCTACCTCGGCACTGCTGCGCAGCTTTTCGGCATAGGACTTAGCTTCTTCGCGCAGCTTATTGCATTCAGCCATCGCTGCCTGCAGCATGTTATCGGTTTTGTTCTTTGTCTGATTATACAAATCCTCGGCATGCGCCATGGTATCGTCGTGCAGCTTCTGCGCCGCAGCCTTCGCTTCGCTCAGCTGCTGCTCGCACTTCACTGCCGTTTCCTTCTCCAGCAGCGCCGCCTTCTTTTCACTGGCGTTCTTCACCTCGTCAGCAGTTTCCTGCGCCACAGCCAGAGTGCTCTGCATGGTAGCCTCCATCTGCTGATAATATTCCAGCTTGGAGCTGACGCGTTCGATAGTTTCCTTCTGCTCCAGGTTATCCAGATAAAGGTATTCGTATTCCTTAATCAGCTTGGCAAGAAACTTGTCTACCTCTTCTACCTCATAGCCACGAAAACCCTTGGTAAAAGTTTTTTTCTTTAAATCCTCCGGATTAAGCATGGTTTATCCTCCTAGATATAACGCTTCAGCGTTACGCTGATGCGTCCTTTTTTAGTAGTGCCGCGGATTTCCTCAATCTCTACTCGTCCACGGCCGCGGAAGGAAATTACATCGCCCTCGTTCACCGGCTGTGCCGCCTTCTTGGCTTCTTTCCAGTTGACCTTGACATTCAGGCTTTTGATTTCATCCGCCATACGGCTGCGGCTTACGCCATAGCCTGCCGCTGCCACGGCATCAAGGCGCAAATCAGCGACTGTCGCGTTAATCAGCTTAACCTTTTCTTCCTTCTGCAGCAATTCCTCGCGAGGAATTTCCGTAAGCGTTACCGGCGCAGAACCGATCTGCGTCAGATTACCGGTAAGATAATTTACCAGTGATTTTTCTACTACGAACTGCGCTCCCTCAGGCACAAAAACTATATCACCCAAGGCCTCACGCTTGCAGCCTGTGCCCATAAACGCACCCAGGATATCGCGGTGCGACAAATCATAATAGCGCTTATCCCAGGCCGCCAGAAAATAGGCCATACCGAAATCCGGCTGACCGTAAAAATCATCGGCAACAAAGGCAGCCTTCACCCTTTCGGCATTACTGAAGCCGCCGTCGCTTTCCAGACGCACATTTTCGTAGTTCGCAGCAATGATTTCCGCAACGTTATAGGCATGAGGATCAAGAAACTCGCTCACACGGAACTTGCGTGATTTATTGGCGCCCTCGGCCAAGTCCAGCAGCTTGGCCGCCAGCTGTTCGTCACCGCCGGCTTTAAAGTAACGCAGAATTTTTTCTCTGTCTGCCATAAATTATTTCCCCTGTAATTCCTTATCTCTTTGCAGCACTGCCTGCACCGCATCATAAAAAGCACCGCGCACGCCATGGTTTTCCAGAGCATGGATGCCTGCAATAGTCGTGCCGCCGGGACTTGTTACCTGGTCGCGCAGCTGTGCCGGATGCAGGCCGCTTTCTACACACAGCTTGCCGCTGCCTGCCAATGTCTGTGCGGCCAGCTTGATAGCCAGCGCACGGGGCAGACCGGCACGCACGCCTGCGTCAGCCAGTGCATCAATAATCACAAAGCAATAGCCCGGTCCGCAGCCGGAAATAGCGGTAATCGCCTGCAATGCTTTCTCATCTACAAATTCTATTTCGCCGCAGCTGCTGAAAATTGCTGCCGCAGTCTGCTTCATCGGCTCGGTTACAGCCTCATCGCAGCAGATGGCAGTCATGCCGGCGCCTGCTGCCAACGGAGTGTTCGGCATCGTGCGAACTACCGGGAACCCCGGAGCATAGGCATGCAGCTGCTCCAGCGTAACACTGCCCATGATAGAAAGCACCCAGGCATCTTTTTTCATCGCAGCTATCAGCTCGGGCACCAGCGCCACCGGTGCTACCTGAGGCTTAACGGCAAAGATTACCAGGTCAGCATCCTTTACCGCCTCTTTATTATCCGTAGTAACATTTACACCATAGGCTTCATGCAGACTGCGCGCATGTGCCTCAGTCGGCTCGCCTACGGTAATCATCTCCGGCGCAATCAAACCGCCGCCGATAATACCCTTGATAATAGCTTTGGCCATAGCGCCGCCGCCGATAAATGCAATTTTCTTTACTGCTATTTGTCCCATGGATTATTTCCCCTCTCGTCAAGCTCGTGCTCTTCGCCCGCATCTATATCTACGTTTTTCGGGGCGCAGATAACAATATTGCGTCCCAGCTTTTTCATGCTGCCGCCGATAGCATAAACAGTACCGCTGATGAAGTCGGTCATACGCTTGGCAACAACATTATCCGTCTTATCGTAATTAACAACCACAGCCTGATTATCACGCAGATAATCGGCAATCTTAGGAGAATCATTGAAATCGACAGGCTCCAGCAGCACAACTGTCATCAGCTTGTCGGCAATAGGCAGGTTAATGGTTTTGCTGCCCATTTTTTCATTTTTAACCGGCTCCGGCTTTGCAGCCGAACCCTTAAAGTTCAAAATGGATTTGCGTTCACGCTTAGGCTCCTCTGCCGGTGCTGCAGCAGCAGGCTCCTTGCTGCCGAAGAAACGTTTCTTGGGTTTAGCGGTCTCCTGCTCTGTCTTGGCAGGCTTTTGCTCCACTTCTTCCTCGATGATTTCTTCCTCGTCATAAAGACTTAATGCATTCATGATTTTATCAATAATATTCATCACGTCACCAACCTTATCTATGTCTTAAAATTTCAGACTATAATCACGCTGTCCGAACAAGGCTGTGCCTACACGCACAATATTGGCACCTTCTTCTATTGCAACTGTGTAATCATTGCTCATACCCATAGACAGAATATCTGCCTGCGGATACTGCTGCTTTAAACGGGCGAACGCACGGTAGCCTGCCGCAAATACAGGTCTTGTCTGCTCAATATCCTCGCATTTTTGGGCAATAACCATCAGCCCGCGCAGACGCACATGCTTATATTCCGGCAGCTTAGGCAGCAGCGCCAGATAATCTTCCTTATCTAAACCGGACTTCTGCTCCTCATGGGCAATGTTCAGCTGCAAAAGAATATCCTGCACCTTACCGATGCGTTCTGCCTCCTTATCAACCGCAGCCAGCAAATGCTCACTGTCAACCGATTCGATAAGATCAAACAAGGCAACAGCCTGGCGCGCCTTATTCGTCTGCAAATGACCGATAAGATGCCAGTAGCCGTGTTTGCCCAAGGCCTCCTGCTTATGCTTAGCCTCCTGCACGCGGTTTTCGCCTACGTTGGCAATGCCCAAGGCTTCGATATCTGTAATAATTTCGGGCGGATGATTTTTCGTCACCGCCACCAGCGTTACCTTATCTCCTGTGAGCAGGTCTTTATTTTTACGCTTGTCCAAAGCAGACGCTATCTGCTCCTGAACCTGCTTTAAATTATCAGCTAACAATTTATTTGCCCCCCAATTCTCAGCAAAATGATTTGTGGCAAAGATTCTGCTTTTTATTATGCTTTAAAAGCTCTTTATCTTTATATTTTAGCATACGTGTAAACCATTGTCACGAATAAAAACAACAAAGAGCTGCCACACAAAAGTGCAGCAGCTCTCAATAAAATTATCTTTGTTATGATAGCTATTAGTATAACAGCTTGTTGGCAATAACCAGACGTTGAATTTGGTTGGTACCTTCGTAGATTTGCATGATTTTAGCGTCACGCATCATCTTCTCTACAGGATACTCTTTGGTGTAGCCATAACCGCCCATTACCTGAACAGCGTCGGTAGTTACCTGCATAGCGGTATCAGCAGCATAGCATTTAGCCATAGCAGCTTCTTTGGAGAATTCCATGCCCTGGTCACGCATCCAGCAAGCCTTTTGAACCATGAGGCGAGCAGTTTCAACCTTCATAGCCATGTCAGCCAGCATGCCTTGAACCATTTGGAAGGAAGCAATCGGTTGGCCGAACTGACGGCGCTCTTTAGCATATTTAACAGCGCAATCCAGAGCAGCCTGAGCGATACCTACGGAAACAGCGCCAACGAACGGACGAGCGCTGTCTAAGGTGTTCATAGCAATACGGAAGCCTTCGCCTTCGCGGCCTACGCGATAGGATTCAGGAATAACAACGTCTTGCAGAACCAGCTCGGTAGTATTGGAAGGACGGATGCCCATTTTGTTTTCTTTTTTGCCAACGGAGAAGCCCGGAGTGTCTTTCGGAACGATGAAAGCAGTCAAACCACGAATACCGCCGGTTTTACGGGTGTTAGCGAATACCAGGAAGATTTCTGCCAGACCACCGTTGGTGATGAACATTTTGGTACCGTTCAGAGTGTAGGTGCCCTCTTCCTTGTTGTGTACAGCACGGGTAGAAACGCCGCCTGCATCACTGCCTGCACCGGGTTCGGTCAGTGCGAAAGCAGCCAGACCGCCGTTGTTCAGGATATCGCAATACATTTTCTTTTGTTCGTCGGTGCCTACCAGCAGAACAGGTACAGTTGCCAGGCTGTTAGCAGCCAAAGAGGTTGCAACACCTGCGCAGCCTTTGCCCAGCTCTTCATAAATGGTAGCAACAGAAATGCTGTCCAGACCGGGGCCATCTAATTCTTCCGGAACAATAACGTTCAGCAAGCCCATTTCGTTAGCCTTGTCAATCAGGCCGTCACGCATATGGTTTTCTGCATCCATTTCAGCAGCATAAGGAGTAATTTCTTTTTCAACAAACTCCCTTACCATTTCCTGTAATTCTAATTGTTCCTCGTTTAATGCAAAATCCATCATATCCTCCTTGATATCAAGCGGTCTTCCGCGTCATTTCCCTTCCAAATCAACTCAGGCAAGCTCACCATTTGGCGGGTATTTCTTTAAATCTGTCGACGACAAACATTGTTGTTAAAATCGTCCCAATTAAATTCTTTTTGCTGTCAGTCATTTCAGCCTCGATAACCATCGTAGAATGTCCGGAATGCTTAATATGGCTTCGTACCGTTAAGGTAGTCGGCTCATGGACACCTTTGATAAAATTCATGCTGAAATTAAGAGTTGCCACTACAGCGCCAACGCTTGCACCGGTAACACCCAGAACGGAGTCTGCCAAGGCCAACATCACTCCGCCGTGACAAATGTCACGATGATTAAAATGCTTCGCCGGATCAACGTCAATGCTGACTTCAGCACTGCCACACTTTATCTCACCAATATGCACACCGAATTTAGTCATAAAATTATTATCCGTGTACATCTGGCGAATATAGGCAGGAACATCCTTGACCTGCTCCACAGCTATCATCGCCTTTCTTCGGACAGCAGAAAATATTACTGTCAATATATCTTTGATATTTTACCACAAAACAGCGCTTAACTCAACAGTTTCATGCAAAAAAATAAGCTGAAAGGAAAGTTTTAGGGATAATTTTTTCAATAATCGCACTTTGGTATAAGCGCGAAACAAAATGGCTGCCGCACTTTGAGTACAGCAGCCATGCAAGAAGCAGATAAATTAATCGATAATATTTTGCTTGTAATCGTGATACAGAGTCTTGAGCTCTTCCATAGTTGCTCCCATCTCAACTTTAAGCTTGGAAACAGTATCGTAGTCGCCTTCGGCAACAGCTCTGCGGATAGCAGTGAAGATGCTCTTCTCTTCGAAGGAATCCTTAGCCAGCTTAGCGCGCAGGTTCTGGATTTTACGCCACATTGCCAGGTCGCAGTCGGTGCAGGTTTCCTGGTTGTGCAAGCGCTTCATATCGATAACAGCCTGATAATTTTCCGGAATCAGACGAGTCAAAAGCTCGGTTTTCCAGCGAATCAGCGCACCCTGCATGAAGGAGTCGATATATTCCTTCTTCAGGATATTGCCTTGGGTGAGCACGGCAACCTTTTCCGGATATTTTTCAAAGGCGCAGAGATTTTCCCAAACGGTAGCAGGCGGTTCACCGAACAGCTTGCTGCGTTCTTCCGCAGTGAAATCTTCAAATACATCTTCCTCAGTGCGGTATTGACGGTCGGTATCCAGATAGAAGCCCTCTTCGCCGGCCTTCTTGGAAATTTCTTTTTCCAGAGCCTTCAGGTCCTTGCCGGATTCTACGCAAGCCTTGATGCCGTCGAGGCAGGACAGATAGAAGGCAGCAATAGCAATGTAGGTATTGGTGTACGGGTTAGGAGAACGCATTTCAATACGGGTAGCCTTATCGTTGTCCAGATCGCGGATCAGGCCTGCCAGAATGGTTCTGTTACGGGACGGATTATCCGGGCTCAGGCCAAGGCTGGTAACGATGCAGACAGGAGCTTCAAAGCCGGGTTTCAGACGGTTCAGAGAGTCAATGGTGCAGGAGATAAACGGATTGGTTACCTCGTAGTTTTTCAAAAGGCCCATGAGAGCGCCGTAGCCGATGGCGGACAGGAAGTCCTCATGCATATCCTTCGGCGAGAACAGGTTGACAATCTTGCCGTTTTTCATTTTTGCGGCAATGCCAACATGCGTATGCTCACCGCTGCCTGCAACACCGGGAATCGGTTTAGCCTGGAAGGAAACCTCCAAGCCGTTCATACGGAAAATCTCTTTAACGATGATACGCGCCAGCAGCTCGTTATCTGCAGTCTGTACGCCGCTGCTGAACTTCCAGTCAACCTCCAGCTGCTCCATAACGTGAGTCATATGACCTGCGGCATCAATCTGACCTTTAACGCCGCCACATTCCTTGTGGCCCATTTCAGGCTCCAGGCCGTACAGCTCCAAAGTCTGAATAGTCTGCTCCAATGCAGTACGCACGTTGCCGCGGGTACGCTGCCAGTATTGCTCCTGCATTACCTGAGAGGAGCTCAAAGCCTCCAGCGGCGCGTCCTCACGCGGAGTTTTTACCCAAAATTCCAGCTCGGTAGCACTGGTGAAGAGCAACTTTTCAATCTCAGCAGGATTTACATGCTCCAGACCGGCAATTACCGGATGCTTAGCAAACAAATCCATGATTTCTTTTTCTACATAAGCCAGAGTATCATTCAAAATAGAACGGGAATCAACATGATTGCCGTTGTGAATCAGATAGCAGGGAATGCGCAGAGTACCGATCATGCGGCCGCTTTCTGCGTCAAAATGCTCATAGTTATAATCAACAAACCAGTTAACGGTTTTATCAACCTTCATATCAACGCGGGCATCGTTTAGAGTAGCGATACCGGTCAGTACAACGGAAGAGCCGTCAGTCTGTGCTGCGCTGCCTGCCAAAAAGCCATCGATATCCTCGAGAAAAATCTTCATCGGGATTTTTTCGTCGGTATCATTACCGGCAAAATCCACACCCATCAGAGATACGAACTGAATCTCCGGATGCAGAGTCAGAAGCTCACGCAGAGTGCTTTCGTTTTGTTCTTCAGGTTTAATTACATACAGTAAATCTTTGTTGTTCATGATCAGTGCAGCCATAAGGCTGCCTCCTTTCTCAATACTCCCTAATTATCATGCTGCAGAAAAATGCTCCCTACATATTTTCTGCAAGATAAACGAAAAAGGACCTTTTTAAGCATGGACACACTACTTCCTTACTCAAAAAAGTCCTCGTTGACTGTCTTACTATTATAGCAGATATTAAGTGCTTTTGTCCAGCTTTAATTTCTGAGGATAAGATATCATGCAAGCAGGCGGACAAGAATTTCCTCCAGCTTTTCGTAGCCACGTCCGCCCTGACGCAGCTTAATATTCATATCAGATAGTCCCAGCAAAGCTTCCGTCAGACGCTTTTCATCAAAGCGCCTGCTGTCGCGCTCCAAAAATCTGTAGGCATATGGGCTGCGCATCCCCATCTCATCCATAATGCCCTTCTGGTCGTAGCCTCTGCGCTTCAGCTCCAGATAACGCAACACCTGACGCAGCTTGAAAGCAACAGTTGCGCTGAGCGGCAGAATATAGGTTCCGTGCTTGCGTTCGCTCGCCAACAGCTCCAAGCACTGCTTCAGCTTGCCTGCCATAATATAATTGGTCAGCGCAAAAGATGAAGCGTTTGGCAGCAGTGCAAAAACATTCAGCACATCCTCTTCCGTCCATTCTCTGCGTCCTGCGGCATAAATCGCCAGCTTGCCGATTTCCTGCTGTAGCAAATCCAAGGGAATTTCTTCCTTCACGGGCTCGATATATTCGCCGATAGCCGCCAGCGCATCTCTGGTAAAATGCGCGCCGTATACTGCTGCCTGCGCGTACAGCCAGTCATCAAGCTCTCTTTCCTTAATGCGCTCGCACGGACAAATCAGTGCACTTGCTTTAAGCTGCTTATACAGCTTGGTCCGCTTATCCATTTTCTTACTGCTGATTACAAGCAGGCAATAATCCGGTACGTCGCTGACAATCGCCGCCAGCTGCTCCATTTTCTTGGAATCGGTATCATCCTGCGCATCTGCAGCACTGTTTGCTTTGGCAGGCTTTGCTGCCCACAGCTTTTCGTCCTTCAGGAAAATCAGCGATTTGCCGCAGAAGAAGGGATAGCTGTTGACGGCCGCCTGCAGTCCGGACAAGTTGGTGTCCTTGTCAAAAACCGTTATTTCGCGGTCAGCCTCCGGTGTATCGCCAAAAACATATTCCGGCAGCGCGGCAATAATGCTGTTGCGGTAGTAATCCTCCTCGCCGCACAAAAGCAGTACCTGCGCCTGCGGCAGCGGCTTATGCTGTTGTAATAGTGAAATCAGGTTTTCCGGTTTAATATCCATCTGTATTCCCTCTTATTATTTTTCTAACGGTACAATAGCTAAGGTCTTGCCTAAAGGTGCAAGTATTTTTAAGATTGTACTGATTTTAGGAATAGATGTACCGTTTTCCATTCTGGCAATTACAGGCTGCTTTACTCCGCTCAAAAGCTCCAATTGCTTTTGGGTTATTCCCTTATCCTGACGTGCTTTAATCAGTTCACCTATTAAGGCAACGCGCAAATCACTTGCAGAAATTTCTTCCGGTGTAAAGATATTCTTTCTGACATCCTGCCATTCATATCCTACTGCACTATTCTTCACTTTCCTCACTCCTTAATTTCTCTCCTTTAATTATAACTTATAAGTTATATTTTGACAACAGCTTCACTGTAAATCAGCGTAGCCATAGCATTTTATTCCCTCTGCGTCAAAAACAACTTTGATGCACCCCAGCTCATCCGTTCTGACAACATTGCTGCCTATTATCTGCAAACGCTCCAGTGTTTCCTGATGCGGATGGCCGTAGCGGTTGCCGCGCCCGCAGGAAATAACTGTCAGCGAAGGGCGCACCTGCTCAAGAAAGGCCATACTGCTGCTGTAATGCGAACCGTGGTGTCCTGCCTTCAGCACAGTGTACTGCTGCAGCTGCAGCCCTCGCTCGCGTTCTTCCCCCATGTCGCCTGTAAACAGCACGCTGCCTTGCGCGCTGTGCAGCGCCACCAGCGTGCTGGCTTCGTTACCCGGCACAGCCTGCTGCGGCACATCAACCAAAACAAGCTCTGCAGCAGCGTCCAACGCATATCGTTCACCGCTCTGCACAACATGCGCCTGCGTCCTGCCGGCCTGTGCCAAAATTTCCTGCCGTACCCTTTGGCTTTCCTCTGTAAGTGCTTCATTGGGCAGGAGCAGCTTTTTTACCCGCAGCTGTCGCAATAAATCCGCCGCAGCACCCACATGGTCAAAATCATAATGGCTTAAAAGCAAAATATCCGTCTCACGCTTGCCAAGATAGCGCAGAAATGGTGTTATCACGCGCGTTGCTGTCGATATATTTTTCAAGCCGCCGGTATCAATAATTGCCACCCGCTGCGACGGCGTGACGATAACAGCGCAGTCCCCCTGCCCAACGTCCAGAAAATAGCAGGCTAACGGCAGCGTACAATACTGCTGATAAGCAAGCGTTCCGGCAAGCAGCAAGGCATGCAATAGCAGGATGCAGCGCCGCTCCCTGTTGCTCCAAAATTGCAGCCAGGGGAAATCAGCCCACACAAACAGCGCTGCATAATAAAGCACAAAGCAATAAGCAGGCAGCTTGCCGATAACTACAGTGCTGTACGGCAGGTCAGCAAAAAAGTGCGCCTGCGTCAGCACCTGCGCCGCAAGCCAGGCAGCAAGCTGCAACAGATAATCACCGCAGGCAGGCAACAGTGCGCCCACGAGTGCCATCTGCGCGGCAATTTCCAACACCGACACCAGCATGATATTGCTTACCAGGGCAATCAGCGAAATTTGGTGAAAATAATAAACCTCCAGCGGCAGTACAGCCAGCTGTGCTTCCAGCGAAACTGCTGCCGCTTCGCCTATCGGCGCAGGCAAGGCCTGCGGCAGCAGCCTTTGGCATGCAGACAGCAGCCACAAAAGACCGGCCGCCGCCCCGAACGATAACTGAAAACCGATATCGGCCAGCCATAACGGCTGCAGGCACAACAGCAGTGACGCCACCAGGCACAGCAAGCGCCCGCGCTCCGCACCGCTGCCGCCAAGCAGCAGAACGCTGCTCATAGCCAGTGCTCGCAGCACCGGAGGACGCAAGCCGCAGAGCAAAGCATAGGCAGCCAGCAAAATGATAACAATAACCTTACGCCAGGGCAGCGGTACCCACTGCAGCAAAGCAAGCAGCATGCCTGTGAGCAACACAATATGCGTACCAGAAACAGAAAGAAGATGTGCCAATCCGTTATCCGTAAACAGCTCGCGCGTTTCTTCGTCCAGCCTGCTGCTGCCGCCAAGCACCATGCCGCTCAGCAGCGCCCCATATTCAGAGCCGGCTGCTGCCTCTATGCGTTCGCTCAGCTTTTTGTTCCACAAAGCAAAACGCTGCCACCACAAAACCTGCGGCTCAGTCTTTAGCAGTTGCGCCTTGCGCAAACGTCCGCCCAGCTCCTGCACTCTGTTATAGCTTGCAGCATCAAAGCCTCCGGGGTTACGCAGGCTGTCCAAGCGCTCCAGCGTACCTTTGAGTACCACACAGCCTGCCTGCGGCAGCTCGCCCTTCACGCTCACGCGCAAACGACCGCTGTAAGCAAGCTCTGTATCGCTATATACTTTTTCGCAACGCAGAACCGCACTGCTAAAGCCATCCAGTCTGCGCACGCTCAAAGGCTCCACCGCGCCCTGCACAACCAGCTGCCGCCCAAAGCAGGAAGCAAGCTGCTGCTCGGCGGACGGCGGCATGCTAAGCAGACGAAAGGATAATATACAAAGCAGCATGACCGGTAAAAATAAGCGTAGATAACGTATTTTTTGCTGCACTAGTCCACCTCCACATAATCACGCAGCTTTGCCAGCTTGGCTTTGCCTATTCCCGGCACACGCAGTAAATCATCCGCGCTGGTAAAACGCCCGCTGTTTCTGCTGTTTCTTGTGTCCACAATGCGCTGCGCCAGCGCAGGACCTATGCCCGGCAGCTGCTGTAGCTCACCGGCGCTTGCGCTGTTGATGCGCACGCGCTGCACTGCAGAGTTATTTTTTTCTGTGCCTGCTCTGGTACTACCAACCTTCTTCGTGCTACTTGCACTATAATCGGCAGTTGCCTGAGCGTTTTTCCTCTGCGTTCTGCTTGTCCGTGCAGCCTTCTGCACCGGTACTCGTATCTGCATCCCATCGCGCACCTTACGCACAAGATTAACTCGCTCGCTATCGGCATTTTCCGTCAGGCCGCCGGCAGCAGCAATGGCCTCTTCCACTCTGCAGCTGGCAGGCACATCGTAAATTCCCGGCTCCAGCACGGCGCCGCTCACCTGCACGCGCACTGTTTTTGCCTGCGCTGCTTTGGATGTGACCGCACCTTGCGCGGACTGCAATAAACTGCTGCCTGCAAGCGGTTTTTCTTTGTCGTTGCTGCTTATAAGGCCGGTGATGATGCAGCCTGTGAGGAGAACGGCGATGAAGATTAGTTTTTTAGCTTTTGGTTGCATGGGGATACCTCCTAATGGTGTTAATAAAATTAAAATTCAGTCTTCAATTTCTAGTATTACTTCTTTCGTCCCCGAAAGAAGTAACAAGAAAGGGGCGCGCTTTGCGAAAGCGCGGGAAACAGTCGCTTTTTTGCTCGCACAAAAAAGCTCAGCAAAAAATGCTTTACCATATTCCCTTTGGTTCGTAGTAAGCCAAAGGCTACTACAACATAGCAATGAATATGCAAGCATTTTTTAAGGCTTAGACTAACGCGAAGTTTAATCACCCGATACAAGTCTTAGACAAACCACAAAATACATCATAGGTTACGAAGAACAATTAAAAGAACTTCGAACACGCGCTAGTAACAGCAAAGCGACCCGATTTAGAGAGCTTTTTGGTAAAACTTTTTCTCCCGAAAAAGTTTTTGTTTTGCCGCGCTTTCCAAAAAGCGCGAACCTTTCTTGCCAACTTCTTTCAGTTATGAAAGAAGCTGAATAAACATCACAAAAAAACAAAAAGAGCCCCCAAGAATAACAATTACGTTATTCTCAGAGACTCTGAAAATGTAAGCGTTATTTAGTACTACTAAATAATGTCATTGCTGACATGCACTGCTTATTTTTTTGTCCGCGCTACAGTCTGCGGGAACTGCCTGCTGCAGGACAGCTGTAACTGCGGTGGTCGCGGTTAGTAATTAGTGGTTAGTGGCCAGTAATACTAAAGCTCGCGATAAATTTTATTTTCCCCCTCTTCTTGCTCCCTGTTCGGTCGCAACGGGGATTCGTTCCACTTTTTCGATTTCTAACTTCGCTTACGCTCGTTACAAATCGGGTGTCACTTCGCTACGATGTTTACCAGACGTCCGGGTACGCAGATAACCTTACGTACGGTTGCATCGCCGATGTGAGCCTGAACGTTAGCGTCAGCCATAGCAATTTTCTCCAGCTCTTCTTTGGTAGCTTCAGCCGGAACAGTCAGACGACCGCGAACCTTGCCGTTAACCTGCAGAACGATTTCTACATTGTCAACCTTCAGGGCTTCTTCATCGCACTCAGGCCAGCTTTGTTCATGTACGCTGCTGTTGGCATCAATAGCACCGCGCCACAGCTCTTCGGTGATATGCGGAACAAACGGGCTCATCATCTTGATGAGGTCGGAAATTGCTTCGTAAATCAGACCTGCATTCGGCTCTTTGGCAGCTTCTTTATAAGCATAGAGAGCGTTAACCAGTTCCATCATAGTGGAAATAGCAGTGTTAAAGTTGAAGCGGGTTTCGATATCGTTGGTAACCTTCTTAATGCTGCTATGCAGTACACGGCGCAGGTCCTTGTCTGCTTCGTTCAGGTTGCTGTGATCGTATTCGGTAACCTTTTGTGCCAGAACAGCTTCAAATGCTTGTACGATACGCCAGATACGGTTCAGGAAGCGGAAGGAGCCTTCAACGCCCTGATCACTCCACTCCAACTCTCTTTCAGGCGGAGCAGCAAAGAGGATGAACAGACGCGCAGTATCAGCACCGTATTTGGAAAGAATTTCTTCCGGAGAAACAACGTTGCCCAGAGATTTACTCATCTTAGCACCGTCTTTGATTACCATGCCCTGAGTCAGCAGGTTGCTGAACGGTTCATCATAATCAACCAGGCCTGCGTCACGCAGAACCTTTACAAAGAAGCGGGAATACAGTAGATGCAGAATAGCATGCTCAATACCGCCGATATATTGGTCTACAGGACCCCAATAGTTGTTGAGCTCCTTGTCAAACGGCATCTTGTCGTTGTGTGCGTCGGTATAACGCAGATAATACCAGGAGGAGCACAAGAAGGTGTCCATGGTATCGGTTTCACGGGTTGCGTCAGCACCGCATTTCGGGCATTTGCAGTGAACGAATTCCTCGGAGGTTGCCAGCGGAGATTTAGCACCGGCAGTAAAGCTTACGTCCTCAGGCAGGCGAACCGGCAGTTGGTCTTCCGGAACCAGAACCTCGCCGCAGTGCGGGCAGTAAATGATAGGAATCGGAGCGCCCCAATAACGCTGACGGCTGATCAGCCAATCGCGCAGACGATAGTTTACACGGCGTTTACCGAAGCCTTCAGCTTCAGCCTTGTCCATGATAGCGCTCATAGCCTTGTGCATTTCCATGCCGGTGAATTCGCCGGAGTTAACCAGCATGCCTTCTTTTTCTTCGTAAGCGCAGGTCATTTCTTCCAGCTTCAGCTCTTTGCCAACCGGGCAGATGGTAACGATCTTTTCAATGCCGTATTTGTCAGCAAACATCCAGTCACGCTGGTCACCGGTAGGAACGCCCATAACAGCACCGGTACCGTAATCATACAGTACATAGTTGGTTACCCAGATTTCTACCTTGCGGCCGGTGAACGGGTTGATGCAGTATACGCCGGTGAATACGCCCTCTTTTTCGGATTCGCTGGAGGTACGTTCAATTTCGGACTGATTACGAACACGCTCGCAGAAAGCGTTGATTTCGTCAGCCTTCGGATTGTTTTCGCAAATCTTTTTAATCAGCGGATGCTCGGCAGCCAGAGCCATGAAGGTTACGCCGTAAGCAGTATCCGGACGGGTGGTGTAAACAGCAACAGTATCGTTCAGTGCAGGAATTTCAAAGGAAAATTCCAAGCCTTCGCTGCGGCCGATCCAGTTGTGCTGCATGGTTTTTACGCGCTCTGGCCAGCCCGGCAGCAGATCAAGATCCTTCAGCAGCTCATCAGCATAATCGGTGATTTTGAAGAACCATTGGCTCAAATCCTTTTTAACAACCTCATGGTCGCAGCGCCAGCATTTGCCGTCAATAACCTGCTCGTTAGCCAATACGGTGTTACAGGTATCGCACCAGTTTACGGCAGATTCCTTTTTAACTGCCAGACCGCGTTTGTAGAACAGCTCAAAGAACCATTGAGTCCATTTGTAATAATCTTCCTTGCAGGTGGTAACCTCGCGGTCCCAATCGTAGGACAGACCGAGAGCCTTCAGCTGACGAGTCATGTTGGCAATATTTTCCAAAGTCCATTTTTTAGGCGGAATGTTGTGTTTGATAGCAGCGTTTTCAGCAGGCATACCAAAGGAGTCCCAGCCCATCGGATGCAGAACATTAAAGCCCTTCATAGTGCGGAAACGTGCAATTACGTCGCCGATGGAATAGTTACGAACATGGCCCATGTGCAGGTTGCCGGACGGATAGGGGAACATTTCCAAAACGTAGGATTTAGGTTTATCCTTATCCATCTCTACTTTAAAGGTTTTGTTTTCTTCCCAGTATTTTTGCCATTTAGCTTCAATATCATGGGGAGCATACTTTTCTTGAATCATTTCATTACCTCCCAGGTATTATTGTTGGTCGAAAATAAAAAATCCCCGACCTTAAAGAAGGTCAGGGACGAAAAATTCGCGGTACCACCCTGATTGCGGCTACAGCCGCCACTCAATTAGCCTTAACGCAGCATCACGTCCGCACATTTCCTTGCGGCTTCTTCACGGTGAGTTCATCTGCCCTAACTGCCGGCTCGCATCAACCGCCGACTTTCTGAAAGATACTGCAGACTACTGCTCCGCTTCACAGAATTTGAATAAAAATATCTTGTATATTATATAACGCCAAACAGGAAAAGTCAAACTTCTGTGTCAGCGTTTATTTTTTCTTTTTCTTCGGCACCAGCTTCTGTCCCATCTGTCCTTTGACGATAATCAGCTGGTCACGCAGCTCGGCCGCCGCCTCGAAGTCCAGCGCCTTGGCCGCCTCCTGCATCCGTCTTTCCAGCTCGCGGGCCAGCGTGTTCAGCTCCTTAGTTGATTTCTGCTTCAGCTTCTTGCTGCTACCATAGGACGTTGCCTCCTCGGTGTCTGCCACCTTCGTCAGCTTAATCAGCTGGCGTTGCTCCTTGTAAATCGTTTTCGGCGTAATGTGGTTCTCCTCGTTGTACGCCTGCTGCTTTTCACGACGGCGATTGGTTTCATCAATCGCGCGCTGCATACTGTCGGTAATGCGGTCGGCATACATAATAACGCGACCATGCGCATTACGCGCAGCACGGCCGATAGTCTGAATCATCGCCGTATCACTGCGCAAAAAGCCTTCCTTGTCCGCATCCAGAATCGCAATCAGCGACACCTCCGGCAAATCAAGGCCTTCACGCAGCAGGTTGATGCCTACCAGCACATCAAACTTACCGGCACGCAGGCTATCGATGATCTCCGCTCTTTCAATCGTGGCGATTTCCGAATGCAGATAGCGCACACGCACACCTGCTTGCTTCAGATATTCTGTTAAATCCTCCGCCATACGCTTCGTCAGCGTAGTCACCAGCACACGCTCACCAGCAGCGGCAACCTTATTGATTTCGCCCAGCAAATCATCAATCTGTCCCTTAATCGGGCGGATTTCAATCTGCGGGTCCAGCAGTCCGGTCGGGCGGATAATCTGCTCAACTACATTGTCTGCCTGCTCCAGCTCATACTTCGCCGGCGTAGCAGAAACATAAATCGCCTGCTTGATCTGCGCCTGAAACTCGTCAAAGGTCAGCGGTCTGTTATCATAGGCCGAAGGCAGACGGAAGCCATGCTCCACCAGCATCTCCTTACGCGAACGGTCACCGGCATACATAGCGCGAATCTGCGGCAGCGTTACGTGCGACTCGTCCACCACCAGCAGAAAATCCTTAGGAAAATAATTTACCAGCGTAAACGGCGGCTCACCGGCCTTGCGTCCCGCAAGATGGCGCGAATAGTTTTCGATGCCGGAGCAGTAGCCCATCTCCTGCATCATCTCCAAATCGTAATTCGTGCGCTGCTCCAGACGCTGTGCCTCCAGCAGCCTGCCATGCTTATTCAGCTCATCAAGACGCTCGTCCAGCTCCTCGCGAATATCATTCATAGCACGTTCAAGGTTTTCGCGGCTCGTTACATAGTGGCTCGCCGGGAAAATTGCCACATGATTGCGCTGTGCCAGAATCTCGCCTGTCAGCACATCAAATTCCACAATGCGGTCAACCTCGTCATCGAACATTTCAATGCGCACAGCCTTCTCGCCGTAGGCTGCCGGGATAACCTCAATCACATCACCGCGCACACGGAAGGTGCCACGCTTAAAATCAATATCATTACGATTATATTGAATCTCCACCAGCTTATGCAAAATCTTCTGGCGGTCGATAATCTGCCCCAAGCGCAGCGACAGCACCATATCATAATACTCCTGCGGCGCACCTAAGCCGTAAATACAGGAAACACTGGCTACGATAATTACATCCTTACGCTCAAATAAAGCGCTGGTCGCACTATGGCGCAGCTTATCAATCTCGTCGTTAATCGAAGCATCCTTCTCAATATACGTATCCGACTGGGGAATATAGGCCTCCGGCTGATAATAATCGTAATACGAAACAAAATATTCCACCGCATTCTCCGGGAAGAACGCCTTCAGCTCACTCGCCAGCTGTGCCGCCAGCGTCTTATTATGCGCAATCACCAAAGTCGGCTTGCGCACCTTATTGATTACCTGCGCAATCGTATACGTCTTGCCCGTACCCGTTGCGCCCAGCAGCACCTGTGTGTGCAGGCCCTGCTCTACGCCCTCCGCCAGCTTGGCAATCGCCTGCGGCTGGTCGCCGGCAGGCTCAAACGGAGCCTGAATTTTAAAATCCATGTTCATCACCAACTAAAAAACAAACCGTAAAAATTAAGTATAAAACGAGCAATTGTTATATCGTGTAATGAATAGCAATTTTAGCAAATGAGTGTCCGGAACCACATGCGGGCGCATCCAAGAAGCAAGTCCGTAGGACGATGCTGATTGGTTTATGCGCGCCATGCGATAGTGTCCCAAGAAGCAAGCTCACAGAGCGCAGCTGATTGGCTTGACACGAACCGCTAAGGGGCGCAATGTCTGAGCGCTATGCCTAATTTTTATAGTAGCATTTGTCAGCATAGCGCGAGTTTTGCGGCACTTCGTCTTGGTTCCACACGAAATTTGCGTTAAGAAATTGCTCTGATTGAAACGATATACAATTGCGACACCAAAAATTCACCTGAGATATTCACATAAGGTTGCAACACTGCGTCTTGAATCTACACGAAATCTGCGTTAAGAAATCGCTCTGATTGAAACGATATACAATTGCAACGCCAGAATCAACCCTTCACATCCAGCTCAACACTTACCGGACAATGGTCGCTACCGAAAACCTCATTGTGAATCTCCGCGCTCTGCAGCTTATCCGCAATTCTGTCCGACACCACAAAATAATCAATACGCCAACCCGCATTCTTCTCACGCGCCTTAAAGCGGTAGCTCCACCAGCTGTACTTAACCTCCTCCGGATGCAGATAACGGAAGCTGTCCGTAAAACCAGCAGCCTTCAGCTCACGGAACTTAGCACGCTCCTCATCCGTAAAGCCTGCATTCTTGCGGTTAGTCTTAGGATTCTTCAAATCAATCTCCTCAGCCGCCACATTCAGATCACCGCAGACAACAACCGGCTTCTTCGCATCCAGCTTCTGCAGATAAGCACGGAACACATCCTCCCACACCATGCGGTAATCAAGACGCGCCAGGCCATCCTTGGAATTAGGCGTATACACCGTCACCAGATAAAAGCTCTCAAACTCCAGCGTAATCACACGCCCTTCCTTATCGTGCTCCTCCTGTCCTAGTCCATAGGTAACAGCCAAAGGCTTAACCCTCGTAAAAACAGCAGTACCGCTGTAGCCCTTACGCTCCGCACTGTTCCAATACTCCTCGTAGCCGTGGAATACAAAATCCGCCTGCTCGCGCTGCATCTTCGTTTCCTGCAGACAAATAATATCCGGTGCTGCCTCCTGTAAAAATTCGGCAAAGCCCTTCGTCATGCAGGCACGCAAACCGTTAACATTCCAGGAATATAATTTCATAAATTCAACCTCTTTTCCGTAAATTTATCTGACACCGCAACGGCAAAATCACCGTGCGGTTTTTATACTCTATTTGATTATTGTAACATGCCACGACCAAAAATAAAAGAGCTGCCCTCAGCACAGCCTCGTCATCACCGATGACAAATGCGCACGGCAGCCCTTAAATTTTAGAATTTGATTTGCGACGGCTCATAATCAACTGTTGTCTTGATGAAAGCAATCTCATTGCAGTACGGATACTGCGGACAATACACGCATTCCTTCCATACCTTCTGCGGCAGATTTTCCTTCGCAGTTTCAATATAATCACACTTGGCAAAAAATCCCGGCTGATAGGTCAGAGTGAAAAACATTGTCACTCCACGCTCAATGCCCTCCTTTTCCAAATGCTCCACCAGCTGACGGCCTATGCCTGTTTTCTGCAGGCTCGGTTCCACCGCCAGCGAGCGGATTTCCGCAAAGCGGTCCCAGACAAAATGCAACGCGCCACAGCCCAGCAGACGGTTGTTTTCCACCGCTAAAATATAATCGCGCAGATTCTCATAAATTGCATTGCGCGCACGCGGCAGCATCAAGCCTTCTTTTGCATAATAATTCAGCAATTTGTGTATATGTTCTACATCGCTGAAAGTTGCCGGTCTAAAAACAATCATTTTTCAAACCCCCTCATTTGGTTTCCCCATATCAGTTTATCGAACGTAACTGATTTTCTATATATTATCACGGATTACACCAGAGTACAAGAATAAAAATGCAAAGAAAAGGAATTAACCAGCGCAATAAATACTGATTAATTCCTTTATAAAACACAATTACATTCTTTCCTTCAGCATATCTGCCGCAGCACACAAAGCCACAATAATCGCAGCCGGTCTCGGCGGGCATCCGGGCACAGCAATATCAACCGGCACAACGTCAGCTGCACTGCCGACAACAGCATAGGTACTGCCGTAGGTTTCGCCGCCGTAGGCACAGGCACCGCAGGCCATAACCATTTTCGGTTCAGGCATTGCAGCATAGGTCATACGCAGCGCCTGCTCCAGATTGCGCGTAACAACGCCGGTCACCATCAGCATATCCGCATGACGCGGAGAAGCAACGAAAGCGATACCGTAACGGTGCAAGTCATAAACAGGGTTACTCATCGCACCCAGCTCAAAATCGCAGGCATTGCAGCTGCCAGCGTCAAGATGACGTACATGCAGAGAGCGTCCCAGCTTTGCTGTGACTGCCTCGCTGACCTCCACGGCACTGTCAGCCAGAATCTGCGCCAAAGCATCATGGTTCGTGTGCACCAGCGCCTTACGCGCGCAGGCCTCTACACAGCGACCGCAGAAAACGCACTTACTGTAATCTATTTTTGCTTTACCGTCAGCCACGCTCACAGCACTGACCGGGCAGGCAGCGGCACAGGCACCGCAGCCGTCGCAGCTGCCATCGCACTGCAGCTGACCGCGCAGACGCTTGTGGCCCGTAGTATCAATATTTTCGGTAGCAATCTTTCCGTGAAGAATTGCCTCCAGCATTTTTAACATCTTGCCACCTCCTTAGCGGTCTATGCAGGCATAGCATAACTCAAAGCTCTTATTTATTAACGGGAAGTCCGGAATGATATCGCCCTGTACTGCCACAGTCAGCGCCGGCCAGTTAGGATAGGAGGCACTGCGCACAAACAGGCGGTCTATGCGGCCTTCCTTATCCAGCAGCAGGCAGTGCAGATTATCACCGCGGGCAGATTCGCTGATGCCCCAGGTAAAATGACCTTCCTCCTGCTGCAGCTCGCCCAGCTCTACCGCCAGCTGCGTTTCCGCGTTGCGGCGCAGCTTGCTGATAAGCTGACGCACCAGCTTCAGGCTTTGGGCAACCTCACCTATACGCACCTTGATACGTGCTTCGACATCCCCCGCTGTTTCCGTAATCACCTCAAAATCAAGCTCATCATAAATACCGTAGCCGATATCCTTACGGCTGTCACGGGTACTGCCGCTGGCACGTGCACCCACGCCTACCATAGCCAGATCAAAGGCAGTTTCCTGACGTACTCTGCCGGTGGTACGGATACGGTTGACGAAGTTGGCCTGCTCCCACATGATATGTACCATATCGGCATAAACAGCTTCTACCTCACGCAGAACCTCTTCGATTTCCTCCAGCATAGCGTCGGTAACATCGTACTGCACACCGCCGGGGATAATCAAACCGCGCAGGAAGCGGTTGCCTGCCAGCATTTCGTTAAGCTGCATCAGATACTCCTTCAGACGCGTGCCCATGCTGATTACAGGCGAGAAGCCCACGCCAGCGCAGATATTGCCAGTATCGCCCACATGGTTATACAAGCGCTCCATCTCCGCAGCCAAGGTACGGATTAACCACGCACGGTAAGGCACCTCTGCCTCCGAGCATTTTTCTACCGCCTGACAGAAGCTCAGCGTATTCGCTACACTGCAGGCACCGCAAATGCGTTCTACAATCGGCAGTGCCTCCATCGGTGTCAATCCTTCGACAGCCTTTTCAATACCACGGTGGGTAAAAAACAGCTTGGCATCCAGCTGCAGCATAGCCTCGCCTGCCTGGCTGAAGCGGAAATGACCGGGCTCGATAATGTCTGCGTGGATAGGACCTACAGGAACCTCAAAGAGGCCTTCGCCCTGAGAGGTAAGCATTTCATATTCACGGTGTCCGCGTGCATCATAATCCTTGGGATATTTTTTCAGCAGCGGATGGAAGCCTTCGGGAAAGCTTTCATGCAGCACCAGCGGACGCATATCGGGATGTCCCTGCGGCTCGAAGCCGAACATATCGTGCAGCTCGCGCTCATACCAAGCAGCAGCCGGCAGCAGCGTAGTCAGTGACTGATATTCCAGCGGACCGTCCGCGGGGAACGGCGCCTTCAAAACATCGATATCGCGTTTTTCAGCATTATAGAACAGGCAGTAGATGGCCAGACCGCCGCCCTGCAGCGTTTCGTCTGCACCGAACATAGCAGCCAGCGGACGCTTGCCGCTGTCGCTGCAGATATTGGCAGCACCACGCAAATTTTCCGGTTTAACTAGCATTATCTCAGCCTCCTATAATCCGCACAGCCTGGTTCAGCAGATTGTTGAGCCAGGGAATATTTTCAAAGCCTGCGCCCACTACGCAGGTCAAAAGCAGCAGCGCTGCCAGCACCGGCACGTCAGTTGCTCCAAGCAAATCGCCCAAGGGCTGACGCTTGGATTTATCGCACAGCATACGCATGCCGTGGTACAAAATACCGATTAAAACGCCGGCCAGCAATATAATCAGCAGACTGCCTGCTAACCAATGTCCCTCACGAAACATAGACGCCATAATGTAAAACTTACTGAAGAAAAGGCCCATCGGCGGCAGGCCCAAAATACCCAGCATACCGGTAAGCCAGAAGGTTGCGGTATGCGGTACATCCTTAATCATACCGTGAATACGCATCATATTACGAGTCTGATATTCCTGAATAATCGTGCCGGCAATATAGAACAGAACAAACTTAATCATCGCATGACTGTACATATGCAGCATCACAGCCTTCAGGGAGAAGGCGGAAAAGACGCCGATACCGGCAACCATAATGCCGATGTTTTCCATAGAGGAATACGCCAGAATACGTTTAACGTCACGCTGTACAACAACGAACGGTACCGCAATTGCCACAGTCAGCACGGCAAAGAACAGCAGCATGCTGCTCATCATCGCAGCGCCTGCTGTCGGCAGCAGGATAACCAGATTACGCAGCAGCACATAAATAGCACAGCTGCAGAGCGCACCACTCAGCATACCGCTGGTCAGTGACGGAGCCTCGGCATAGGCATCAGGCAACCAGGTATGCATCGGCGCCATGCCTGCCTTGGTACCGTAGCCAATAACGATAAACAGCAGTGCCAGCTTAGTCATAGCCGGGTTCAGGCTGTTGGCATGCTCATGCAGATACAGCCAGCTGAGCGCCTTTTCGCCGCCCAAAGCATCAAGCTGCGCATAATACAGCACCAGTGTACCCAAAAGTGCCAAGCAAATGCCGACGGTACAAACCATGATATATTTCCACGTTGCTTCCAGAGCAGCGCGGGTGAATTTAAAGGAAATGAGCAGCGCACTGATTAAGGTAGTCGCTTCGATTGCTACCCACATCAGGCCCAGATTTTTTACCAGCAGTACGATAAACATTGTCCAGCAGAAAAGCTGCATCAGCGCAAAGTAACGGCCGGTCTGCAGCTGCTCGCCCTTGAGCACGCCGCAGCGCTCCTCACGCGTAAGATAATTACGCGCAGTCCAGGTTGCTGCCAGATAAAGTGTGGTAATAATAATAATTACCCACATATTCAGCGCATCAATGTAAAAATAATCATCAACATAGGGCACAGCAGGATTAAAGGACTTTGCCATCAGCGCCACGCACACACCTACCGCAGTTGCCGTCAGGCGGTGCAGCCAATGCAGGATATTATTGCCGAAGCCCGCAACCAGTGCCAGCACCGCGCACAAGGGTGGCAGGCATAACAGTATCAAAATATATGTTAACATTACATCCCCTACCCTTTCAGCTTGTCCAGCACATTTGTATCCGTAGTTTTAAACGACAGACGCAGACGCGAGGTTAAAATAACAAGAATAACAACAGCAATCAGCACATCAAGGAAAATGCCCAGCTCGATAATCAGCGGCAAGCCTTCGGTCATAATCAAACCAAGCAGATAAATGCCGTTTTCCAAGGTAATCAGACCGATCATCTGCATAATGGCACGGCTGCGCATAACAATCAGCGCGAGGCCTGTCATAATCATAAACATAGAGGTCGCCAGAATATCGCGGCCCTCTGCCTGCGGCAGCAGACCGTCAATTACCATGTAGCCGAGCGCCAGACTGCAGGCTGCAAAAGCAGTAGAATAATTTACATTGATATCGCTGACAATTTCACGCTCATCGCGCAGCTGATTTACCACGCGCAAAATAGCGTAGGGAATAAAGAGCACCTTAACGGCAATCGTCAGCACACCGGGCAGCCAGGCATGCAGACCGCTGCCATGGCTCATGCCTACGACGAGGCAGGCTGCAGCAATCAAGGCAGACTGCAGCGCCAGACACAGAGTTGCACGGCGCAGCTCCACAAAGCGCGTCTGCAGGAAAACGATAAACATTAAACTTACAACCAAATATTCCATCGTTACCTCCTTACTGTGCCACTACTGCCAACAGCAGCATCAGGCCTGCTGCGGCCAGATATACACGCACCTTGAAAAGGCGCATCTTATTGTTCAAAGTTTCTACTACGCCTACAGCTACCGCACCGATAAGCACCTTAAATACAACCGGCAAATCCAGCGGCAGATACAGCATAGCGAAGAGCACCAAAAATACCAGCAGCTTAAGCTGGCTTGCCCAATGGATAAGCGCCAGCAGACGGCCGGAATATTCCAGTGTCATACATTCATGGATCATCGTCAGCTCCAAATGCGTATCAGGGTTATCAACGGGGATACGGCTGTTTTCTGCAAGCAATACAAGGAAGAAGGCAATGCAGGTCAGCACGCCTGCTACCGTCAGGTTGACCTCATCCGTACGCAGGCTCATGCCTGCCAGCGAGGTGCTGTTGGTGTGCAGCACGTTGGAAAGCACGGCCAGCATCACAACAGGCTCAACAAAGGCAGCCACATAAACCTCACGGCTGCCGCCCATACCGCCGAAGGCGGTGGCTGCATCCATCGAGGAAACTGCCATAAAGAAGCGTCCCAAGGCCAGCAGATAAACAAATACAAAAACGTCGCCGAAGCCGGCCTGACCGCCTAAGAAGCCCGGCAGCATGCAGGCTGCCGCAAAGGTCGTCAGAAAATATACGCAGGGTGCCAGACGGAAGGTGATGCTGGTATAAGGAGTAAGCATAGTTGGCTTGCCCCACCATTTGCGGATATCGTAATATTCCTGCCAGATGCTGCTGCCGATACGGTTCTGCATCCAGGCCTTTACCTTTTTAACAATGCCGGTTACCAGCGGAGCGCACAAAAGCAGTAAAACTGCCTGCGCCATACCGAGGGCCAGCTGTAATAATTCATTCTCTAAAATCATTTATAAAGCGCCCCCCATACCAGTACCAACATCATTGCCACCATAACATAGGCAACATATAAACGCACACTGCCCTGCTGCAAACGGCGCAGGAAATTAGAAATACTTACAAAATGCTTCTGCAGCGGCTGATAAAGCTTTTCCGTAATCATATCGGGAATTTCCAGCTTGTAGGAAAGCTGACGGCCTAAGTAAGCATGCTCCTTGCGCATGTAGGTTACCTGACGTTTTGGCTTCAGCAGATAATCAAACGCACGGCGCACCGGCTTACTGAAGCCGGTAGCGGAATACTGCTGACGCTGCGTCGGATAGGTACCGCAGTTCCAGGTAACATCCTCCACAACAAAGCAGTCCTTAACAGCCAGCCACAGCACTGCTCCCAGCACCAGCAGCAAAGTAAGCAGCAGCAAGGGCTTATAGCAGACAGCAGTACCAACGCCGGCCCACGCCAGATTCATACCGAAGGCATCAAGAGCAACAGGCATGCCCAACGCCAACAGCGCTGCGCGAACGACCGGCAGCGGATAAAGACCGCAAGCAACAACTAAAACAGCTGCAACGCCCATAGCAGCGAGCATAAATCTATCGGATTCGTGCGCATGCTCCACAATTTCACTGCGAGCACGGCCCAGGAAGGTGATGCCGAAGAAGCGTACAAAGCAGCCGAGAGCCAAAGCTCCGGTAAAGCCCAGCAGAATAAAGGATACCGCCGTCCACAGACGGATATCCTGACCGGCGCAGCTTGTACCCAGGCTGATAAAGCTTTGCAGCACCAGCCATTCACCGGTAAAGCCGTTCGTCAGCGGAATAGCGGCAAGTGCCAGCGAGCCGACGAAAGCAAAGACAGCGGTATACGGCATTTTGCGTGCGAGGCCGCCGAACAGCTCCAGGTTCTTGCTGCCGGTGCCGTGCATAATGCTGCCGGCACACATAAACATCAGCACCTTCATAATGCTGTGGTTAAAGGCATGCACCAACGCAGCCACAAAGCCAAGCATATAAAAGCTGCTGCCGGAAGCCTTCATCAGCATACCACAGCCGAAGGCAGCAAAAATTACGCCCATATTTTCCACAGAGGAGTAAGCAAGCACGCGCTTGATATCCGTTTCCATCTGAGCATATAGTACGCCCAAAAATGCGGATACTACGCCTGCCAGCAGTACAACAACACACCACCAGTAATTCCAGGCAGGCAAAAAGCTGAACATAAAACGACCGAAGCCGTAGAGAGCAATCTTCAGCATAACACCGCTCATCAGCGCGGAAACGTGACTGGGTGCTGCCGGATGCGCCTTAGGCAGCCACACATGCAGCGGCACCAGACCGGCCTTTAAGGCAAAACCGGCAAAGGCACAGACAAAAACAAGATGCTGCCAGCTGCCCTCCAACGTGTTCTTGGCCATAGCAGCAAAGCTGAAGCCCTCGCTGGCCGAGCCTGTCAGCAAAAAGGCAATCATAATCGCCGCCGTACCTACGCTGGTCATAACCAGATACTGATAGGCAGCATTCCAGGTAGCACGCTTTTCGGATTCATGGTTAACCAGCATAAAGGAGGCTACGGCCATAATCTCCCAGAAAAGCAGGAAGCTGAAGGCATCGCCGGCCAACAGCACCAGTACCATAGACATGATAAACAGGCACCACATGCCGCCCAAAAGACGCAGACGGCTGCCCTCATAGCTACGCGCATAACCGAGCGCGTACAGGCTGGTAACAACACCGGCGATACCGGTCAAAAGCAGAAAGACTGCGCTCCAACCATCGCAGCCTAAAGAATACGAGCCCCAGGTCAGGGGTGCGGGGCTCACGCCGCCGAAAAGCAGCAGGCCTGCCGCATAAGCGCAGACAGTGCTGCCAAAAAGGGCAGCGCTGTTAGCAAGCCAGTGTGCAGCACGCTGCATGCCGTGGGGAAGCAGCATGGTTAATACGCCGATGCCATAGAAGCCCACAGCCACCAAAAACATTTCCATTTCATCACCTACACATAAAAATTTCAACTTCTTCACAAAAATGACATGTATCGTTAATTATAGCACATTTGTTGACTGCGTAAAAGAAAATTACTGTTAAGCAGGCAAAAAAAATACACCGAACCTGCAGAAATTCCACAGGTCCGGTGATTTATAATAATGCTTCGGCATCAAATGAGCTTCCGGCAGATTATATTTTTGCTCTTACTCCTTCGCCCGCAGCGCCAGCTGCTTACGCAGCCTGTGGCGCAGCAGTTCAATAAAGCCTGCCGGCTCCTGCACCCGCAGCAATGGTCCGAAGGATAAAATACGGATAACCATTTCCGTTTCATCACTTTTGTTATACATCAGCTGCAGCCTGTAATGCTTTTCATCCAAGCGCTCCGTTATCTTTTCCAAATGCGAAAAATGCAGCATTGCCCGCTCCAGAGCATTGCGCTCATCCGTCAGCAGGACTGAAACCGCACAGCGCTCCGGTTCCAGCAGCATACAGGCTTCTTCTTTCATCTGCTCCAGCATTTTGCAGCTTTTGATACGCCCCACATTAACGTAATGCAGATGGCGCTCGCACACCGCCTTCAGGCGAAACTTGTCATCCTTCGCCGAATATTCCAGCTGCAGCGGCAGATATTCCTTCCGCACGCTTTCGTTTTTGCCGCTGATAAAGCTTATTTCCACCCTGCGCTTTTCCGTTATCGCCTGCAGCAGCAAGCGAAAATGCTGTTTGTACTGCGGAGCATCATAATTATCACCGTCGCTGTAACGGTCGAAATACACAAACTGCTCCTCACTGAACAAAGGCTCCACATCCTCCAGCCCGCTGCAGTCCACATCAAAAAGCTGTAGCCGCTTATCCGTCAGCAGGCTTTTCAGCCAGCGACGCTGCAATGTTGTCAACGGCATCGCCGGTGCATGCCGCAGCGGCGTAGTCATATCCTTCTGCAGCAGCGGCCAGCTTCCGTCCTGCAGTGCCTTGGGAATGGTCAGGCAGCTGTCAGCAAAGGCCTGCTCCCGCACCAACAGCTCCAAGCTATCCTTCGTCAGCTGCTTTTCCTGTGCCTGCCGCAAAATGGAGCTCACAACATTAAAATAGGTGCCGTATATTTCGTTAAAAAAGCTGTCATTTTTCGCCATCCGCTTGCACCTCCTGCAGATAATAGGCTGCCGTCTGCTCCAAATCATCATAAAAAATGCGCTCTATTTCCTCGTTACTGCAGCTAAAGGCAGTAATACGCCCGATAAAGGTGCGTATCCACGGCAAAAGCTCACGCGCATCATAGACGGCAGCACTGAAGCGATAATGCTCCGCATCCATCTGCCGCACCGTTCCGCAGCGCTTTTCGCGCTCCAGACGCTGCACAATAAACTGCTCGTCATCTGCCGCCTCCACCGTAAAGCTGATTTCCTCTAACCGGTCTGTCCTGAGCATGCCTGCGCCCCAGATGTGCGGCACCGCCTCCTGTGCCAGCTGCAAAAACTCCTCATAGCGTCCTTCGGCGCGTTTAACCTCAATACTTTCGATATGGTCCAAACGGTTGAACAGCAGCTTTTGCGCAGCATAGCTATAGCTCAAAAGATACTGCCGTCCTGTCCTCGTGCTGCAGTAAATTTTCAAAGGACAAACATATTGCGGTATGCTGCTGCCGCCCTTGTCACAGCGGTAAAGCGTTACGGACTGCCTGCTGTTCATCGCCTCCAGCAGCTCGTACAGCAGCTTGCTGTCCATCGTATATAAAATAAAATGATGCTTAAAGGCAAAAGCTTCGCAGTCCTCGACAAATTTATCCAGCAGATAGGAGCCTGCCTCTCCCAAAGGCGCCGCCTCAGAAAAGAAGGCACAGGCAAGCTGCCAGCTGCGCCAGTTCACCTCATCCCGCGCCAGACAATAAAGATTGCGCCGTCCCTGCTTCACCAGCCGCAGCATTCCCAGCGCAGTATATTCATTCAGCTTGTTGCGCACCGTCGATTCATCGGGCTGACGCAGCTGATTGTCAAAGCAGTTGAAATAACGGCTGCACAGCAGCTCCAACAGCTCTGCCGCCGAATAGGCCTTGCCGTCGGCAAGAATATCCAGCAGATAAAAATGCAGCGTAATATCCATGGACGTAAAGCTCTTGGCCTTCCAGCTTTTATACAAAGGATTATGACTGATACTGCTGCTGTCAAAGGAAATACGGTAGGCTCTGCCGTCCGCTTCGCTCTTAAAGCTCATATAATCCTCCAGCCAGCTGTCCAGACGCCGGCGATTGTCATCGTAGCTTCTGGAGCTTTTAGCGGTAAAATCCTGCCGCTTTTCAAAGCCGTACACATAAAAGCGCCGCATAAAATTGCGGATATCACTGTAATTTTTAAAAAGCTCGCTATAAGCCATCTGCTTTATTTCCCCTTCCGCTCCAAATTAATATTAGTATAACATAAGCAGCGTATCTCTGTAATTACAAAAACGGCGCAACAGATTTTTGCATCCGTTACGCCGTCAATTTATTTTTTATTCAACTGTTACGCTCTTGGCGAGATTACGCGGTTTATCAACATCACAGCCGCGAGTCAGCGCCGCATAGTAGGCCAGCAGCTGCAAGGGCAGCACTGCCATCAGCGGTGCCAGATATTTGTCCGTACGCGGGATGTAAATAACATGGTCCGCATATTTTTCCAAAGAGGTGTCGCCCTCAAAGCCGATGGCAATAACCACAGCCTCGCGCGCCTTAACCTCCTGCAGGTTGCTAACGGTTTTATCATATACATCCATCTGCGTTGCCAGTACGATTACCGGCACACCGGAAACAATCAAAGCCAAAGTGCCGTGCTTCAGCTCACCTGCCGCATAAGCCTCCGCATGAATGTAGGAAATTTCCTTCAGCTTCAGCGCCCCCTCCAGCGCTACAGCATAATCAAGGCTGCGTCCCAGGAAGAAGGCATCCTCACTGCTGCCGTATTCACGCGCAAACACCTTAATCTGGTCCACGTTTTCCAGCATTTTATGAATTTGCTCGGGTACAAAGGTCAGACCCTGCACCAGCTCCTGCTCACGCTCGGCACTCATGCTGCCGCGCAGACGGCCTACATAAATTGCCAGCATCAGCATTGCCAGAAGCTGTGTAGTGTAAGCCTTGGTAGATGCTACGGCAATTTCCGGACCGGCATAGGTATAAACAACCTGGTCTGCCTCACGCGCAATAGAGCTGCCGACAACGTTGGTAACCGCCAGAGTGCGGGAGCCAAGACGTTTAGCCTCGCGCAGTGCTGCCAGCGTATCGCTGGTTTCACCGCTCTGGCTGATAACAATCGTCAGGCTGTTGCCGTCAACAAGCGGGTCGCGGTAACGGAACTCGCTGGCAATATCCACCTCAACCGGCACACGTGCCAGCTGCTCCAGATAATATTTGCCGACAATGCCTGCATGGTAAGCGGTACCGCAGGCCACGATAAAGATTTTATTGATTTCACGCAGCTCCTCGGCTGTCCAGTTCAGCTCGGGAAAGCCGATGGTTTTTGCTGCCGCATCCAGACGACTGGTCATGGTATCGCGCAAAGCCTTGGGCTGTTCATAAATTTCCTTCAGCATGAAATGCTCAAAGCCGCCCTTTTCCGCTGCTTCCGCGTTCCAGTTGACCTCAAACACCTTCTTGCTGATGGGAGTGCCGTTGATATCCTGCACCCATACACCGTCTGCCGTTACCGTAGCGATTTCGCCGTCACTCATGATAAAGGTACGGCGCGTATGGTTGATAATTGCCGGGATATCGGAGGCAATAAAGTTTTCACCCTCGCCAAGGCCGATAATCAGCGGATTATCCTTTTTGGTGCAGATAATTTTATCAGGCTCGTATTCGCACATAAATACCAGACTGTAGGAGCCCTTGATAAGCTTCAGCACCTTTTTGACGGTTTCTTCGAAATCTCCGTCATATTGGTCCGCCATCAGATGAGCTACAACCTCACTGTCAGTTTCGGACAGGAATTCATGTCCCTTAGCAATCAGTCCTTCCTTCAAGCCAAGATAATTTTCAATAATACCGTTATGGACAACGACAAACTTACCGCTGCTGTCCGTATGGGGATGCGCGTTGCGATCCGACGGACGGCCATGTGTTGCCCAGCGTGTGTGACCGATACCTACATTGCCCACAGGCATATTGCCTGCCAATTTCTGGCGCAGTGCATCCAGACGGCCTACACATTTTTCTACACGAATGCTGTTGTTTTCATAAACAGCAATGCCGGCAGAATCATAACCGCGATACTCCAGCTTGCTCATACCATCAAGCAGAAAGGGAGCTGCTTCGTGATTACCGATATAACCTACAATTCCGCACATAATAATGCCTCCTTAAGTTTTCTTTGCCCTTTCTGCCACCGTGCTTTTCTCTCCCCCGTTACCGGAGGGCTTTGTACACGGTTTGCGGTCTGCAGCCGGCCGTGAGGCATCCGCTGACTGATCGATAACCTCATTCCTCGTCCACCGCCTGAGCGGTGCATGCGCTTACATCCTTCACTGTCTGCTTTTGGCAGCAAAGACAAGACTCTGCTGATTTATGAGCAAACAGACAATGAGCCGCGCAGGCAGGCAGTCCCACGCGGCACATCCTCAGACTAATTTAATTTTACAATATGATGACTGGCAGGTCAAGAAAACATTCCTTGAACTTTTAATACCAAAAAAGAAATACCAGATAAAAAACTAGACCTTTACCAACTGTAAATGCGGTAAAAGTCTAGTTTTACTTTAAAAATATTTTAGCAAAGGCCTGCTTATGCCAGCTCCTTAGTTACAACGTCAGCAATAGCGCTGGCAATCTGCTCCAGACGCTCCTGCTTCGGTCCTTCAGCCATAATACGGATTAAAGGCTCGGTGCCGGAAGCACGTACCAGAATCTGACCGTTTTCGCCCAGCTCCTCCTGATATTTTTTGATTACTTCCTGAATAGCAGCCTTTTCTTCCCAGCCATTTTTATTCTTCACGCGTACATTCAGCAGAATCTGCGGGAATTTAGTCATTACGGTGCCCATCTCAGACAAAGGCTTGTTGTTGCGAACCATTGCGCACAACAGCTGTACAGCAGTCAGGATGCCGTCGCCGGTTTTAGCGAATTCGGAGAAAATGATATGACCGGATTGCTCGCCGCCGATAGAATAATTGTGCTTGAGCATTTCTTCCAGTACATAGCGGTCACCTACAGCGGTTTTGACGGTTTTGCCGCCATGAGCCTTCATAGCCTGATGCAGGCCAACGTTACTCATAACAGTGGTTACCAGCATATTATCATGCAGCTTGTTGCGCTTCATCAGCTCCAGCGCGCAAATCAGCATAATCTGGTCGCCGTCCATAGCCTCGCCGTTTTCGTCAACTACCAGGCAGCGGTCGGCGTCGCCGTCATTGGCGATACCTACATGAGCGCCAACCTCGACAACCTTCTTCTGCAAAGCCTCCAGATGAGTGGAGCCGCAGCCGTTGTTGATGTTGATGCCGTTAGGCTCGTTGAAAATTGCCACAACCTCAGCACCGAGACTGCGCAGGATAACCGGTGCGATTTCGCTGTTGGCACCGTTGGAGCAGTCCATAACAATCTTCAGACCGTTCAGCTTAGCATAAGCAGTGCTCAGAATGTGCTTAATATACAGTGCGGACAAATCCTTTTCATGAATAATCTGGCCGACGCTGCTGCCGCTTACTGCCTGAGTGTAATCAATCGGTGCAGCAACGATAGCTGCAATTTCGTCCTCTACTGCGTCAGGCAGCTTGTAACCTGTCTGAGAGAAGAATTTGATGCCGTTGTCTTCAAACGGATTGTGAGAAGCAGAAATTACTACACCGGCGTTAGCCTTAACCTCACTGGTCAGAAAGGAAACTGCCGGAGTAGGCATAACGCCCAGAAGATGTGCATTGCCGCCAGCGCTGCAGATACCTGCTGCCAAAGCACTTTCCAACATTTGTCCGCTGCGGCGTGTATCTCTGCCGATAATAATTTTCGGGCAGGAAACCTCGCGGCCAAAGTATTTTGCGGCAGCATAGCCCAGCTTAAAGGCCAGCTCCGGAGTAAGCTCTACGTTCGCCACACCGCGAACACCATCAGTACCAAATAATCTTGCCATTTTTTGTAATAACCTCCCTAATGTTAATTCGTTTATATGTGAGTTGGGAATTGTTGACGAAAAAATAAAATTAAGAGCCTCTCCTTGGGGAGAGGTGTCATCGCATAGCGATGACGGAGAGGGGTAACACATAACATAACGCTATGCGTAAAAGTAAATGCTGCAAAATCCCCTCTCAGTCGCCCTACGGGCGCCAGCTCCCCCCAAGGGGAGCCTAATTCTCAGTATTACTCTCCAACCTAAATCACTTCACCGGCGCAAATCTTTCCATAATCGCCCGCGCCACATGATAGCCGTCAAGTGCGGCGCTCATAATACCGCCGGCATAGCCTGCGCCTTCGCCGCAGGGATAAAGCAGATCATGCGTCAGCGATACATAGCTCTGCCTGTCGCGCTCGATACGGACCGGTGCCGAGGTGCGTGTTTCCACACCCGTCAGCAGCGCGCCGCCGTCGGCGTAACCCGCCAGCTTGCGGCCGAAGCTCGTAATGCCCTCGCGCAGAGTATCCGTAACGTAGGCAGGCAGCACCTTGTCTAAGCTGCAGGCCGCAAGTCCCGGACGATAGCTTGGCTGCACCATGCATTCCAAGGACGGCGTACTGCGCTTCAAAAAGCTGTCCAGATTCTGCGCAGGCGCATAATAGCTGCTGCCTGCCGCCGCATAAGCAAGCTGCTCATAGCGGCGCTGGAATTCTACGCCTGCCAGCGCACCCTCGCCAAAATCCCGGCTGTCCACATTCACTACAAGCGCACTGTTAGCAATGCCGCTGTCACGCTTAAACATGCTCATGCCGTTGACAACCACGCCGCCGGCCTCCGAAGCGGCGGCAACTACCTGACCGCCCGGGCACATGCAGAACGAATAGGCTGTGCGTGTTTTATCCTGCGTATGGTAAACAAGCGCGTAATCCGCTGCGCCCAACAGATGATGTCCCGCAAAGCTGCCATACTGCGCCTTGTCAATCAGCTCCTGCGGATGCTCGATGCGCACGCCGATAGCAAAGGGCTTCGCCACAATGCCTACGCCCCTGCGTGCCAGCATAGCGTAGGTATCGCGCGCACTGTGACCGCAGGCCAGTACCACGGCTCCTGCCGCCAGTCTTTCACCGCCGTCAAGGATTACCCCCTGCACAGCATTATTTTTGATATCCAAATCAACCACATGCGCATCGTAACGCACGCTGCCGCCCAGCTCCGCAATGCGGCGGCTGAGCACCTGCACCATCGCACGCAGCTTATCTGTGCCAACGTGCGGCTTGTGCTCGTACAAAATATTTTCCGGCGCGCCTGCAGCTACAAAAAGCTGCAGGATTTCGGCCATCATAGGATCATTCACACGCGTAGTCAGCTTGCCGTCCGAAAAGGTACCTGCACCACCCTCGCCAAACTGTACGTTGGACGCGGGGTTGAATTCTCCCATCTGCCAAAAGCGCTGCACATCCTGCACACGCTGCGCCACCGGCTTGCCGCGCTCCAAAAGCAGCGGCTTATAGCCATGCTCTGCCAGCTGCAGTGCTGCCAAAAGTCCTGCAGGACCGGCACCGATAACCACAGGCGGTGCACTCAGCGGCAGCGTTCCCAGCTCCAGCGTCGGCTGCTGCTGCTCCTGATATTGCGTGATGTCGCGGTCCGCCAGCAGGCGCTTCGCCTGCCTGCCGCCTGTTTCAACCTCTGCCAGCACATGGTAATTGAGGCAGATATCATTTTTCTTGCGCGCATCCACTGCCTTGCGTACTATCTGCACACTGCCCAAAGCATCGCGCGGTATACCACATTTGCGGCACACCGCCTGCTCCAGCGTCTGCTCCTGACGCAGGCTGATACGCACATTGTTAATTTTCAGCTTCATCTATAATTAATTCTGCCTTTCTACCGATATTTTAATCTGTACCGTACGTCTTTCGGGTATAACCTTTTCCGGCAGATCAAGCTCAGCTGCAACAACAGTACTGCCATTGAGCTTGCTTACATCCACGGGCTTGGTCTTAACATCCTTCAGCTCCTTCAGCACGGAAGGAGGCGCAGTCACACGGATGCTCTCCGGAGCAATCTCGGTCTTGGTAACAACAATTCCGGCAGGCAAATCGCCGCTCATAACCAGCTTAACCGGAATATCCAGCGAGTGCATCTGGCTGACCATATTAGCCTGCACCATAACACGCTCAGGGATAATTCTCATATTAGGAATATCGTAACCGTCATCACTGACAGCAACAAGCTCGCTTTCCGTCTGGAAGCTGCCGGTATGATTGCTGATATCAATCGGAGCAACAACGCGGTTTACCTTATCAATACGATGCGTTGCACCGCGCAGAGTAACCTCCGCCGGAGTAATTATACTGCTGCCGATGGTCATATCACTGTTCATCGCGCCCACGATACGAGTAGTAACGGGAACCTTTTTCTCGCTTACCGTATCTACATATATGGAAACCTCTTTAGGCGTTACGGATACAATCTCGCCGCCGGAGTAGGTTACCGTAATCGGCAGACTCTGCTGACCTTCGGTTATATTTTTCAAATTGATAGAAGCATTGATTTCAGCACTCAGATTATCTGAACTCAGCTTGGCACGCGAACCGCGCACCTTTACCAGAATTTTATCTGGAGCATTAAAGACCATCATATTCTGCGGCAGATTTCTTTGCTGCAGACGCACCTCGATATTGCGCTCGATTATCGGGTTCTGGTCGGTCATTACATATACCCACAGGCCACAGGCCATGAGCAGGCAGATAATCCTTGCAAATAAATTTTCCTTACGCGCCAGCCTTTGCAAAAATCTCATTTTTTCTCACCGCCCCACAAGCTCTTGATTTTATCAACCAAAGAATTCTTAACTGCTGTATGCGGACGGAAAATAGCTATACGCAAAATTTCCTTCACATCATCCACCGTCAGGTAACGCATCAGCTCGCCGTTGCGGGCGATGGAAATCGTACCGGTTTCCTCGCTGACAACAAGAATCATCGCATCAGACTGCTCGGACATACCGATAGCAGCGCGATGACGTGTGCCCAGCTCCTGGCTCAGATTACGGTTTTCCGTAAGCGGCAGCAGGCAGCAGGCAGCAACAACACGGTTGCCGCGGATAATAACAGCGCCGTCATGCAACGGTGTCTCCTTAACAAAAATGTTCTGCAGCAGTCCAGAGCTCACCAGACCGTCAATCGGCACACCGGTTTCAATGCGCTCTGCCAAACCGGTAGCACGCTCAAAAACCATCAGCGCGCCTACCTTGTTTTTGCTCATAACCTTAGTGGCATGGGCAACGGCATCCAGCATTTCCTCCAGCTCCTGCTCATCCAGCTCGCTGCCCTTATGAAACAGCTTACCGCGACCAATCTGCTCCAAAGCACGGCGCAGCTCCGGCTGAAAAACAACAGGCAGGGCAACCATGATCACCGTCATGCTCTTTTCCAGCAACCAGCTAATAACATGCAGGTTGAGCCAGCGGCAGATAAGCGTAAAGCCAATCAGCACCATCAGGCCCTTGCCTAAGGTTGCTGCACGGGTGTTTTTCAGCATCAGGAACAAACGGTAAAGAAAATAGGCAACGACGACAATATCAATAATATCCAAAAAGGTGATTGTCGAAAGCAAGCCTTGCAGTTGTATCATCATAATTGCATTGCTCCTATCTATCAGACACTATCGACCAGGCTCCGGGCCTTAGTCCATTTTCAGAATCGCCATGAATGCCTCCTGCGGCAGCTCTACACTGCCAACCTGCTTCATGCGCTTTTTACCTTCCTTCTGTTTTTCCAGCAGCTTACGCTTACGGCTGATATCGCCGCCGTAGCATTTTGCCAATACGTCCTTACGCATAGCGCGAACGTTTTCGCGGGCAATAACCTTGTTGCCGATCGCTGCCTGTACCGGAATTTCAAACATCTGACGCGGAATCAGGCTGCGCAGCTTTTCAACCAGCTGACGGCCGCGAACGGTAGCAAATTCCTTATGCACAATCGCAGAAAGCGCATCGACAGGCTCGCCGTTCAGCAGGATATCTACCTTCACCAAATCGGAATAGCGATAGCCGGAAAGCTCGTAGTCCAAAGAAGCATAACCGCGGGTAGCGGATTTCAGACGGTCAAAATAGTCAAAGATAATCTCGCTCAGCGGTAATGCGTAGTGAATCATAACACGGGTATCATCAAGATAGGTCATGTTATCGTATTCACCGCGTTTTTCCTGGCTCAGCTCCATAACAGCGCCTACATAGTCCTTAGGCACAATAATGGTCGCATTAACGAAAGGCTCCTCAACATGGTCGATAACGGTCGGGTCCGGGAACAGAGACGGGTTATCTACCATTTCAACGTCGCCGTTGGTACGGAACACCTCATAAATAACGTTAGGTGCGGTAGTAATCAGGCTCAGATTATATTCGCGCTCTAGGCGCTCCTTGATAACGTCCATATGCAGCAGGCCCAAAAAGCCGCAGCGGAAGCCAAAGCCCAGCGCGGTAGATGTTTCCGGCTCAAATACCAGAGAAGCATCGTTCAGCTGCAGCTTTTCCAAAGCATCACGCAGGTTATCGTAATCGGAATTCTCTACCGGATACAGACCGCAGTATACCATCGGTGTAGCCTTGCGGTAACCGGGCAACGCTTTTTCGGCAGGATTATCGGCATCTGTTACGGTATCGCCTACGCGTGCATCCTTAACGTTTTTGATGCTGGCAGCAAAGAAGCCTACCTGCCCCTCCTCCAGCTCATCAACATTGACGATGCCCGGCTTGAAGTAACCGACCTCGGTAACATCAAATTCTGCACCGGTTGCCATCATGCGAATCTTCATGCCCTTACGCAGACGGCCCTGCATAATGCGCACATATAAAACTACGCCCTTGTAAGCGTCAAATTTGGAGTCAAACACCAGTGCCTTCAGCGGCGCTTCCGCGTCGCCCTGCGGCGCCGGTACGCGCGCTACAATTGCTTCCAGCACGTCCTCAATGCCAATGCCAGTTTTAGCACTGCACAGAACTGCGTCGGACGCATCAATACCGATAACGTCCTCAATTTCCTTTTTAACATGCTCCGGATCAGCACTCGGCAAATCAATCTTGTTGATAACCGGGATAATCTCCAGATCGTTATCCAACGCCAGATACACGTTAGCCAGCGTCTGCGCTTCAATGCCCTGAGTAGCGTCAATAACCAGCAGTGCGCCCTCGCACGCTGCCAGTGCACGCGAAACCTCGTAGGTAAAGTCTACGTGGCCCGGGGTATCGATAAAGTTCAGCATATACTCCTCGCCGTTGCGCGCCTTGTAGATGCTGCGCACAGCCTGCGCCTTGATGGTGATGCCGCGTTCACGCTCCAAATCCATGGAATCGAGAATCTGCTCCTCCATCTCACGCTTGCTCAGCGTTCCTGTATATTCAATCAATCTGTCCGCCAGGGTAGACTTGCCATGATCTATATGGGCGATAATAGAAAAGTTGCGAATGTGATTTTGTTCAATCATAAATTACTCTTCCTGCTCCTTCATTAAAATGTATTATTTCAGGCCGTTTTTGGCTTGAGCCTGTTTTATTAGTACTAATTATTATACCATTATACGGCAAAGCCTGTAAACTAAAAAGAGAGACAGCTCGGTGCCATCTCTCCTCGTACTGCGTTTTATTTCAGTTTAGTGTCCTCAAATTCAACGCATTTGTAATAATTGTCGATTTTATAATTCAGCTTATCAAGCGTTTCCTGCATCTGCGCCATGCGCTCCAGCAGCTTGGCGCGCTCCTCGATTAAAATTTCCTTGCGTGCCGCCCTTGTTTTGTCGCCCTGCTGAAACAGCGCCACATATTCAATCAGGCTTTCTACCGAAATACCTGCCGCACGCATGCATTTGGCAAAGTTTACCCAGTTGCAGTCCGTTTCGGTGTAATCGCGGATACCGCTTTCATTACGGTTGACAGCCGGAATCAGGCCGATGCGCTCATAATAACGCAGCGTGTCCGCTGTAATGTCATACATTTTGCTTACTTCGTTTATTTTCATCCCGCTTACCTCCTGCCAGGATTGTTTTCCTGCTTTCTGCTTATATTTTAGCATTTGGAGTCAGCTCCAGGTCAAGCGTCCGTAAAATATTTTTTACAGGAACAGGCAGGCATATTTGTGATTTTCTCTTGCATAATGCTCGCATTCGTGGTAGAATAATGCAGTACAAGAAAATTCAGGAGGTGAAATTCGTTGCCGAACATTAAATCTTCCATCCGCAGTGTAAAGACCGACGCAGAACGTCGTGCTAAAAACGCTCCGATTAAAGCAGCTCTCCGCAATGCTTCCCGCAAAGTAGAAGCTCTGACTAAAACCGGCGCTAAAGAAGACGCTCAAGCTACTATGGCTACTGCTTCCGGTTTGCTCGATAAAGCAGCTCGCAAAGGCATTATCCATAAGAATGCTGCAGCTCGCAAAAAATCCAGACTTGCAAAGAGAATCAACGCTATGGCTTAATTCTTACAAGCTGACCTGCTCTGAAAAGAGCAGGTTTTTTGCATTTCAGGGATAATTTTTTGCAGGCAGGCTAATCAAGATCATAATTGATGTAAGTAAAGCTCTCAATCACGTCATTATCATTCAGCGTGATAATCAGCTGCTTGGCAGGTCTGTCAAAGCCATCCGCATCAAGCACAGATTTTTCCCACACGATACTGTTTGTCGGCTCCTCAATATCAACAGCAGACTCGTGCCAGCCGATTCTCCGCATCATATCGTAAAAATTATTCCGCTCTTTCTGATCAAAATGCTGTCCGACTGCGTAGCCTGCCATCTCGCCGGGAGCCTTGTTAATCACTACCTGATAGGTTTTTCCGTCAAAGGCTCTCGTGTAGAACACTCGCGGACCTACCTGCACCTTATTAAGGTCATAAGCAATATTCATATCGTCGGCATGCTCTACTCTGCCCATGCTGTAGCCGGAGCCTGCTGCATAGCCGGCGGGATCGTTAATCCAGTTTGCCTCTACCGCAGCCTGAAAGCGTCCTTCATCTGAATGAGCATATTGGCCATCAGGCAACGCACCTATAAATTGGTTATACATGTAGCCTCTGTAGCCTTTTTCGGTAGTTCCGTACACCCACACATATTTACTGTTAGGTATAAACACTACCTTTCTTGCATAAAATTTATCGCCGTTTTGCAGCATGGTTACTACCTCACAGTTTGTGTTAGGCTCTGTTCTTAAGTTAACATCCGTAGCAATACATTGAGTTGCCAACGGCCAGCGCGGATGTTCATCAATAATATCCGAAAGATAACCGCCGCTGAGATGAGCAAAAGCGGTGTTGGCCAAGAGCGCCATCCCCAAGGTCATGCCCAAAAACAAATTCTTTTTCATATGTATATCCCTCCCTTGATTGCGGTACAAAATACCTCAATCAATAAATTTCAGACACAGGCTGCTTATTTTTTACAACAAGCACCTGTCTTTCGGTTACCCGCAGAACATATAAAGAGAATTATCAACCTTAAAGTTTTGTAATTCCTTTATATCTCCCCTGTAAGGGGAGGTGGCTGCGAGCACCGGCGAGCAGAGGAAATGTTGGTGCCGCTTCCGAAGCAGCATAAGCTGCGTTCCTTAGCATCATTATAGCGTAAAATAACAAAAGCATCCCCACACTTTTACTGCAAAAAGTGTAGGGATGCTTAATTTTTTTATCAGCAGCAGTCATTTCACTGCCTAAGCCTTACTCCCGGCAGACACCGCAGCGACGGCAGCCGTCAAAGCACATCGGCGTAAACTTGCCGCTCTCGCTGCGCTGCAGCTCGGCCGCAAGATACTCCTGCGTCACGCCCATGTCAAGATGCTGCCACGGCAGCGGCTGGCCTACCTGCAGCTCGCGCTCCGCCAGCTCCTCGGCATCCAGGCCCTCATCCTTCAGCACCTGCTTCAGGCTGCGGCCTTCCACATGCGCCTTCAGCAGCGCTTCGCCAATACGTCTGCTGCCGCGCGCCAGCACGGACTGCACCACGGTTTCCTTCAGCGATTCGGTAATCAGCTTGATGCGCTTTTCCTTCTTCAGACCGTCGCCCAAAATTTTAAAGCGCTTCTTCAGGGTACGCACATTGCAAAGCGGCGCCCATTGGTACGGCGTAAAGGGCTTGGGCACAAAGCCGTTGACCGAAATAACCAGCTCGCCCTTGTTGCCCACAGCATCCATCTTGGCACGCACGCGTTTAATCATCTCCACCGTTTCAACGATATCCTCGTCCTCTTCTCCCGGCAGACCGATCATATAATACAGCTTGATGTTGCGCATTCCGGCAGCAGCCGCCAGCTCGATAGAATTATAAACGTGCTCCTCCGTAATGCCCTTGTTAATCGCAGCGCGCATCCGCTCGCTGCCTGCCTCCGGTGCTACGGTCATCGTGCGCTGTCCGCTCTGCGCCAACGCATGCGCAATCTGCTCCGTAAGCATATCAGCACGCATGCTGGCCACGGAAAACGGTATCTTATGCTCTACTAAGTATTCCGTCAGCTCCGCCATCTGCGGATGGTCGGAAACGGCAGCGCCCATCAGGCCCACCTTTTTCGTGCGCTCGGGACGCTTGGCAATATCTGCCAAAATATTTTCCAGCTTACGCGGACGCGGCTTGCGGAAGCAGTAGCCTGCCATGCAGAAGCGGCAGTGACGGCCGCAGCCACGCGCCACCTCGACGATAAACATATCCTCAAATTCCGTTCCGCTCGTCACGATAGCAGAGGTGTGCGGATACGCGTCGATATCACGCGCCCACTGGCGCGCTACCTTCGCCGGCGCACCTTCCTGCGGCAGCAATGCGGTAAACTCACCCTCATCATCGTACTGCGCCGTATACAGGCTGGGAACATAAACGCCCGGCACCTGCGCCAGCGCCGCCAGACGCTCTTGCTTGCTTTCCTCGCGGTAGATGGTATCCAGCACATGCTGCACTGTTTCCTCGCCCTCGCCGATAACAAAGGCGTCAGCCACAGCAGCCAAAGGCTCGGGATTAAAGGTAGCACAGGGACCGCCGATAATCACCAAAGGCTCACGCTGATTGCGCTCCGCCGCCCGCAAGCGGATATTGCCCAAATCCAGCACCGTCAGCAGATTATCATAATCCATTTCAAAGGACAGCATAACGAAGATAACGTCAAAATCTGCCAGCGGACGCTGGTTTTCCAAGCTCAGCAGCGGTGTTTTGCTTTTGATATGCTCCTGCTGCAATCGTTTATCCGGCAAAAAGAAGCGCTCGCAGGCACTGTCGCCGCGCTCGTTAATCATCTGATACAAAATGTGCATTCCCAGGTTCGACATGCCCAGATGGTAGACGTTGGGGTAAATAAACGCTACCGGATGGCGTAAGCCCGGCGGATACACCTGCGCGCCGGTTTCATTTTCTCTTGTTTCTTTAATGTAGTTTTTGATTATCCAGGACAAAGCATTTCCTCTCCGAGTATCTATAATGTATCAAGAAAATATCAGCGCCAAATTACGCTGATATCCTCTTGTATTTTACTGATTTTTTTCTGCCAGCTTACGTTCAAACAAATCGATAACTGTTTTCAAAACCTTTAAGCGGGCATAATATTTGTTATTGCCCTCAACCACAGTCCACGGTGCATACGAGGTATCGGTGCGCACCAGCATTTCATTGACTGCCGCTTCATAGGCATCCCATTTATCACGGTTACGCCAATCCTCGTCCGTAATTTTCCACTGCTTATTGGGGTCAGCCTGACGGTCATTGAAGCGTCGCAGCTGCTCCTCCTTGTCAATCTGCAGCCAGAATTTGGCAATGGCAATGCCGTGCTCGCTCCACTGCGCCTCCATATCCTTGATTTCATCGTAGGCACGCTGCCATTCCTGCGGTTTGGCAAAGCCTTCGATACGCTCCACCATAACACGGCCGTACCAGGTGCGGTCAAAAATCGCTATAGTGCCCGGCTGCGGCAATTTTGTCCAGAAGCGCCACTGATAATGGAACTGCTTTTCAACCACGTTCGGCGCCGCAATCGGGTGCACATGGAAGCCCAACGGGTCCAATGCCGCCGTCAGTCTGCGGATAGCGCCGCCCTTACCGGCAGCGTCCCAGCCCTCAAAACCGATAACAACAGGAATCTGCGCCTTGAACATTTCAATCTGCAGCTGTGTCAGCTTTTTCTGGTACTTATCCAGCTTTTCCTTATATTCTTCCTTGGTAAGCTCCTTGTTGGCATCAATCTTGCTCAACACATCGTAGGTGGCTGCAGTGCGCTTGTCGGCAGCAGGCTCGACAGGCATCTGCACAGCCTTTTCAATAGCGTCGGCAATCTTGGTGAAAACCTCCAGACGCGCGCTGCGCGGATCATCGTCGGCAATCAGGTGCCAGGGAGCGTTTACCGTATCGGTAGCCTCCAGCATTTTTTCGTAATGCGGCAAAAATTTATCGTAATCTTCGCTTTCATCAAGAGCAGGATTCAGGTCACGCCACGCCTTGCCCAGTGTTTTGGCATTCTTGGCGATATTTTTCTTTTGCTGCTCCGGTGACAGATGCAGGAAAAATTTAAGCACGAGATAATTATCGTCCGTAAGCATTTTTTCAAAGTTGTTGATATGCTCAAAAGAAACAGCAGGATACTTGGTGTTATCTTCTTTATCCGCCAGCTCGTTGGCGTTTTTCAGATAATACCAGCTGCGGTGATAAACAGCAATATGTCCCAACGCCGGCAAACGCTTCCAGAAGGCACCGAAAAACGGCTGCTCCTGCATTACGCCGCGCAAACGCACGCTGGAATAAACATTAAAGCCGCGGGCATCCATCTGCTGCATCATTTCGTTAATAAGCGCACTGCGGCGTGCACCGCGCCAACCCTCAAACACGATGATAATCGGTCTTTTGGCGTCGCGCGCCAGGCGCTGCGCCTTTCCCAGGCGTTCACCCAGCACATCCATCTGCTTGTTGTATTCTTCCTTGGACACTTTTTTACTCAAATCCAGCTTTTCCAGCATTCTCCAACATCTCCTTACTGTTTGCGAGAATCTTTAAATCAGCGCTCCTCGTAGGGGTTCAGAGCGCGCGGTTTTCCTAATACCTCTGCCATGATAATACCGTTGACGAGCGCCGCATGCTTCAGCTTGACGCGCTTTTTCGGCGCAGGCTGCGCCTGCTGTGCGTAGTGTGCATTAAACGCCGCTGCGGCAGCGTTCATCTTTGCTTCGTCGTAGCTGTAATCACCGCGGGGGTCATAATAAACCTTGCCCTTGTCATGCACGAGGGCTTCGTTTTCGCGATGAATTCTGCCGGTGTGGTCATGCATTGCTTCACCGTCACGGTGAACTCTGCTGCCATCATCACGGCGCACACGCGTTCCGTCATGCACTACGTCTTGGCTGCTTTGACGCTTGCGCGCCTGCGCCGCCTCCGTCGTCTTTTTCAGACGGCGTTCAAACTCGGCGGCAATTTCTTTAGGCTTAGCCTGCGTTTGCTGCTCTGCCTGCGTCGGCTGCTGCTCTTGCGGCTGCTCCTGCTGCCTGCGGCGGCGGTTGCGCCTGTCCAAAAATACGTTGGCCAGCATTACGAGGACAAAAAGCAGGGGGATTAAATCACTGTCAAACAAACCGCCCATAAGCTGCACCTCGCTTATTTGCCGCCCTCAGGCTTTTCCTCGCCCTCCGGGCTTACCTCGGCAATCGTGCGGCGCATCTGCGTATCTGCCTGAATGTTGTTCAGACGGTAATAATCCATTACGCCCAAGCGGCCGTTAGCCAGCGCCTCCGCCATAGCTGTCGGCACCTTAGCCTGTGCTTCCACAACCTTCGCCTGCATTTCCTGCGTATAGGCCTTCATCTCCTGCTCCTTGGCAACAGCCATCGCACGGCGTTCCTCAGCGCGCGCCTGAGCAATGCGCTTGTCAGCCTCCGCCTGGTCGGTCATCAGCGCAGCGCCGATGTTACGGCCTACATCTACGTCCGCAATATCAATGGAAAGAATTTCAAAAGCAGTGCCTGCATCAAGGCCTTTATCCAAAACCGTTTTGGAAATATAGTCGGGGTTTTCCAGTACCTTGCTGTGGTCGGCGCTGGAGCCTACATTTGTTACAATGCCTTCGCCGACACGCGCAATAATCGTTGCTTCGCCGGCACCGCCTACCAGGCGGTCAATGTTGGCGCGCACGGTTACGCGTGCCTTTACCTTCAGCTCAATGCCGTCCTTGGCAACAGCGCTTACTACCGGAGTTTCGATAACCTCGGGGTTAACGCTCATCTGCACAGCCTCCAGCACGTTGCGTCCCGCAAGGTCAATGGCACAGCCACGCTCAAAGCTCAGCTCAATCTGCGCTCTGTGAGCAGCAATCAAAGCATCGATAACGCGGTCAACGTTACCGCCTGCCAGATAATGCGCCTCCAGCTGGTTAACATTAACGTCAAGGCCTGCCTTGTTCGCCTTAATCAGCGGCAGCACAATCTGTGACGCGGGCACACGGCGCAGGCGCATACCGATGAGGTTGAAGATGCCTACATTAACGCCGGCAGCAATGGCCGAAATCCACAGGCCCAACGGCACAAAGTTAAGAAAAATAGCAATACCGGCAATAGCAATGATTACTGCAAAGCCACTGCCGAAAACCATACTGAATAATAAATCCATAATGTCACTCCTTCGTCTGTTCTACAAAAATTTTGCTGCCCTCCACCCGCACAATAATCACGGGAGCAGACTTTTCGATATAATCTCCCTGACTGCTCACATCAAGACGCTTGCCGTCCACCAGAATCGTGCCTGCAGGACGCAGCGTGGTCAAGGCTGTGCCTCTTTTGCCCACCAGCATGCTCCAGTTTTTGCCGCCGGTGTAGCCATCGCTGTTTTTTTGGCGCGTCCACAGCACAAAGGGATTATACTTGCTTTCCTTGGGCAGATACACGCACAGCAGCGTAATTACCAGCACCAAAAACAGATACACTGCCAACAGCACCAGCGCCGCCCAGGCATTGCCGCCCAAAACGTAAAAGCCGCCGACTGTCAGGCACACCATGCCGCTGACACCGAAAATTCCGAAGCCCGGCACAACAAATTCTATCAGCAGCAGGACAAGGCCCGCCAGCATAAAATAATATTCCAATGGCATGACTGCACCTCCTCAACGCTTGTACATTTATAGTATAGCAGAGTAAAAGCATGAAGTAAATTTAAAGTTTATGCTGCTAAAGGCTGCGGACAAGCTGCAAACAAAATTATCGGCGTGATTTGACGCTTACGTAACATCGCTTACGTAATATCAACTTCTTTCATAACTGAAAGAAGTTGCAAGAAAGGTTCGCGCTTTCTGGAAAGCGTGGCAAAACAAAAACTTTTTAGGGAAAAAGTTTTACCAAAAAGCTTTAAATAAGCTAAATCGCTTTGCTGGAAATAGCTATTTTTTCGTAGTTCTGCCGAACGGTATACGCGGTAGTGTTTACAAATCTGTGGTTAGCTTTAGCCCAAGCTTGCGTGACTAAGGTGGGGGGTTAGCTGTAAGCCGGAATGCCTAAGTTTTGCATGAGCAGCTACGAGGTATCCAAGTGTTTAGCTGTAAGACGCTAAAAAAGACCTTAGCATCAGCTTTTGCCGCTGCCAAGGTCTTGATTTTTATTTAGCTTCAGCCTTCCGCCATCACCTGCTTTAAAAGCTCCAGCGCGCTCGCTTCGCTCGCTTTGTTCGTGCCCAGCTCACCGCGGAAGGCACGCGCGAGGATGGATTTCTTCATCAGGTCGATGCTCGCCAGCGCCTGCTCCGCTGCCTGCTGAGCTGCGCGCTCGCGTGCCAGCAGGTCGTCGATGAGGCGCACGATTTCGTGCTGTTCTGAAAGGGTAGGGAGAGGAATCTCAAACTCTCCTATTTTTTTTGCATTTATATTAGACTGACTGACCCCATCAGTTTTAACTTGCATATAATACTCTTTTGCTTTAGAAGAATTAAGATAGTAATTTAAATAGTCGCCAACAACTATATTTTTTTCATAATCTAACTTAATCAAGTACCCAGCATATATTGCAGGCATTTCACCTCTATATATTGAAGTTTTTCCTACAAGTTCAGGACTATTAGTTCTATTGAACAATACGTCACCTGATTTTAATAAATATTTTTTTATATCTTCTTCATCACTTGTATAAGCTAGATTGCTCCAATCTATTTCTCCATTTTGCAAATTTCCCATTCGCAAAACTACAACTTCTCCATCATCGCTAGATTTTTTAGAAGTTCCATATTTCAGCGAACTGCAAATCTCACCAATAGTTTTCTCTTCCCAACTTTCATCGCTCACGCCGTTTTCCAAACGCCACTGCTGTGTCAGCTCGCCCGTAAACGCCTTGTGCAGAATTGCTGCCTTGCGCACGGCAAAGCTGTCGGCAACCTCCTGCAGTCGCTCCTTTGCTTCGTCGAGCTTGGCAAAAAGCTCTTCGATGCGCTCGACAATGCGTTGCTGTTCGGAGAGCGGAGGGAGAGGAAAAGGCATTAACTGCATACTTCCCTGAGTAAGTTTTAATCTAGTTGTTCCTTTAACATAGTCTTTGTAATCTACCATATTTAGATAATGCATCAAAAAGACGTTACCGATTTCTCCAAAATATGATTTTAAAATATGTGCATGGTTATTTACCCATGCTTCGCCAAATATTATATATGCCTTATCTTTCAATAAATCCAGAAACGGAGCACCATCTTCACCAAGCAAAACCAAATGTTCATTAGTTAGATAATCATCTATCCAACCAACTTGACCTGTTGCCCCATAATAAGGAACTTTACCTACTCTTTTTGCACGTTCACTTGAATTTATCGGTTTTCTATATCCATCTAAGCATGAATTAACATTGCCAATAAGCCTTACCCACACCCAATTCTCCGGCACCTCATAAGGCTGTTCCTCCGCAGGCACCAGCGCCTGCTGCAAGCGTTCTTCTATTGTCAATGCTGTCTTTTTCTTTGGCATTGCCAGCTCTCCTTTATAAGCAAACATTCTATTGCTTTAATCTATAATTTATGATAAAATGTTTTTGACAACCGTGTTGCAGGATGGTGTTGCCTTAATTCCCTACGAATGGAGGTGATGTCTATGGTATATTTCAGCTTTCAGGATTTAATGTCCTTTGGAGTTTTTATCGTAGCATTACTTACGTTCATTTTTAAGAACAAAAAGTAAAAAAGTTACGGACATAGAAAAACCGCCCCAAAACTGATATGTACCCAGTTTTCTGGACACCGCTAAAAATTTGAATAATTATATTT